>Ga0073920_1000046_pt1 | contig 23365 bp, 23 predicted proteins | sample GWRWT4_2Sept14_2_FD_70953 | JGI IMG/M metagenome (GOLD analysis project Ga0073920, IMG submission 70953) | Sand microcosm microbial communities from a hyporheic zone in Columbia River, Washington, USA - GW-RW T4_23-Sept-14 | ecosystem: Engineered > Artificial ecosystem > Sand microcosm >...
CGGCAACACCATGTTCGGCTATGCCGCCTGGGGTTGGCTGCTGGGCCAGCATCCCTCGGCCACAGTCGCCCCGCTCGCGCTGCTGGTGCCGGTCTTCGGGCTGGGTTCCTCGGCGCTGTTGCTGGGCGAGCCGCTGCAGTGGTGGAAGATTCTGGCCTTCGCCCTGGTCATGGCCGGCCTTTCGCTGGGTGTGCTGTGGCCGCGATTTATGCAAAAGGCCCGTTCATGACCCTTTCGATCCGCCCTGCCGCCCCCGCCGACCTGCCGCTGATCGCCCAGCTGATCCGCGACCTTGCCGAATACGAAAAGCTCGCGGACGAAGTTCGCTTCGACGAGGCCGTGCTGGGCGAGAAGCTGTTCGGGGCCCGCCCCTATGCCGAAGTAGTGATCGGCGAGCTGGACGGGACGGCGCAGGGCTTTGCGCTGTTCTTTCACAACTTCTCGACCTTTGAAGGCAAGCCGGGGATCTACCTGGAGGATCTGTTCGTGCGGCCAGAGGCGCGCGGCAGCGGCCTGGGCAAGGCGCTGCTTTCGCATCTTGCCATGCTGGCAGTGGAGCGCGACTGCGCGCGACTCGAATGGTCAGTGCTTGACTGGAACGCGCCCGCGATCGGGTTTTACCAGAACCTTGGCGCGCGGTTGATGGACGAATGGACCATCATGCGGGTCGATGGCGCGGAATTACAGCAACTTGGCGCTAGAACAGGCGCGTCTGCCGTTTAGGGGCTTGAAACCTCGTTAAGCCGTCGGTTATCCACAGGGTGTTATGAGCGGGGCCATGAACAGGCGTGACATCTTGCTGGGCGGACTGGCCGCCGGTGCGGCTCTGACCGTGCCTGCGCCGGCCTATGCCCGCAACCTGGCCCGCGCCTTCGAAGAAGCCTTTGGCTTGCCGCCATCGCCAACTCCGCCTCCGCCGCCGGCCCTGCCGGTCGTGGCCCAGCTGAACCCGGCCTATGACGCGAAGCTGCTGGAGATCGCCAAGCGCGAACTGCAGCGCGCCGGCAACACCGTCTGGCGGCATGACATTGTCGGGATCGCCGATTTCGCCCGGCCCAGCACCCTGCCGCGGTTCCACTTCGTCAACCTGGAAGCCGGGACAATCAAGTCGTTCCACGTCAGCCACGGCCGCGGTTCGGACCCGGCGCATAGCGGCTTCCTCCAGGCCTTCAGCAATGTGCCCGGCTCCGAAGCGACCTCACGCGGGGCTTACCTGACCTGCGAGTGGTACAAGGGCAAGTACGGCACCTCGGTCCGCCTCGAAGGGCTGGACCATGACAATTCCAACGCGCTCGACCGGGCAATCGTGATGCACCCGGCCGACTATGCGCGCGAAGACTACATCACTCGCTTCGGCCGCCTGGGCCGCAGCGAAGGCTGCTTCGCCATGTCGCCCGCGCACTTCAATGAAGCGCTGTGGAACCTCTCGGGCGGGCGGCTGCTGTTCGCTGACCGGATTGAGGTTTAAAGCTCCTCCCTGTTTTCGCCGCAGGCGCAAATGGGGAGGTGGCCGAAGCGAAGCGTAGGTCGGAGGGGTAACGCCGTTACACTTTCACCCCTCCGTCAGCCCTCCGGGCTGCCACCTCCCCAAATGTGCTACGCAAATTTAGGGAGGATCTCAGATCAAAGCGGATTATCCAGCTTGATCACCTTCTCGGTCGACTTGCGCTTGCCGTCCCAGGTGGCGCGCGGGGCGGCGAAGCTGGCGAGGACGGGGGCGTCGCGGCCGTAGAGGTCGTTGAAGGTCCCCATCTTGCCGGTGATGTCCGACGCCATGGTGAAATAGGTCAGGTAAACCGGGAAGGTCCGGGTCATGGCCACGCGGGTGTACTTGCGCGAGGTAACGATCGCCACGGCATCATCGGGCGTCACGCCGGCGCCCAGGATCGCCATAGTGATGGCGAGTTCGGTCGCCCGCTCGGTCCGCACACAGCCATGGCTCAGCGCGCGCTGGGCCAGGTTGAACAGGTTGCGGCCCGGTGTGTCGTGCAGGAAGATCGCGTGCTCATTCGGCATGTCGAGCTTCATCTGGCCCAGCGCATTGCCCGGTCCCGGCTGCTGGACGACATAGATCATGCCGTCCTTGGCCTTGGTCACCTTGTAATTCTCACGCTTTGCCCGGGCCGGGTTGGCCAGCAGCTGCGCGCCGAGGCCTTCGCCCTTCACGATTGACTGCGGCACGGTCCAGGTCGGGTTGAAGATCACCCCCTCGACAATCTCGGCGAGCTGCGGCGTCGCGGTGCGGCCGGGCTTGCCAACGATCGTGCGGTAGGAGCGGATGATCTCATTATCGACCGTCAGCCGCAGCTGGAATTCGGGCACGTTGGTCAGCAGGTAGAACTTGCCGAGATCGCGCGGCAGCCAGCGCCAGCGGTCCAGGTTGACCTGGATCAGCGGCTTGGTGGCCGCGGGCGCCTTGGCCAGCGCATCCTTGAGCCTGGCATAGTCCGGATGGGTCGGCGCGAGGCTGGCGATCGCGCCGACGATGTCCTTGCTGGCCAAAGCCTCGGCCATGACGGTCGCGGTCGGGCGCTGCTCGACATCGGGATCGACCACGAACCACTGGTGGCGCGAATCATAGCGCGTGCGGCCATCGCGCATGTCCTCGATCAGCCAGGCGAACGAGCGACTGGCCTGGGCATCAAGCGCGGCGCCCGGCCCGGCCAGGATCGCGGCGCGCAGGTCAGTCAGCTGGTAATCGGCCGGGATCAAGCCGTGGACGCCGATCCCATCGATCACCTTGGCCAGCGACTGGGCTTCGGCGACCTGCCAGTTCAGCACCGGCTCAAGCACCGGCAGCTCCGGTTCGATCACTGGTGCGGCGGGGGCCTGCGTGGTCGGCGGGGTGACTGCTGGTTGCTGGCTGACCGGCGAGGTTGGCGTCGCAGTGGGGACCGGCGTGGGGGCCGGCAGGATGTTTTCGGGTGCGCGGCCCGCCTGGGCGATTGCCGCCCCGGCCGCGAGTGCCAGCGCCAGGGCCGACGCGCCGCGCGCCGTCCGCCAAAGTGCCCAGCCATGCCCAACCATCATATCACTCCGTTGCAGGCGCTGCCCCATCCCGCAGCGGGTATTGTCTTTGCCCATCATCTAATTGCCCGTTTCGCCGCCCTGCTTCAAGCATCAACGCCGCCGCCATCCGCAAGTTCCTGCTGGCGAGGCGCCTTGTCAGGCCAGCGATAAGGCGGCACACCTGAACCACAGATTGAGGGGGAGAGACGAAATGCGCAAAGTCCTGATCGCGGTCGCTGGCCTGCTGGCCAGCACCAGTCCGGCGCTGGCCGATACCGTGGTGATCCGCGCCGGTTCGGTGCTGCGCGATGCGGCGAGCGAACCCACGGGTCCGGCCACGATCACGGTCACCGACGGCAAGATCGTCAGCGTCGTCCCCGGCTCCCCCGCCGCCCCGGCCGGTGCGCGCGAGGTTGATCTTTCGACCAAGACTGTCGTCCCCGGCCTGATCGACCTGCACGTCCACCTGACCGGCGATCCCGGCGGCGATTACCGCAATGAAGCGGTCGAGCCTGAGGAATGGGGCATGGTCGTGGGCGCCAAGAACGCACTGCTAACGCTGAAGGCCGGGTTCACCACCGTGCGTGAGGCCGGGTCGGCCCAGTACACCGGCTTCTCGCTGCGCCGCGGCACGGCCGAAGGCCTGATTGCCGGCCCGCGGATCATCGCCGCTGGCCCGGCGCTGTCGATCGTTGGCGGGCATGGTGACGTGACCGGCTTTCGCGAAGACGTCCATGCCGCGCTGGACTATGGCTATACTTGCACCGGCCCGGTTGAATGCGCCGAGAAGGTCCGCAAGGCCAGCCGCGCCGGGGCTGACGTGATCAAGATCACCAGCACCGGCGGCGTGCTCAGCCAGCAGGGCCGGGGCCTTGATGGCCACTTCACCCAGGCCGAGCTTGAAGCGATCATGACCACCGCGCACTCGCTGGGGCTGAAGGTCATGGCCCATGCCCACGGCGCGCGCGGGATCGAAAGCACGGTCCTGGCGGGCGTCGACACGATCGACCACGGCACCTTTGCCGATGAGGCCGCGCTCAAGGCGATGAAGGCCAAGGGCACTTACATGGTCCCGACGCTGATGGCGCTGGAAGGGGTCCGCGCCCGGCTCGGCAAGGGGGTCTATACCCCGACGGTCGAAGCCAAGGGCCGGTTGGCGGTTGAAGCCGCTGGCAAGCAGGTCCAGCGCTCCAAGCAGCTCGGCGTGGCGGTCGCCTTCGGGACCGACGCCGGGGTGTTCGAGCATGGCCGCAATGGCGAGGAGTTCGCTCTGCTGGTCAAGAACGGGCTGACTAACCGCGAGGCCCTGGCCAGCGCCACCACCGTGGCCGCCAAGGCGCTGGGGCTGGAGAACGAGATCGGCCAGATCGCCCCAGGTTTCTCGGCCGACCTGATCGCGGTCGATGCCAATCCGCTGAGCGACATCCGCACGCTTGAGAAAGTCCGCTGGGTGATGGAGCGTGGACGGGTTGCGCCCTGAGCCGCCCGTCGAGCTGCTCACGCCGTTGATCGAAGCCTGACCACCAACCGCGCTGCTGCCGCCTAAGCCGCTGCCAGCGCTGCCACTTGTGTGTGGCGGCAATCTGTATTAGTTAGGCAATACACCAATTGCCTTCCGCCAAAGGATGCCCCCATGAAAACCCTGCGTTCCGCCCTGCTTGCCGCGACCCTGCTGGCCGCCCCGATCGCCGCGACCCCCGCGCTGGCCCAGTCCGCCGCCCCGGCTGCTGCCGCCCAGACCGAGCATGACCAGCTGTTCGCGCTGTTCGCCCAGTCGGACGAGGACAGCCTCAAGCGCAATCCGCTCTCGGCACTGTTCCGCGGCGATACCCGCTATGCCGACCGGCTGGGTGATTATCTGACCCCCGAATACAACGAGGGCGAGCGCCAGGCCGCGATCGGCGAGCTGGCCGCGCTGGCCAAGATTGATCGCAGCAAACTCTCCCCCACGGACCAGATCGCTTACGACGTGTTCAAGGAAGGCAACGTCCAGGGCCTGAAGCGGCTGACCCCGGAAGTGCTGGCACTCACCGAAGTGCGGCCGATCAACCACTTCTTCGGCTTCCACACTTTTTACCCGACGCTGGCCAGCGGCAAGACCGGGATCCCGTTCAAGACCGTCACCGACTACGAAAACAACCTCAAGCGTCACGCCGACTATGTGAAGCTGCTCGACCGCTCGATCGCCAAGTTCAAGGAAGGCCAGCAGAGCGGTGTCGTGGAAACCAAGCTGACGATCCGCAACGTGATCGAGCAGCTCGAAACCCAGCTCAAGCAGCCGATGGAAGAGAGCCCCTATTGGGGACCGGTCAAGGCCATGCCGGCCGACTTTTCCGAGGCCGACAAGACCCGCCTGACCACAGATTACCGCCGCGTGACCGGCGAGGTCTATGCCGCCAACCAGCGCCTGCTCGATTACCTCAAGGGCAGCTACCTCGCCTCAGCGCGCGACAGCGTCGGGCTCAGCCAGATGAAGGGCGGGGACAAGCTTTACGAGCTGCTGATCGAAGGTTCGACCACCCTGCCCTACAAGGCCGAACAGCTGCACCAGCTGGGCCTGAGCGAAGTGAAGCGCATCCGCGCCGGCATGGAGCAGGTCAAGACCGAGGTCGGCTTCAAGGGCACCCTGCCCGAGTTCTTCAACTTCATCCGCACCGATCCGCAGTTCAAGCGCAAGAGCCGCGAGGAGATCACCCAGCGCTATTACGACATCGGCAAGCTCGTCGATGCCAAGGTCGGTGACTACTTCTCGGTCCTGCCGAAGAGCCCGCTGAAGATCAGCCCCTATGAGGAATTCCGCGAAAAGTTCGAAGCGGGCGGTTCCTATCAGCAGGGCACGCCGGACGGTTCGCGCCCGGGCACATTCTATTTCAACGCCTATGACCTGCCGAGCCGCACGACTCCGGGCGAAATCACGCTCTACCTGCATGAAGGTGCGCCGGGACACCACTTCCAGATCAGCTTGGCCCAGGAGAACGACAAGCTGCCGGCCTTCATGCGGTTCGGCGGCAACACCGCCTATGTCGAGGGCTGGGCGCTTTATGCCGAGACGCTGGGTTACGACATGGGTTTCTTCAAGGATCCCTATTCGCGCCAGGGCACGCTCGATGACGAGATGCTGCGCGCGATGCGCCTGGTGGTCGATACCGGCATCCACGCCAAGGGCTGGACCCGCGATCAGGCGATCGAATACATGCTGGCCAACTCGGCCATGGGCAAGACCGACGCCACGGCCGAGGTTGAACGCTACATCGCCATTCCCAGCCAGGCGCTGTCCTACAAGGTCGGCGCGCTGACCATCCAGCGGCTGCGCGGCGAAGCGCAGAAGGCGCTGGGCAAGAAGTTCGACATCCGCGCCTTCCACGACCAGGTGCTCAACACCGGGGCCCTGCCGATGCCGGTGCTCGAAGCCAAGATCCGCACCTGGATCAAGGCGACGAAGAAGGGTTAGGGGATTGCCGGGGCCTGGTCGTACTCGATCAGGTCCCAGCGATTGCCATAGAGGTCTTCGAACACGGCGACCGTGCCATAAGGCGCGCGTGCCGGTTCCCGGAAGAAGCGGACCCCGGCCGCCTGCCAGGCCTGGTAGTCGCGCCAGAAGTCGTCGGTTTCGAGGAACAGGAAGACCCGCCCGCCGGTCTGGTTGCCGATTGTCGCCGCCTGCTCGGGCGAGGAGGCGCGGGCCAGCAGGATCGTCGCGCTGCCGGCCGGGGCGCCGGGCGGGGCAATCACCACCCAGCGCTTGTCCTGTTCGGGCTGGTATTCGTCGCTAACCACGGTGAAGCCAAGCTTGCCGCAATACCAGGCCAGCGCCTCGTCATAGTCGGCCACGACCAGCGTAACATGGGCCAGCCGCATGGTCAGGCCTTCAGCAAGTTCAGCCAGTCCGCGCCCAGCAGCGGATCGACCTCGGCCCGCGCCGGGCCATCCAGCGCGGCATAGCGGCTGCGCAGATCGGCCAGGCACTTGAGCTGGTATTTGAACACGCCCTGTTCGTAAGGCAGGCCCATGGCCTCCATCCGGAAGGTCTCGGCCCCAGCCTCGGCCGCCGCGGCATTGGCGGCGAGGAACGGCGCATAGACTGCCGCCGCGATCCGCACGAGTTCGGCAACAACCGGGGCGAAGCCGGGTTCCCATTCGCCCTCCAGCCCGCTCATGTCGTCAATGTGCGCCAACCAGCGGTAGGTATAGGGATAGTCGGAGCGCATCATCGCCTGCGGGGTGGGATCAGTGCCCAGCTGCGAAAGCTGGCCGAAGATGCTGAACTCGGCGAGGCTGGGGCGGGTGCCGAACAGGCAGAAGCGCTCCACCACATGGGCCTCCAGCGCGGCGAGGACCGCGCGGGTGCTGGCCTCGATCAGCGGGAAGTTCTCGGCCGTGCAGCCAACCAGCGCCATCCGACCGACCTGGCGGGCGCGGAACATTTCGGCGAACTTCTGACTCTGCTCCAGCCCGCCGCCCTTGGCTGCGTCGAAGGCGAGCCAGCGGCTCATCTGGACCTGATCGACCAATTCCAGCCAGCGATAGCCGAACATCGCCTTGGTCAGCCATTCGTCGGCAAAGTCTTCGAGCAGGTGGGCGATGAAGGCCTGCGCCGGGTCCGGCGGCACAACGCCGCGCTCCGGGTGCCGCGCCTCGAGGTCATAGACCAGCGGGGTGGAATCGTTGGCAAAGGTGCCGTCCGGGTACTCCAGCACCGGGATCACCGGCGCCTTGACCGCTGCCAACGCCGCCTGCCGCCGCGCGCCTTCGTCGACCCAGATGTGCGGCAGCCGCCGATAGCGCAGCAGCGCCCGGATCTTCTGCGAATAGGGCGAGCCCAGCGCGCCGTAGAGCTTGTACATCAGCCTCTCCCTGTCTCGCGGACGGGCGGCCAGTTCGGCACCTCCGGCAGGTCGGTTGAGACCTTGAGGGCGAACTGCGGCTTGCGCTTCTCGAGGAAGGCAGCCACGCCTTCATGCACATCGGCGCGCGCGCCCAGCGCGATGTTGAGCGCGGCATCGACCGAGAGCGCGCCCTTCGGGCTGTCCTCCCCCGCGAAGCGCCACAGCATTTGCCGGGTGATCGCCAGCGCCACGGGGGAGCAGTTCTCGGCAATCTCCAGCGCCAGTTCGCGGGCGCGGGCCTCGACCTGATCGGCTGGCACCAGCTCCGTCACCAGCCCCGCCGCGAGCGCTTCTGCCGCCGGAACCAGCGCCCCGGTCATGCACCACTTGAGCGCGGTGGAGAGGCCGACCAGTTGCGGCAGGAACCAGGCCGAGCCGGCCTCCGGCACGAGGCCGCGCCGGGTGAAGACGCAGCCGAACTTGGCCGTATCGGCGGCAATGCGGATGTCGCAGGGCAGGGTCAGCGTCAGCCCCACCCCCGCCGCCGAGCCATTGAAAGCGACCAGCAGCGGCTTCTGCGCGCCCATCATCGCCGCGGTGAAATCACTGTCGGCGCGTGCGCCATCGCGGCTGCCGAAGTTCTTCGCGCCCTCACCGCTTTCGGTATCAAAGGCGCCCGCTCCGGCCGAGACATCGGCCCCGGCGCAGAACACCCGGCCGGTCGCGGTCAGGATCAGCACCTTGATGCTGTCATCCGCGTCGGCCTGCTTGATCGCGCGGACCAGTTCGGCGCCCATCTGGCTGGTATAAGCGTTCAAGACCTCGGGCCGGTTGAGCCGGACCCACAGGATCGGCCCTTCCTGCTCGACCAGCATGGTCTCGAACGCGGCGGTCATGCGGCTTCGATCCGCACCGGCATCGAAGTAAAGCCATGGAGGAACGGGCTGGGCAGACGGCTCGCCTCACCCTCCGGCACGATCCGCCAGTTGCGACTGGCGAGCTCACCGATCAGCATGGCAAGCTGGCTTTCGGCCAGCCGCGCGCCGACGCAGCGGTGGATGCCGTGGCCGAAACCGACATGCCGCCGGGCATTCTCACGCCCGACATCAAACCGCTCGGCATCGGCAAAGACGCGCTCGTCGCGATTGGCGCTGATGTACCACATGACGATCTTCTCGCCCTGGCGGATCGTCTGCCCGCCCAGCTCGGTATCCGCCAGCGCGGTGCGGCGCATGTGGGTGACCGGGCTCTGCCAGCGGATGATTTCCTGCGCGGCGTTGGGCACCAGCGAAGGATCGGCGCGCAGCCGCTCCAGCTCCTCTGGATACTTGTGAAACGCCTCGACCAGCGCCGACATCGAGTTGCGGGTGGTGTCGTTCCCGCCGACGATCAGCAGGGCGATATTGGCGATCCGCTCCATCGGCTCCATGTGGCCCATGGCTTCGGAATGGACCATGCGGCTAAGCAGGTCGTCAGTCGGCGGCTTGGCGCGGCGGTCCTCCAGCTCGCGGTCGAAGCGGGCCAGCATCTCACCCATCTGGGCGAGGAACTGCATGCGGTACTCTTCCGAGAGGTTCTCAGCCGAAACGCCGCTGGCCCAATCGGACCAACGCTTGATGTCGCGCCATTCATCGAACGGCATGTCGAACAGGATGCACAGCATGCCCAGCGTCTGCGGGATCGAGACCCGCTCAACCCAGTCGAAGCTTTCGCCCACCGGCAGGCCATCGAGCAGCTGCTTGGTCCGCGCCTTCACCTGCACGTCCAGCTTCTGCATCTGGCTGGGCGAGAAGGCCGGGGCGATCACCCGGCGCTGGGCGGTGTGGATCGGCGGATCCTGGGCGATGAAGTTGGGAAAGCCCTCTCCATTGACCGATTCCGCGATGGTAATGTTGCCCATGTCCCAGCGGCTGGAGAAGACGTCATGGCGCAGCTCGGTTTCCTGGACCAGCTCGTGCGTCACGACCGACCAATAGGGCCCGAACGGGCTGTCCGGCCGCCACGAGATCGGCATGTCCCGCCGCAGCTGGGCGAAGGGCTCGCGCCAGGTGTCGTGAACATAAATGCCGGTTTCGCTGACATCATAGGGGTTGATCGGGCGTTCACTCATCTCAGGCCATCTCCGGCTGGCGTGGACGGACAGGCAGGGCATTGCCCGCCCCCGCCGCACGCTTGGCGCCGCGCTCCAGCTCCTTTTTCAGCGCGCGGACATAGTGATCGAAGTCGAGCTGGATCGTGTGGCGGCGCGCGGCATAGTAATGGCCGGTGTAGTATTCCTCATCGTCCTTGATGATCTGCGCCATCTCTGGTTCGGCCGGCGGCAGGTACTGGCCGGCCAGATAGGCCCCGACCAACTTGGACTGCTGCTCGGCAAAGTTGACCAAGGTCGGCAGTGGCTGGGCCAGGCCCATGTAGAACAGATCCGGCACCCCCGGCTTCATGATCCGCTTGTACAGCGGCGGCGGGCGGTTGTCGGTATCGGCGGTAAAGGCCGGGTCCTTGAAGAACGGGAAGCTGATGTCATAGCCGGTCGCCCACACGATCACGTCGATCTGCTCACGCGTGCCGTCGGTGAAGACCACGCCGTCGCCATCCAGCCGCTCGATCCCCGGCCGCACGACTATATCGCCGGAACCCGCGCGCAGCAGGAACTCGCCCGAAACCGTGCCGTGGCTTTCGAACGGCTCGATCTCCGGCTCGGGCAAGCCATAGTCGCTCATCTTGCCGACCGCCTTGCGGATCATCTTGCCGCCCAGCCACTGCCGCATCGCCTTGGGCATCCAGGCCGGGGCCGGGTTCTTGTCGATCGGCTGGCCGCCCAGATACTTGGGAAAGATCCAGACGCCGCGGCGGGCCGATACGAACAGCCGCTCGGCCATGGGCCGCTGCGACAGTTCGCTGGCGATATCCATCGCGCTGTTGCCCAGGCCCACCACCAGCACCCGCTTGCCGATGCAATCGACCGGCTCGAACGGGGTGCGGTAATTGTGGCTGTGGAGCTGCTGCCCATCGAACTGGCCGGGGTACTCCGGGATCCGCGCCGCCCAGTGGTGCCCGTTGGCCACGCAGAGCGCATCGTAATGCATCACCTCCCCGGTCGAGAGCGTGATCCGCCAGCCCCCTTCGGCCAGCCGCTCGGCGCTTTCGACCCGGGTGTTGAAGCGGATGTGGCGGCGCAGGTCGAAGTGATCGACGTAATCGTGGAAGTACTGCAGCAGCAGCGAATGGTGCGGATAGTCCGGCCAGTCCGCCGGCACCGGATAGTCCTCGAAGGCCAGCCGCCACTTCGAGGTATCGATGTGCAAGCTTTGGTAGCAGGCGCTCATCCCGTTGGGGTTGTTGTAGTACCAGGTGCCGCCGATATCGTCCGACGCCTCGTAGACGTCAAACGGCACGCCATAGTCCTGCAGCCGCTTGGCCGTGGTAAATCCCGAACAGCCCGCGCCGATGATGCAGACCCGGGGCAATGCGCGCGTATCAGCCATGAATGCCTCTCTCGATGGGCCTCTGGCCGGCCTTGGCCGGGAGTATGTTTAATCGCGCGATTAAAGTCCAGCAGACAATTGATCTGGCGCAAAGCGCTAGGCAGCGCGCCCGGCTAGATCAGCCTTGGGGAAGTCCCGGCACAGGGACGGCAATGGAGCGATGCCGCAATGAACGAAACCTTCGATCCCACTGCCTGGTCGGGGCTGGTGCTGGGCTTTACCGCCATGTTCGCCGGGATCGGCGCGCTGCGCAAACCGGGCGCCTGGCGGACCATGCTGGAAGAGGTCGAGAAATCACCCGCGCTGCAGTTCCTCTGCGGGATGCTGGAGCTGGTGGTGGGCACCGTGGTCTACCTCGCCAACCCCTGGGTCCCGGCTGACCTCCTGGCCTGCGTGATGAAGGGCATCGGCGGGCTGATGATGATCGAGGCGCTCGTCATCCTGGGCTTCGTCGACATCTACAGCCAGTTCTGGCTCAAGAACCTGACCCACATGCACCGCGGCTGGGCCATGACCACCAGCCTGTTCGGACTGGTGCTGGCGGCGGCGTCAGCCGCGCGGTTTCACTAGCCCTTCCAGCCTGGCCCCTTCACGAACCGACCGGGCCGCGCATCGGTGTGCTCGCCGCTGCGCAGGACGGCGGTGCCGTTGACCAGCACGTCGGACACGCCGACCGCGTAGGAGTGCGGCTTGTCGTAAGTCGCTGTGTCGGCGATCTTGTTCGGATCGAACACCACGAGATCGGCGGCATAACCCGCCGCCAGCCGCCCGCGACCCCGGATGCCGGCTTGCTGTGCCGGGAGCGAGGTGAGGCGGCGGATCCCTTCGGCCAGGCCGATCACCTGCTCATCGCGGATGTACTTGCCGAGGAACCGCGCGACATTGCCATAGGCGCGCGGGTGGGTGTTCTTGAGCATGAACTTGCCCTCGGGCGCCATCGATCCCGCGTCCGAACCCAGCATGGTCCAGGGCCAGCGGATGTTCTTCTTGATGTTCTCCTCGCTCATCAGGAAGAAGGCGGCATCGACCCGGCTGTCATCCTCGATCACCAGATCGATGATCGTGTCTTCCGGGCTGGTCCCGCGCATCGCGGCGACTTGCGCCAGCGTCTTGCCGGTCAGCGGCTTGAGCGCCGGGTTCTTGAACCCGATCAGCAGCACGCCCTCGGGTGAGCCGGTGTTATGGAGCAGGTTCTCCCACCCCTGCGGCACCCCGCGCATCTCGGCCAGCACCCGCGCGCGGATCGCCGGATCCTTGAGCCGCGCCACCCAGGCATCGTGCCCGCCTTGCTGCACCCACAGCGGCATGGTGGCGTAGAGCCCGGTCGAGCCGGCAGTGTAGGTGTAGAGGTTGGCTGAAACATCGATCCCGGCCTGCCGCGCGGCATCGAGCTTCGCCAGCGCCAGGTCGGCCTTGTGCCAGTTCTCCTTGCCCGCCGGCTTGATGTGATAGATCTGCACCCGCGCCCTGGCGCGCCGACCGATCTCGAGCAACTCGTCGATCGATTCGAGGTAGCGCTCTGCCTCGCTGCGCATATGGCTGATATAGCTGCCGCCGCTCTCCGCCGCCGCGGCGGTCAGCGCGACCAGCTCGTCGGTATTGGCGAAGTTGCCGGGGGCATAGATCAGCGAGGAGCCGATCCCCAGCGCCCCGGCGCGCATTTCCAGCCGCACCAGGTCCTGCATCCGCCGCAGCTGTTCCGGGCTGGCGCGGACATCGTCATAGCCGACCTCGTGCATCCGCAGCGTCGTCGCCCCGACGAAGGAGGCAACGTTGCAGGAGACGCCCTTGGCCTCGAGGAAGTTCAGATACTGGCCCAGCGTGGTCCAGCCGATGTCGAACTTGATATCGCCCTGCTCGCGGCGTTCGCGGGCCTTCATCTCGGCGGTGAGTGGACCCATCGACCAGCCTTCGCCCATCACTTCCAGCGTCACGCCCTGGCGAATATCGCTTTGCGAGCGGCCATCCTCGATCAGGCTTTCGGTCGCCCAGGACAGCATGTTGATGAAGCCGGGAGCGACGGTCTGGCCCTTGGCATCAAGCTCCAGCGCGCCGCGTGCGGCGGAAAGGTTGCCGATCGTGGCGATCTTGCCCGCGATGATCCCGACATCGGCCTCACGCCCTTCGCCGCCAAGGCCATCGAACACCGTCCCGCCGCGCACGATCGTGTCATAGCGGCCCGACTTGCGCGCCTCCGCGATCGCGGGCGAGACGGCGAGAGCGGCGAGGCCGGCGGTAAAGCCGCGGCGCGTGGCGGTGATGGTCATGGGTGGGGACTATCCGGGCCTAACCCAGCTGCGTCAATCCCGAGGCATAGGGCGCGACCAGCGCGCCCGCGCGGTCCCAGCCGCCCAGCAGCCAGGTCCGCGCGGGCGCCGGATCGGCGGGCAGGATCACCGGCATCCGCTCCACGCCCAATTCGCGCAGCATGGCATTGGCGGGGCAGGTCAGCAGGGCGAAAGAGGCAACCTCGCTGTCCTTCCATACCCCGGCGAGCGCAAACAGCGACTGGTCGGCGCAGGACAGCCAAAGCTGACGGCGCTTGCCGGTCGTCGGATCGGTCCCGCCCCACAGCATGACCGCCGTCGCGGGCACCAGGCAGCGGAATTCGCTGTTGCGCAGGTTGCCGATCCAGAATGGCGAATCCGGGTTGCGCACGGTCAGCACGGCGCGGCCCGTGTCGCCAGCCGAGGGCGGCGGCGGCACGCCCCACAAGCGCGGCACCAGCCGTCGCTCGGCCTCACCCGGCGGACGCGGCCCGGCCACGAACTCGCGGCCCGCCGTCACCACCGGCGCGAACTGGCCGGGCGCAATCGTGCCGCCCGCCCAAGGGTCCTCCGCGCTGACCCGCGCGCCAAACCGCGCCGCGATTGCGGCGGCATTGATATCGCAGTGGTAGAGCACGGTCATAGCCGCTAAATCTTCTCGGTGCGGAAGGTATTTACCGTCAAAGCTGGCGCAGGATTGTCGGATCGTTGATCTTGCTTTCATCAACCAGCAGGAATGCCTTGGCCAGGATCGTGGAGAGCTGGCCATCGCCGGTGAACGGCAGGCGGATCTTGTCGGCTTCCGCCGGGCCGCGATCGGGCACGATGCACAGATAGCGGTTGGCGGGCAGGATCTGGATATTGGCCGATCCGAAATGGATCGCATATTTGTTCCGCTTGCCCGTGACGATCAGCGCCTTTTCGCCAATCTCCAGCTTGTCGGCGATCGACAGGCGCGGGGCGATGCCGGCGATCAGTTGCTTGCGGGTTTCGGCGCTCTGGCCCAGATCGCCGAAGGCCCATTCGCGCCAATAGGTGCCAAACCGGCCGTCGGGTCCGCCATCCTGCCAGCCCGGATCGGCCGCCACGCTGGTCACCGCGACGAACAGATCGACATCGCGCATCAGTTCCGAAAAGACTACCGGATCCAGATCGATCAGCGGGATCGCGGCATTGGTGGCGGCGCTCACGAACCGGACCTGGTCGGTCGCAAGATGGAGCGGGATATAGGCCCCTGACCGCTGGCCGCCCTCGATCGGCTCGACCGCATATTCGGCGCGCAGGCCCAGTGCGGGCAGTGTGCGGGTGGGCACGTTCCAACTGTCCCAGCCGCCCATATAGTCATACCGCCAGTCGCGTGCCTGGCACAGCGCGCGGAACTGGTGCTGGCGCAGGATGTGCGCGGCAAAGCGGTTGGAATAGGTCTCGGTCCTGAGCTCAGCCTCGGTCACCACATAGATTTCGCGGTGGGCCTGCTTGATCGGCTGGGTCAGTTCCCGCTCCACGATCCGCGTCCGCCAGGCCAGTACCGCTTCGGGCACGGCGTTGAGCGGGTGCCATAGCGTAACCTGCGCATCGTTTGACAGTGCAACCGCAGCGCCAGCGACATCGAGCAGCCCGTCGCCATCAGGCAGGAAAGCGGCGCTGCGTTCTCCCTCAACCGCCTGCCAGATCAGGCTGCAGACCAGCGGCCGGCGCAGCGGGTGGTCCAGATAGTGCCGCCGCCAGTCGCCCAGCGACCAGCGTCGCGCTTCAAGCCAGCTGTCCTCCAGCCGCCGGGCCTGCGCCGCGCGGGCCTTCTCGATATCCTTGGCGAGCAGGGTGAAGGCCGTCAGCTCGGCCTTGCTGTCGCGCTTGACCGCTGCGGGAACCGACTTGAGCGGCTTGCCCTCCGCGCTGGTCCAGCTGACTTCGCTAGCGGTTGCGCTAACGCGCAGCAGCACGGTGGCGGTGCCAAAGTCGCGGCGCAGGGTGCCGTCGGGCTCCAGCCCGAAGCGGGGCAGTGCGGCGTCTTCCAGCGCGGCGATCCCGGTTCCGCTGTTCTTGGCCAGTTCGGCGATCCGCTTGTCCAGCACCGCGCGGGCCGAAGGATACTTGATCACCCCGCGCAGCCGGAACAGTTCAGCCCCGGCCTGCGGGTCCTTGGCCATTTCGGACAAGGCATAGAGCGTCGCATTGCCCAGCTTGACCGAACGCGCGCCGACCCCGCTGACCTTGCGGAAGCAGGTCTCGGCAAACCGCCCGACCGCTCCGGCCAGTCCGTGCTCGGCAACTTCGGGGGCAAGCCAGATGAACCCCTTGAGCACGTCGAGACTGTTGTCGGGATGCTCCGGATCGGGCGTGGTCGCGCCCAGCCACTCGATCAGGGCGGCAGCGAAGCGCTCCGCGCCGACTGCTTGCAGCATGGGCCGTGCCTGGCTGAGCCACTTGCCGGTGGGGGCCGATTTGTCGCCCGCCTTGGCGGCATGGCCGGCCAGCTCCTCCCACGCCTGGCGCTGGCCAGCGGGAAGCGGTGCCAGCTGGGCGGTCAGGACTTGAGCAAAGGCTCCGGCCGGGATCGCCGGGGCGTTCGCGGCCGCGGCGGGATCGAGGATCGCGGCAAGGCGATCCACGTATCCTTGCTCGAATTTGGTTAAGTGATGCCGGTAGGGGTGCAGCGTGGTCACCTTTTCGCGCAGGGCAGTCAGGACCGGCGCCAGCAGTTTGCGACCCTCCGGTTTCGCAAAGGCCTGTTCGCAAGCGTGAAGCAAGGCCATCGGCGGTATTTCGTCGTATTCGAACGAACTCGATTGGTAGGCAAGGTGGCGCTCGAGCAGCATCTTGAGCAGGGGCGCGGGAACCCCGATCGGGCGCTTGAGCAACTGGCCGGCGACCTGGCGTTTGACGTCGCGCACCTGAAAGGAATCGCCCGACCAGCTCTTTCCGCCCAGATCTGGTTCGTCGATCGCGGCCGCCAGCACCCCGCGCTGCAGCTCGGCAGGCTCGTTCTTCAAAGCCTGCCAGCGGGCCGAGGCTGACAGCTTGATTCGCCAGCCGCTACCCCCCTCAATTGCCTCGCGCGCGATGTCAGCCAAGGCTGCCTCAGCCGCAGTGCCGCGCGGCATGCGGCTGCTGGTCGGAGCGTCGTTGAAGGAGAGTCGCCGCGGAGCTGGTTCGGCATTGCCCCCGCCAAACAGCGACCGGATCGAATCGAACAGGCTCATCAGCCGCCCTTCAGCGGGACCAGGTGGACGAACGTCACTTCGCTGTCCGGCAGTACCGTCAACTCGTCTTCCAGCCCTTCGACCTGGCACTCGTCGAACAGCATGATGAAGCGGTTTTTGGCAAAGGCCGTCAGCGCTTTGGCCAGTTCCGCTTCGGCATCGAGCAGCGCGGCCGAGCGGCGTGAAAGCTTGACCGCGGGGTTGAGCAACGCTTCGGCCGACGCGTCATCGACATCGATCAGCAGCGAACGGGTCCGGCGGGTTTGCTGCAAGTGATCCAGCCGCCGCTCGTTCACCTCGGCGACCTCTGCGAAGACCCGCTGGCGGATGATCTCGCGCGGGGAAACCCGTTCGGACACCAGCCGCAGTTCGAACGGCGCCGGATCGTCGCCGGCCGGCGTCCCGAAGTATTCATCGCGAATTCGCAGCAATGCCGACATGCGGAAATTCCTTTGCGTTGAACAGTGTATCCTAACCGCTCTGGCCGCGTTGCCAAGATGCCGAAGCGGGCCTAGAAGGACTCCATCCCCGGGGAGCCGCTTGGCTGAGAGGGGCGGTTAGCATCGCCCGACCCGTTGAACCTGAACCCGTTAGCACGGGCGGAGGGAGTGGTTGGACCTCGCGCCATCATTCCCGCTCCGCCCACGAAGGAGCGCACATGGCCGACATCAACAGTTCTCTTGAGTCTGGGGCTGCTAAGCCGCAAGCCCAGGGCCTCGAAATCGGCGTCACCACCGGGCCGATCCGCGGCTCGAAAAAGGTCCACGTCGGCCCGCTCGGCGTCAAGATGCGCGAGATCCACCTCGAGCCCGGCAGCGGTGAGCCGCCGGTGCGGGTCTATGACACCTCTGGCCCCTACACCGATCCCGAGGCGACGATCGACATCGCCAAGGGCCTGACCGAGCTGCGTGCAAGCTGGATCCGCGGCCGCGGCGATGTCGAGGAAGTGACCCAGCGCGAGGTCAAGCCTGAGGACAACGGCCAGCTCGGCCCGGACCGTTCGGGCGGCGTCCCCGCCTTCCCCAATGTCCGCCGCCAGGTGCTACGCGCCAAGCCCGGCATGAACGTCAGCCAGATGTACTATGCCCGCCGCGGCATCATCACGCCCGAGATGGAATATGTCGCCACCCGCGAAAACCTGGGGCGCGAGATGCTGCGTGAATATATCCGCGACGGGCAGGACTTCGGCGCGCAGATCCCGGACTATGTGACCCCCGAATTCGTCCGCGACGAAGTGGCCCGCGGCCGCGCGATCATCCCCAACAACATCAACCACCCGGAATCGGAACCGATGGCGATCGGCCGCAACTTCCTGGTCAAGATCAATGCCAATATCGGCAACTCGGCCGTCGCCTCTGACGTCGCCTCCGAAGTCGACAAGATGGTCTGGTCGATCCGCTGGGGTGCGGACACCGTGATGGACCTCTCCACCGGCCGCAACATCCACGACACGCGCGAATGGATCATCCGCAACAGCCCCGTGCCGATCGGCACCGTGCCGATCTATCAGGCGCTGGAAAAGGTCGGCGGCGTGGCCGAAGACCTGACCTGGGAGGTGTTCCGCGATACCCTGATCGAACAGGCCGAACAGGGCGTGGACTATTTCACGATCCACGCCGGGGTGCGCCTGCCCTATGTGCCGCTGGCCGCCAAGCGCGTCACCGGCATCGTCAGCCGCGGCGGCTCGATCATGGCCAAGTGGTGCCTGGCGCATCACAAGGAATCGTTCCTCTATGAACGGTTTGACGAGATTACCGAGATCATGAAGGCCTATGACATCGCCTATTCGCTGGGCGATGGCCTGCGCCCCGGCTCAATCGCCGATGCCAACGACGAGGCCCAGTTTGCCGAGCTCTACACCCTGGGCGAGCTGACTCACCGCGCCTGGAAGGAAGACGTCCAGGTGATGATCGAGGGCCCCGGCCACGTGCCGATGCACAAGATCAAGGAGAACATGGAAAAGCAGCTTGAGGTCTGCGGCGAAGCCCCGTTCTACACCCTCGGGCCGCTCGTCACCGATATTGCCCCGGGCTATGACCACATCACCAGCGGCATCGGCGCGGCGATGATCGGGTGGTACGGCACGGCCATGCTTTGCTACGTCACGCCCAAGGAACACCTGGGCCTGCCCGACCGCGATGACGTGAAGGTCGGCGTGGTCACTTACAAGCTTGCCGCCCATGCGGCCGATCTTGCCAAGGGCCACCCGGCGGCCCAGGTCCGCGACGATGCGCTCAGCAAGGCCCGCTTCGAATTCCGCTGGCGCGACCAGTTCAACCTGTCACTCGATCCCGATACGGCCGAACAGTACCACGACCAGACCTTGCCCGCCGAAGGCGCCAAGTCAGCCCACTTCTGCTCGATGTGCGGGCCCAAGTTCTGCTCGATGAAGATCAGCCAGGAAGTGCGCGAATTCGCCAAGCTCCAGAACCAGGACAGCGCCGGCTTCGTCGCCGCCGAAGCGGCTGAGGCCGGCATGGCCGAGATGAGCAAGGTCTATGACGAGGCAGGGCGCGAGCTCTATCTCGGCGCGGGCGGGCGCGAGCACGACTAGGCGGGAGCCGGGGCGATGAAACACTGGCTGCTGACCTACACCCTCGCCCCCGATTACCTTGAACGCCGCGCCGCGCGACGGGCCGAGCACCTGGCCCTGGCCCAGGACGCGACCGCGCGCGGCGAGCTGCTGCTGGGCGGCGCGACCTATGAAGGCAGCGCCGCGCCCGCCGAGGCCCTGCTGCTGTTCGCGGGCACCGATGCCAGCGCGGCAGAGGGCTTTGCGCGCAGCGATCCCTATGTGGCGCAGGGCCTGGTCACGCGCTGGACGGTGCGGGAATGGGCAACCGTGGCCGGCCAGTGGAGCGCCGCAGCGGGTTAACCCGCGCGCTGCTCAGGTGGCCGGGCAGCATCATTGACTCGCTGTCAGTCCTATGGTTCCTTCTCGTGTCTGCACAAGGAGATAGACCATGCGCTGGACCTTCCCGCTTGCCCTGGCCCTCGCTGCCCCGGCGGCTGCCAACACCTATGACATGCCCCCGCCGCAGACCGGCGACGTGGCCGGTGCCGCCTGGTCCTATGGCCTGGTCAGCGACCGCCCGACCACCAAGGAACTCATGGCCCGGCTTGACCGCCTGTGCGACAGCAAGCGCCAGCGCGACCAGCGCCGCTGCGAGGAATCCTGGCGCGTGATCAACAAGACCTACGCTGAGCTGCAGGCGAAGAAGGCTGCGGCGGCGGAGTAGGGTTGGGGTGAGCGCTTCTACTTCCTAAAGTGCTCGCGAAGAATGCGTTCCAAAAGATCGTCTTGCGTCACCCCTTTGCTGGTTGCCTCTTCTCGTATCTTTGCCCGGAAAACATCTGGGATTTCAAGGTCCGCATACTCTTCTGGATACGCCCAGAAGCAGGTGGAGCATAAGCGCTCACACCCTTGGCACGCAGCGCTCTTGAGAATATTGCATCGTTTACAGAGCGGCTGCCAGTTTAGATCATCACCTCCTCCACCGCGCCCTCTGGGAATGCGGTGATCTGGAGAGAGGTGGATCTCAGGTTCCGGTAGGCCGCACTTTGCGCATTTGTAATCTCGGGCCTCTCTGATCTGCCGCCATAGCTTTGCTGAAGGCCTGGTGCGCGGTTCGCGCTTCGGCGAGATTTCGGTTGATTGTAGCTGATATATCTTTCCGCTCTTAACAATCGATTTGAACCCCTCATCCCCCTGAAGCTCGCGCATTCGACGAAAGGGATCTTTGTAGGGCTCTTCGCCTTCGATTAGTCGTACAGCGTTAATCGCATCGCGAATTTCATCCTCGGAAACTCTCGGACCCGGCAATCCATGTCCAGCAGGCCAAAGAACGTTTAGGATGGCATCGTAATATGCATGGTTGGCCTTGCTCGGCTGCACGTAGCCTGCCGCCGCCTTAGCTAGCCACCGTTCGCGAAACTCCTCGGAATGGGTCGGCGCCGTGCGCGGCTCATGGATGTCTCCTTTGCTGCTCCTATTCTGGACCACTTATCCCCTCCAATTCGGACGTATCCTGTTGACCAAAAAATCGTTCCCCTTATGTTTTGAGCAATCAAGGAGAGTTCATGCGCTTCGCTTCATTCTTTGCAGGTGTTGGAGGCTTTGACCTCGGCTTTCAGCAAGCGGGGATGACACCGTCCTTCCACTGCGAAATTGACCCCTATTGTCAGCAGGTTTTGCGTCGACACTGGCCTGATGTGCCGCTTCATGGCGATATTACAACCTTAAATGCAAGGGACATTCCAAATGCCGACCTCTGGTGCGCGGGCTGGCCATGCCAAGACCTTAGCAACGCAAACACTGATAGAGCAGGTCTCGAAGGAAGAAGAAGCGGACTTTTCTTTAACTTTGCGGAACTTGCTTCAGTCAGAAAACCTCGCTGGGTTGTCCTTGAGAATGTTTCCGGGCTCTTGTCCGCAGACGAAGGCCGTGACTTTGAGCGAGTTATCAACGAGCTCGAAGCGATCGGGTATTTGGGGATATGGTTCACGTGCAACCTTCGCAGCTTCGGCTACCCCCAAAATCGAGAAAGAGTATTCCTTATCGGATCTTATCGATCCGAGCTTTCCTACAAGTTCTATTCTGACGGCGGCAAACTGCTTGGGGATTATAAGAAGGGAACGCCGAGCTGGACGCGGGGGAAAGATGGACCCGAAGTTCAGGCGAGCATTGTTTCAAACTCTCCGCTTCTGGTTCAGCGTCGGGGAGGCTTCGGGTACACCAAAGCAACAAATTACAGCCCCACGATACGTGCCCAAACTGGCCGCCATCAAGGCGGTCACACCGACAGACCAATTGTCAGTGGCCAGAAACTTGACTTGGAACGAGTGCGAGAAACTGATGGGATTCCCAGAGGGCTGGACGGTCGCAGAGGGCGATTCATTGGCAACGCCGTAGCCCCCCCGATTGCGAGATTTATCGGTGGCAGGATTCTGGAAATAGAGAGAAACAACATTGGGGTTGCTTCGTCAGAAGATGCGATGATGAAGCGACTAGATCGGCTCGGTATTGGTGACTTGGTTCGCGATGGGGAGAACACCTAACTCCGCATCACCATCGAACCCGTTTAGACCTCGACCGCCCTTCACTACCCACCACCCCCCATTCATGCCAACCTCCGGCCCAGTCCTCTGACCCCGGAGCCGCCATGTCCCGCCTGATCCCCGCCGCCGCGCTTTGTGTTGCGCTTGCCCTCGCCGCTCCGGTCGCGGCCAAGGGTCCGGCCCCCGCGCCCGGGCCGGTCTTTAGCCCGTCGGAGCTGCCCTATCCCTTCTCCAGCGCGGTGCAGGTGGGGGATGTGCTGTACCTTTCGGGCCAGCTAGGCGCCGAGGATGGGGGCGGCAAGGTGGTGCCCGGCGGGATCGGGCCGGAGAGCGAGCAGATGTTCCGGCGGATCGGCCAGACCCTGAGCCAGCACGGCCTGAGCTTTGACGACGTGTTCAAATGCTCCGTCTTCCTGGCCGACATGGCGGACTGGCCGGCCTTCAACACGATCTACGCGCGCCACTTCAAACCCGGCCGCTACCCCGCGCGCTCGGCGATGGGCGTCAACGGCCTGGCCCTGGGCGCGCGGGTGGAGATGGAGTGCTGGGCGCACAAGCCCCAAAAGCGCTGACGCGGAAGGGCCGCTAGGGGGCGGGCGCACCACCAACCGCCGATAAAACCCTTCCTTCACCACTCGCCCGCTAGCTTGCGGGTCATGTCGTTTCGCAAGCCCTTCAAGGCCGTGCCGATCAAGCCGGTTCCGCGCTATCGCCGCGCGCAGGGCGAACGGGCGGCAAACGCTCCGCCCAAGGTGCCGCTGTTGTTGCAGGCGGCGCTGCTGGGGTCGGTGATCGGTATTGGCAGTCTGGCGTTTACGGCAGACGGGCGGGCGATCCTCTCGGCCGGGCTCAGGCCAGTTGCTGCCCCGGAGGGTCAAACCCGCGAACCGCAGGCGGGCGATTACTGGGCCGATTGCACCGCCGCCCGCCGCGCCGGGGTCAGCTCCATCAATGCGAGCGAACCGGGTTACCGCGAGGAAATGGATGGCGACGGCGACGGCGTGGCCTGCGAACCCTTCTACGGCAACTGACCCGCGCGCCCGTTTTCCTACACCTTCGCCGCCTGCTATGATCGCTGCGGCTCTTTGCAATTGTTGGTCTGCGCTGGCGGCGCGCCGGGTGCGGAATTTTTTCCGCCCCAGGTGACGTTCAGCCCGGTTTTGCGCGCTGCGGCCCGGAATTCTGCGGGTTTCGGCCTGTTGGAAGAAGCGGACGCGGTGTCAACTGTGTCAACTTCAGCGTAACGCTGCCTTCGGCAATTGTGGCAGTGGGCAGCAGCGCGGCGGCAGGCTAGTGTGAAGGCATAACAAAGGCGGGATGAGACGCATGACGACTGAACAGACCGGTGGCTGCCTGTGCGGCGCGGTGCGCTACAAGATTACGGCCGAACCCTTCATGCAGGCGGTGTGCCACTGCAAGAACTGCCAGCGCCAGGCCGGCAGCGGCTGGTCGATGATCCTGGGCCTGCCGGAAGACGGGGTGGAGATCACCGGGACGGTCCAGACCTATGTCGATCA
>Ga0073920_1000047_pt1 | contig 22947 bp, 21 predicted proteins | sample GWRWT4_2Sept14_2_FD_70953 | JGI IMG/M metagenome (GOLD analysis project Ga0073920, IMG submission 70953) | Sand microcosm microbial communities from a hyporheic zone in Columbia River, Washington, USA - GW-RW T4_23-Sept-14 | ecosystem: Engineered > Artificial ecosystem > Sand microcosm >...
TCGATGCAGGGCGCCAAGGGCGTGATCATCTCGATCATCGGCGGCGACGACATGAAGCTGCTCGAAGTCGACGAAGCCGCGAACCACATTCGCGAGCTGGTCGATCCCAATGCCAACATCATCTGGGGCAGTGCCTTCAATCCGGACCTCCAGGGCAAGATCCGCGTCTCGGTGGTCGCCACCGGGATCGAGCAGAGCGCGAGCCAGGCCGAAGAAGCTGGCCGGCCGTTCAACCTGTCCGCCTCGCGCGGGCCGGTCCGGCCGCAGACTGAGACCGCGCAGCCGCTGTTCGGTCGCTCGGCCCCGGCACCCGTGCCTGAGCCCGAGCCGGTCGCTGAAGCCGCGCCGGCGCCAGAACCGGAACCCGAAGTCGCGATCGAGGCACCCGCACCGGTTGCCAGCTATAGCGACGATGACGCTTGGGACGCGGCTCCGGCAGCGTCTGAAGCCGCCGCCACCGAAGCTGCCGAAGACGAGCCGCTCGAGCTGGAAATGGAAGCGGAAGAGCCTGCTCCTGCACCTGCTCCCGCCGCCGAACCGGCCGATGATCTGCTGAGCAATGCCTCGCGCCTGCTTGAGGAAGACCAGCCGGTGGCCGGCGGCCTGCCCGGTCGCCGGCGCGGCCTGGTGTCGAGCGACAGCGGCGAAGGCGGCGATGCTGGCGAAGGCGATGGCGATGGCGATCCGTCGATCCAGCCCGCCGCCAAGACGCCGCGCGTCTCAACCGGCGGCGCGACCTTGTTTGAGCGCATGGCCAACCTCTCGCGCGGCGGCCGTTCGAAGGACGAGGATGAGGACGAAGACGACGGCGATGGCCCGTCGATCAGCATCCCGCGCTTCCTCGGTCGCCAGAATAACCAGTAAGGTCGATTGAACCCGGCGGTTCGGCGCAAAGCCGTTCCGCCGGGAGCAATTTTCGACTATCGCCGCTGGGTCGCCAATTCGGCGGGTAGTCCGTCCTCGCTATCAGGGTCCCGATGTCCCCCTCCATTCCGGCCAGACTGGTCCGTTTCGCGCTGCTCACCGGCACTTCGTTCGGCCTTGCGCTGAACCCGGCCCTTGCCCAGGCCGGCGCCCAGGCCGATGATGGCGAGGTCGATGCGGTCAGCCAGCCGGTGGTCCAGCCTTTGCCGGGCGGGCCGGGGATGCAGCTCAACTCTGCGCTGGGCAAGCTGGCCCGCAACCCGCGCGACGTCGCGGCACTGATCGAGGCGGGCAAGGCCTCGGCCGCAATCGGCGATGCTGAGGCGGCGATAGGCTTCTACCGCCGCGCCGATCAGCTTCAGCCCGCCAATGCCAATATCAAGGCCGGTCTGGCCGGGGCTATGGTCCTGGCCGAGGATCCCTATGGCGCCATTCCGCTGTTCGAGGCGGCCGAGCGGATTGGCCCGGTTGACCCCAAGCTGATGTCGGAACGGGGCCTGGCCTATGACCTGGTCGGCGATAACGAGCTGGCCCAGCGCTATTACCGTCAGGCTCTGACGACCGGTCCGGACGACGAAACGCTGCGCCGCCTGGCGCTGAGCCAGGCGATTTCGGGTGATCGGCGCGGGATGGAAGTCACGCTCAGCCCCTTGCTGCAAAAGCAGGACAAGGCCGCCTGGCGGACTCGTGCTTTTGCCTTCGCAATCCTGGGGCTGGGGAGCGAAGCTGAAGCCGTGGCCCGCGCCAACCTGCCCGAAGCGGCAGCCGGGGGCATGGTTGCCTACCTGCGCTATATGCCGCGGCTGACCCCGGCACAGCAGGCGTCGGCCGCCAACCTCGGCCATTTCCCGCGCGCGGCGGAGATCGGGCGTGACGACCCGCGGATTGCCGCCTTTGTCCGGCCCAAGGCGGTGCTGGCCGTGGCTGAGAAGCCCGCAGCGGCCACCGTGCCAGCCAAGAACGACCGCTCCAACCGTTCACGCAATCGCCAGGCCGCGAAGCCTGAGGCGCCGAAGGTCGAAGCGCCCAAGCCGGCACCGGTGCGGGTCGATGTGCGTCCGGTTCCTCCCGAACCGCAGCCGGTCCGGGTTGCCCTGGCGCCTGCTCCGGCCCCGGTTCCGGTTCCGGCTCCCGCGCCTGAACCGCCCAAGCCCGCCGCCGCCACGCCTACGACCGGACCTGGCTTTGCTGTGCTGGACAGCAAGCCCCCATCCGGTGGCGCGACCGGATTTGACCTGGCCAGAACCGTCGCTGCGCCAGCGCCGCCCCCCGCGCCTGTCCCCGCGCCGGCCCCGCCGCCTGCGCCCGCTCCGGTCGTGGTTGCGCCGCCACCGCCGCCTGTGCCGGCCCCGGCGCCCAAACCTGCGCCGCCGCGCCAGCGTAGCCTCTCCGATGTCTTTGCCGACCTGGCCCCGCCCAGCCGCGAGATCGAGCCGATCGCCGGGGCGGTCGACCTGCGCAAGATCGCTGCCGACCGGGCCAAGGCCGAAGCGGCCGAAGCCAAAGCCGCCAAGGCCAAGGAAGCGGCGGCCAAGAGCCCGGCCGTGACCCAGCCGAGCCGGATCTGGATCCAGCTCGCCGCCAGCCGCGACAAGCCGGGCCTGGCCGGAGATTTTCGTCGGTTTAGCCGCAACGATCCGGAATTGTTCAAGGGCCGCAAAGGTTCCACCAGCGCCTGGGGCCAGGCCACGCGCCTGCTGACCGGGCCGTTTCCGACCGAAAAGGCGGCCACCACGCTGCTGGCCCAGCTCAAGAAGGCCGGGATTTCCGACGCTTTCGTCTGGACCAGTCCGGCCGGCCAGGTGGTCGATCCGCTACCCGGCGCGAAGTGACGTCACGGCGTCTTTTCCACACCTTGTAAACAGGGTTGTATAGTTTTGCGCAGCCGCGGCAGCCCTGCCCATTGTCGCCGGACCCGTCGCAACGCATCCAGCGCCCATGATGCAGGGTAACCGCGATTATCAGCGTGACGAGGATGCGGCTCCGGTCGACATGTTGGCGTCGCTTTTCGAAGCGCGCGGCTGGCCCTGCGAATTCGTCGGCGAGGACGAGATCTCGGGCGAGATCAAGGGCAGCTGGGCCAATTACACCGTGCGCGGGATCTGGCGGCGCGAGGACCACGTCCTCCAGCTGCTGTGCCTGCCCGATATCCGCGTGCCTGATGACAAGCGCGGTGGCGTTTACGAGCTGCTGGCCCTGGTCAACGAACAGCTCTGGGTCGGCCACTTCGATATCTGGTCGAACGGCAACGTCCTGCTGTATCGCCACGGCCTGCTGCTGGGCGATGAGGGCCTGCTGAGCCTGGCCCAGGCCCAGGTCGCGGTCGAAGCCGCCATCGAGGAGTGCGACCGGTTCTACCCGGCCTTCCAGTTCATCCTGTGGGGCGACAAGACGCCCGAGGAAGCGCTTGCCGCCTCGCTGGTCGACGCGGCTGGAGAGGCCTAGAGCCGTGCCCATGGGCAGGCTCGATTCGATCCTCATCGTCGGTTGCGGCAATATGGGCGGGGCCATGCTGTGCGGGTGGCTGGCGGCCGGGGCCGATCCGGCGCGGTTCACGATTGTCGACCCCTATCTCGCCGAGGCACCGGATGGTGTGGCGCTGCTGCGTGAACTACCGCAAACCAGCTTCGATGCCGTGCTGCTGGGGATTAAGCCGCAGGGCTTTTCTGAGGTCGCCGCCAACCTCGCCCCGCATCTAACCGGTTCGACCTTGGTACTCTCGATGTTGGCCGGGATCGAGCTGGCCAGCCTCGCGCAGGCCCTGCCGCAAGCAGCGGGCTGGGTGCGGATCATGCCCAATCTGGCCGCCGCCCTTGGCAAATCACCGATGGCCCTGGCCGAGCGCGGGCTGGATGCGGCCGCGCGCGACGGCGTGGCGGCGCTGCTGGCCCCGCTTGGCGCGCCCGAATGGATCGACGAGGCACAGTTCGATCTGGCGACCGCGCTGATCGGCTCCGGGCCGGCCTTCGTCTATCGGTTCATCGATGCCCTGGCCGCCGGCGGTGCGGCGCTGGGCTTCACGCCTGAGCAGGCCCAGCGGCTGGCGCTCGCCATGGTTGAAGGGGCGGCGCTGCTGGCCCGGCAATCGCCCCATTCCTCCGGAGACCTGGCCCGAATGGTGGCCAGCCCGGGCGGGACCACCGAGTCGGGCCTCAAAGTCCTCGATCAGGAACAAGCGCTTGAAAAGCTTGTTGCGGCCACTTTGCAGGCCGCGCGGGATCGCGGGGCAGAGCTGGCGGGCCTCGCGGCGCCAAGCAAAGAGAGTTAATCAGGACCATATCATTCCGATTTCTCTTGAAAGCGGACCCGATCTTACCGATATTCCATGCTACCGGGCGGCTATCGTGTCGCCCGCAACACGGAGTTTGAGTCATCATGGCTAACTGGAACGATCCCCAGCCCACCAAGACGGGCTTAGGTGCGTCCCCCGGCCTCAATGGCGAAGTGCTTGGCACGGGCGCAACCTTTGACGCGGGTCTGCGCAAGCACATGCTCGCCATTTACAACTACATGGCCTCTGGCGTGCTCCTGTCGGGCATCGTCGCGCTGCTGTTTGCCCAGTCGGGTTTCGCGGCCCAGGTCATGGCAACCCCGCTGCGCTGGCTGATTATCCTGGCTCCGCTTGGCTTTGTCTTCGCGATGAGCCTGGGTGCCAACCGCATGTCGACTGCTACCCTCCAGCTGCTGTTCTGGGGCTTCTGCACCGTCATGGGCCTGTCGATGTCGACGATCTTCCTGGTCTTCACGGCCAGCTCGATCGCCAGCACCTTCTTCGCCACGGCCGGTGCCTTCGCAGGCCTCAGCCTGTTTGGCTACACCACCAAGAAGAACCTGTCCGGCATGGGCTCGTTCATGGTGATGGGCCTGATCGGCATCCTGATTGCGATGGTCATCAACCTGTTCATGCAGTCGAGCGCGCTCCAGCTGGCGATCTCGGTCCTCGGCGTAGTGATCTTCGCCGGCCTGACTGCGTGGGATACGCAGCGGCTGAAGCAGGAATACTACATGCTGCAGGGCACCGAATTCGCCGGCAAGGCGGTCGTGCTGGGCGCGCTGACGCTCTACCTGGACTTCATCAACATGTTCCAGTTCCTGCTGAGCTTCCTGGGCAACCGCGACTAACCTAGCGCTGCCTTGATCGGGCTCTGATCGTGCCCGGCGCGCTATTCGGCGCGCCGGGCATTTTCTTTGTCCCGGTCTGGCGCTAAGGCGCTGCTTCAGCTTCGGGCAAGGTCGCCATGGCATATGTGTTCCGGGGCGAGTTTGGAGAGGGTCGGAATGGTGCGCTACACATTGAACACCGCGCTGGGTGCTGCGGCGCTTTCGCTGCTGCTGGTTGCGAGCGCGGCCGATGCCAGGAAGAAGAAGCCGGTCGTGCCGCCGCCCCCGCCGCCAGCCCCGGCGCAGAAGTGGGTCTTCGTGCCGTGGAAGCCGACGCCGCCTAACAATGCTTCGCCTCATTTCGTTACTCCTGCGGTCGGCGCCGATGGCCTGCGGGTCAGCGTCAATCGCAACATCTCGCCCGCGCAGGCCACCTGGAACCTGCGCTCGGGCTACAACGTCGCCGCGCTCAACTGCCTTGAGCCCAAGCACGCCCAGATCGTGATCAACTACCGCGCCTTCCTGCGCACCCACGCCAAGGCGCTGCGCGCGACCAACCTCAAGATCGATAGCGAATGGCGCGGCAAGTACGGTGCAAGCTTCGTCAGGAACCGCGAAAAGTACATGACCGAAGTGTACAACCGCTTTGCTATGCCGCCGACGCTGTCCTCGTTCTGCGATGCGGCCCTGGCGGTGAGCATCGACGCCAAGGCGGTGAAGCTCGGCGCGCTGGATCGCTTCGCCGCGACCAGTCTGCCCAGCCTCGAGATCGTGTTCGACGATTTCTACAAGCGCTACGATCAGTACAAGGCTGACCTGGCCCTGTGGGAGACCAAGTGGGCCGGCTATACCCCCGGCACCAACATCCTGGTTCCGGTCACCAGCCCGCTGGCCATGGCCGATACCCGCACGACCGCGCAGTAACTTTGCGCTTCCAAGCCGGGGCGCCATTCGCTAAGGGGGCGCCTCGCAACGGGCGGCCCGCCGCCTGCTCGCACTGGAACGGGGCCGTAGCTCAGATGGGAGAGCGCGTCGTTCGCAATGACGAGGTCAGGGGTTCGATCCCCCTCGGCTCCACCAGTGTTTTTGAGCTGTGATTTGCCCCAGGCCGGGCTGCGAACGGCAGTGTTCTGCGCTTCCGGTGCTCACGACCAGCAGGTCGCTCCGCTCCGGTTCTCGAACCCCGCCATTCTCGCTCCGGCCTGAGCCAAATCCCAACCCAAAAACTCTCCTCCGTCCCACCTCCGTTCGTGTCGAGCGTAGTCGAGACACCACCCGCGACATTCGCGCCAAATCCCGTTAGAACCTTCCCATGCATTTTCTCGACCAGGCCAAGATCTACATTCGCTCGGGGCAGGGCGGTCCGGGGGCGGTCAGCTTCCGGCGGGAGAAGTATGTCGAATATGGCGGGCCCGATGGCGGCAATGGCGGCAAGGGCGGGGATATCATCATTGAAGCCGTCACCGGCCTCAATACCCTGATCGACTTCCGCTATGCCCAGCACTTCAAAGCCCCGCGCGGGGTCCATGGCTCGGGCAAGAACCGCAATGGCGCAGCTGGCAAGGATCTGGTGGTCAAGGTGCCGGTCGGCACTCAGCTGATTTCCGACGACGATCGCGAGACCGTGCTGCTCGATCTAACCGAGGCCGGCCAGCGCGTGACCTTCCTGGAAGGCGGGATGGGCGGGCGCGGCAATGCCAGCTACAAGACCAGCACCAACCGCGCCCCGCGCCAGCACCAGCCGGGCGAGATGGGTGAGGAGATGTATGTCTGGCTGCGGCTGAAGCTGCTGGCCGATGCGGGCCTGGTCGGCATGCCCAATGCCGGCAAGAGCACTTTCATCAACCAGATCACCAATACCAAGGCCAAGGTCGGCGATTACGCCTTCACCACGCTGAAGCCGCAGTTGGGCGTGGTGCGGCACCGGAACCGTGAATTCGTACTGGCCGACATTCCGGGCCTGATCGCAGGCGCTGCTGACGGCGCCGGAATCGGTGACCGGTTCCTGGGCCATATCGAGCGCTGCCGCGTGCTGATCCACCTGATCGACATCAACGGCACCGATCCGGCCGAGGCGCTGGAGATCATCGAGGAAGAACTGTCCGCCTATGGCAACGGGCTCGATCAAAAGCCGCGCCTGATCGCGCTAAACAAGGTCGATACGGTCGATGCCGAACTGGTGAAGATGTTCATCAAGGAACTGAAGGCTGCGGGCGCGAAGAAGGTCTATCCGATCTCCGGCGCGACCGGGAAGGGCATGGACGCGCTGCTCGATGCGGTGATCGCATACCTCCCCGCCGCCACCGGCACCGAACGGCCGGCGGGCGAGCAGGAAGAGGGCGACGACAAGCCCTGGTCACCGGTCTAACCGTTGCATCCCGCGCCGATTCCCCTAATCGGCATGACATGAAGATCACGCGCCTTGCCGATCTGGCCGATGCTGCCCTCTGCCGCCGCCTGGTGGTGAAGGTCGGCTCGTCGCTGCTGGTTGGCAAGGACGGGGTGCGCCGCGCCTGGCTGGAAGGGCTGGTGGCAGAGATTGCCGCCGCCCGGTTGCGCGGGCAGGAAGTTATCGTCGTCTCGTCTGGCGCGATTGCGCTGGGTGCGGCGAAGCTGGGCCTCGACAAGGGCGGACGCGGGAGCCTGGCCGATGCCCAGGCCGCTGCCGCCGTCGGCCAGATCGCGCTTTCCGGGCTTTGGGCCGAACTGCTGAGCGCGCATGGCGTGACCGCTGCGCAATTACTGCTGACGCTGGAAGACCTTGAAGACCGCCGCCGCTACCTCAACGCCACGGCCACGCTGACCCGGCTGCTCGATGCCGGGGCCGTGCCGGTGATCAACGAGAATGACAGCGTCGCCACCCAGGAAATCCGCTTTGGCGACAACGACCGGCTGGCCGCGCGGGTGGCGCAGGCGGCGCAGGCCAATGCCGTGCTGCTGCTGTCAGACGTCGATGGCCTGTTTGATCGCAACCCGGCCGAACCGGGCGCGACCTTGCTGGCCGAAGTGCGCGGCGTGACGGCCGAGGTCCATGCCATGGCCACCGGCGGCTCGTCCTCGGGCATGGGCTCGGGCGGCATGACCTCCAAACTGCAGGCCGCCGAAATTGCCGAGCGCGCCGGGATTGCCCTGGCCATTGCCAGCGGCCTCCACGATGCGCCGATCGCCCGCGCGACCGCGCAAGGCATCGGCACGCTGTTCCTGCCGCGCCGCAAGGATGCCGGGCGCAAGGCCTGGCTCGGCGGACGGCTACGGCTTAAAGGCGCGCTGGTGATCGATGCCGGCGCAGCGCGGGCGCTGGGCAAGGGCTCCAGCCTGCTCGCCGCCGGGGTGATCCGGGTGGAGGGTGAGTTCCAGCGCGGCGATGCCGTGGCAATCCGCAGCGATGCCGGTGAAACGTTGGCGCACGGCTTGGCCGAATACGATGCGCTCGAGTGTGCGCGGCTGATGGGCACGAGTTCGGCCGAGCACGCTGCCTTGCTCGGCTATGCGCCGCGCTCGGCCGTGGTTCACCGCGATCAGATGGTCGTGCTGTGACGATTGCCATTACCGGGGCAACCGGGTTTGTCGGCCAGGCCCTGCTCGATCGTGCAGCCAAGGCCGCTATCGAGGTCCGGGCGCTGACCCGCCGCGATCAGTCACCGCGCGAGGGGGTAGAATGGGTCCGGGGTGATCTGGACGACCACGCCGCGTTGAAACGGCTGTGCAAGGGCACCGAGGCCGTCATTCACGTCGCCGGGGTGGTCAATGCCCCCGATCCGGAAGGCTTTGAGCGCGGCAATGTCACCGGCACGCTCAACGTGATCGAGGCCGCCCGCCAGGCCGGGGTGCCGCGGCTGGTCCATGTCTCCTCACTCTCGGCGCGCGAGCCGGACTTGTCGGTCTATGGCGCCAGCAAGGCCCGTGCGGAGAAGCTGGTTCGCGCTGGGGGGATCGACTGGACCATCGTCCGCCCACCCGGGATCTATGGCCCGCGCGATACCGAATACCTTGAGATGTTCCGCCTCGCCCGCTGGGGCCTCTTGCCGGTCCCGCCGCGCGAGGGACGTAGCTCGCTGATCCATGTCGATGATCTGGCGCGGCTGCTGCTCGCGCTGCTGCCGGCCAGCGAAGAAGTATCGCACCGGGTCTATGAGCCCGATGATGGCCGCAAGCAGGGTTGGAGCCACTATGAGCTCGCCCGCACGATCGGCTGGGCGATGGGGCGGCGACCCTGGGTGATCCACCTCAGCCGCGCCTCGCTCGAACGGGTGGCGCGGGCCGACCGCTTTGTCCGCAAACACAAGGCCAAGCTCACGCTCGACCGAGTTGGCTACATGTCCCACCCCGATTGGGTGGTCACCCACGGCTCGCGTCCGCCCTCGGGCCTGTGGCGCCCGCTGACCCCGACGCGCGAAGGGCTGAAGGCCACGGCGCAATGGTACCGTGATAACGGCTGGCTTTAGGCGCCGATTAGGCGCTTTGCCGCTTTAGGCATAGGCTCCCTCCGGGTTCGCGAGTCGTGCACAGGCGTGCAATCGTCGGGCACTCACGAAACGGGAGAGTATCACTGAAGAAGATCGTTGCGCTTGCGGCACTTGCCGCACTGGCCGCCTGTTCGAAGCCTGCCGAAACGCCTGCCGCCGAAACCAGCGCTGCGCCGGAAACTGCCGCAGCCGTAGCCGGGCCGGTTGCCGCCGATGGCAAGCCTTCAGTCGGCAGCTTCAAGGTCACTGCCCAGGACGGCAAGGTCTACAACGAAGTGGTCAAGGCCGACGGTACCTATGAAAGCACGGGCCCCGACGGAAAGGTCGAAACCGGTACCTGGGAGCAAAAGACCGCCAACCTCTACTGCGGCACCAAGACGGGCGAAAAGGAACGTTGTAACGAGGAAAAGGTCGAAAACGGCATCTGGACCTCGAAGGACCCGGACGGCAAGGTCGCTACGGTCGAACGCATCGGCTGAACCTGACAACCAGCCCCCTCTCCGTTCAGCGAACGGAGAGGGGGCTAAACTTCCCGAAGCTGGTCCGCGCGAAGTTCAATAGAGCCGTGTCACGTCGCCGCCCTGGACCGGAATTGCCGCGCCGCTGATGAAGCTGGACTGGTCGGATAGCAGCCAGCTGATCACGTCGGCGACTTCCTGCGATTCACCCAGCCGTTTCATCGCGCTGTGGCGATCGATGATCGTTTCGAACAGGTCCGGCATGGCTTCGACATAGGGGTCGACCATTTCCGAGTGACAATAGCCGGGACAAACCGCGTTTATGCGCAAGCCGGCCTGGCCATAATCGATGGCGGCGGTCTTGGTCAGGCCGATCACACCCCATTTGCTCGTCACATAGGCGGCATTGCCAATATCGCCGCCGATCAGCCCATACATCGACGAGATGTTGACGATCGATCCGCCGCCGCTGGCCAAAATAGCCGGGATTTCGAACTTCATCCCCATGAAGACCGCGTGGAGGTTGGTGTCGATGGTCGAAAACCAGTGCTCGTCGGGGATTTCGGCCGCCGGCGTGAACGGTCCGGGGGTGATCCCGGCGTTGTTGACCGCACCATCGAGCCGACCAAACCGGTCGACCGTGCGGGCGACCATTGCCTCAACTTCGGCCCGCACCGTGACGTCGGTCTTGATGAACATGCCTTCGCCGCCGGCCGCTTCGATCTGCCCAACACCTTCTGGCCCTGCTCTTCGCGCCGCCCGGTAATGGCCACTTTCGCGCCCCGGCTGGCCAGCGATATCGCAGCAGTTGCCCCGAGGCCGGATGTGGCCCCCGTGATCAGCACAACTTTGCCTGTGAAGTCTGCCATTCGGTCTCTCCCCTGCGTTAAAAAGCGAACTCCAGGACCGCGTGGGCGGCCAATTGCCCTGAGGTTGCGAAGGTGACGCTGCAATCGACATAGGCGCTGGCCTTGCCGAACCGTTTCACGGTTGCTTCGATCAGAAAATCATCGCTCGCTGCCGGACGCAGAAAATGGGTGTGCTGGTAAGCGGTGCCCTTGCCCACATGTGGGCCGGTGGCGGCGGCCATGCTCGCGACCGTATCGATCGCCGCCATCACGGCCTGCCCGCAGATCGCACCCGAAAAGAAGGTCAATTGCGGGTTCATTGGCAGCCGCATCGAGCAGTAGCCTTCGCGCACCACGCAGTCGGTCAGCCCCATGTCCTTGATCCACGGGGCGAAGATCCATTCAAACGCTGCGTCGGCAGTTTCCTGCGTGATCGGGAACAGTTCGGCGGGCGGGGAATGTCTCACGCCCTTCGGCCGGCAACAAGCGTGCTCTGGCCAAGGTCAGCCGCTTCCATCGACACCTCCGCTGAAGGTTCCACTGCATCACGCGACCGCGAGCAAGGGGACGCCTTTTATCGCGCAAAAGCAATCTTAATCGGGTGGTGTTCGGCTTTGGCTCTAGAACGCCGGATCGTAGCCCGGTGGCAGGGCCTCAGCGACGCCATCGACGTGGATGCCGCATTCGGTCTTGTCCCAGCCCTTCCAGCGGCCCGAGCGCGGGTCTTCGCCAGGAGCAACCCGAGTGGTGCAGGGCGAACAGCCAATCGAGGGATAGCCTTGCGCCACCAGCGGGTGAGCGGGGAGGCCGGTCGCGTCGAAATAGGCGCGGACCTGGCCGCTTGACCAGGTGGCGAGCGGGTTGATCTTGAGCCGGCCCTGGGCGTCGGTCTGATCGAGTTCAAAGGTCTGCAGGCCAGCGCGGATCGCGCTCTGGAAGCCCTTGCGACCGGTGAAGCTGGCGTCGAAATGGGTGAGGGCAGCGGCGAGTGGCTGGACCTTACGGATTTCGCAGCAGCCATCGGGGTCATAGGACCAGCGCAGCCCGGTCCCGTCGCGCGCGGCCAAAGCCTCGGCGTTGGGCGTGAGATTGACCAGGTTGGTCATGCCCAGCCGCTTCATCACCGTGTCGCGATAGTCGAGCGTTTCGGGGAAATGCTTGCCGGTCTCGAGGAACAGCACCGGGACCGAGCGGTCGATCGTGGCGATCAGGTGCAGCAGCACCGCGCTTTCCGCGCCGAAGCTGGAAACGGCGGCGACATCGCCCGCCAGCCCTTCGCGCAGCACGGCGCGGAGCATGGCGATGGTCGGCACATCGGCGAAGCGGGCATTGAGCGCCGCGACATCGTCCGCAGAGAACCGCGGGCCGGTGCGCAGCACATCGATGCGCCGCGCCGCTTCAGCCATGCCGCTTGGCCCAGATGGCGGTGCGGCCGTCGGTGGTCGGCTGATAGACCTCGGCAAAGCGGCCAAAGGCGTTCTCGGCGTCGACCGGATTGAGCGGCACTTCGGGCGCGAAAGCATCGAAGCCGCAGCGGCGCAGGAAGGCGAGCTGGTCGACCAGCACGTCACCCACGGCGCGCAGTTCGCCCTGGTAGCCAGCCTCGCGCAGGATTCGTGCGGCCGAATAGCCGCGGCCATCGCCGAACACTGGGAAGTTCACCTCGATCAGCTGGATCCGGGCGAGGTGCGGGATCAGGTCGCGCGCCTCGTCACCTGGTTCGAGCCGCACCGCGGCGGCGTTGGTCTGCTCGCCAAAGGCATCGACCGTGACGCCGGGATCGGCCACTGGCTCGTCATCGCGGAAACGGAACTGGACCTCAGCCATAAAGCGCCTCCTTGAACGGGGCCATGCCGATGCGGCGGTAAGTGTCGAGGAAACGCTCATCATCCGAACGGTTTGCGAGGTAGACCTGTGTTGCCTTCTCAACCGCGTCGACAATCCCGTCCTCGTCAAAGCCGGGGCCGGTGATCGTGCCGAGCGAGGTATCAGCCGCCTCGCTGCCGCCGAGCAGGAGCTGGTAGTTTTCCACCCCCTTGCGGTCGACGCCGAGGATGCCGATGTGGCCGGCGTGGTGATGGCCGCAGGCATTGATGCAGCCCGAAATCTTGAGCTTGAGCTCGCCGATTTCCTGGCTCTTGGCCGAGAGTCGCTGGCTGATCTTCTGCGCCACCGGGATCGAGCGGGCATTGGCCAGGCTGCAATAGTCGAGCCCCGGGCAGGCGATGATATCGCCGATCAGGTCCAGGTTCGCGGTGCCAAGGCCATTGGCATCGAGCACCTGCCACAGCGTGTAAAGATCGGCCTTCTTCACATGCGGCAGAACGATGTTCTGGGCGTGAGTCACGCGCAGCTCATCGAAGGAATACTGCGCCGCAAGGTCGGCCATCAGCCGCATCTGCTCGCCCGTGGCGTCGCCCGGAATGCCGCCGACCGGCTTCAGGCTGATCGTCGCGGCGATATAGCCGGGCTGCTTGTGCGTGACGCAGTTGTTGTCGACCCACAGCGCGAAGTCGGGATCGCTGCGGTCCAGTTCATCAGCAATCCCGACCTCGAAGCGCGGATCGGCGAACATCGCCTTGATCCGCTCCAGCTCGGCCAGCGGCGGCTCGATCCCCTGCGTCAGCAGGTGAGCGAACTCGGCTTCGACCTGGCGGGTATATTCTTCCTTGCCAAGCTCATGGACCAGGATCTTGATCCGCGCCTTGTACTTGTTGTCGCGGCGGCCGTGGCGGTTGTAGACCCGCAGGCAGGCCTCCGAATAGGTTATGAACTGGTCGATCGGCACGAAGGGATTGATGCAGGGCGCGATCATCGGAGTGCGGCCCATGCCGCCGCCGACGTAGAAGGCCGCGCCGATTTCGCCCGCATCGTTCTTCACGATCTGCACGCCGATATCGTGCAGCTTCATTGCCGCTCGGTCGATGTCAGAGGCGATCACCGCCATCTTGAACTTGCGCGGCAGGAAGCTGAATTCCGGGTGGAAGGTGCTCCACGTGCGGATCAGCTCGGCATAGGGCCGGGGATCGACCACTTCGTCCGCCGCCGCGCCGGCATACTGGTCCGAACTGGTGTTGCGGATGCAGTTGCCGCTGGTCTGGATCGCATGCATTTCGACAGAGGCCAGGTCAGCCAGAAGGTCCGGTGCCTCTTCCAGCTTGATCCAGTTGTACTGGATATTCTGGCGGGTGGTGAAGTGGCCATAGCCGCGGTCATATTTGTCGGCGATGTCGCCCAGCATCCGCATCTGCGCGCCCGACAGCGTGCCATAGGGAATTGCGACGCGCAGCATATAGGCGTGGAGCTGCAGGTAGAGCCCGTTCATCAGCCGCAGCGGCTTGAACTGGTCCTCGGTAATGTGGCCTTCGATGCGGCGGCGGACCTGGTCGCGGAATTCCTCGACCCGGGTATCGACCATCGCCTGATCATATGTGTCGTACTTGTACATCAGCTATCCAATTGAACGAAATGCAAAAAGAAAGAATCCGATTATCAAGAAAAATCCGATCAACATGGGCAGATGCAGACGCGCCATACCAAAAACTAACTTTGCCAGGGCAACCGGAAACGAAGGCAGGGTTTGGTCGGATTCGTCGAGGAACACGCGAATTCGACTCAGTTCTGACGGATCGAAGGTGATCGACTGCCCGGCCCGAATATCATTCTGAAACTTGTTGAGGCTGCGGGAGTAAGCGTCGGCTTCCGCTGGAGCATCAAAGTATCGATACACTGACAGATAAGTGGCCTTCACAAGGTCATCGCCATTTGCCAAAAATCCGCATCCTTCGCAGCGATCAAATGGCTCAAGCATGCTTGCGCCGCAGCGCAGGCAAATTGCCCGCAATTGACCATCACCAAGAAATTGATCTTGCTCGATAGCCATTTCAGATCACCCAGTTCCCCGCTTGGGGATCAGCCGGCTTCAAAGTCAGGTCGGGGCGCACGGTCGGGCCGAGCGCGCGGATGCGTTCCTTGATGTGGCCGGGGCGGACGCCGGTCGCGTCCTTCACGGCATCGATCGCATAGGCAGCATTGACACGGCGCGCGGCCAGTTCGCGGGCCAGGATCGTGTCGGCATGATCGCCCACATCGACCGCGTCTTCGACATGGAGCGACCATTGCACGCCGTCCCACCAGGTGACGGCGCCGGTCTTCAAATCATTGCCGGTCAGGATCTTCACTGTGCAGCCTCCAGCGCCAGCGTGCGCAGCGCTTCGATTTTGGGTTCGGCGGTGACTTCGCCGATGACGATCACGGCCGGGCTATTGACCTTTTCGCGCGCGACGAGGTCAGGCAGGCCAGCCAGCGGCCCGCGCAGCACGCGCATCTGCGGGCGGGTCGCGTTTTCGATCACGGCCACCGGCATATCAGGGGCCAGGCCGTCTTCGATCAGCTTGTCGGCTATCGCTTCAGCCGTGGCGAGGCCCATGTAGATCACCAGGGTGCGGCCACGACCCGCCAGGCCCGACCAGTCCTGTTCGCTCAGGCCCTTGCACTGGCCAGCAACGAAAGTGACGATCGAGGCGGAGCGGCGGTGCGTCAGCGGCATTTGCGCGGCAGCCGCGCCGCCGATCGCCGCGCTGATCCCAGGGACGACTTCGACCTGAACGCCGGCGGCATGGCAGGCCTCAGCCTCTTCGCCGCCGCGGCCGAAAATGAAGGGATCGCCGCCCTTCAGGCGGACAACTTCGGTGCCGGCCTGCGCCTCGCGCACCAGCAGGGCGTTGATTTCATCCTGCGGCATGGTGTGGCGCGAACGGCGTTTGGCAACGGAGACCAGCTTGGCCTCGGGCCGGGCGAGGGCGAGGATCGCCGGATCGACCAGACCATCGTGGACGATCAGCTTGGCCCGCATGATCAGCCGCGCGGCGCGCAGCGTCAGCAGGTCAGGATCGCCCGGGCCGGCGCCGACCAGCCAGACCTTGCCAGTGGAGGGAGAAGGATTGCTCATCCTGCCCAGTTGCGCGTTCAGGGCCGCTCTCGCCAGCCAGAATGCCTTTGCAGGGGATTAGGATAGCTTTCGCACCCGGCCGGGCATCAGCCTTCGGGAATGACGACGCCATGTTCCTGGAACAGCCGCCAGACATTGCGCAGAATCGCCGAGCGGATCGCGCCAGTCCCGATCTCGGGCTGACTGATCGAAACCTGGATTTCGAACTCGATGCCCTTTTCGGCAAAGCTTACCAGCCAGACCGCCGGCTTGGGCTCGGGCTGGACGCGTTCGGCCCCTTCGACCGCCTGCAGCATCAGCCGCTCCGCCAGGTCCAGGTCAGTGCCATAGGCGACCCGCACCGGCACCTTCATCCGCTCGTCCTTGGTGCTAGCGGTCCAGTTTTCGACTGCCGAGGTCATCAGCAGTTCGTTGGGGATCAGGTACTTGATGTGATCGCGGGTCGTAACGGCCACGGCGCGAATGCCAATGCGGTTGACCTTGCCGACAGTCTTGTCCGCCCCTGTGCCGACCGCGATCACGTCGCCCGGCTCGATCGAGCGGTCCATCAGCAGAATGATGCCGGAGATCAGGTTGCCCAGCGTCTTCTGCAGGCCGAAACCGATGGCCAGGCCGAATGCGCCGGAAAAGACGGTGAGAGCAGTCAGGTTAATGCCGAGGATATCGATCCCGATCAGCACCAGCGCGGTCCAGACCGCAATGTTGACCAGCTTTTCGCCGAGCACCTGCTGGCCCAGTTCGAGCCGGGTCATCCGCCGGAACACCCGCCGCACAAAGCGGGTCAGTGTCCAGCCAATCACAAGCGCACCAATTGCGACAGTCAGGACCTTGAACACGCCGAGCAGCGAGATGTGGTAGCCGCCGAGATCGAAGCCGATCGCGTCAAGCCAGCCGAGGAATTCGGGCCAGCTCATACCGCAGCCCAGGCGGCGAGGCCGCGAGTCAGATCGGCGATCAGGTCAGCCGGTTCCTCAAGGCCAATCGACAGCCGCACGCCGAAGCAGTCGGCCGCGTCCATGCCGGGGAGCGGCCATGAGGTCGCGGTGCGCAGGCCCTTGGGATCGATCGGGGTGACCAGGCTTTCGAACCCGCCCCACGAATAGCCGATCCCGAACAGGGTCAAAGCATCGATGAAGGCATCACGCGCGGCGCTGTCCTTGCCCTTGAACACGAAGCTGAAGAGGCCGCAGCCGCCGGAGAAGTCGCGGGCCCACAGCTCATGCCCTGGCGATCCCGGCAGCATCGGGCTCAGCACGCGGGCCACTTCCGGCCGTCCATCAAGCCACTGCGCCAGGGCCAGCGCGCTGGCGGTCTCGCGATCCAGCCGCAAGGCCATCGTCCGCAGGCCGCGCAGCGCGAGCGAGGCATCGTCGGGCGAGACCACCTGGCCGAGGCCCTGCGCGGTCTTGCGCAGCTTCGCGTAGAACTTCTCACCCGCCGCGGCGCTGCCCATCATCAGGTCGGAATGGCCGCCGACGTGCTTGGTCAGGCTCATCACCGCAATGTCCGCGCCGCGCTCCAGCGCCGGGAAGGCCAGCGGACCGGCCCAGGTGTTGTCGAGCACCACGACCACGCCGCGCGTGCGGGCGAGGGCGGACAGCGCCGGAACGTCCTGTACTTCCAGCGTCAGGCTGCCGGGGCTTTCGAGGAGGACGGCCCTGGTTCGCTCGCAGATCGCGGCGGCAAAACCCTCCGGATCCAGCGGATCGAACCAGCGGGTCTCGATCCCCATGTCCTTCAGCAGCCCGCGCGCCATCGAGCGCGTCGGCTCATAGGCATTGTCGGTCATCAGCAGGACATCGCCCGGTCGCAGCACCGCCAGCAACGCCCCGGCAATCGCCGCCACACCCGAGGGGTAGAGCACGGTGCCGGCCGCACCGGGTTCCAGCTCGGTCAGGGCATCGGCCAGCGCCCACTGCGTCGGCGAACCGCGCCGGCCGTAATAGAAATGGCCATCATCATTAGGCTTGCCGGCATGGACCGCGGCCGCGTTGGGATAGAGATGCGTCGAGGCGCGCCAGACCGGGGGGCTGACCACCGAACCCGGTTGGCTGGGCGTGCCAGTCCATTCCGCGCTGCGGCCTGCGCCGACCAGGCGCGTCGCGGGACCAGTTTTGTCAGAAGAATCTTTAGCCAATTCCGGTCCGTTCGTACTCGTTACTCAGGCCACACCGGTCGCCTTCGGCGTGTCCGGATCGCCCCCCCACTCGCTCCAGCTGCCGTCATAGAGCTTCGCGTCTTCCTTGCCCAGCAGGTGCATGGCGAAGAGCAGGACGCAGGCGGTGACGCCGCTGCCGCAGGAAGTGACGACCGGCTTGGCAAGATCGATCCCGGCCCCGGCAAAGGCCGCGGAAAGTCCGCCCTTGTCCTTGAAGGTGCCATCGGCTTCGAACAGCGCGGAATAGGGCAGGTTGCGCGAGCCCGGGATATGACCGGCGGCGATATGCGGGCGCGGATCGGATTCTTCGCCGGTAAAGCGGGCCGCGCCGCGCGCGTCGAGTACCTGTTCGGCGCCGCTGCTGACATTGGCCAGCATTTCGGCCTTGGTGCGGACCTTGCCGTCATCCTGCCAGGCAGTGAAGTGACGGTGGCGAAGCGTTTCGCGGCCTTCGGCCAGGGCGCGGCCTTCGGCCTTCCACTTGGCGATCCCGCCATCGAGGATCGCGACATCGTGCGCGCCGAACAGCTTGAGCATGAACCAGGCGCGCGCGGCGGTCTTTACCGGGCTGTCATCGTAGATCACGATCCGACTGCCATCGCCCAGGCCGAGTGACTGCATCCGGCTGGCAAACTTTTCAGGCGGGGGCAGGGTGTTGTCGACCGGTGAGGAGCTATCGACCAGGTCTGCCAGGTCCATGAAGACCGCGCCGGGGATATGGCCGGCCAGGTATTCCCCCAGCCCATTGCGGCCTGATGCGGGCATATGCCAGCTGGCATCGACAATGCGCAGATCGCTGGCGCCGATTTCGTTGGCCAGCCAATCGGTAGTGACAAGACTATCCATATGCCCTCGCGTCCTCCTCGCGGTTGCCGAGGGCGCGCGCTCTGCACGTCACCACCGGGCGAGTGCCGCGCTCCTCTTCGCTGCACCTGCGAACGGAGGCTTAACCCGCCGAGTTGCCAGCGTCGAGAGCAATTCGGTCAGCCGACCGCGCGCTGGCCCAGCTTGCCAAAAGTACGCGGGCCCAGGTCAAGCCGGAACGGCCGCAGCGCGCCGCCCGGCTGCTCGGGCAGTTCGCCGATCACAAAGGTCTGGGCCAGGATCAGCGCCTGTGTGTCGGCCTGCGCCGCCTCCACCCGGAGCCGGGCTAGGGGCACGAAATAGGCGGCATTTCCGGCGCGGATCGGGGTGATCGCAGTCAGCGGCAGGCGCATTTCGCCCTTGAACTCGGCGCTTTCGCCGGGGGCCAGTTCGACCAGGGCGTGGCGCAGTTCCAGCTTCTGGCCGGGGCTGGCAATCTGCTGCTCGACCGGCAGCGAGGAGTGGGCCGCGACCATGTCCCCCTCAATCGCCAGCGCGCTGAGCGGGGTATCGCTGTGGTTGGTGAGCCGCAGCTGATAGGTTAACGTGGTCGCCATCAGCGACGCATCGAGGCGGCGGGCTTCGAGCGCGATCTCGAGGCCTGCGGGCTTGGCAAGCGGGGCGGGCTCTGGCGCAGCGGCAGGCGGGGGCGGTGCAACCGGCTGCGGCGCAGGCTGGGCTACTGGAACGACTGGTGGTTCGAACTCGACCTCGGGCGCAGCGCCAGACTTGCGCCGCCGCCGCAGCAGCCCGCCTAGCAGCACCAGCAGCGCCAATGCCCCCAGCAGCGCGCCGGGGGCGTAGGCGGTCCAGTCAAAGGCTGGTGCCGCTTCGGCGGCCGGGGCGCTGGCGGCGGGTGCAGGCGCAAGGGTCGGAATGGCGGTCGGGAAGGCCGCCGTCGGCGCAGGCGACGCCGCACCCGGCAGGGCGAGTGAATCGGTCGGGGCGGTCGCACTGGCAGTCGGCGCGGGGCGGGGTGCAGTGGTCGGCCGCAATACTGGCTGGCGCGTCGCCGCCGTGGTGGGTGTTGGCGTAGCGGCTGGGGCCGTGGTGGGCGTGGCGCTGGGCTGGGGCGTCGCACTCTGGGTCGGGCGCGGGCGGACCACGGGTGCATCGGCATCGACCGGGCCGGCCGGGCGGGCAGATGGGCTGGCGGTGCCGGGCGGCAGACTGAACACGTCCTGCGCCGCGGCGGGCAGGGCCAGGCCCAGCGCCAATGCCGCACTAGCGGTCCGGATTGCCCCCACACGTCTCGTCACTGCGCGCACACCCTTTTTTGCCCCGTGCGGAAGGCGCGGGAAGCCCTGAATAGGGAGTGAACCCGCCCGTTCAAGGCGGTGGCTTGTGTCGGCTGCACGTTCGGGGCATGGCCGTGCTATGTCGGACACACTTCAACCGCTCCACCTTGGCCAGACCAGCGCGCTACCCGTCTCTCCGGAAGCGGCGGTGCTGGACTATGTTCCCAACCCGCGCGCCGGTGCGGTGTACCTCGCGCGCTTTGCCGTGCCGGAGTTCACTTCGCTCTGCCCGGTTACCGGCCAGCCCGATTTCGCGCATCTGGTGATTGACTATGCGCCGGGTCAGACGATCGTCGAATCCAAAAGCCTCAAGCTGTTCCTCGGAAGTTTCCGCAACCACGCGGGGTTCCACGAGGACGTGACTGTCGGCATCGGCCAGCGCCTGTTTGACGAGATGCAGCCGCGCTGGCTGCGGATCGGCGGCTACTGGTATCCGCGCGGCGGGATCCCGATCGACGTGTTCTGGCAGAGCGGCGCCCCGCCGGAAGGGCTGTGGGTGCCGGATCAGGGCGTCGCGGGTTACCGCGGGCGCGGCTAATCGGTCACACCTGAAACCAAAAACACGGTGCAGTTCGAATTGTCGGTTTCGTACCGGAGCCGGCTGGACTAGTCGCGCGCCCAGAATTTAAAGTGTCCCCAACCCCTCCCAATCCAAGGACCACAATGATGCGCACCAAGCTGCTGCTCAGCCTTTCGGCCATTGCCGTCGCCGCCACTTCGGCCCCGGCCTTTGCCCAGGATTCGACCGACGAAACCCGCCTCGACGAAATCATCGTCACCGCCCAGCGCCGTGAGGAAAACCTCCAGGATGTGCCGATTTCGGTCGCCACGCTCGGCGGTGAAACCTTGGCCGCCGTCACCGGCGCGGGCGCTGACATCCGCGCCCTCTCGGGCCGCGTGCCCAGCCTGAACATCGAAAGCTCGTTCGGCCGCACCTTCCCGCGCTTCTACATCCGCGGCCTCGGCAACACCGATTTCGATCTCAACGCCTCGCAGCCGGTCAGCCTGGTTTATGACGACGTCGTGCTGGAAAACCCGATCCTGAAGGGCTTCCCGGTGTTCGACCTTGACCGCGTCGAAGTGCTGCGCGGCCCGCAGGGCACCCTGTTCGGCCGCAACACGCCGGCCGGGATCGTCAAGTTCGATACCGCCAAGCCGACCTCGAAGAACAACTACCTCAAGGCCAGCTATGGCAGCTTCAACACCATAAACGCCGAAGCCGGCGTTGGCGGCGAACTGGGCAGCGGCCTCTCGGCCCGCCTCTCGGTGCTGTACCAGCGGCGCGACGACTGGGTCGACAATGTCGACGCCGCCGGTGAAAACAACCTCGAAGGCTTCGAAGACCTCGCCGCTCGCCTGCAGATCCAGGCTGACCTGAGCGATGCCTTCACCGTCCGCGTCGTCGGCCAGATCCGCGATTTTGACGGTACCGCCCGCCTGTTCCGCGCCAATGCCTTTGCCAAGGGCAGCAACAAGCTGATCGGCCTCGGCGGCCCGACCACCGAGTTCAAGCGTGATCAGGTCCGCGCCGATGGCCTGAACTTCCAGAGCCTGCGCAACTACAACCTGGGCATGACGGCTGAATACGATGCCGGCCCGGTCACCATCACCTCGGTCACCAGCTACTGGAACGGCAACCTCTACAGCCGCGGCGATATCGATGGCGGCTTCGGCAATGCCTTCGCGCCGACCATGGGCCCGGGCTTCATCCCGTTCTCGGCCCAGTCGCAGGACAACGTGCCGAGCCTTGACCAGTTCACCCAGGAACTGCGCTTTGCCAGCAACAACACCGGCGGCCTCGGCTATCAGTTCGGCCTGTTCTACCTGAACGAAAAGCTGGACATCACCAGCTTTGACTTCGGCACCCCGACCGACACCACTCCGGCGGCGATCGCCACCCAGCGTCAGGACAGCACCGCCTGGGGCCTGTTCGGCTCGCTCTCCTACGAGTTCGAGAACGGCGTGAAGCTGCAGGGCGGCGCTCGTTACAACGACGACCAGCGCAAGATGCTCGCCGCCCGTCCGGTCGATACCCGCCCGGGCTTCCTCGGCTTCGGCGGCCCGGTTCCGGCCGTGACCACCGAAGTGGGTGACAACGTGCTGACCTGGGACCTTGCCGCCAGCTATCCGCTGAGCGACGACGTCAACCTGTTTGCCCGCGTGGCCAAGGGTTACCGCGCACCGGCGATCCAGGCCCGTCTGGCCTTCGGCCGCACCCCGTCGGTCGCCCAGAGCGAAACGACGATGAGCTATGAAGCCGGCCTCAAGTCGACCCTGGCCGATGGCAAGCTGCGCTTCAACCTGACCGGGTTCTACTTCAGCACCGACGATCTGCAGCTGACCGCTGTAGGCGGGGCCTCGAACTTCACCACGCTGCTCAATGCCGCGAAGGTCGATGGTTATGGCTTCGAAGCCGAGCTGGAAGCCAAGCCGGTCCAGGGCCTCAGCCTGACCGCCGGCCTCTCGTACAACCACAACGAGATCAAGGACCCGGCCGCCTTTGTCGCCGGTTGCGGCGCCCCGTGCACCGTCACCAGCCCGCAGCGCGTCGGCAGCCCGGGGATTTACTCGATCAACGGCAACCAGCTGCCGCAGAGCCCGCGCTGGATTGCCAACTGGACGGCTGGCTATGCCGCCCCGGTCGGCGATGGTGAAGTCTACCTGTTCACCGACTGGGCCTACCGCTCGAAGGTGCAGTTCTTCCTCTATGACTCGGTTGAGTTCAGCGATGAGAAGATGCTCGAAGGCGGCCTGCGCGTAGGTTACCGCACCGACAAGTTCGACATCGCGGCCTTTGCCCGCAACATCACCAACGATGTTTCGGCGGTCTCGGGGATCGACTTCAACAACCTGACCGCGATGGTCAACGAACCGCGCGT
>Ga0073920_1000048_pt1 | contig 22610 bp, 22 predicted proteins | sample GWRWT4_2Sept14_2_FD_70953 | JGI IMG/M metagenome (GOLD analysis project Ga0073920, IMG submission 70953) | Sand microcosm microbial communities from a hyporheic zone in Columbia River, Washington, USA - GW-RW T4_23-Sept-14 | ecosystem: Engineered > Artificial ecosystem > Sand microcosm >...
TGGACTAAAAGAAACGTTCGCCGACCACGACGGTATCACCGCCCTGGAGTACGGTATCGAGTCCTACCTTCACTTGCTTACCATTCCGGAAAAGCGAAAGCCGTCCCGCAGAACCCCGCTCAGTCAAGCCGCCGCCGCGGGCCAGCGCCATGCGCAGCGTCATGGCGCGCTCAACCTTGTAAGCGCCCGGAGCGTTAACCTGGCCATAAATGTAGAAGTTGAGCGCCGCTCCAATGAACAGCTTGTCGCCCGGCTGCACCAGCGGATCATCAGCCGGCCCGCCGCGCGAGAGCAGCTCGATCGGCAGGATCAGTTCCTCGCCCGTAACGCGGCGCAGGACCAGCTCGTCGCTCGCCGTCGGACGCGGTCCACCGGCCCGAGCCAGGATTTCCGAAACGCGATAGGCCCGGTCCACCGGCACCAGACCAGGAATGGCAAATTCGCCCAGCACGGTCACATAACGGCTGGCGTAGCTGACCACGGTCACGCTAACGACCGGATCGACGTAATAACCGCCGTCGCGCAGCAGCTTGGCCACGCGTTCGCGCAGCTGGATCACGGTCAGATTCGAAGCCGTGACCGAATGGAGATAGGGTAGCTGCACCGTGCCATCGACCTGGACCTGGACCCGCGGCTTGAATTCCTCGCGGCCCAGCACGGCGATTTCGACAACGTCGCCGACCCCGATCACGTATCCGTCATTCAAGTTCACCGCACCGCCACTGGCGGGCGCGGCGGCCTGGGCCGGCGCCTGCACCGGCGTCTGCGCGGCCACAGGACCGACAAAGACCGACAGGGCGATCAGGAAAGCAGCAAACAGAGACAACAAGCCACGCAGCGGCCGTGCATTTGCAAATGCGCAATTCATCTGGTTCATCATCCTGAAGCTAGAGCTTTAGCCGGCCACGCAGGCCGACATAGCCACCGCTGTAATCAAAGATCGTGCCGGTCGCGTCGCGCTTTTCGTGACCACCTTCGAGGCTCAGATCGAGCCGGCGGCTAGTGCGCAAGGTCATCCCGGCAAAAATGCGGCGAAACTTGTCCTGGTCCAGCAGCGGCCCGAAATTGGCCTGGGCGCCCTCGTAGTCGCGCTTGCGCAGGCTGAAACCACCCGAAGCCGAAATTCGTTCCGACAGCGCATAGGTAGCCCGCACTTCGTTCATCGATTGCTTCGAGTAAAGCGCTTCGGCACCCAGTGAAGGTTCGACCGAGCGTTCGGTCAGCGCGCGGATCTGTAGGCGGGTGCCCGGCTTGATCGTCGCGCCCAGCCGCCAGGTCGTACCCTTGAAGTCCTGAGCAGCCGCAGTGTCGGGCTTCAGCCAGGTGTAGGCGATCATTGCCTCGGCAGTCAGCAGCGTGCCAATGTCGCGCGACAGCTGTAGACGCACTTCGTCGGTCTGATAGCCCGAGTAAGCCGCCAGCGGCGTGGCCACGCGATTGGCGAAATCGAGATTCTCGTGCTCGTAGGTCAGCTTGGCCTTGCCGACCACCGGGTGATCGTAGGCGATCCCGCCGAATACGCGGTTTGATTTGTAGTCCGAAATGTCACGCAGCGGGTTTGAGTTATCGCCGCGGGAATGTTCGTAGCCCAGCGAGGGACGCAGGCCGTAGACATAGCCGCAGCGGCCCTCGATCCGGTAGGATTGCACCGTTTCGGTATTCCGGACGCTGTCTTCGCCCGGCAGGTTGACCAGCGCTATGCTGTCCAGGTCGCTCTGGCGGCGGTCAAGCTGGGCCCCGATCTGCGCCAGGCACGGCCCAACGTTGATCCCGGCGTCGCCGCGCAAGCCGATCCGTTCGCGGTTCAGGCGTTGATTGCGGCGATAGAAATCGTAGCCGACATTGGCCGCCAGCTTCAGCGTGTTGCGCCCAAGGTCGCGGCTGACCACGACATCGACGCCCACCGTCAGACGCTGATCGGACAGCACCAGACCGCGCGCCGCCGCAGTTGCCTGAGACGTTCCGGCCGAATTGGCCATGTGGCGCAAGTCGAAGTTGAGCCCGACCTCTTCGAAATTGCCCTTCGGCGCTTCCTGCGCGCGGAGGCCCGCTGGCGACAGCAGGCAGATAGCCATCAATCCGGCACGGAACTGCCAGACCTGGCGACGAGACGAAAAACTCATACCCATGTTGTTAGTTGCTACAGCATTTCCAGCATGAACCCAAGCTTTCTCACTGGAATGACTTCGGATCATCTTACCTGCGCCCCACAATGATACGGCGCAGGCTGCCAAGGTAATTATGTATGGTTTCCGAAACCTTCGCCCGCCGCGCTGCGCTGCCAAGGCCAAGGCCCCGCATCTGCGGCAGGGGCTGCAGCATCGTCCGCGCCGCCGCCGTACGGGCCATGACCAGCCGTTTGCGCCGCGCCTGCGAAGGCTGCATCAGGTCGATCTCGGCCACGGCCAGATCCTCAAGCGCGATTGCTCCGGAAGCAAGCGCCCGCGCCAGCAGATCCTGGCCGGCTGCCGACCGTCCGATCACCAGGCTGCGCCCCTCCTGTTCTTCGAAGGTGGGATAGCCTGTCTCACCGCCATACCAGGCATCGGCAGCGGCAATATCTGCTGCCCCACCAATGGCATCGGGGCAGATCTTACAGCGATACTGCACCTCTGAACTGAGGTAGCGGCCCCAGCTGTCGGCGTAGCGCATGGTGGCGACTTCACCTTCGACCGTCCGTGCCTCGGTCAGCCCGGGCCAGCCGTTGCCGCGGAACCGGAAGCTGGCCAGCTTGCGCCCGGCCAGGCCCAAGGCGGCAAGGATCCGGTCGGTGCCGGCAAAGCTGGGAATGCCGCCGCAAAAGAAGGACAGCCGATAAGGAAATGCCTGCGCGACGCGCGGATCGACTGCGCTGAGGGCCGAAAGCGCCGAGACATCGCAGGGTTTGCCAATGAACATGTAGCGCTCGCCGCTCGCCAACAGCTTGTCAATCTGGGCCAGCGGACTTGAGGCCGCGTAGCGCGATCCCGCCGCCGCCATGATGCCGGCCCGATCACGTGACAACACGTTGCGATTGCGGGTCGGGTGCGCGGGATCGGCGCTGACATGGACGATCCCGTCCACCAGCCCCTGCTCGAGTGCAAAAATGGCGAGCGCGGTCAGAACGCCGCCCGACGAGCCGAGGTGGCGGACCTCGGGATCGCTGGCGTGGCCGGTCTGGCAGGAACCGATCGGCCCCCAATAGGGATGGACCGGATGATCCTCCGGCCAGGGCGCGATCCGGTTGCCCGGGCAAGCTATGGCGACCGCAGCCTCGGCCTGCGGTGACAAGGCAGCCTTTGCTGGCGGTCGCAGATAGCCTGGTGCGTGGTCCTCCAGGCTGAAGGCGCCATCGGACAGGGCCGCGCACAGGCCGCAGCCAGTGCACAGCTCGCCCCGCCTGACCCGCTCGAGGGTGGGAGAATAGATCAATTTGCTCTCACCCTCGGCTTGTCCGCACGGGACCGGTTTGAACGAAGCCACATGGCTAGTGCGCCATGGCCTATGCCAAACCTTGCCTCAGCCAGCTTGTTCCCGCTTACTTGGCGGCCGCCGGTGCGGCCTGCTTGGTCGCATCGGCCGCGTTGGCCGGGGGTGCCTTACCCTGGAACTGCGGGTTGACCTGAACCTTGCGGCGGCCATCAGCGATGATCTTGCCAAGCGAATTGTTGACCATCTCGACGCTGCGCTGCCGCATCATGATCGTGCGCGCTGCCTCGCGAGCAGTGTCACCGGTGATCGGCTCAGACCGGCTGGACACGATCCGTCCGATTTCGGCGGCTTGACCGCTCGGCACGACAAAGATGTCGTTCCCTTCGGTCTCGACAACCTGGGCAGCAAAGCCCGGATCAAGCGACACGGTATCGACGTTGGTCACGGTCCGGCGGAACACCACCTTGTTGGCATTGAGGATCGCCTCGGCCGCTTCCATGGTCTTCACCTTGGAAATCTCCTCCAGGGCCTTGGGCGGCAGATTTGGCACGAAGATCTGATCGACCGACAACAGTCGGCGATCGGTAACGCTGGCCGGGAAGCTGCGCAGGAACTCGCTGACCTCGTCCTCGGAGACCTTCGGAACGCCTTCGGTGACCTTGCGGGCCAGCAATTGGGCCAACGCGGTTTCTTCCGCCTGGGTCTTGACGATTGCCGCCAGCGGGGTGGAATCGAGTTCCTGCTTGCGCGCTTCGGCCGCCAGCAGCTTGCGGGCGATGATCCGCTCCAGCGCTTGGGCCTGGGCTGCGGCATCGCCACCTTCCTCAGCAGACATTTCAGCCTTGAGATCGGCCAGGGTCACTTCCTGACCATCAACTGTGGCCACGACCTGCCCCGACGGCACATCGCCCTTGCCGCCGCAGGCGGCGACCATCAAAGCCAGAGCTACAGCGATGGAACTGGTGTACTTCATCTGGGGTTTCCTTTGATTCCAACGCGGCAAGCATCCATTGCCGCCGCAGCCGTCGTAAATTGGTAAATGCGATTGCACTTGGTGTAATTTGCCACCACTATTTGAGAAATGGCAACTGTGTTAACCGCGTTCATGCGGGGCAGTGCTTGCAAGGACATGGCGTGTCTCGGCCTGATCGTAACCAGTCTGCCCCATTGTTGTGCCTCTCGGCGTCCGGCGGCGGCCATTTCCGGCAGCTGCTCGACCTTGAGCCGCTGTGGTCGCGCTATCCGCATTTTCTGGTAACGGAAGACACTGTGCTGGGCCGGTCGCTGGCGCGGCGCGAAGATGTTGAATTCGTGCCCCACTTTGCCCTGGGACAGAGCCGCATGGGCAAAGCCTGGACCATGCTTTCGGCCGCCGCGCGCAGCGCCTGGCGCTCGCTCCGGATCATGCTGCGGCGGCGTCCTGACGTAATCATCACCACCGGTGCCGGCTCGCAGGTCTTCGTGATTGCCTGGGCGCGGCTGATCGGTGCCAAGGTGATCCTGGTCGACAGTTTTGCCCGCTTTCACGCGCCCAGCAAATTTGCCCGGATCGGCGGCCCGCTGGCGAATATCCGGATCACCCAGTCGCAGCTTTCGGCCGAAAATTGGCCAGGCAGCACGGCGTTTGACCCCCTGCGGACAGAGCCCGCTGCGGCGGAAGGCAAGAGCCGGCTGCTGTTCGCAACCGTTGGCGCAATCCTGCCGCTGCACCGGCTTGAGCGCGCGGTGGTGGAGCTCAAGGCCGCCGGCCGGATCCCCGAAGAAGTGATCCTGCAGGTTGGCAACAGCGACCTGCCCCGCCCCGAGATACCCGGCTTGACGATCATCGAGAGCCTGCCGTTCGATGAGCTGCAGGAAGTGTTGACGCGCGCCGATCTGGTGGTTTGCCACGCCGGAACCGGCTCGATCATCACGGCCCTGGCCCAATGCTGCGGCGTAGTCGCGATCCCGCGCAGGGTATCGGCCGGAGATTCCTATGACGATCACCAGAGCGAGATCGCCGAGGTCTTTGCCAGCCGCGGATTGATCGAAGTAGCGGATGACGCCGAAACCTTGGCGGCCGCGCTGGATCGCGCCCGTACGGCCCCGCGCCACCGCGCGGCAATGGACCATTCGGCGCTGATGGCGCATCTCGAGCATCAGATTGCGGCCTGGTATCCCAGCATGGCCCGCCCGCTGGCAGCCAGAACCGGCCCCCAGCGCACCGCCTAGAGCCGGAGATCGCTTTCCGAGCGGTCGAACAGGTTCTTCAGATCGAAGAACACCTGCTTGTTCCGCCCGAACTTGCGGATCTTGGCTGCGCCAAGCTCGCGGAACACGTCGTGGCCGACAGCCAGCACGGTAGCGTCATAGGCACCCTGTGCAGGCTGATCGAGCAGGACGATCCCTGTATGGGCGATAACGTCCTCGGACGAGACCACCGGATCGTGGACATCGACCTGACAGCCATATTCCTTGAGCGCCCAGTACAGATCCGTCACCAGCGTGTTGCGGGTGTCAGGGCAATTCTCCTTGAAGGCGAAGCCCATCAGCAGGACGCGCGCATCCTTGAGCGGAATCTCCTTGCGGCTCATCGCCTGGACTAGCTGCGAAGCGCAGTAGCGGCCCATGCCGTCATTCAGCCGTCGGCCGGCGAGGATAATCTCGGGGCGATAGCCAATGCTCTCGGCCTTGTGGGTCAGGTAGTAGGGGTCCACGCCGATGCAGTGGCCACCGACCAGGCCCGGCCGGAAATTGAGGAAATTCCACTTGGTTCCGGCCGCTTCAAGCACCGACTGGGTATCGATTCCCATCCGGTTGAAGATGATCGCCAGCTCGTTGACCAGCGCGATGTTGAGATCGCGCTGCGTGTTTTCGATCACCTTGGCGGCTTCGGCCACCTTGATGCTCTCGGTCGGGAAAGTTCCGGCGGTGACGATCGCGCCATAGAGCGCATCGACCCGGGCCAGCGCCTCAGGGTTCGAGCCTGAGGTGACCTTGATGACATCGGCCAGGCGGTGCTCGCGGTCGCCCGGATTCACGCGCTCGGGCGAATAGCCGACGTGGAAGTCCTCGTTGAGCTTCAGACCTGAAACGGCCTCCAGCACGGGAACGCAGTCTTCCTCGGTGCAGCCTGGGTAAACGGTCGATTCGAAGATCACCAGATCCCCGCGCTTCAGCACCGAACCGGCAACGCGGCAGGCTGACAGCAGGTCGCTCAGGTCGGGGCGCTTGAGCTTGTCGATCGGGGTCGGAACCGCAACGATCATCACATTGCAATCTTCCAGATCGACCGAGCTGGTGGTGTAGGTCAGATGCGCGGCGCTCTGCAGCTCTTCAAGCGAGGTCTCGAGCGTGTGGTCGACGCCCTTGCGCAGGCTTTCAATCCGCCGCTCGCTGATGTCAAAGCCAGTGACCGGGAAGCTCTTTCCGAACTCCACCGCCAGCGGGAGACCGACATAGCCGAGACCGATGATCCCGATCCGGGCCGAGCGCAACCACGCGGCCACTGGATCGAGTATCGCTTCAGGTGCGATGCTGCTGTCGAGCTTCATGAACTTCCCTTTGAATTCATTTTTCAGCGGCTGATAGCCTTGCCTAAGTCAAACAATCCTAGACCCAATTTGTTGCAATGTGGTTTCCAAACGGCTGCAAAGACCCGCAGCACCTTTGCTGGGCCACGTGAATGTAGTCTGACTGCATACCTTGGGAGGTTTCTGCGTTTATTGGATAAATGCGACCGTGATCTGGATCACGCGGCACGCATATCCCGAAATGAGACACGTAGCTCGCGAATAAAATCGTCGGGTTGCTCCCACGCGGCGAAGTGGCCACCGCGCTCCATTTCGCCCCAATGGACCAGATTGCGGTAATTGCGCTCGGCCCATTTGCGCGGGGTGGGCAGGACTTCGCGCGGGAAAGCGCTGGCGGCGACCGGAATAACGATTTCCTGAGCCGCAAAGCTGCCAAAACTCTCCCAATAAAGCCGCGCCGAAGATGCCCCGTTGCGCCCCAGCCAGTAGACCATGATGTTGTCGAGCACCTGATCGCGGCTCAGCGCATCCCACGGCGAGCCCTGGTTATCGGTCCAGGCCCAGATCTTCTCCAGGATCCAACCGGCCAGGCCGGCCGGGCTATCGACCAGACCATAGCCGACCGTTTGCGGCCGGGTGCTCTGCTGCTTGGAATAGCCCGAATCCCAATCCTGATAGTGCTTCAGGGCGCCCAGCGCCTTGAGTTCCGCCGGCGAGGGATTGGCCAGATCTTCCTCGGTCGGGCGAGCAATCGGCATATTGAGGTGGATGCCAATGCAGCCAGGCACCTGTTGCACCCCGATTGCTGTGGTCACGATCGAGCCCCAGTCCCCACCCTGCGCGAACCACTTTTCATAGCCCAGCCGGGCCATCAGCTCGCCCCAGGCGCGGCCGATCTTCTCGACCCCCCAGCCGGTAACCGTGGGCTTGCCCGAAAAGCCGTATCCGGGGAGCGAGGGCAGCACGAGGTGGAAGGCCGGAGCGGCCGGATCATCCGGATTGGTCAGCTGGTCAATTACGCCCATGAATTCGATCACTGAGCCCGGCCATCCGTGGGTCATCACCACCGGCATGGCATCCGCGCGCGGCGAGCGGACATGGAGGAAATGGATGTCGAGCCCGTCGATCTCGGTCATGAACTGGCCCAGCGCATTGAGCCGCGCCTCGCAGCGGCGCCAGTCGTAGTCATTGCGCCAATAGGCCATCAGGTCCTGCAAGACCGCCAGCGGCGTGCCTTGCGACCAGTCATCGACCGGTTCCTTCTCGGGCCAACGGGTCAGATCGATCCGGGCCTTGAGGTCATCCAGTTCCGCTTGCGGAACGTCCAAAGTGAAAGGCCGGATCGCGCTCATCTTATCCCCCTATGGCTGCCTTGGCCGAGGCTTCCACCTTGGCCCGGTCGAACAGCGTCACAGTCGACGTTCCCTTGGCGAGGACGTTGCCCGCTTCGTCAAGCAAGCGCCCTTCGAGGAACGCCGTCTTGCGGCCGCGCCGCTCGATCCAGCCTTCGGCCACGACCAGCCCGGGGCGCACCGGCGCAAAGAAGCTGACCTTGATCTCCAGGCTCATCGGGGTGACGTCATCGCCCAGCACGGCAATCACCGCATGGGCCATGGCGGCGTCGATCCAGCCGGTGACGAAACCGCCCTGCACCACGCCGCCCGAATGGCACATGCCGGGCTTGGCCATATACTCTAGCTGCGCGCGGCCCTCTGGGTCCAGCTCAACGATGCGGTGGAGGCCCATCGTCTCGTAAAGGCTGTCGACGCTCATCAGGCCAGCGCCGAATAGATGAGGGTCTTGAGCTCGCGCCGGATCGGGTACGTGCTGCTCGGCGCCAGCTGGGTCATGAAGACCATGGTGATCTCTTCCAGCGGATCGACAAAGAAGGCGGTCGAATACATCCCGCCCCAGTAAAACTCACCAACCGATCCCGGGATCATCGTCCGCACCGGATCGAGGTTGACCGCAAAGCCCAGGCCAAACCCGACCCCGGCATTGGTCGCCTCGCTGAACAGCGATCTGGACCACGAGGCGAGGTCACCATCGTCAGGCAGGTGATTAAGCGTCATCAGCTCGATCGACTTGCGACCGAGGATCCGCGCCCCGTCCAGCTCACCGCCGTTCAGCAGCATGGTGTTGAAGCGGTGATAGTCGAGCGCGGTCGAAACCAGTCCGCCACCGCCAGACAGAAGTCGCGGCTGCTTGGCCCACAGGCTCTCGGCGCCGCGATCGACCAGGACCTTCCCCTTGCCCGGCACGAAACTGTAGCAATCAGGCAAGCGGTGTGTCTGGCCTTCCGGCACCATGAAGCCGGTATCGTCCATCTTCAGCGGTGCGAAAATGTGCTGACGGAAGTATTCATCGAGCCGCTGGCCCGAAACCCGCTCAACCACCGCGCCCAGCACGTCGGTTGAAACCGAATAGTTCCAGGCCTCACCCGGCGAGAATTCCAGCGGCAGTTTGCCGAGCGCGCCGATGAACTCGTCCAGCGTAAGGTTGCCATGCCAGTTCTCGATCTTGCCCTCACGGTAAGCGGCATCGATGTTGGTGCGGTTTTGGAAGCCATAGGTCAGGCCCGAGGTGTGCCGCAGCAGATCGACCATCTGCATCGGCCGCCCGCAGTCCTTGGTCAGAAACGCCACACCCGCCCCGCCGCCGTTGTAGACCGCCAGGTCCTTGAACTCCGGCAGGACATGATGGACCGGCGTGTCGAGCGCGACCTTGGCCTGTTCGAGCAGCTGCATGAAGGCCACCGAAGTGACCGGCTTGGTCATCGAGGCGATGCGGAAAATCGTGCTCTCGTCGATCTGCGCCGGCGCTCCCTCGCGGGCCGCGCCTTGCGAGGAAAAGTGCGCAATCTCCTCGCGATGGGCGACCAGCACCTGAGCGTGCGGCAGCTTGCCGGTATCGAGATAGCGTTCCTTGACGAAGGCGGGGATGCGGTCGAGGCGGGCAGGATCGAATCTCATTCAGTCATTCCAATGGCTATGTTCGGCAACCCTATTGCCGCGTGTGACGGGCCAAAGCAACGAATGTGCGATGCCCGCTTTACAGCGCCGATTCATCGCGCCATAGGCTGGGGCATGATCGCTCCGCTTGGCCTTACCCTGCGACTTATCCGCCCTTGGGCGTGAGCTGGCGTGCCATTCCAGGGCGCGCAGCAGCGCCCAAGGGAACAGGAAGCACCGCCAGACAGTCGCAGTACCAAGTCGAGACCATGCCATGACCATGTTGAAGAACCCCGGGGTCAAATATCGCCCCTTCCCGCCCATCAATCTGCCCGACCGGCAGTGGCCCAGCCGCGTCATCACCCAGGCGCCGCGCTGGCTTTCCACCGACCTGCGCGATGGCAACCAGGCGCTGATCGACCCGATGGGGGCCGAGAAGAAGAGCCGGTTCTTCGACCTGCTGCTCAAAGTTGGCGTCAAGGAAATCGAGGTCGGCTTCCCGGCTTCGGGCGCGACCGATTTTGATTTCATATCGGGCCTGGTAAAGGACGGACGGATCCCCTCCGACGTTACCCCGCAGGTGCTGACCCAGTCGCGCCGCGACCTGATCGAAACGACCTTTGCCAGCCTGGAAGGGGCCGAAACGGCGATCGTCCACGTCTACAACGCGGTCTCCCCCGCCTGGCGCCGGATCGTCTTCGGCATGAGCCGCGAGGAGATCAAGGCGATCGCGATCGAAGGCGCCAAGGTCATGCGTGACCAGGCGGCCAAGTATCACGGCACGAACTGGCAGTTTGAATATTCGCCCGAGACCTTCTCGACCGCCGAGGTCGATTTCTCGGTCGAGGTCTGCGCGGCAGTGATGGACGTGCTCCAGCCGACCACCGACAACCCGATCATCTTCAACTTGCCCGCCACGGTCGAATGCGCGACGCCCAACGTCTATGCCGACCAGGTCGAGCTGTTCGGGCGCATGATCCCCGACCGCGACAAGGTCGTCATCTCGCTCCACACCCATAACGACCGGGGCACCGGCATCGCTGCCTGCGAACTGGGCTTGATGGCCGGCGGTGACCGCGTGGAAGGCTGCCTGTTCGGCAATGGCGAGCGCACCGGCAACTGCGATATCGTGACAGTTGCCCTGAACATGTACACCCAGGGCGTTGATCCGGGCCTCGATTTTTCCGACATCGATGCCATCGCCAAGACGGTGGAATACTGCAACCAGCTGCCGATCCACCCGCGCCACCCCTATGTGGGCGAACTGGTCTACACCTCGTTCTCCGGCAGCCATCAGGACGCGATCAAGAAAGGTTTTGCCGCGCGCGAGCAGCAGAACGACGAAACCTGGGAAATGCCCTACCTGCCGATCGACCCGGCCGACCTGGGCCGCGACTACGAAGCGGTGATCCGGGTCAACTCGCAGTCCGGCAAGGGCGGTTTCGCCTGGGTGCTGGAGCAGGATCAGGGCCTGAAACTGCCCAAGAAGATGCAGGCGCACTTCTCCACCCACGTCCAGGCCCTGGCCGACGAGGTGGGCCGCGAGCTGTTTGCCGACGACATCTGGGCCGTATTCCAGCAGACCTACCACCTCAGCACGCCGCAGCATTTCCAGCTGCTCGACTACGAGGAAAGCAAGGCCGCTGACGGCACCCGCATCTTTGCCGGGAAGATCGCCGTCGACGACAAGGAACAGTCAGTTTCTGGCCGCGGCAACGGCCTGATCAGCTCGGTCGTGGCGACGATTGCCGAGACCTTTGGCGTCAAGCTGGAGGTCAAGGACTATGCCGAACACGCCATGACTGCCGGTTCTGACGCCCGCGCGGCGGCCTATGTCGAATGCGTGGGGCCGGACGGCAAGACCGTCTGGGGCGTCGGCATCGACGAAGACGTCGCGACCGCCTCGGTCCGCGCCGTGCTCAGCGCGGCCAATGGTGCTGCAAAAGTCTGAGCGATTGCTCTCTCCCCTTCAGGGGAGAGATACGCAGGCTTGGCGGCTCGCCCGCCTAGCCGCAGTTGAGCGGGGCGCGTGCAGTCACTCCCCCACTCCCAACCCTCTCCCCTGAAGGGGAGAGGGCTCTTACGGCAGCAGCACCATCTTCAGCGCCCCGGCCTCGCGCGCCTCGAACAGCCGATAGGCCTCCGCCCCCTCGCTCAGGGCCATGCGGTGGCTGACATAGCGTTCGGGGCGCAGCCGGCCGGATTGGACGAGCGGGAACAGCGCCGGTAGCTCTTCGGGCACCGAGCAGGTGCCAACGCGGAACGTCAGGCCCGCGCCAAAGGCCCGCTCGAGCGGAAAGGCAAAGCGCTTGCTCTGCTGGACGCCGATCACCGAAACCGTGCCGCGCCGCCGCACCAACCGCAGCGCGAAATCGACCGTGGCATCGGAGCCGACCACTTCGACCACGCAATCGGCCTTCACGCCGTGCGTGTCCTCCTTGATCCGCTCCAGCGCCTCGTCGGGATGGAGGGCAATCGCCCCGGAAGCCTCGGCCATTGCCCGTCGCTCCGCAATCGGATCGATCGCATAGACCACGTGGGCGCCCATGACGAAGGCGCTGTCGACCGCCATCAGTCCGATCGGCCCCAGCCCGATCACTGCGACGCTGGCGCCCGGCTTGATGTCGGCATTGCGCGCGCCAAACCAGGCGGTGGCGAGCGCATCGGTCATCATCAGCGCCTGTTCCATCGAGACGCCCTCAGGCACCGGCACGGCGTTCATGTCCGCCGCCGGAACGCGCACCGCTTCGGCTTGCGATCCTTGCAACTTTGCCGACAGACCATAGCAGGCCCCGGCGTTGTTCGCGCAGTTGGCGACATTCCCGGCCAGGCATGACCGGCAGGCCCCGCAACCGACGGCGGCGGGCAGCATGACCTTGTCGCCGACCTTGAGCCGGTGAACCGCCCGGCCCACCTCAACCACTTCGCCAACGGCTTCATGGCCGACGCAGAAGCCCAGATCCTCGGAAAAGCCGTGGCCGTGGTAGATGTGCAGGTCCGATCCGCAGATCGAGCAGGCCGTGACCTTGACCACCGCATCGCGATCGGACTGCGGCGTGGGATCGTCCATCGCTTCATAGCGCACGTCACGCGCGCCGTGGTATCGCAGGGCCTTCATGCCGGTCCTCTCTCAGTAGATCGTGTAGCCACCGTCGATCACGATCGAATCCCCAGTGTGCTGGCGCGAGCCGCGGCTGGCCAGGTAGACCGCGATCGCTGCAAAGTCCGACCCGTCCATCCAGCCGCCGGTCGGCACTCGGCCGATCACCGCCTCGTTGAACTTGTCCCAGCTCTGCAACCCTTCGGTCAGGCCGGAGCGGGTCCAGCCGGGCAGGATCGAGTTGGCGGTAATGCCATAGCGCGCAAGCTCGACCGCCATGGCGCGGATCATGGTGACGACAGCGCCCTTGGTGGCCGCATAGTGCTCGTTGCGCGCCGCGCCGTGGATGGCCGAGGTGGAGGAGATGCCGACCAGCGAACCGCCACCGTCCCCCGCCGCATGTCGCGCGATCATGTGCCGCGCCGCCTCGCGCAGGGTAAACAGCACGCCGTGGATGTTGACCGCCTCGATCCGTTCAAGATCGGCGGCCGAGATATCGAACACACTCTTGCGCGGGATCGAGATGCCGGCATTGGCAATCGCCTGGTCCAGCCGGCCGAATTCCTCGACAATGGCGTTGATACCAGCGGCAACGGCCGCTTCGTCGGACACGTCGATCCGGGCATGCCGAACCTCGCCGCCATGGGCGCGAAGTTGTTCGGCAGCGCTTGCGTTGCGTTCGGCATTGGTGCCCCAGATGACGACCGTGGCACCATGCTGGGCGAGGCCCTCGGCCATGCCCAGACCAATGCCGCTGTTGCCGCCGGTGACGAGCGCGACCTTGCCGGTCAGGTCAAACAACGAAGCCATGGTCCTAGCGCTCGTTCATCGCGACATATTCCTTGATCTTCTGCTTGCCGAGCTGGCTCATGTGCACCTCGTCCGGCCCGTCGGCGATGCGGACGAAACGGTTTAGCGTGAAGAACCGGGCGATTGGCGTGTCGTCCGAAACACCCATGCCGCCGTGGACCTGGATAGCGCGATCACAGACGGTCTGGGCCATCTGCGGGGCAACCACCTTGATCGCGGCGATCAGGTCCTTGGCGATCTTGTTGCCATGACGGTCCATCGCGTCGGCCGCCTTAAGCGTCAGCAGGCGGGCCATTTCGATCTCGCAGAAGCTCTTGGCGATATCCTGGCGGATCGAGGACTGGTCGGCCAGCTTCTTGCCAAAGGCAGTGCGGCTGTCAGCACGGCGGGCCATGATCTCCAGCGCGCGCTGGGCCTGCCCGATCGAGCGCATGCAATGGTGGATCCGGCCCGGCCCGAGGCGGCCCTGCGCGATCTCGAACCCGCGGCCCTCACCCAGGATCAGGTTCTCCTTGGGCACGCGCACATTGTCGAAGCGCAACTCGCATTCGCCGCCCGGCGAATTGTGCGAGCCAAAGACCGTAAGGTGGCGGACGATGGTGATCCCCGGCGTATCCGGCTCGACCAGGATCTGCGAATGCTGGGCGTGGCGCGGGGCGCTGAAATCGGTCTTGCCCATGACAATCCAGATCGTGCAGCGCGGGTGCATCGCATTGGAGATCCACCACTTGCGGCCATTGAGGACATAGTGATCGCCGTCGGGCGTGATCGACAGTTCCAGATTGGTCGCATCGGACGAGGCAACCTGCGGCTCGGTCATCACATAGGCCGAGCGGATCGTGCCTTCGAGCAGCGGTTTGAGCCACTTTCCCTGCTGCTCGGGACTGCCGAACTTCGCCAGCACTTCCATGTTGCCGGTATCGGGCGCCGAGCAATTGAGCACCTGGCTCGACCACGGCACGCGGCCAAGCAGCTCGGCAATCGGCGCATATTCTAGGTTAGTCAGGCCGGGCGAGAACGCACCGTATTCATGCGGCAGGAACAGGTTCCACAGCCCTTGCGCCTTGGCCTTAGCCTTGAGCCCCTCCATTCCCGGCCATTCCTGCCAGAGGTTGGCCGGGTCGGTCACGAAGTCGTGATAGGCCTGCTCGTTGGGATAGATGTGCTGGTCCATGAAAGCGCTGACCTCGGCCAGCAGTGCCTTGATCTTGTCGCTATGCTCGAAATCCATCGTCCCAACCCCTCGTCCACATATTTTTAATCGCGCGATTAATGCGGGGCCGGTCTGCGCTTGTCAAACCTGCACGGAGCCATAAGCTGGCCATCAAAGCGAACCGGAGAGGAATGACCCATGAGCGAAGCGATCCTGGAACCCGATCTGCCAATCATCGATCCGCATCATCACCTGTGGGACCTGCGCCCGATGATGGGCGCCTTCCCGGAGCCGGTGCATCACTTCATCGCCAGCATCTCGCTCTCGCCCTATTACACTTTCAACGAGCTGCACGCTGATACCACCAGCGGCCACAATGTGATCGGCACGGTGTTCATGGAATGCGGCGCCTTCTACAAGTCTGGTGCGGGCGACGCGCTGAAGGTCGTGGGCGAGGTTGAGTACGTCAACGGCGTCGCCGCGCAGAGTGCCAGCGGGCTCTATGGCAGCCAGCGGCTATGCCACGCGATTGTCGGCCATGCCGACCTGCGCCTGGGCAGCAAGGCTGGCGAAGTGCTCGATGCCCTTGCCGCGGCCGGTGGCGGGCGCTTCCGCGGCATCCGCCATGCCGCCGCCTGGGATGCCGACCCCGATGTGCTGGGCCCGCCGTTCCACCATCCGGGCGGGCTCTACCTCGACAACACTTTCCGCGAAGGTTTTGCCGAACTCGGCACGCGCGGACTGACCTTCGATGCCTGGCTGCTTGAGCCGCAGCTCGATGATGTGCTGAGCCTGGCCAAGGCTTTCCCCAACCAGCCGATCGTGCTCGATCACTGTGGCACCCCGCTGGGGATGGGATCCTACCACGGCAAGCTGCACGAACGGTTCGATACCTGGCGCGCCAAGATCCGGGCGATTGCCGAATGCCCGAACGTGTCGATCAAGCTGGGCGGCCTCGCCATGTCCTTCGCCGGCCTGCCCGACCATGGCCCGGCGGCGGGGCTTTCATCCGAAACGCTGGCGGCGATGTGGCGGCCCTATATCGAAACCTGCATCGAAGCCTTCGGGCCCGAACGCGGAATGTTCGAAAGCAATTACCCGGTCGACAAGTGGGGCGCGAGCTATGCCGTGCTGTGGAATGCCTTCAAGCGCCTGACGTACGGCGCCAGCGCGGCGGAAAAGCGCGCGCTTTACGCCGGCACCGCAGCGAAGTTCTATGGGATCGAGGACCTGCTGCCCGCCTGACCGAAGACTGGGGGTGCCCGCCCGGCACCCCCGCCGGTTCAGGCCATGTGGATCGCCTTGGTGACGAGGTAGCTTTCCATCCCTTCGGTCCCGCCTTCGCTGCCGAAGCCCGAATCCTTGACGCCCCCAAAGGGCGAATCCGGGACCGAGATGGCGAAGGTGTTGATCCCGACCATGCCCGATTCCAGCGCATCGCCGATCAGGTTGGCGCGGCGCATCTGCTCGGTAAAGGCAAAGGCGGCCAGGCCGAAGGGCAGGCGATTGGCCTTGGCGATGGCATCGTCCAGATCGGTGAACGGCGCGGCAACGGCGACCGGGCCGAACGGCTCATTGGCCATGATGTCGGCGCTGTCAGGCACGTCGGCCAGCAGGGTCGGCTGGAAAAAGAACCCGGCATTGCCCCGGTTACCACCCGCCAAAACCCGTGCACCCTTGGCCCGGGCATCCTCGACCAAGGCCTCGATTGCCGCAGGCCGGCGGACATTGGCGAGCGGGCCCATGTTGGTATCGCCTTCCAGTCCGTTGCCGGTCTTCACCTTGGCGGTGCGGGCGGCGAAACCCTCGACAAAGCGATCGTAAATGCCCTGCTGGACATAGAACCGGGTCGGCGAAACGCAGACCTGGCCGGCGTTGCGGAACTTCTGCGGCACGACCATGTCGAGCGTCTTTTCCAGGTCGCAATCGTCAAACACCAGCACCGGGGCGTGGCCGCCCAGTTCCATCGTTACGCGCTTCAGCCCATCGGCAGCCAGCCGCATCAGGTGCTTGCCGACCGGGACCGAGCCGGTGAAACTGATCTTGCGGATGACGGGCGAGGCCAGCAGGTGCCGGCTGACCGCATCGGGCACGCCGTGGACCAGCTGGACCACATCACCCGGTAGGCCGGCGTCATAGAGGCAGCGGATCAGCGCGCCGGTGCAGCCCGGTGTCTCCTCGGGCGGCTTGGCAATCACCGAGCAGCCGGCCGCCAGCGCCGGGCCAAGCTTCTTGGCCATCAGGTAGACCGGGAAGTTCCACGGGCTGAAGGCTGCAACCGGGCCGACTGGCTGCTTGGTGACCAGTGCGCGCTGGCCGGTGGGGCGAACCAGCACCCGGCCGTAAATCCGCGAAGCTTCCGCCGCGCACCATTCGAACAGGGCGGCACTCGACATGACTTCGCCGCGCGCTTCGGCCAGCGGCTTGCCCTGTTCCATCGTCAGAATGCGGGCGATGCCATCGGCCCGTTCGCGTAGCAGCGCGGCCGCCTTGTTGAGCACGGCCGCGCGCTGTTCGACCGGGGCGGCCTTCCACAGCGCAAAGCCGCGCTCGGCGGCAGCCAGGGCTTCATCGAGATCGGCCGGGCTGGCTAGCGGCACTTCGGCAATGGTCTCACCGCTGGATGGGTCAACTACGGGGAACAGGTCGCGCCCTTCCCCGATCTTCCAGCTGCCATTGATGAACAGCGACAGGTCGGCGTCGTAATTCTGAGTCATGGGAATCCTCGCTCTCTATGGAGCAGGATTAGCTGTCGTGCAGCGCCTTGACCAGTGTGGTGCGCAGCGCAATCAGCCGCGCACGGTAGGCGAAATTGTTAGCTGGCGCGGCGCTGTCCTGTGCCAGCGTCGCGGGCCCCTGGAGCGGCGGCGGCGCAGGCTGGGCCTTTGGAGCCTTGCCCTTGCTCAGCGCCTGGCGGGCACCGCGCAGAGTAAACCCTTCGCGGTGCACCAGGCGGTCGATCGTTTCGACCAGGGCAATATCTTCGGGACGATAATACCGCCGACCACCGCTGCGCTTCAGCGGCTTGAGCATCGGGAACTGCTCTTCCCAATAACGCAGCACGTGCTGGCGGATGCCCAGCGCTTTGGCGACCTCACCAATTGTGCGCAGCGCGCCCTCATCCTTGCCATCGGCAAGTCCCGGGGCAGCCGCCCCGGAAGCCTGCGAATCGGCAGAGAAGAGGTCAGTTCCGCTCACCCTTTGGCGATCCGGTCCTTCAGCATCTGGCTGGCGCGGAACGTGAGGACCCGGCGCGGGGTGATCGGCACTTCGACGCCGGTCTTCGGATTGCGGCCGATCCGCTGGGCCTTGTCGCGCAGCAGGAAGGTGCCGAAACCGGAAATCTTCACATTCTCGCCCTTTTCCAGAGCGTTGCTCATGTGATCGAGGATTGCTTCAACCATGCCAAGCGATTCCGAGCGGGACAGGCCCACTTTGCGGTTGATCGATTCAGCAAGGTCGGCTCGGGTCAACGTGTGCATAGAGCGCATTGCGCCTTTCTCCCCTCGAAGAACATAAAAGCACGACCCAACAATTCCCCAATAGCGCATTGTCGCAGGAATGCAATCAAAGCCCCTGAAACTGGCTGCTTTGATAGGGGAAAGTCAGATCCGTACCAGGCTGGCACCCCAGGTGAAGCCGCCGCCCATGGCTTCGAGCATGACGAGATCACCGGACTTGATCCGACCGTCGCGGATTGCGGCGTCGAGCGCCAGCGGCACAGAAGCGGCCGAGGTGTTGGCGTGGCGATCGACCGTGACCACGACCTTTTCCGGCGGCAGGCCAAGCTTGCGGGCCGTGGCATCGAGGATCCGCTGATTGGCCTGGTGCGGCACGACCCAGTCAATATCCTCGGTCGTAAAGCCAGTGTGGCCCAGCACTTCGCCCAGCACGTCGGCCAGGTTGACCACGGCATGCCGGAACACTTCGCGGCCCTTCATGCGGATATGACCGACCGTGCCGGTGGTCGAGGGACCGCCGTCAACATAGAGCAGTTCGTTGTGCGCACCATCGGCGTGGAGCTTGCTGGCCAGGATGCCCGGGCCGTCTTCAGCCACTTCGCGGACCTCCAGCACGATGGCCCCGGCCCCGTCGCCGAACAGCACGCAGGTGGTGCGGTCTTCCCAGTCGAGCAGGCGGCTCATCGTTTCGGCGCCGATTACCAGCGCGCGGTCGGCCGCGCCGGTCTTGAGCATCGCATCGGCGACGCTGACGGCATAGAGGAAGCCCGAACAGACCGCGCCGACATCGAAAGCGATCCCGCCGTGGCAGCCCAACCGGTCCTGCACGATCGTGGCCGAAGCCGGGAAGGTCTGGTCAGGCGTGCAGGTGGCAAGGATGATCAGGCCAATGTCCGCCGGCTGCAGACCGGCTGCGGCGAGTGCCGCGCGGGCTGCGTCAGTGGCGAGGCTCGAAGTGGTTTCGCCCTCACCCGCCAGATAGCGCGAGCGGATGCCGGTGCGTTCGACAATCCATTCGTCGGTGGTATCGACGCTTTCGGACAGTTCCAGGTTGGAAACGGCGCGGACCGGCAGGGCGGAACCGGTACCGACAAGGACGGAGCGACGGATCATCCCGCCGCCTTGCCGCGGCTGCGGATCGATTCGGCGCCGAAATGCTCAAGCTCGGCCTGGATCCGCTCGGTCAGCTTTTCCTCAAGCAGCCGCGCCGCAACAGCCACGGCATTGGCCACGCCAAGCGCCGAGGCCGAACCGTGGCTCTTCACGACGACGCCGTTAAGCCCCAGGAAGACCGCGCCATTGTGGTTGTTGGGATCGAGGTGATGCTTGAGCAGCTCGGTCGCCGGGCGCGAGATCAGAAAACCGACCTTCGAGCGCAGCGACGAGGCGAATGAGCGGCGCAGCAGATCGGCCACGAAACGGGCCGTACCTTCGATCGCCTTCAGAGCAATGTTGCCCGAGAAACCATCGGTCACCACCACGTCGACATCGCCGCGATTGATCTTGTCGGCCTCGATGAAGCCATCGAACTTCAGTGACAGTTCGCTGTGCGAGTTGAGCTGGGCGGCCGCATCGCGCAGCGCCTCGGTGCCTTTGGTTTCCTCGCTGCCGATGTTGAGCAGGCGGACGCGCGGGTGGTCGCGGCCGGTAATGATCCGCGAATAGGCCGCGCCCATGATCGAGAATTGCACCAGGTTGCGGGCATCGCACTCGGTATTGGCGCCAAGGTCGAGCATGACCACGTCATTTTCGCCCAGGGTCGGCATCAGCGCCGAGAGTGCCGGCCGGTCAATCCCCGGCATGGTCCGCAGCGCCAGCTTGGCCATGGCCATCAGCGCGCCGGTATTGCCCGCGCTGACGGCAGCACCGGCAGCGCCGGTCTTCACCGCATTGATGGCGAGGCCCATCGAAGTGGTCTTGGCGCGACGTAAGGCCTGAGTCGGCTTCTCGTCACCAGCTACGACATCGTCGCAGTGCAGGATTTCGGAAGCGGCCCGCAGGTTCGGGTGATTTTCGAGCGCGGCCTTGATCCGCGTCTCGTCACCGACCAGCAGGAATTTGAAGCGATCGTGGCGCCGACGCGCGAGCGCGGCGCCCTCGATCATCACGCGAACGCCTTCGTCACCGCCCATCGCATCGATGGCGATACGCGGCAGGCTCATCGCGCTATTCCCCCGTTAACTGGGCTTAGAGCCCGACGGCGATGACTTCGCGACCGTTGTAGTGGCCACAGGCAGTGCAGAGGTTGTGCGGGCGCTTCAGCTCGCCGCAATTCGAGCACTCGTGGAACGCGTCCACCGACAGTGCATCGTGGCTGCGGCGCATGCCCCGGCGGGACGGGCTCGTTTTTCTCTTGGGGACAGCCATCGCGGCACCTGTTCCTGAAATTCGTATGGTCGACTAAGTATGCCGCGCTGGACCAAGGGGCCGGCGGCTGCGAAGGCGCGCCTATAGCGAATATTGCGCGGGTTGCAAGCACCGTCCTGCCCTTTGCGCCTCCAACAGGGGAGAGAACCATGTCTACGTTGTTACCCACTACACTGTCACTGGCTGCTGCGGCGGCAATCATCAACCTGTGGCTCTCCATCCGCTGCGGACAAGTCCGCGGCAAGGCCGGGATCAGCATCGGTACCGGCGGCAATGACCTGCTGGAACGGCGGATGCGAGCCCAGCTCAACTTCGTCGAGAACACCCCCTGGGTGCTGATTCTGATTGCGGGCATCGAACTGGCCGGCAAGGGCGGCCAGTGGCTAGCGATCGTCGGCGGCGTCTACATGCTGGGCCGCGTCGCTCACGGCCTCGGTATGGACGGCACCGGGGCCATGGCCAAGGGCCGGATGGTCGGGACCCTGATCACCATGCTGACCCTGCTGGGTCTTGCCGTCGTAGCCGTGCTGGTCGTGCTCGGCCGGATGTGATCAGCTGAGAATATAGTCGCTGACGTAGGCATTGACCTTGCGTTCAGCGCCAAAGGTGCTGGTGGGGCCGTGACCGGGAACAAAGGTCACGTCCTCACCCAGCGGCCACAGCTTCTGGGTGATCGAATCGACCAGCTGCTGGTGATTGCCCCTGGGAAAGTCGGTCCGCCCGATCGAACCGGCAAACAGCACGTCCCCGACCATCGCAAAGCGTGACGGGGCGTGGAAGAACACCACGTGGCCTGGCGTGTGGCCTGGGCAGTGGATCACGTCGAGCTCCAATTCACCCACGGTGACCTTGTCGCCATCGTGCAGCCAGCGATCCGGCTCGAACGTCTCGGCATGCATGCCGTATTTCCCGCCATCCTCGGCCAGCTTCTCAATCCAGAACCGGTCGTCTTCGTGCGGGCCTTCGATCGGCACGCCCAGTTCCTTGGCCAGGATTCCGGTCTGCCCGCAGTGATCGAGATGCCCGTGGGTGACGAGCAGCTTCTCGATCGTCACCCCGCACTTGGCGACCGCCGCCTTGAGCTGCTCAAGATCGCCGCCCGGATCGACCAGCGCCCCGCGCATGGTCTTGGTGCACCAGATCAGCGAGCAATTCTGCTGGAGCGGCGTGACGGGCACGATGCCCACACGCATCGGCGGTTCGGCTTTGGTTTCGGTCATGGGGCGGATGTGCACGGCAGGCCGGATCATTGCAAGACCCGCGCACTATCGCGGGCCTGACGGTTTTGTTACGCTCGCCCCGGGCCATGGGGGGATCAAGCATGACAACAGGTGCCAGTGACGGGGCGCAAGCGCGCCGCGACCAATTCTTTGCCCGGTCCGGCCTGGTCATCGCCGCCGTGATCCTGCTCAGTTTTCCGCTGACCTATTATATCCCGCTCGTCACCGGCACGAAGACCTTCTCGCTGCTGCGGCACCTGCATGGCCTGGCCTTTTTCGCATGGACCGGGCTGTACGTGCTGCAAACCCAGCTGGCCGCGCGCGGCCATGTGCGGCTGCACCGCGAGGTTGGTCTGGCGGGAATCGCGCTGGCGGGCGCTATGCTGCCGCTGGGGCTCTGGATGGCAGTTGCTGCGATCGAAGGACGGATTGCCAGCGGCAATCCCCTGCCGTTCGAGTGGGCGATCTACAACCTCGTCGATATCCTGGTGTTCAGCCTGTTCATGGCCTGGGCGATTTTCGAGACGCGCCGCCGGATCGAGTGGCATCGGCGGCTGGCCTTCATCGCGATCCTGAACCTGATGGGGCCGGCAGCCTCGCGCTGGTTCCTGGAGATGCCGCTCCC
>Ga0073920_1000051_pt1 | contig 22085 bp, 21 predicted proteins | sample GWRWT4_2Sept14_2_FD_70953 | JGI IMG/M metagenome (GOLD analysis project Ga0073920, IMG submission 70953) | Sand microcosm microbial communities from a hyporheic zone in Columbia River, Washington, USA - GW-RW T4_23-Sept-14 | ecosystem: Engineered > Artificial ecosystem > Sand microcosm >...
ATCACGCACGTGATGGGCCTGGAAGAGATCAACACCGCCTTCGATCTGATGCATGCAGGCAAGTCGATCCGCTCGGTCGTGGTGTTCTGATGGAAGTCACAAGCACCAATCGCAGCCACGGCGGGACGCAAGGGGTTTACACGCACAACAGCGATACCACCGGCACCCCCATGACCTTTTCGGTCTTCGTGCCCGATCATGAGCCAGGCGCGAAATTGCCGGTGCTGTGGTATCTGTCCGGCCTGACCTGCACACAAGCCAACGTTACCGAAAAGGGCGAGTTTCGCGCTGCTTGTGCCGAGCACGGGATCATCTTCGTCGCCCCCGACACCAGCCCGCGCGGCGAGGATGTGCCGGACGACGAAGGCTATGATTTCGGCAAGGGTGCCGGGTTCTATGTCGATGCGACACAAGAGCCGTGGTCGCGGCACTTCCGGATGCGCAGCTACATTGAGCAGGAATTGCCAGCACTGATCGCCGCAGGGTTTCCCGCTGATATGGCGCGGCAGGGCATCACCGGGCACTCAATGGGCGGCCATGGCGCCCTGACCACAGCTTTGCGCAATCCTGAAAAATTTCGCTCGGTCAGTGCATTTGCCCCGATCGTCAGCCCGCTCAACTGCCCCTGGGGCGAGAAGGCGTTGGGGGGTTATCTCGGCGAGGATAAGGCGGCGTGGCGTGAGTACGATGCTTGCGCCTTGATCGAGGACGGCGCCCGCCTCGCCGCATTGCTGGTGGATCAGGGCGAGGCCGACAATTTCCTCCACGAACAGTTGAAGCCCGGGCTGCTTGCACTGGCTTGCAGGAAAGCAGGCATTCCCGCGACGATCCGGATGCAGCCGGGCTATGACCATTCGTACTACTTCATCTCGACCTTCATGGCCGATCATGTCGCGTGGCATGCCGCGAGGCTCAACGGGTGACCCACGCGGCGCAGCTAGAAGCAATCTTCGCGGCCCTTCGGGGTACCGAAGGCCCGTTGCTGCCAATCCTTCATGAAATACAGCGCGCTTTCGGCTGCGTCGACCCCGCGGCCGAAGCGGCCATTGCCCAAGAGCTCAACCTCAGCCGCGCAGAAGTCCACGGCGTGGTCAGCTTCTACCATGATTTCACTGCCGCCCGCGATCCGCGGCCAACAATCGAACTGTGCCGTGCCGAAGCCTGCCAGGCGCGTGGGGTTGAGGCGTTGGTGCCAGCAGCGGAGGAAGCCGCGGGAACGCGCGTGAACCTCAAGACCGTTTATTGCCTGGGCCTGTGCAGCGCGGGCCCTGCGGCGCGGGTCGGCGAGCGGGTCTACGCCCGGCTCGACGCAACCGCGCTGGTCAAGCTGGTGCAATCGGTATGACGGTGGTCCGCATCTCTGACGACGCGGCGGCCCAGGCGTGCGGCGCGGACGAAGTGGCCGCTGCTTTTGCTGCAGCCGGAGCGACGGTTGAGCGGGTTTCCAGTTGGGGCATGCACTGGCTTGAACCGCTGGTAGAGATCAATGGGATTGGTTTTGGCCCGGCCAGCGCCGCCGATGTCGAAGCAATTTTGGCCGGCAGCTGCGACAAGCGCATTGGACTGATCGCGGAGCATCCGTTCATTGCCCGCCAACAGCGCCTGACTTTTGCGCGCGCAGGCAAAACCCGACCGCTCAACCTCGATGACTATGCAGCTAATGGCGGCTGGGCTGGGTTGATCCGGGCCCGGCTGCTCTCGCCCGCTGCGCTGATCGGCGAAGTCATTCAATCGGGCCTGCGCGGACGCGGCGGAGCGGGCTTTCCGGCAGGGATCAAATGGCAAACCGTGGCCAATGCGCCGGGCACGCAGAAATATGTCGTCTGCAACGCCGACGAGGGCGACAGCGGAACCTTTGCCGACCGGATGCTGATGGAAGGCGACCCGTTCCAGCTGCTCGAAGGCATGGCGATCGCCGCGCATGCCGCTGGAGCAAGCCGCGGCTATATCTATGTGCGCAGCGAATACCCGCATGCCATTGCCAAACTCAATGCTGCGATCGCACTAGCCGCGCAACATCTCTCCCCTTTTGAAATCGAGGTCCGGGTTGGCGCCGGGGCCTATATCTGCGGCGAAGAAACCGCGATGCTCAACTCGATCGAGGGCAAACGCGGCGAAGTTCGTGCCAAGCCGCCACTGCCCGCGCTGGCAGGCTTGTTCGGCCAGCCGACAGTGGTCAACAACGTGCTGACTTTCGCCGCGATACCGCACATCCTGCTCGAAGGCGGTGCTTCACTTTATGACAGCCATGGGATCGCGCGCTCGAAAGGCACCATGCCGATCCAGCTGGCGGGGAATATCAAGCGCGGCGGCTTGTATGAAACTGGCTTCGGCATCACCCTGGGCGAGCTGATCCATGACATCGGCGGTGGGACCGCGTCGGGCCGTCCGGTCAAAGCAGCGCAGGTTGGCGGACCCTTGGGAGCCTATCTAGGGCCCGATCAGTTCGCTATTCCGTTCGACTATGAGGCCTATGCCGCGGCCGACGCGCTGATCGGCCATGGCGGGATCGTGGTGTTCGATGACAGCGCCAACATGGCCCAGCTGGCCCGCTTCGCCATGCGGTTCTGCGCGGTGGAAAGCTGCGGGAAATGCACCCCTTGCCGGATCGGGTCGACCCGCGGGGCCGAGCTGATCGACAGGATCTGCGGATCTGGCAGCGCCGGCCCGGACGCGGTCACAGCCTTGCCGCAGATGCACAACACACCGGGGCAGCCGCGCAGCCGCGAGGATGACCTGCAGCTGCTCGAAGACTTGTGCGAAACGATGAAGTTCGGCTCGCTGTGCGCGCTGGGCGGTTTCACGCCATACCCGGTACTCAGTGCGCTGAAGCATTGGCCGGAGGATTTCGACCGATGATCACAATCCTCGATGGCGGCATGGGGCGCGAGCTGCAAAGGCTTGGTGCCCCGTTCCGGCAGCCAGAATGGTCGGCGCTGGCGCTGATGGAGGCCCCGGAGTTCGTGGGGCAAGCGCATGACCGCTTTGCAATGGCGGGCGCAGAAGTCATCACGACCAACAGCTATGCAATCGTACCGTTTCACATCGGCGCGGAGCGGTTTACCGCCGAGGGACTGAAGCTTGCCAAGCGTGCCGGAGAGCAGGCCCGCCTGGTCGCGGATCGCCATGACATCAAGGTGGCCGGCTCCCTGCCACCATCGATGGGATCCTATCGCGCGGACCTGTTTGACGCCAAGGCGGGGACGGCGATTGTTTCCACGCTGATCGAAGGTCTGGAGCCTTTCGTGGACATTTGGTTGGCGGAGACGCTTAGCTGTCTCGATGAAGCGCAGCTTGTCGGCGAACTTCTGGCACGTGACGTCCGGCCACTGTGGCTTTCGTTCACGCTCAACGACGAAGTCCCTGCCCAGCTGCGCTCGGGCGAGAGCATCGCGGACGCAGCCCGGCTTGCTCGAGCGCAGGGCGCAGCGGCGATACTGTTCAATTGCAGCGCGCCCGAAGTGATGGCCGAGGCCGTGCAGATGGCGCGGGACGCACTGCAGGGCTCGGAAATTCGGATCGGCGTCTACGCAAACGGCTTCGCCCACAGCGAAGCAGCCGTTGGCGCCAATGAAGGGCTCAGGGACATTCGCGCCGACCTCGGCCCAAACCGTTACCTCGCGTTTGCAACACAATGGGTCGCATCCGGCGCATCGATTATCGGCGGATGCTGCGGCATCGGTCCCGAACACATCAGCGCGCTTGCGGACGGTCTGAAGGAAGACCATTACGAGGCCGCATTCGGCAGAATTGGCGAAAGGGTTGCACCGTGAACTATACGCCGCAGGCCGATTTCGGCACCCCCGAAGTCCTGTCGGAAACAAGCGTTTCCCTGACGATCGACGGCCGTCTCGTCACCGTTCCGGCCGGCTCAAGCGTGATGCGTGCGGCGGCCGAGTCTGGCGGTTCGATCCCGAAGCTGTGCGCCAGTGACAACCTTGCTGCGTTCGGCTCGTGCCGGCTCTGTCTGGTCGAAGTCGATGGGATGCGTGGGACCCCGGCCAGTTGCACCACTCCGGCCGCAGACGGCATGGTCGTCCACACCCAGACCCCGCGCCTGCAAAAGCTGCGCAAGGGGGTGATGGAACTTTACATCTCTGATCATCCGCTAGATTGCCTGACCTGCAGCGCGAACAACGATTGCGAATTGCAGGACCAAGCCGCGGCCGTCGGGCTGCGCGACGTGCGCTATGGTTATGCTGGTGACAACCACCTTGGTCTCGAGACCGACCGGTCAAACCCCTATTTCGATTTCGATCCCTCGAAATGCATCGCCTGTTCGCGCTGCGTGCGCGCCTGCGACGAGGTCCAGGGCACGCTAGCGCTTACCATCGACGGGCGCGGCTTTGCCACCAAGGTCAGCGCCGGACAGGCGGGTGATGATTTCCTGTCATCCGAATGCGTTAGTTGCGGTGCCTGCGTCCAGGCCTGCCCGACCGCTACGCTGCAGGAAAAGTCCGTCAAGGATATCGGCAAGCCCGAACGTGCGGTGATCACGACCTGCGCCTATTGCGGCGTTGGCTGCACCTTCCGTGCCGAGATGCGCGGCGAACAGCTGGTGCGCATGGTGCCGTGGAAAGATGGCAAGGCCAATCACGGCCACTCCTGCGTTAAGGGACGGTTTGCTTGGGGCTATGCCAATCACCAGGATCGCGTCCGCCAACCGATGATCCGTGAGCACATCGATCAACCGTGGCGCGAAGTTTCTTGGGACGAAGCGCTGGCGTTTACTGCCGGGCGGCTAAATGCAATCAAGACGCAGTACGGCGCGCGGGCGTTGGGCGGGATCACTTCGAGCCGCTGCACCAACGAAGAGACTTTCCTCGTCCAGAAGCTGGTCCGCGCCGGCTTCGGTTCGAACAATGTCGATACCTGCGCGCGGGTCTGCCATTCGCCAACCGGATACGGCCTCAAGACCACGTTTGGGACCAGTGCAGGGACGCAGGACTTCGATTCGGTCGAGCAAAGCGACGTGATCTTGGTGATCGGTGCCAACCCTACCGACGCGCACCCCGTCTTTGCCAGCCGGATGAAGCGGCGCTTGCGCGCTGGCGCCAAGTTGATCGTAATCGACCCACGGCGCATCGATCTGGTCCGCTCGCCGCATATCAGGGCCGCCCATCACCTGCCGCTCCAGCCCGGAACCAATGTCGCGGTGCTGACCGCGATGGCCCACGTCATCGTCACCGAAGGGCTGGCTGACGAACCGTTCATCCGCGCCCGCTGCGACTGGGACGAATACGAGGACTGGGCACGGTTCGTTTCGGAAGATCGCCACAGTCCCGAAATGCTTGAAGCCGTGACCCGCGTCCTGGGGGATGAGCTGCGCGCAGCGGCCCGGTTGTTCGCCACTGGCGGCAACGCCGCGATCTACTACGGGCTCGGCGTGACCGAGCACAGCCAGGGCAGCTCGACCGTTATGGCGATCGCCAACCTGGCCATGGTCACCGGCAACATCGGCCGGCGCGGGGTCGGCGTGAACCCGCTGCGCGGCCAGAACAATGTCCAGGGCGCTTGCGACATGGGCAGCTTCCCGCACGAGCTGTCTGGCTATCGCCATATCTCCGACAACGCGGCGCGGGCCCTGTTCGAGGCCGATTGGCAAGTCGCACTCGATCCCGAACCCGGGCTGCGCATTCCCAACATGCTTGATGCCGCGCTCGATGGCAGCTTCCGCGCGCTTTACGTGCAAGGCGAAGACATTCTCCAGTCAGACCCCAACACTCACCATGTTGCGGCCGGATTGAAGGCAATGGACTGCGTGATCGTCCACGACCTGTTCCTTAACGAGACCGCTGATTACGCGCACGTATTCCTGCCCGGGTCGACCTTCCTCGAAAAGACCGGGACCTTTACCAACGCCGAGCGCCGCATTCAGATGGTCCGCAAGGTGATGGAACCCGCCAACGGCCCCGATGGCCTGGGTATGGAGGACTGGCAAGTCACCCAGGCACTCGCCAATGCCATGGGCCTTGATTGGAACTACGCAAATTCGGGCGAGATCATGGATGAGATTGCCCGGCTCACGCCAAGTTTCGCCGGGGTCAGCCACGCCAGGCTCGACCAGGCCGGATCGCTGCAATGGCCGGTCAATGCGGCACACCCGGATGGATCGCCGATCATGCACGTCGACGGCTTCGTGCGCGGCAAGGGCAAGTTCGTGGTCACCGACTATATTCCCACTGACGAGAAAACTGGTCCGCGCTTCCCGCTGCTGCTGACTACCGGGCGGATCCTCAGCCAGTACAATGTCGGCGCGCAGACCCGGCGGACCGAAAACACAGTCTGGCACGGCGAAGACCTGCTTGAGGTGCATCCGACCGATGCTGAGAATCGCGGGCTGAACGATGGCGACTGGGTCCGGCTCGCGAGCCGCACCGGCGAGACAACGCTGCGCTTGGCGGTTACCGATCGGGTCGCCCCGGGCGTAGTCTACACCACCTTCCACCACCCCGCGACGCAGGCCAACGTCGTCACCACCGAATATTCCGACTGGGCGACCAATTGCCCAGAGTACAAGGTGACTGCGGTACAGGTTACGGCTTCGAACGGGCCGACCGAATGGCAGGAAAGCTATGTCAGTTGGTCGGAGAAGAGCCGCAGGATCGCGGCCGAGCCGGCGGAATAAGGCATGGATCCCGCGCGCCTGATCTACATGGCCAACCAGATTGCCCGCAACCTTGCCGCACAAGGTGAAACGACGGCAATAGTTGCCACGGCGCAGCATCTGCGCGATTTCTGGGACCCGAGGATGAAGGCCGCTATTCTTGCAGTCGATCGCACCGCACTCGACCCCATCGCGCGCGCAGCGGTGGAGCGGTTAAAGGGTTAGTGACATGGAGCGCGATGGTAGCGGAGGAGGGATTTTACACCATCATATTTTTTGATTTAACTTCAATATATTAAAACATCACAAATTCAAGTTTTGGAGCAGACTCCCCCCTGCTCTGCGCCGCGTCCAAACTGCACCAACGGAAGAAATCTAGCGGCCCAATTAGATCGACTTAGGTCCGCTCCTGCTGACATCGCCGCCGTTCTCGACTGTTCGCTGGGCCTTCAAGGCTGGCCGTTCATTCAGCAGCTCGCCCTCGATCGAAACTGGGCCGACACCTGCCCGAAGGAAAACGGCACAGCAGTGGCTCAACCGCGGTTGGCACAAGCTGCTGGTCGGCAATGCACCCTATTGCCGACAAGGTAAGCGCAAGCATCATTCCCGTTGACCTTCACAAGCGCCAACGTGCGGCCATAGTGCTTGGTGCCTTGTCGCATTGCCACAAGCGGGGGAGCCGGGCTTGGTTCACATGTTACAGTGCCGCTTTGAGTTCGGAATGGCTTCCGCCCCACCGCTTGCTTGCCACGTCGCAGGCCGCGCTGCACAAGGCTTCTCCACACACCGCGCGGAGCGTATCGATGAGGTTTGAAAGCTGCGCACTCTTCGCTGCAATGCCCAGGATTCGGTTGGCAAAACTGTCCTTCGAACGCTTGAACGCGATGCGCCCGATGGCCCGTCTCCGACTGGGTATCATCGCTTGCGCAGCGCTGCTGCCCGGCGGCGTGCCGCTCGCCGTAAGAGCCCAGTCCTTCGGCGCCCAATCCGCCTATGCCGAGTCCATCGGCGGATCACCACTGGGTGAGGTGGTCGCAACCGCTTCAGGCAAGGTCGAGGGGTTTGTCCGGGGTGGGGTGCTCGAATTTCGCGGCATTCCATATGCGGCCCCGGTTTCCGGCGAGGCGCGGTGGAGCCTGCCGCAGCCCGTGGCGCCCTGGTCCGGCGTCCTCCCCGCAATGCACTTCGGCAAGGCCTGCCCCCAGGCTGCCCGCTATGGCCTGACCGAGCGGAGCGATGAAGAGGATTGCCTGACGCTCAACATCACCCTTCCGCGCGGCAAGAGCCCTCATCCCCGCCCGGTGCTGCTGTGGATTCATGGTGGGGCTTTTGTCGGTGGCGCCGCGTCGCTTTACCGGCTTGATCGGCTGGCGCGCGATGCCGATGCCGTGATCGTGAGCATCAACTACCGCCTCGGCGTGTTTGGTTTCATGGCTCCGCTCGCCGCCACCTCGGGAGAAAAGCGCGTTCTGGGCCTCGAAGACCAGCGCCTCGCGATGCGCTGGGTGAAGAATAACATCGCGGCATTCGGCGGCGATTCCGGCAATATCACGCTCGCCGGTGAATCGGCGGGGGCGGCATCGGTGTGCATGCACATTTTGACGCCAGAGCAGACGCGCGGCCTGTTCCATCGCGCGATCGTGCAAAGCGCCGCTTGCAACACGCCGCTGCGCAGCTTGGCCGAGGCCGAGGCGTTCGCCGCCAGCGTTGCCGCGGAAGCAGGCTGCACTAATCCGAAAACGACACTCGCCTGTCTGAAGGCGATCGAGCCGCAGCGCCTGATTGCTGCGGGAGCCAAGGCGGCACAAACCGATCTGCGTGCCTTCGCGCCGTTCTCCGGAAGCGTGACGATGCCTCGCGCCACGCTCGATGCGCTGCAGGCTGGCGCCTTTGCCCCGGTCCCGGTGCTGAATGGGTTCACCCGCGATGAAATGCGCCTCTATGTCGGCTATGATGTTCAGAACGGTGCCACCATCACGCCAGAAACCTATCCGCTGGCGGTTAGGCGCATCTATGGCGACAAGGCCGATCAGGTGCTGGCCGCATATCCCCTGAAGGCGGGTGAGAGCGCCCCCGAAGCGCTGGGTTCGCTTATGACCGACTTTATGCCCGGCCTTGGCATAACCCACTGCCTCATGCTTGAAAGCGGCCGCCTATTGGCCCGCCACGTGCCGGTCTATCAGTGGGAATATGCAGACCGCACCGCCCCGGTGCGCGGGGTCTCAATTCCGATCCTGCCCGATCCGGGCTTCGTGCTGGGGGCGGTCCATTCGGGCGAACTCAACGCCCTGTTCCCCAATTTCTCCAACACCGCCGCCATGTCTGCGCCAGATCTTGGCCCTGCCTCACAGCAGCTCGCCGATCAAATCGTCAAGACTTGGGCCGCATTCATGCGCGGCGCCGCCCCCGCCGCAGACTGGCGGCCCGGGGCGGTAATGCGCTTCGAACCCGGCGCGATCCGGCCTTTCGATGCCTGGGCGGAATACAAGTGCGATTTCTGGCGGTCGGCCTATCCGGCCTATTTCGGTACGCGTGAGGCCCCGCCATACGTTGCGGCAGGCGGGCAGAGCAAGAAGGACATGCAATGAAGACAGCAGTGGTCACCGGCGCAGCGCAAGGGCTCGGCCTCGTCACGGCGCGCAGGCTGGCAGCGGGCGGCTACCGAGTGGTGCTTACCGACGTGCAGGACGTCTCCGCGCAGGCCGCCGCAATCGGCCCGGACGCGCTCGGTATTAGCGGTGACGTCTCCGATGAAGCGTTCGTCGAAGACCTCGCCGCGCGCGTGGCGGCCGATTGCGGCGGAGCCGGCGTGCTGGTCAACAATGCCGGGATCAGCCTGATCCAGCCGGCGGAAGACACCACGCTCGATCAGTGGCAGAAGGTGATGGCGGTCAACTTGCAAGGGCCGTTCCTGCTGTGCCGCGCCTTTGGACGGCAGATGCTCGCAGCAGGCAAAGGCTCAATCGTCAATGTTGCCTCGGTGGCTGGCCTCGGCGGCGTGATTCACCGCTCCGCCTATAACACCTCGAAACACGGGCTCATTGGTTTAACCCGGACGCTGGCGGGTGAATGGGGTGGGCGCGGCGTGCGGGTCAATGCTGTCTGCCCCGGCTGGATCAAGACCGAGATGGACGAACACGACATGAGCTCAGGTGCTTATGACGACCGCGACATCGTGAACCGGGTGCCCATGGCCCGCTTCGCCCAGCCGGAAGACGTCGCCGAAGGCATCGCGTTCCTCGCATCGGACGCTGCGCCTTTCATCAATGGCGTCAGCCTGCCGGTCGATGGCGGCTGGACCGGGGACATCAGCTGGGACAGCCTCCGTCTGAAGACGCGTGGCTGAACGGGGGCGGGTTCTCGTACGCGCAACATGGACAAATGTTGGGGGGTCTGAAACTTGCAAAGGAGATGGCAGGGTGCTGTCGGCAATCGAACCGCCAGTACCGTCCATAGCAAGAGCCCTAAGTTTCGGACTTCGCACATCTGCGCGTGTTTGAGGTGCGCTTCGCAATTTTACACCTCATTCGAACAATCCATTGGACTTCGCCGTCAACGCAAGCACTTGTGTGCATCGTAAAGCGCGGCCCGGAACAGAGGCCGTTACCCTGACCGGTCCAACCGGCAGGGCCTTGGGTGGCGGGAGCAGCGATGGTCGCTGCACCTTGCCAAGGAGAGCCACCCATGCCCCGCAAGATGGCCCGTGAGCCCAAGATCATCAATTCGCAAGCCGACCCGCAACGCTGAGACGACCAATCCGCCCACGGCCCCACTAAGGCAACCACGATCGACGTGATTCGAGCCCTGCTGCGGCGCGATCAGGGCGCGACGCTTGCCGAACTGGTCGAAGCCACTGGCTGGCTCCCCCACACTATCAGCCAGCGCGGATAGGGACACTTCCTGCTCGAAGTGCTTCTTGGCGGATTTGCTCTTCTCGTGCAGTTCCGTCTTAAGCTTGGTGATGATCTTGTAACCCATGGTACCCCCCAAAAAGATTGGCGCCAAAGACGCAAATTGGAGCGTCGCTAAGCGTGCGCGCGGAAGCAGGCTCCGCAAGCGGTTCAACGTTCTTTCTGGCCCATTGCCGCACCCAACGTTGTTGATGCACGTCTCACTCTGAGTGATTGCGCGGGCAGCGCTTTCTCTCAGCCATCGTGCACCACGTTGCGGCGGTGCTTTCGAAAGATGCTACTTCGATTTTGATTGCTAGCGGGAAATTTGAGGCCGACGAAGCTTTTCCGCATACCAATAAACTTATTCATTTTCAGGGGTTAACAGCCGATCTAGCCCTGACAGACCAAATCTGCCCTTTTCATCTCAAGCACCGTGAAGCTTCCCTTGAAGGGGCAGAAAATTCGCTGCGAAGCCGACACAGATTCCCTGCTCCATCGCGAAACATTCCCTGCTCGCTGCATCAAAATTCCCTGCTCCGTGACCAGGGAATTTAGGTCTAAAAGACATTGGATTCTGGGGCCTTTGTCACCTGAAAAAGCAGCCCGAAAGCCTGTGATGGGTGCAAAATTCCCTGCTAATTCCCTGCGAGCAGGGAATTTGGCGGAGCCGTACTCCCTCCTGGACCCGCAGAGAATCCGAGCCAAACATGCGACATCAAGGCACTCGCGAGCCCTCTCTCCACTACGGGAAGACAGGCAGAAAGGCTCAGATCTGCGCCATTGGCATGGTCAGTAGGTGGGGAGTTCTCTGCTTGAGCAGACTTCGTGGCGGAGAGGGTGGGATTCGAACCCACGGTACGGTTACCCGTACACCGCATTTCGAGTGCGGCGCATTCGACCTCTCTGCCACCTCTCCGCAGAAGTGATCGGGGCGGGCGTGAAGGCCCGGCCCGCGGTCGGGAAGCGCGCGGTTAGCCGATGATCCCCTGCTTGCCAAGCCCTTCTGGCGCGAAAATGGGGGATCGGATGCAACCCGGCGTTGTTTCGCGGCTGCACAATGCCTATATTGGCCGGGATGGAACGGGCGACCTTCTTTTCTCCGCAGGCTGGCAAGCATGTCGACGCCCCGCAGCGCGCCAAGGCGCGGTTCGGGATTGGCGACGTGGTGCGCCACCGCGTTTTCGATTTCCGCGGTGTGATCTTCGATATCGATCCGGTCTTCGCCAACAGCGAGGAATGGTACGAATCGATCCCCAAGGAAGTCCGGCCGCACCGCGAACAGCCGTTCTACCACCTCCTCGCCGAGAATGGTGACAGCAGCTATGTCGCCTATGTCAGCCAGCAGAACCTGCTGGCCGATGGCGATGGCGGGCCGGTCGATCACCCTTCGCTCGAAGAACTGTTCGAGGATTTCCGGAACGGGCGTTACCGCCTGCGCCGTTCGATGACGCACTGAGCGCAGCTCAGCCGAGCTGCCGGTCGATCCAGACTGCCAGCCAGCCGACCAGCACGAAAGCCAAAGCGATCGCGGCCATGTTGCCGATCGCGGCTGCCCAGCCGAACTTGTCGACGTCCATGAAGAAGTAGGGATAGCGCGCCGGGGTACCGGCCGGTTCGAACTTCGCGCGGGTCATGACATAGCCAGCATAGGCCAACGGATAGAGCGCCCAGGCCAGGGGCGCCCGCCAGTCCAGCTGGCCGTGCGGGGCAAAGGCCAGCCACCACAGCGGCACCGCCAGCGGCACGATCACGTGATGGATCTTGTCACCCAGATAGTCGGCCCAGGTGCCGTGCTGCAGTCCAGGCAGCAACAGGTTAAAGACCAGGCCAACCAGCATGATGGCCAGCATCACCCCGCCCTGCACCAGCGGCGAGGCCGCCAGCCATCCGCGCCAGGCGATCCGGGCGAAGACCACGCCCACCGCCAGGTTGGTCAGGATCGCAAAAAACCGGCCAAGCCACCACAAGGCGCCGAGCACACCGCCTTGCCGGTCGAGATTGCCGAGCACTGGCGGGATCATTGCCAGCAAGGTTGCTGCCGCAATCAGGGCAGCGGTCAGCCGGGCCAAGCCGTCGCGGCCCTGCGGCATCAGCCCTTAAGCTTCCAGCCGCTGCGCAGCAGACCATAGACCAGCCCGGCCAGCGCCAGGTTGAGCACGCCCAGCCCCAAGGCACCGTGCAGCACGGCCAGGTTGGTATCGCCGATGTCGCTCTGCCCCAGGAAGCCGAAGCGGAAGCCCGAGATGACGTAGAAGAACGGGTTGAGCCGGCTGATTGTCTGAAACAGCGGGGCCAGGTTGTCGATCACGTAGAAAGTGCCCGAGAGCAACGAGAGCGGCGCGATAACGAAGTTGGTGACAGCCGCATTGTGATCGAACTTTTCCGCCCAGAGCGAGGTCAGCAGGCCGACCGTGGCCAGCATGATCGCCCCCATCAGCCCAAACCAGGCGATCGCCCAAGGGTGCGCGAAGGTCAGGTGGACGCCCGGCCACAGCAGCATCGCGCCATAGAGCGCCAGGCCGACCAGGACCGCGCGGGTCACCGCTGCGCCGATCAGCGCCAGCATCAGTTCGGCATTGGAGAGCGGCGGCATCAGGTAATCGATGATCGTCCCCTGGATCTTGCCGGCCAGGAAACTGAAGCTCGAATTGGCGAAGGCATTCTGCATCATGCCCATCACGATCAGGCCCGGGGCGATGAAGGTGGCAAAGTTGACGCCCAGCACCATCCGGCCTTCGCGGCCCATCGCCACAGTGAAGATTACCAGAAACAGCAAGGTGGTAATCGCCGGGGCCCAGATCGTCTGGGTCTGCACCTTGAAAAAGCGGCGCACTTCCTTCATATAGAGCGTCCACAGCCCCAGCCGGTTGAACCGGTGGAATACGGGCACTCCCTGGGCCGGAAATGTGCTTTGCCCCAGACCCGCATCGGGCTTCTGGGCAGCGGCGTTCACGCTGGGGGATACAGGTTGATCAGCCATGATAGGGCGACTATCGGCAGGTCGCACGAATGGCAAGCGCAAGGCCCCACGGAAGGGGTGACAGGGAAGTGACACTGGCATGAGCTGGACCGACGAACGGATCGAAAAACTGACCAAGATGTGGGAAGGCGGCGCGACCGCCAGCCAGATCGCCGAAGAGCTCGGCGGGGTCAGCCGCAATGCCGTGATCGGCAAGGCCCACCGCCTGGGCCTGAAGGCCCGCCCCAGCCCGGTCAAGCCGAACGAGAAGGAAGCAGCCCCCGCGCCCGCCCCGCGCGCACCCAAGGCTGAGGCTGCGCCCCGCCCAGCCCCGGCACCGCGCCCGGCTCCGGCCGCCGCGCCGCGCGCTTCAGCGCCCGCACCGGCTGCGTCGGCCAACGGCGATGCCCCCGCTGCCCCGGCACCGGGTCCGCGGATCGTCTCGGTTGGCCCCGGCGGGTTCCTGCGCCAGGGTCCCGGCGATCAGCAGGCTCCGATCCCGCCGGCCCCGCCGCGCCGCCTGGTCCCGGCCAAGCCGAGCCCAGAAATGGCTGACAAGACCAGCCTGCTCGATCTGAATGACCGGATCTGCCGCTGGCCGATGGGCCACCCGGGTGAGCCGGACTTCCATTTCTGCGGCGAAAAGGTGAACCCGGGCTTCCCCTATTGCGTCGACCATTGCGGCCGCGCCTTCCAGGCGCAGTTGCCGCGCGGTCATCGCCGCCCACCCCCGCCACTGCCATTCGGCGGTCCGCGCGTTCGTTAAGGGACGGACCGCAACCGATCGGGTTGCCGCCCCTTAAATTGCGCGAGGTTATGCCGTTAACCATGGCATGACTGCACAAGACCCCTCGCTCCACCGCCGCGGCGGAATGCTCGGCTGGTTCGGCCTGGGCGGCCGCGACGACGAAACCGCGCCCTCGGCCGTCCCGAACCCTGTCGCCGAGCGGCGCCAATCCGTTCGTGACCGCCACCTCGACGAGATCGGCGCGTTTCTGAGCTATCACCAGCTTGAGGTGAATGCCCAGACCCTGGTGATCGCCAGCAATTACCTGACCGGCAACGATCCGCAGGTGGTCCGCCTGATCGATCGCCGGGTCCAGGCGCGCGAGCCGGTGACGCTCGACTGGCTGGAAGATGCCCTGTCCGAGGAAGGCATGGGCGACGAGACCGAGCTGCTGGAGCGGCTGATGGAGCGGCTGGAGCAAGGCGTCGAGGAATTCGGCAAGACCAGCCGCGCCGCGCGCGAAGCGACCAGCGCCTATCACAGCGAACTATCGAAGGAAGCCGGCAAGCTGGACGCCGTGCCCAGCACCGGGGCCGTGATCACCGAGCTGGCCAGCATCACCAAGGCGATGCTGAAGCGCACGCTGGAGATCGAAAAGGCGATGCAGCGCAGCGAGGAGCAGACCCGGACCCTCAAGGGCAAGCTGGAGGAAACCCGCCGCAGCGCCGAGGAAGACCACCTGACCGGCCTGCCCAACCGCCGCGCCTTCGAAGCCCGCTATGAGGCGGAATATCGCGCCGCGCGGGCCGCCGCTGAGCCGCTGTGCGTGGCTTTCTGCGATATCGATCACTTCAAGCGGGTCAACGACACCCACGGCCACGATGCCGGTGACCGGGTGCTCAAGCTGGTGGCCGAGAACCTGGCGCGCATTTCCGACGAGCGTTGCCACGTGGCCCGCCATGGCGGCGAGGAATTCGTCGTGCTGTTCCGCGATGCAACGATCGAGGAAGCCTTCGAGAAGCTTGACCGCCTGCGCGCGGCACTGGCCGATCGCCGCCTGGTCAACCGCGCGACCGATCTGCCGATCGGGCAGGTGACCTTCTCGGCCGGGATCGCCGATGTCTTTGCCTGTGGTGACCGTCGGCTGGCGCTGCGCGCCGCCGATGCGGCGCTCTACCGGGCCAAGATCGACGGCCGCAACCGGATCTGCGTGGCCGAACCGGGCGAGGTCAAACCCAGCCAGCTGGCCGCCTGAGCCGGATCAACGGGCAAAGAAAAAGGGGGCCGCGTCTGCACGCGGCCCCCTGTTTTCGTTCAGCCTTGCGGGGCGGGACTTAGTCGTCGCCCTTGAGGAAGGCCGGGATGTGGTCGGGGTTGCCGCCCTCTTCCCGGCGCGGACCGCGATCACGATCGCCGCCGCGGCCACCGCGATCAGCACCGCGGCCACCACGGTCGCCACCGCGACCGCCGCCGGGGCGACGATCACCACGGTCACCGCGATCACCACGCGGTTCGCGCGGTTCGCGTGGCGGGCGGGTGTCTTCCAGCTCGGCGCCGGTTTCCTGATCGACGACGCGCATCGACAAGCGAACCTTGCCGCGCGGATCGATCTCGAGGACCTTGACCTTCACAGCCTGGCCTTCCGAAACGACGTCGGTCGGCTTCTCGACGCGCTCGTTGCGCATTTCGGAAACGTGGACGAGACCGTCCTTGCCGCCCATGAAGTTCACGAAGGCGCCGAAATCGACGATCGTGACGACCTTGCCGTCATAGATCTTGCCGACTTCAGCTTCCTCGACAATGCCGAGGATCCACTGCCGTGCAGCTTCGATCTGGGTCAGGTCCGAAGACGAGATCTTGATCAGGCCTTCATCATCGATGTCGACCTTGGCGCCGGTGGTGGCCACGATCTCGCGGATCACCTTGCCGCCGGTCCCGATCACGTCGCGGATCTTCGACTTGTCGATCTGGATCGTTTCGATGCGCGGTGCGTGAGCCGACAGTTCGGTCCGGGCCGAACCGAGGGCCTTGGTCATCTCGCCCAGGATGTGGGCGCGGCCGCCCTTGGCCTGGTTGAGCGCGGCTTCGAAGATTTCGCGGGTAATCCCGGCCACCTTGATGTCCATCTGCATCGTGGTGATGCCTTCGCTGGTGCCGGCCACCTTGAAGTCCATGTCGCCCAGGTGATCTTCATCACCCAGGATGTCGGACAGCACGGTGAACTCGTCACCTTCCAGGATCAGACCCATCGCGATACCCGAAACCGGGCGCTTCAGCGGCACGCCGGCGTCCATCATCGAGAGCGCGCCGCCGCAGACGGTGGCCATCGACGACGAACCGTTGGACTCGGTGATGTCCGAGACCACGCGGATCGTGTAGGGGAACTCTTCCTTGCTGGGCAGGACCGCCTGCAGCGCGCGCCAGGCGAGCTTGCCATGACCGGTGTCGCGGCGCGAAGGCGCCCCGAAACGACCCACTTCACCGACCGAATAGGGCGGGAAGTTATAGTGCAGCATGAAGTTGTGGTAAGACAGGCCTTCCAGCCCGTCGACCATCTGCTCGGCGTCCTTGGTACCCAGGGTGGTGGTGCAGATCGCCTGCGTTTCACCGCGGGTGAACAGCGACGAACCGTGGGTCCGCGGCAGGAAGCCGACAATCGCTTCGATCGGGCGGACCTGATCGACCTTGCGGCCATCGATGCGGGTGCCGTCCTTGAGGATCGCGCCGCGCACGATGTCGGCCTCGACCTTCTTGACCGACTTGATCGCAACCATCTGGGTCTGCGCATCTTCGCTGGCGAAGGCGGTCTTGGCCTTGTCACGCGCCGCGTTAAGCGCGTTCGAGCGGGCCGACTTGTCGGTCAGCTTGTAAGCGGCGGCGATGTCCTTGCCGATCAGGTCCTTGAGCTTGGCCTTGATCGCCGAATTGTCGGAGATCGTGACTTCCCACGGATCCTTCGCGGCCTTCTCGGCCAGATCGATGATCAGGTTGGCAACCTTCTTGCACTCGTCATGCGCGAAGAGCACGGCGCCGAGCATGATCTCTTCCGAGAGCTCGCGGGCCTGCGATTCAACCATCATCACGGCATTGCCGGTGGCAGCGACGACCAGATCGAGGTCGCCGGCGGCGGCCGCGTCCTGGCGCGGGTTGAGCGTGTATTCGCCGTCGACATGGCCGACGCGAACCGCGCCGATCGGGCCCATGAAAGGCACGCCCGAGATGGTCAGCGCAGCCGAGGCGGCGATCATCGCCAGCACATCGGGCTCGCACTCACCGTCATAAGACAGCACCTGTGCGATCACGTTGATCTCGTTGTAGAAGCCCTCGGGGAACAGCGGACGGACCGGACGGTCGATCAGGCGGGAAACCAGCGTTTCCTTTTCGGTCGCACCGCGTTCACGCTTGAAGAAGCCGCCCGGGATACGGCCGGCTGCGAAATACTTTTCCTGGTAGTGGACGGTGAGCGGGAAGAAATCCTGCCCTTCCTTGACGCTCTTGGCGGCCGTGACGGCGCAGAGCACGACAGTTTCGCCATAGGTGGCGAGGACCGCGCCGTCAGCCTGACGGGCAATGCGGCCGGTTTCCAGGGTGAGGGTCTTTCCGCCCCACTCCATTGATACGGTTTTGACGTCGAACATTCGATTTTCCTTTGCCCGCCGGCCCTATTGCCAAAATGCTTTCGCGCGGGTTTTGCTGCCGGGGATTCCGTCCCGGTCCGGTGTGGAGCATCTGAGGCTCCGGGGCGCCCTTCGCCGAATTGCGAGTGGCGCGAAACGCAAAAGCGGCCCGCTAGGGGCCGCTCCGCTGGTTACTTGCGCAGACCAAGCTTGGCGATAAGCGCGTTGTACCGGTCGACATCCTTCTTCTTCAGGTAGTCGAGCAGCGAACGGCGCTTGTTGACCATCATCAGCAGGCCCCGGCGCGAGTGGTTGTCCTTGTGGTGATCCTTGAAGTGACCCTGCAGCGTGTTGATGCGGCTGGTCAGGATGGCCACCTGGACTTCCGGCGAGCCGGTATCACCCTTGGCACGGGCGTTGTCGCTGATGATTTCTTGCTTCTTTTCGGCAGTAACCGACATATCATTCACTCCGCGACATCGGAAAGGTTGAACCCCCGCACCACCGTGGCGGCACCACCGGAAAGCTCCATCAGCGCAACGGGAACAGGTCCCGCTTTCGCCCAGTGCAGCCCGTCGGTGTGGGGCAGTCCGGTCAGAACCCGGCCCTGGCGGACCATGCTTGCCTGTTCCGGACTGAGGTTGAGAGCCGGGATGTCGACCAGCCCTGCCTCCAGCGGCAAGAGTACGTTCTCAAGTGGCGCGCCCTTACCCACTTCGTTCAATTTGTCCAGCGAAATCGCCGCTTCGATCCCGAACGGACCGGCTTTCAGGCGCCGCAGCATGGTAACATGCCCGACCGTGCCGAGCGCCAGGGCAATGTCACGGGCGAGGGAGCGGATGTAGGTGCCTTTGGAGACCTGGGCGATCAGGGTGACGCTGTCGGCAGCGGCCGCTTCGACGGTCAGGTCGTGGATCGTCACGCTGCGCGATTTCAGCTCCACCGCCTCACCCTTGCGGGCCAGGTCATAAGCCCGCTCACCATCGACCTTGAGCGCGGAATAGGCTGGCGGGACCTGCTCGATCGGCCCGGTAAAGCGCGGCAGTACAGCCTCGATTTCCGCACGGGTCGGACGCACTGGGCTCTCGGCGATCACCTTGCCTTCAAGATCGAGCGTATCTGTCTCCGTGCCGAACTGCACGGTAAAGGCATAAGTCTTGCTGGCATCGAGCATCCGCCCGCACAGCTTGGTCGCCTCGCCCAGCGCAATGGGGAGCACGCCGGTTGCCAGCGGATCGAGCGTACCGCCGTGGCCGACCTTGACCTTGCCCAGCCCCGCCTCGCGGCAAACGCGCTTGACCGCGCCAACCGCCTGGGTGCTGCCAAGCCCGAGCGGCTTGTCGAGAATGATCCAGCCGTGCGGCAAGCGCCTCAGCCCCCGGCAAAGGCTGCGGCGAGCGCCATGTACTGACCGATTAGCCACTCGACCGGCGGCACCACCAGCCAGCTCACCACGTTGAGGCTGGGCGAGAGCCAGGGCAGGACGACCAGCAGCAGCACCATGATCAGCAGCGCCTTGGTGTGCATCCCGGCCCACTTCTGGGCGAGCGGGCGCGGCAGCAGCCCTTCGACGATATGGCCGCCATCGAAGGGCGGGATCGGCAGCAGATTGAAGAAGGCCAGGAAGACGTTGATGGTGATGAAGTTGACCAGGTTGAGCGCCACGAACCGCGCCACCAGCGACGGTTCCTGCACCGCCTGATAACCGCCCAGCAGCAGCCCCAGCAGCATCGCCCCGATCGCCGCGAGCACCAGGTTGCTACCCGGCCCGGCCGCCGCCACGATCATCATGTCGCGGCGCGGATTGCGCAGCCGTTCCTTGACCACCGGCACTGGCTTGGCCCAGCCGAACACCGGCAGGCCGGTCAGCTTGAGCAGGCCGGGCAGGATCACCGTGCCGAACGGATCGACATGGCGCAGCGGGTTGAGGCTGAGCCGCTTCATCTGCGCCGCGGTCGGATCGCCCAGCGCACGGGCGGTCAGGCCGTGCGCCACCTCGTGGAACACAATCGCGAAGATCAACGGCACGATCAGCGCCGCGGCCTGGAACACAGTTTCGTTCATGCGCCAAGCGCCTCGCTGAAGTGCTTGCGGCACAGCGCCACATAGCGGTCATTGCCGCCGATCTCGGTCTGCTCGCCCTGCTTGACCGCCGCGCCGCTCGCGTCGACCCGCAGATTCATCGAGGCCTTGCGCCCGCAATGGCACACACCCTTCAGTTCGACGAGGTTGTCCGCCAGGCCCAGCAAGGCGGCCGATCCGGGGAACAACTCGCCCTGAAAATCGGTGCGCAGGCCGTAACAGACCACCGGTATTCCCTCCTTGTCGACCACCCGCGCCAGTTGCCAGACCTGCTCCTTGGTCAGGAACTGCGCCTCATCGACCAGAACGCAGGCCAGCGGCTCAACCTTGTGCGCGGCCATGACCCGGTCCCACAAGTCGGTCCCTGGGGCAAAACGGTGTGCTTCGGCATGGAGGCCGATCCGGCTTTCGATCGCGCGTTCCCCGCCGCGATCATCGAGCTGCGCGGTCCACAGCATCGTGGTCATCCCGCGTTCGCGGTAATTGAAATCCGCCTGGAGCAGCGTGGTCGATTTGCCCGCATTCATCGAGGCATAGTAGAAATAGAGCTTGGCCATCGCTGGAGAGATAGGAACTTTCCCGGCAAAGGCCAGTGCATTGACACGGCCGTGCCCAAAGCCCACGGTCCGAGGCGGCAGGGGTTGAGAGGAGAGCGCGCTTGCGCCTGGTGTTTTGCCTGCCGATTGCTGTGTTCGCCCCGCTATTGCTCGGCGCCGCTCAGCCCACGTACCGCTATCAGATCGATTCCGCCCGCTCAGTGGTCAGCGCCAAGGTCGGCTTCATGGGGATCGCCAGCAAGACCGCCCGCTTTCCGCAGATGAGCGGCCGGATCGCGCTTTCGCCTGAGCGGCTCGATACGATCGACCTCGATGTCGAACTCGATGCCCGGCGGCTGCAGGCCGGGGACAAGGTCACGCTGGGCCGGCTCAAAGGCCAGGACTTCTTCGATGTGGAGCGTTACCCCACGGTGCGCTTCGCCGGGCGGAACATGCAGATGACCGGCGCCACCACTGCCACTGTCGCTGGCGAAGTAACCGCGCGCGGGGTGACCCGCCCGGCGCTGCTGGCCGTGACCTTCCGCGAACCGCCGGCCCGGGTAACGGGCCGCGACGCAGTGGAGTTTTCCGCGCGAACCGTGATTGACCGGCGCGAATTCGGAATGACCGCCTACAGCGCAATTGTCGGCAAGAAAGTGACGATTACCATCCAAGCGCGGATGGTGCCGAACTAGTCTTCGCCCTGATCCTCGTCCAGGTCGCGCTTGACCTTGGGATCGGCCAGCAGGGCGTCAATCTTGCTGGCGACGTCAAAGCTCTCATCGCCTTGGAAGCGGATCTTGGCGGCGTATTTCAGCCGCAGCTTGCCGGCCACTTCCTTCTGGAAAAAGGCGGTGTGGGTGCGCAGCGCCTTCAGCACCAGTTCCTCGTCCGCACCCAGCAGCGGCTTCACAAAGACAATCGCGTGGCGCAGGTCCGGGCTCATCCGCACTTCAGTGACAGAAACCGAATGAGCAGTCAGCACCACATCATGCACCATCTGCCGGGTCAGCAGATCGCTGATCACGTGGCGCACCTGTTCGCCCACCTTGAGCAGGCGGACCGAGCGGGTTTCGGGCGTAGCGGGGGTGCGGGCCATGGTCAGACCTGTGGTGGTACGGGTGTGGGGATGGCAGTCGAGGTGGCGCGCGCCAGCAAGCTGGTGCCGGCTTCGTCGAACAGTTCGCCTTCCAGGAAGATCGCGCGCTTGCCCCGGCGGATGACCCGGCCCTTGCCTAGGATCGGCCCCTCCGGGATCAGCTTGAGCAGGGTCATGGCAATCTCGAGGTTGAGCGGGGCTTCCGTGCCCCCGGTCGCCTCGACATGGGCCCGGCCCATCACTTCATCAAGGAAGCCAGCAACGAGCCCACCCTGCACGCCGCCGCGCCCGGTGATGAAGCAGGCGGGCACGACAAAGCGCATGGTGATCGTTTCGCTGGCGGGATCGAAGGCCAGAACCTCCGATCCCATCAGGTCATAGTAGCTGCACTGCGGCGGCGTTCCGGGCTTTGCCTGGCTGGCCATCACAGCGTCCGTTCACGCTCCTCGACTTCAAACACTTCGAGCATATCGCCCGGCTTGATGTCGTTGGTATCCTGCAGCACGACGCCGCATTCCAGGCCGGCGCGGACTTCGGGGACATCGTCCTTGAAGCGGCGCAGCGA
>Ga0073920_1000052_pt1 | contig 21518 bp, 28 predicted proteins | sample GWRWT4_2Sept14_2_FD_70953 | JGI IMG/M metagenome (GOLD analysis project Ga0073920, IMG submission 70953) | Sand microcosm microbial communities from a hyporheic zone in Columbia River, Washington, USA - GW-RW T4_23-Sept-14 | ecosystem: Engineered > Artificial ecosystem > Sand microcosm >...
CTGTTTGCCGGTTTCATCGCGGCGGCGGTGCAGCAGGCGCGGCTGGTTTAACAAGTCTGGTTAACACGGGGTGCGCAAATCGTAAGATTGCGCTTGCAATGGCCCGGTCGTTTCCCCTAGCCCGAACAACAGGACGCGCAGCGAAATTCAGGGCTTGTCGATGGTCTGATCGTCTATTGCGACCCGGACGATCAAAGACGCGACAGGGCGGCGCGCAAGCGTCGCGGGGGTGGAGCCGCCAGGCTCCACCCCCAATTCAATTAAACCGTTAGAGATTAGGCTGCTGCGCTGCTTTCGTCAGTCGCATCGCTAACCACGCTCAGCGCCTTCTGGGTGCCGACCGGGATCTTCTTGGGCTTCATCGCCTCGGGCACTTCGCGGACCATATCGATGATCAGCAGGCCATCTTCCAGATTGGCAGCCTCGACCCGGACATAGTCAGCCAATTCAAAGCGGCGCTCGAACCCGCGCTGAGCGATGCCGACGTGCAGGAACTGCCCGGCCTGCGGGTCATCGCCCTTGCGGCCCTGGATCACCAGCAGGTTCTGCTGGGCGGTGATCTCGATATCGGCGGGCTTGAACCCGGCCACGGCCAGGGTGATGCGATAGGCATCCTCGCTCAGGCGCTCAATGTTGAATGGGGGGTAATTGTCGCCGCTGTTCAGCCGGTTGTGGTTTTCCAGCAGATCGAACAGCCGGTCAAAGCCAACCATAGTGCGGCGATAGGGGGTAAAGTCAAAACGGTTCACGGCAAAATCCTCCAATGAGCAATCTTGGTCTGATGCAGGACCCGTTGCGGCGACCTGCGGCTTGGCGCCATCCCCTTGCGGACCATGACACCGCCACCGATGTATGCTAGCCGCATCACGTTTCAAGAGGAGCTGCCATGTCTGCCCCGAAAGTCGAGATCTACACCAAGTGGGGCTGCCCCTTCTGCGTCCGTGCCAAGGCGCTGCTGGATGGCAAGGGCGTGCCCTATTCCGAGATCGACATTACCTTCGGTGGCAAGGATCGCGACGAAATGCTGCGCCGCGTGCCGGGGGCCAGCACGGTCCCGCAAGTCCTGGTCGATGATCAGGCGCTGGGCGGCTGCGATGGCATCATGGCGCTTGATGCCGCCGGCAAGCTTGACCCGCTGCTGGGGCTTTAAGCGACCCACATGACCCGCATCGCTGTCTTGCAGATGACCACCGGGATCGACCCGGCGGCCAACGCGCGCACGATCGTCAGCGCGATCGGCGCGGCGGCAAGCGGCGGGGCGAGCATGATGTTCACGCCCGAGATGTCGGGCCTGCTGGACCGCGACCGGGCGCGTGGCGGCCAGCATATCGTGCCGGAGGAGCAAAATCCGGTCTTGGCCGCAGTGCGCGAAGCGGCGGCCGGGGCTGGTATGTGGGTGGCGCTGGGCAGCCTGGCGGTCGCGCGCGAGGATGGCCGCTGGGCCAATCGCAGCCTGGTGATTGATCCCAATGGCGCCATCGCCGCGCGCTATGACAAGATCCACATGTTCGATGTCGATCTGGCGACGGGTGAGAGCTGGCGCGAATCCAATGCCTATGCCCCGGGCGAGCAGGTCGTGACGGTCGATCACACCCCGCTAGGCCGGCTCGGCCTGACGATCTGCTATGACCTGCGCTTTCCCGCCCTGTTCGAGGCGCTGGGCCAGGCGCGCTGCGATGCGATTGCGATCCCCGCCGCTTTCACCCGGCCGACCGGCGCGGCGCACTGGCACGTGCTGCAACGCGCCCGCGCGATCGAGGCGAGCGCCTATGTCATCGCCGCCGCGCAGGTGGGCAAGCATCAGGACGGGCGCGAGACCTATGGCCACAGCCTGGTGATCGATCCGTGGGGTGAAGTCCTGCTCGATCTGGGCGGTGAGGAGCCGGGGTTGGGCTTTGCCGAGATTGACCCGGCCCGCATTGCCGAGGTCCGCGCGCAGCTGCCCAGCCTTGCCAATCGCCAGTCGATCCACACATAGGCTGGGCCATGATCGTATTCGACCTGATCTGTCAGCCGGCCGGGCACCGCTTTGAGGGGTGGTTTGCGTCGTCCGATGCCTTTGCCGACCAGCAGCAGCGCGCGCTGGTCGATTGCCCACATTGCGGCTCCACGGCGGTGATCAAGGCGCCCATGGCGCCGGCCGTGTCGAAGAAGGGCAACCAGCTGCCAGCACCGGCCCCGAAACAGGCCCAGGCTACGCCCATGGCGGCGAGCCTTCCGCCCGAGGCGCAGGCCGCGCTGCAGGCGCTCGCCAAACTTCAGGCCGAAGCACTCAAGCAATCGCGCTGGGTCGGCGGTGACTTTGCCGAGGAAACCCGGGCGATCCACTATGGCGAGCGCGAGGCCGAGCCGATCCACGGCCAGGCCACGCTCGACGAAGCGAAGGAACTGCTGGAGGAAGGCATCGCCGTCATGCCGCTGCCATTCCCGGTCGTCCCGCCCGAGCAAGCCAACTGATTGCCAGCCCGTGCGCTGCACCTTAAGGGAAGCGCGGGCGCCCGTAGCTCAGCAGGATAGAGCACCAGATTCCTAATCTGGGGGCCATGGGTTCGAATCCCGTCGGGCGCACCACTGTTATGCTGCTTGCTTGAAGACTTCGCAGCGGCCCCGCTTGCCGCGCTCGCGGCCGCGTTTGGGTTCGGGTTCCTGCATCAGCCGATAGCCAAAGCTGGCCCGCGACGGGATGTGGAATTCACCCACCTTGGCGCGCAGCCGCTTGATCGTGTGATAGACCATGGCTTCGGTAAATTCCGGTTCGAGCCGGGGATCGGGCCACAGCCATGCGATCAGGTCTTCCTTGCCGACCGGATTGGGGCAGCGCAGCATCAGCAGCAGCAAGGCCTCTGTTTCATACTCGGTCAGCTTGACGGTGAAATCGGCCACCGTGCATTCGCCCCGCAGATACTGCGGCCAGGTCATGCTTACGGCCATTGGGTATTAAGGGCCCCTGGGGGCCCTGCCTTTGCGTTCGACACGATTGTCGAGTCCTTCTGCGCCCCGCAGTTCCGGCAGTTATCGCTCCGCCGCCAGCGCTCTAACAGTGCGGCGCGGTGAAGGTAAAGTGGCGTAATCCGGCGGCTTGCGGAGCGGATTTGGCCGCCAGTTCGTGGCATTCCAAAGGCTTGCGGGTCATTTGCGAGCTATCACTGCAATCCGGCAATCGTTTTCCTGCGACAGCGCGAAGGTTTTTTGCGCCGGGCAGGGAACTTTTTCGATTCTGCCGTTGTGCGAGCTCTGCCGCACCTGGGTCAATTTCGTCCCGCCGCCAAGTGGCTGAAATGGATTCACTTTTTCCGGGGGGCGATCAATTCGTCGGATTCCTCATATTTAGCGCTTGAATCGCTGAATCGAATGTGATTCTAAGTTAACCATGGGTGGGCGAAACGAACCGAATTTGATCAATCAGAATGTGCGGCAGGCTTCGCCCCTGTTTGGGCTGCTGTTCCTGCTCGGCATTGCGCTGGCCGGGCCCAGCGGCATCCTGGCCTGGAGCGAATATAACCGGACCCTGGCCGAACAGCACACCCAGCTCGAACAGCTGCAGGCTGAGCGCGATGTGCTCAAGAACCGCGTCGCTCTGCTCAATCCGAACAGCGTCGATCCCGACATGGCAGGGGAACTGCTGCGCAAGGACCTGAACGTCGTCCACCCGGACGAGATGGTGATCCTGCTCAACTGAGCGCGCGCCGGGCCAAGGCCCTTTCAAAAATACGAATGCACCGGTTTCCCTTACGGCGCTCGCGCCCTATAGGCGGCTGACGAGGATTCCACCCCAGGGGACCACAATTGGCCAAGAAACCGACTGCCGCCAAGGCTGCCGCCGCCGCTGACGAGGGCTTTGCCCTGCGCAGCCTGCAAGCAGCGCATGGCGCCAACAAGCGCTATGCCGCCAGCGATGATGAGCTGCTGACCTTCTACGAGCAGATGGTGCTGATCCGCCGCTTTGAAGAGCGCGCCGGCCAGCTTTACGGCCTCGGCCTGATCGGTGGGTTCTGTCACCTCTATATCGGTCAGGAAGCGGTCGCGGTGGGGCTGCAGTCGGCGCTCGATGGAGACAAGGACAGCGTCATCACCGGCTATCGCGACCATGGTCACATGCTGGCCTATGGCATCGATCCCAAGGTGATCATGGCCGAGCTGACCGGCCGCGCCGCTGGCATTTCCAAGGGCAAGGGCGGATCGATGCACATGTTCAGCGTCGATCACAAGTTCTACGGCGGGCACGGCATCGTCGGCGCCCAGGTGCCGCTGGGGACGGGGCTGGCCTTTGCGCACAAGTACCGCGGCGATGGCGGCGTGTGCCTGGCCTATTTCGGCGATGGCGCGGCCAACCAGGGCCAGGTCTACGAAGCCTTCAACATGGCGGCGCTGTGGAAGCTGCCGATTGTCTTCGTGGTGGAAAACAACGGCTATGCCATGGGCACCGCGGTCAAGCGCGGCTCGGCCGAGACCGAGTTCTACCGCCGCGGCACCGCCTTCCGCATTCCCGGCATGGACGTGAACGGGATGGACGTGCTCGAAGTGCGCGCCGCTGCCGAGATCGCGCTGGAATTCGTGCGTGGCGGCAATGGCCCGGTGCTGATGGAGCTCAACACCTATCGCTATCGTGGGCATTCGATGTCTGACCCGGCCAAGTACCGCAGCCGCGAGGAAGTGCAGGAAATGCGCGACAAGCACGATCCGATCGAGGCGGCCAAGGCCGAGCTGCTGGCCCGCGGCATGGCCGAGGACAAGATCAAGGATATCGACAAGCGGATTCGCAGCATCGTTGCCGAATCCGCTGATTTTGCAGAAAATTCACCGGAGCCGCAAATGTCCGAACTCTACACCGACGTGCTGGTGGAGAGCTACTGATGGCGATCGAACTCAAGATGCCCGCGCTGTCTCCGACCATGGAAGAGGGGACGCTGGCCAAGTGGCTGGTCAAGGAAGGTGACACCGTCAAGAGCGGCGACATCCTGGCTGAGATCGAGACCGACAAGGCGACGATGGAATTCGAGGCCGTCGATGAAGGCGTGGTCGGCCAGATCCTGATCCCGGAAGGGACCGAAGGCGTGAAGGTCGGCACGGTCATCGCGGTGATCGGCGGCGAGGGTGAGGCTGCCCCGGCGCCCGCGCCTGTGACGTCGGCTCCTGCTCCGGTTGAGGCGGCAGCGCCCGCACCGGTTGCTGAACGTCCCGCTCCCGCCCCGCGCAAGGCCGATCCGGCGGTCCCGGCCGGCACCAACATGAAGAGTTCGACCGTCCGCGAAGCCTTGCGCGATGCCATGGCCGAGGAAATGCGCCGCGACGACCGCGTCTTCGTGATGGGCGAGGAAGTGGCCGAGTACCAGGGGGCCTACAAGGTCACCCAGGGCCTGCTCGAGGAGTTTGGCCCGCGCCGCGTGATCGATACCCCGATCACCGAATACGGCTTTGCCGGGATCGGTGCGGGCGCGGCGATGGGCGGATTGCGGCCGATTATCGAGTTCATGACCTTCAACTTCGCCATGCAGGCGATTGACCACATCATCAATTCGGCGGCCAAGACCAATTACATGTCGGGCGGCCAGATGCGCTGCCCGGTTGTGTTTCGCGGTCCCAATGGCGCAGCGAGCCGCGTCGGCGCGCAGCACAGCCAGAACTATGGTCCGTGGTACGCCAATGTCCCCGGCCTGGTGGTGATTGCGCCCTATGACGCGGCCGATGCCAAGGGCCTGCTCAAGGCCGCGATCCGCTGTGAAGACCCGGTGGTCTTCCTGGAAAACGAGCTGGTCTATGGCCGGACCTTCGAACTGCCCGAGCTTGACGATCACGTCCTGCCGATCGGCAAAGCGCGGATCATGCGTGAAGGGCGCGACGTGACGATCGTATCCTATTCGATCGGGGTCGGGCTGGCGCTGGAAGCGGCGGAGACGCTCGCGGGTGAGGGGATCGAGGCCGAAGTGCTTGACCTGCGTACGCTGCGCCCGCTTGACCGCGAGGCCGTGCTGACCTCGCTCGCCAAGACCAACCGTCTGGTTGTGGCCGAGGAAGGCTGGCCGCAGTGCTCGATTTCCTCGGAAATCATGGCGATCTGCATGGAGGAAGGCTTCGATCACCTCGACGCGCCGGTCCTGCGGGTTTGCGATGAGGATGTGCCGCTGCCCTATGCCGCCAATCTGGAAAAGGCCGCGATCATCGATGCCGCGCGGATTGCTGCGGCGGTGCGCAAGGTCTGCTATCGCTGATGTCCGCCGGGGCGGGTGATCAGTTCATCTGCCCCAGCGTATTGACCGTGATCGTCCCGTTATAGGCGTTGCAGCGCTGGACCGGGTCGGGCGCGGCCGGATCGCGCTGATAGAGCTGCGAAATGTCGCGATCGTCGCGGACGGTGAACGAGGCGATCGAGCTCATCTCCTCACGGGGGGTGAAGCGGTCCGAAACCAGCGGCTGATAGGTGTAGCGAACCTCGACGAAGATCACCGCATCGCCATCCTGGGCCAGGACTTCCTCGCCGGCCGGTCCCATCCCGTTGGTGAGGTCCTGCCCCTCGGTGCCATAGCTTGAATTGACTGGCAGCGCGCCGCGGCAGCGCTGCCAATCGATGTACTGCTCACCGGCACCAGCGCTGGTAAGGGGGCGGACCTGCAGGCTGGAGATGATCACCCGCCCATTCCTGAACAGGTCGAGCGCGCCGGCCTGCAACTGCGCGCCATAGAGCACGTCGTTGACATCGCTTTCATAGACCCGGCGGTCCTGTAGCGTCGAAAGGTCGCCCACGCGTGAGGCGTTGTCGGCGATCTGCACCGCGATCTGGCCAACCTTCATGCTGGTCAGCGCATAATTGGCGGTCTCGGTGCCCCACAGCCCGGCCATCAGCACTAGCGGTGCGCCCAGGGCAAATTCGGTCATCGCCACGCCGGAGCGGCTGCGGGCAAGGGCGCGGAGCAAGCTCATGCACAGCTCCCCACGGCCGGAGAGGTCGTATCGCTGGCCCCGAACGGCTGGTTGCGCAGCACGGTCGCGCTCTGCATCTCCATCTGCTCCGACTGGCCCGGGATCAGCTTGGCAATCGGGAACAGCCGAGGATAGTTGATCGTCACGGTGTAGAGCACGGCATCGCGCGCACCGCCGAACCCGCTTGACCCCGGATCGCGATCCCAGGTGCCATTGCCATTGGCATCTTCGAAGGGTTCGCCGTTATTGCAAGACCCGTCGCTATCGACATCGGTCCAGTCCTCGGGGCGGCCGACACTGGTGAAGTCGCGGTAAGCGGTGCGGGCGAAGCTGATCGTGGCCTGAGGCGAGACCGTCTTTACAGACCGCGTCACGATTGCGTCGAGCGCGGCCTCACGGCCCTGCGCGCCTTCAATGGTCGAATTGCGCGCGGCCTGCTGGATCGCGCCGTTCAGCATCTGCGCGGTGTACATGTTGTGGGTCATGTCGAAGAGACCCATCAGCGTCAGCAGCAGCGCCGGCGTAATCATCGCGAACTCGACGATCGTGGCCCCGCGGCAATCGGCGGCAAGCTGGCGCAGGAAACAGCGCATCACTTGGTCACCCGCAGATCGCCCATCTGGGCAGCGATCTTGCTGAACACGTCCTGCAATTCGGCCGCGTCGGCCGCTTCGAAGGCGCGGCCGGGGCCGGCGCAGGCTGTCAGAACCGGATTGAGCGCGGTGCCGAAGCCGATTACCCAGACGGTGATATTGCGGCGACGCGCCTGTTCGCAGGCCACGGCGGTGCGGCCTTCGACCACCTGGGTCAAGGTCTGCGAGGATGAAGAAGTCCAGCGTCGCTGGTCAAGCGGTTCGATCCCGTAAGTGCCGTAGGACAGGTCAAGCGGAGCCGTCTCGCCATCGGTCAGGAAGATCATGTGGCGGCTGGTCGTGCTGTTCGCCGCATCGGCGTTCTCGGCCGCAAAGATCCCGGTCGGCGAGAGCATCCGCGCGCCCCAGAGCATCCCGATATCGTGATAGGTGCTGCCCTCTGCGAACAGGCTGTCGACATAGGTCGCAACCTCGCCTGCGCTCATCGGCGCCAGCTTGCGCGCCGGGGCAGGGCAGGCCGAAAGCCCGGCCCAGCCGGCATTGAGATAGTCCCAATCGGCGTCCGACGTTCCCGGGGTGGGCACGAAGGTGCCATTGCCGCCCCAGTCCATCGCCCGGACGAACGAAATGTCATTGAGGATCGGGCGCCACTGTGTGCTCGGCTCACCCGGGGTCGGGACCAGATCGATATCGAGATCGAGCGCACGGCTGAAGTCGACGTCGGTATAGTCGTCGATCTCATAGGTATCGCGTTCCTCGACACAGCCGCGGAACCAGGCGTCGAAATCGACCGGATCCTGCACCCAACCACCCATCTTGCGGATCGTGATCCTGTTGCCGACCCGCATCGTCCCGGCGCCGTTGTTCTTCAGGCTCGAAACGTCGACCGGGATCGCCTGGTAGCGCCAGGTCATCACCGGGATCGTCCGTTCACCCCGGTTCAGATAGCTGTAGATGTAGCGGTAATCGGTATAGGTGCGCGGGGTGACCCGCTTGTTGGTCGAATCCAGCCAGGCGCAATCATACTGGATGCCGTTGAGCAGATATTCCCAGTTCTCGGTCCCGTCGGCGTCCTGCCAGTAACGCAGTTCAACCCAGGTCGTGGTATTGCTGGGGCATTCCTCGCTGACATAGGGCGTGCCCAGCACATCGCTGCCGCTGACGTAGGTCCAGTTCTGGGAGAAGACCGGCCCGGTGGTGGTTGTCCCTGTGTCATGCTGGACCCGGCCCTGATAGGTCCACTCATCGACCATCCAGTCGGCATCGAGGATCCCGCCGACATTGACGTTGGTCGAATAGGGCAGGAAGCCATAACGGATGACCGTGCCGGGGGTCTTGCTGCCTTCCAGCTGGGCGTGGAAGTCCTTCACCACATCGCGCAGGATATCGATCTTCGGCTTGGTATCGCCCGGATTGGTCCAGGCCATCGAGCCGGTGGTATCCAGCACGAACATCACATCGGTGTTGCTGAAGTTCAGCTTGGCCTGGCAGGCTACGGTCAGAGCGGTCTTGTCGTAACCGAACAGGGTCATGATCGTAACCGGCACATCGGCGGTGGCGCTGCCAGAGATCGCGAGATCAGGCTCCAGCGTCATTTCGAACGAGCGATTGGTGGTGCCATAGGCCCCGGCGCGGAAGTTGACGTTGAAGAAGGTGTTGCCGATCGTCTCGATATCGTTGGGCACGTCCCCGGTGGTGACGACCTGCGATCCGAGCTTCTTGCGCGCGGCCAGCACCCCGGCGTCGCAGGCCTGCTGCAGGCGGCTTTGGGCCAGATAGCTGCGGCCCATGTCGATCCCGCCGCCGACCAGCGCCAGCAGCGGAAACAAGCCGGCCGCCAGCATGGCCAGGGTGTTGCCGGCCACATCGCGCGCCAGCCGCGACAGGAAGGACTGGCCCTCCTGTTGTCCGGCTGTGTGCAATTCCTTGGCCATCTGGTGTGCGCCCCGCTTTGGTACCGGTGCGGCCATAGGCGCGCGGGCCTATCGGTTTGCCCAACGAACGTGGTTAAGCGGATGTGAATTTGCCAGGAAAGGCCAGCCAAATGTGGCGTTTGGCCTTTCCCGGCGGGTTAGCGCGGCCCTGCGATCAGGCGATGAAGACCGTCTGGGTGTAGGTGACAGGGATCGCGTCAATACCGATTATGCTCAGCATCGACGGGATGTTATACCGCAGCTGTATCGTCCGCTCGCTCGCACCGTCTACTCGGGTCGGAACCGAAGTAACGGTGGCAGTCAGGCGGCTCGCCTGTAAGCCATATGGCGCATCGGTCGCCACTTCTTGAGCATATTGTTCCAACTGGGTGTTAGTGTCGCGCAGACCCATATTTGAGCGGGCAGCAGCATCCTGTGCATCAGTAGCGGCATAGCGAGCCACTTCACCAGCTACTGAACGTAGCGCATTATAATTCTGCATGCCGATGCCGAATTGGAGAACGCCCAGCAGCATGGCCAGCATGGCCGGGCCGATCAGGGCGAATTCGACCGCGACCGAACCGGCTGAATCCCCGCGAATTGTGCGTAAGAAGGCGGAATTGCGGATCATGTCTGATTCACCATGACATAGCGGTCGACATTGAAGAACATCGTGCCACCAACGCCAAACTGGGACCAGATCGGGTTATATGTAGCATCCAACTGGATGAGTACGAAGTTGGCCACTTTGACCCCGACGCAAGAACTGGCGCTGTCAACATAGGTGGAGGCGGTGCCGCAACGGAACTTCTGAGTGACAGTCACCTGCGATTCATCAAGCCCGGTCTGGGCCACGATGACGTTTTTCAGGACTGTGCGCTTGTCTGCCGTGGTTGGAGGGGCTGCCATTGCGATTGAGGCAGCCTGGGCGGCAGCCTCTTGCAGTTCGGTCTGGCGAGCGACAATTTCCGATACCTGGAAGGCGCCTAGGCTCATCAGAATCAAGACAGGAGCGACGATCGCCGTCTCGATCAAGACTGCGCCGCGCTGATTTCGGGCCAGTTGGCCAAGGGAACGCAAGGCTCGCATCATGCCACCAGCCGCACCGATGCCGGACGTTCGCCGATTTGCATGCCGCCGCCGCCATCGGGTGCGCAGAAATTTGTCAGATTGGCCGAGCCCGTGATCCAGAACGTGTCGGACACCAGCATGATGCAGCGGCTGCCGCTGCTCATGTTGCCGTTAATCTTGACCTCGCGCGACGGCATGTAGAGCACGCCGTTGAGATCGAGCGTGGCATTGCCGTTGATATCGAAGTCGCTGGTGTTGTTCTTGTCAAAGAACAGCATGTTCTTCATCTTCGCGGCATCGCTGGCGCTGACGCTGTAAGTACCGGTCAATGTCGCTTCGGTGATGCCAGAAAGCGTGACAATCGACGTTGAATTGATGCGGATGCCGTTCGAAGTGCCCGTCATCACGAACATGACATCCGAACCCGACACCCTCCGGTTGTTTCCGAAATCGATCGAACCGCTGATCCAGTAGATCCCAGGCTGGAACCGGGTTTCACAATTGATGCTGATACTGGTGTAGATACCGGGCTGGGGGCGAGCGATACCGTCGTTGGCGCCTGTGGTAACTGGACCGGTCACCGTACCGATCGTGGTGGTGGTGGTGGTGACTGAGCGCCGCCAAATCCGGTTTTGCCCGGTTCCGCTTACGTTTTCCCAAGCGCTGTTGGTTGGACCAACCGTAGTGGTACCGGCTGTCGGTGCCGTGAAATAGGTTGTGGTGGTCGGACCAGTGGTTGAATCGGACGGTGCCATATACCCGGCCTGGCCAGAAGTGACGGTAATGTTCGTGCCATTGCTGTTCGCGCCGCGCCGATATTCGTATGTCACGACCGTGCGGACGGTAACGGGTGCCGTCCAGCTGGTCGTGCCGGCTGACGCCGTTGGGCAGCTATAGGTCCGCGCTGACTGTCCGGACGAGCTGGGCGCATCCAGGCCACTATATGGATTGGACAGGCCCGTCACATTTTCATGGATCGTGCCGTTGTTCGAAAACGTATCCTCGACCCCGCCAGCCGAGACGATATCCCCTAGCGGGACCTCGGAATCGCCCGTTTCGTAGATCGCCTGAGTGGCGGTGGAAAGCGCGCCAACACCGCAATTCGTCCCGCCGGTAATCGCATTGCCGAAGATGGCCGAGCGGTTCTCAGTCGGATTCACCGACAGAATGCAGGTTCGGAAGGTCTGGCTTTGGGAGAAGGTCGCGATAGCGCTTGCCGCAACGACCGCATCGCTCCCGGTAATGAATGTCGTGAAGGGCAGCGATTTGCTGGCTGTGGCTGTGACTTCGACCGCGTTGTTCGTCCCGCCGTTGTAGTTGCGAAGCGTCACAGTTGGCGTCGATGTTACGCCACGGGTGGCAGCAAGGTTCGCGGAAAACTCCTGCCGTGCACGCGAGGCATAGGTGCTCGAACTGGTGCTGGAACTGCGTGCCCAGGCTCCGGCCAAGGCACCCTGGTCAACCGCGAACTGAATCTCGCGCTTCCAAAGGTACCACTGCGAGAAATCCACCGCGAGGCCCGAACTGCCGATCAGTGCTGGCATGCCAAGCGCGACAAGCATCACGGCATTGCCGCTCGTGCTGCGCTTAAGCTCGCGCATGGTACGACGAATCGAAGCGAACATGGCGCCCCCGCAAGTGGAATCGGTCTATCTCACGCTGGCTATGGACCAGCAGTGGTTTGCACTCTTTGAAGGAAGCGGGTTAACATGACGTTAGGTCAGCGCGCGGCGGCCCTTGCCACATGCAGTGCGGAGCCGCAGAGGGCGGTTTCGACCAGGGGACCAGATCGTGTTCGAAGAGACTCTTCCGCCCGAAGTCCGGCTGGCGCTGGCCTATGCGCCGGCGGCCCAGCGCCCGGTGCAGCTGGCGGCCTTTGCGCTCGACGCCAAGCTGGCCGGGATCGCAGCCGGCGCGCGCGAGGTGCTGCTCGCCCAGATCAAGCTGGCCTGGTGGCGCGAGCGTTTGGCCGAGGAACCGGCCGCGCGGCCGCAGGGGGAGCCGCTGCTGGCGGCGCTGGCGGCCTGGCAAGGCTCGACCGCGCCGCTGCAGGCCTTGGTCGATGGCTGGGAAGCCATGCTCGATCCCGATGCGCCGGACCTGCACGCCTTGGCCGAGGCGCGGGCGGCGCTGGGGCAGGGGCTGGCTGAGCAGGCCGGGCAGGCGGAAATGGCGGAATCAGCAGGCGCCGCGCTGCGCGGCTGGAGCCTAGTTGTGACGGGTGCACAGCAGGACTTGCCGCCACTGTCCATGCCGCGTGAACTGCGCGCTCTGGCGGTTCTGCATGGTCTCGCCCGGCGGCGCGGCGGACAAATGCCCTTGCTGGACGGCCCCTTGGCCTTGGCAGCGGCGATGCGGATCGGCATGATCGGGCGCTGACATCAGGCAAGGAAGGGCAGGGCGATGAACCGGACGGTACTGGGGGCTGTGGGCGCATTGCTGCTGGCGGCGGCGGGCCTGTTCTGGTGGCAGGGCCGCGCCGCAGTGGAAAGCGCCGCGCCGCCGCCGCCGACCCTGGCCGAGATCCCCAGCGAGGGTGATCTTGAGGCAATCCCGACCGAGGACGGCGCGGGGATCATGGGCGCGGACCTGCCGCAGGTGGATGAGGACACCCGCGAGGAACGCCGCTTCAACCGGCTCGACCGCAACCGCGACAATCTGGTCAGCCGCAGCGAGGCGCTCCAGCCGCGCGTGGCCGCCTTTCGCAAGCTTGATCGCGACGGCAACAACCTGCTCAGCTTCGAGGAATGGGCCGTCGCCACCTCGAACCGCTTCAAGGGTGCGGATGCCAATGGCGATGCCAGCCTGACCCGCGCCGAATTCGTGACGACCAGGCCGAAGCAGGCCCAGCGGCCCGATTGTCGCTGCTAGGCGATCCAGCCCGCCAGATCGGCCTTGGCCCGGGCGGTATAGGCTTCCTTGCGGACCTTTTTTTTCACCTCGGTATCAACCGGCGGGAACAGCCCGAAATTGACGTTCATCGGCTGATAGCTGTCAGCCTCGGCATCGCCGGTGATATGCGCCAGCAGCGCGCCCAGCGCCGTGGTGCGGGGCGGGGCGGACCAGTCCTGCCCGGAGGCCTCCGCGGCTGTCATCATCCCGGCCAGCAGGCCAACCGCTGCGCTTTCGACATAGCCTTCGCAACCAGTGATCTGGCCAGCAAAGCGGATATGCGGCGCCTGCTTGAGCCGCAGCTGGCGGTCGAGCAGGGTCGGTGAATTGAGGAATGTGTTGCGGTGCAGCCCGCCCAGCCGGGCGAATTCAGCCTGTTCCAGCCCGGGGATGGTGCGGAACACGCGAACCTGTTCGGCGTGCTTCAGCTTGGTCTGGAAGCCGACCATGTTCCACAGCGTGCCCAGCTTGTTGTCCTGGCGCAGCTGGACCACGGCATAGGGCCAGCGGCCATTCGGATGTTCCGGCGTTGCCCAGTGCGGATTGTCGAGGCCAACGGGTTTCATCGGCCCGAACCGCAGCGTTTCCACGCCGCGCTCGGCCATCACCTCGACTGGCATGCAGCCGTCGAAATAGGGGGTGTTGGCCTCCCATTCCTTGAACTCGGTCTTGTCGCCCGCCAGCAATTCTTCGCAGAAGGCCAGGTACTGGTCCTTGGTCATCGGGCAATTGATATAGTCGCGCCCGTCGCCGCCCATCTCGATCGATGCTTCGGCGCCCTTGTCCCAGCGGCTGGCCATCCAGGCCACGTCCATGTTGATGGACTCGCGGTAGACGATCGGGGCAATGGCATCGAAGAAAGCCAGGCTGTCCGCCCCGGTTGCCGCACCGATCGAGCGGGCCAGCGTTTCGGCGGTCAGCGGGCCAGTGGCGACGATGGTCAGGCCAGCCGCGGGCAGCACGTCGATCCGCTCGCGCACCACGTCAAGCGTCGGCTGGGCGGCAAGGGCGGCCTCGACTTCGGCCGAGAAGACATCGCGGTCGACCGCCAGTGCGGAACCCGCCGGCACCCGTGCCTTGGCGGCTGCGGCCATGATCAGCGAATCGAGCTGGCGCATCTCGTAATGGAGCAGGCCGACGGCGTTCTTCTCATCATCGTCGGAGCGGAAGGAGTTGGAGCAGACCAGCTCGGCCAGGCCCGCGGTCTGGTGCGCCTGGGTCATGTCGCCCCCATTCTCTGGACTGGCGCCGCGCATTTCCGACAGGCGCACCTTCAGCCCGCGCTTGGCCAGTTGCCAGGCGGCTTCGCTCCCGGCCATGCCGCCGCCGATGATATGAACGTCATAGTGCATGGCGCCGCCCCTACCGCTTGCGCGCGGCACAATCCAGCGGCAAGCCTGCGCCGCAGGGAAGGGGAGACCAAATGCCGCACCGCGCCTTGATCGAGAAACGCCCCTGGCTGCTGGCCAGCCTGGCTGCCGGGATCGGCTTCTGGCTGCTCAAGGATACCGGCCTGCCGGGGCTCTACCAGATCGCCTTGAAGGGCGCGGGCGTGGCGCTGCTCGCGGTTTATGCCTGTGCGCGGCACAAGGGGCACGATGCCAATACCATCGCTGCGGTGATGGCCTTTGGCGCGCTGGGCGACGTGCTGATCGAGTTCCGGCTGGAGGCTGGGGCGGTGGCCTTCCTGATCGGCCACCTGATTGCGGTGCGGCTCTACTGGCAGCATCGCCGGCCGGCACCCACCGGCAGTCAGAAAGCGGCGGCGCTCGCGCTGCTGGTCCTGACCCCGCTGGTCTCGTTCCAGCTTGGCGGGGCGCTGGTGGCGCTTTACGCGCTGGGGCTGGGGGCCATGGCAGCGAGCGCCTGGCTCAGCACCTTCTCGCGCTACCAGGTCGGCATCGGCGCGGTGATGTTCGTCGTCTCCGACCTGCTGATCTTCGCGCGGATGGGCGTGCTGGCGCAGAGCCCGCTGCCGGATCTGCTGATCTGGCCGCTTTATTACTTCGGTCAGTTCCTGATCTGCACCGGCGTAGTGGGCGAGCTGCGGCGGCGTGCAGACTTGCCGCCCGCGCGCGGCTGACCTAGGGCGCAGGCCATGACCACTTGCCAGCTTTACCTGATCTCACCGCTCGATGTGGGCGGCGATTTTCCCGAACGCCTCGTCCGCGCGCTCGATGCCGGGCCGGTTGCAGCCTTCCAGTTCCGGGTAAAGGGCATCGACGAGCACGAAGCCGCCGCACTTGCCGCGCCACTGCAAGCGATCTGCGCGGAGCGCGAGGTGGCGTTCATCGTCAACGATTCGATCAGCCTGGCCAAGCGGCTGGGGGCGGACGGCGTGCACCTGGGGCAGGATGATGGCTCGGTCGAAGAAGCCCGTGAGCGACTGGGCCGCGATGCGCAGATTGGCGTTACCTGTCACAACAGTCGCCATCTGGCGATGGAGGCGGGTGAAGCCGGGGCAGACTATGTGGCGTTTGGCGCGTTCTTCTCAACCACCACCAAGGAAGTAAAGCACCAGGCCGAGCTTGCGACCTTGGAGCTGTGGCAACTGACCATGGAAATCCCCTGCGTCGCAATCGGCGGAATCACGCCCGAAAACTGCACGCCGCTGGTCACGGCCGGGGCCGATTTCATCGCCGTCTCCGGCGCGGTCTGGACCGGGGATGAGGCAGAGGCCGTCCGCGCCTTTGCGAAAGTGCTCGCCGCCGCCTAGCGGTTGTTCTGCACCCGGCGGACGCAGCGCAGGTCGGTTTCCTCACCCGCCGCGTTCAGTTCGCGCAGGAAGTTGTTCGACAGCTGGCGGAACTTCTTGCCCTTCTTGGGTCCGCTGGTCATCACCACCAGGTCGCCGGTCAGCAGATAGGTGCCGCGCCCGGTCGCGTTCGAATAGCGCGAGGCATTGTGGACCGAGAAGTCCTGCTCGGCCTGGCGAATGCCCGCTGCGCCGGTCGCATCGCCGGGCAGTTCGCAGACATAGAAACCCTGTTGCAGCACGCCGATCTGCCCACCGGGGACAGGCTTGAGCGGCTCGGCCGGGGCACAGGCGGCCACAGCAGTCAGGCTGGCGGCTAGCAGGATCAAGGTGTGCTTCATGGCCATCCGCTTAGCAGCAGCGGCGCGGCCATGCCAGCACGGGAAGGGCGCACCTTGCCCCAAGCCTCACCAAGCGCTAAGGGCGCGCCTTCACCCGCCACTGGCGGGCGGCTCTTTCTCAATCCAGCAAGGCAGGCGTCATGGCCAAGATCAGCGGCGTGGACATCCGTCCCGGTAACATTATCGAATACGAAAAGGGTATCTGGAAGGTTGCCAAGACCCAGCACACCCAGCCCGGCAAGGGCGGCGCCTTCATGCAGGTCGAGATGAAGAACCTGATCGATGGCCGCAAGACCAACGTCCGCTTCCGCAGCCAGGACACGGTCGAAAAAGTCCGGCTCGACACCAAGGACTTCCAGTTCCTCTATGCCGAGGGCGACGATCTGGTGTTCATGGATGTCGAAACCTATGACCAGATCAATCTGCCCAAGGACCTGCTGGGCGGCGCCGATGCCTTCCTGCAGGACGGCATGACTGTGCTGCTCGAAATGTATGACGAGCGCCCGATTTCGGTCGAGCTGCCCGAACAGGTCGAAGCTACCATCGTTGAAGCCGATGCCGTGGTGAAGGGGCAGACTGCCTCGTCCAGCTACAAGCCGGCGATCCTCGACAACGGCGTGCGCGTGATGGTCCCGCCGCATATCGAAAGCGGCACCCGCATCGTAGTGGACGTTTACGAACGCACCTACGTCGGCAAGGCGGGCTGAGCTTATGGCCCTGTCCGGCCTGATGCGCGTGATGGAAAAGGCTGCCCGCAAGGCGGGTGGCCGGTTGCGGCGTGACTTTGGCGAGGTCGAGCACCTCCAGGTCAGCCGCAAGGGCCCGGCGGACTTCGTCTCCAAGGCCGATCAGCACGCCGAACGCACCCTGTGGGACGAACTGCGCGTTGCGCGGCCCGGCTGGGGCTTCCTGATGGAAGAAGGCGGCGAGATTGCCGGTGAAGAGGGCAAGCCGCGCTTCATCATCGATCCGCTCGATGGCACCAGCAACTTCCTGCACGGCATTCCGCACTTCGCGATCTCGATTGCGGTGCAGGAACCCCGGCTTGACGGGAAAGGCTGGGGCGAAGTGACCGCTGCGCTGGTTTACCAGCCGGTCACCGACGAGAGCTTCTGGGCCGAAAAGACCCGCGGAGCCTGGCTGCAGGACCGCCGCCTGCGCGTTTCCTCGCGCCGTCACCTGGATGAAAGCCTGATTGCCACCGGCATTCCCTTTGCCGGGCGTGGTGACAGCCTGGAATGGACCAAGATCTACGCCGCGCTGGCGCCGCAGGTTGCGGGCATTCGCCGCTTCGGCGCGGCTTCGCTCGATCTCGCCTGGGTGGCCGCTGGCCGCTTTGACGGGTTCTGGGAAAGCGCGCTTTCACCGTGGGATACGGCTGCTGGCTGTCTGCTGGTGCGTGAGGCTGGCGGCTTCGTCTCCGATTGGCGCGGCGTGTCGCAGCCGGTCTGCGATGCTCAGGTGCTGGCTGCCAACGATGTGCTGCATTCAAAGCTGCATAAGTCGTTGGTCGGCGGCCTGAAGGCATAAGGCATGACTTGAACCCGCAAGGCCGCGCGGCTAAGGCGCCCGGCGTTGCAGGAGCCCCTGTGGCGGAATGGTAGACGCGAACGACTCAAAATCGTTTGTCGCAAGGCGTGCCCGTTCGAGTCGGGCCAGGGGCACCATTTGCAGGATTGCTAGAGCGGGCCGGGCCGCCTAGCCTTGCGGCATGAAGCACATTCTCCCGCTCGCCGCTCTCCTGCTCGCCTCGGCCGCACCGGCCCAGGCAGACTCGATCCGTGACCAGATTGCGGGGGAACTCCCCAGCCTGATGGCGATCTACCGCGATCTGCATCAGCATCCGGAGCTCAGCTTCCAGGAAGTCCGCTCGGCCAAGATCATGGCCGATGCCGCGCGTCAGGCCGGGTTCGAAGTGACAGAAGGCGTCGGCAGGACTGGCGTTGTGGCGGTGATGCGCAATGGTCCGGGGCCGGTGGTGCTGGTCCGGGCCGACATGGACGGCTTGCCGATCGAGGAGCAGACCGGCCTGTCCTATGCCTCGAAGCTGCGCGGAGTTTCGACCGCCGGGGTTGAAAGCGGGATCATGCACGGCTGCGGCCACGATACCCACATGGCCGGCTGGATTGGCGCAGCCCGCGTGCTCGCGGCCAACAAGGCCAAGTGGTCTGGCACCCTGGTGATGATCGGCCAGCCAGCCGAAGAGATAAACCTCGGCGCACTGGAGATGATCAAGGACGGGCTGCTGACCCGCTTCCCCAAGCCGGACTATTCGATCGCCTTTCATGACAGCGCCGAGCTGGCCTCGGGCGTGGTCGGGGTTAAAGCCGGTTTCGCCCTGGCCAATGCCGATTCGGTCGACATCACTGTCAAAGGGCTGGGCGGGCACGGCGCCTATCCGCACACCACCAAGGATCCGATTGTCCTGGCCAGTGCAATCGTGATGCGGCTCCAGACCCTGGTCAGCCGTGAGAGCAATCCGTTCGAGGCTAGTGTCGTCACGGTTGGCGCGATCCACGGCGGGGCGAAACACAACATCATCTCGGACGAGGTGAAGCTGCAACTGACCGTGCGGTCTTACTCGGATTCATCACGCAAGTTGCTGCTCGACGGGATTAAGCGGATTGCCCGGGGCGAGGCGATGGCCTCGGGCCTGCCGGAGGACCGGATGCCGGTGATCAAGATTGCCGAGCCCTATGCCCGGGCGACCTGGAATACGCCCGAACTGGCCGAGCGGATGCGCGGCGTGCTGACCAAGCGGTTCGGGGCGGAGCGCGTTGCCAATCCGCAGCCCTCGATGGCGGGCGAGGATTTTGGCGAGATCGCACGGGCGGCCGGGCCCAAGACCCAGTCGCTGATCCTGTGGATCGGCGGCCGCTCGGCAGCGGAACTGGAAGCGGCGGCGAAAGAGGGCAAGCAATTGCCCGGCCTCCACAGCCCGTTCTGGGCGCCCGAGGCCGACAAGGTGATCGCCGCCGGTACCGAAGCGCTGGTCGCCTCGACCCTGGAACTGATGCCCCGCAAGTGACGCCTTTGCGCTGAACCGAATTTGCGAATTATTCGTATTAAATTGATCGGTTTTATCGATTAACCAGCGCGGAAGTCTCCTTTGGAATTAGGCGGGCCGATTGCGCTTTGCGCTATGGTCACAATTCCCCGCTAAAGGAGACGCAACATGGGACTTAAGGGCTCGAAGACCGAGGAAAACCTCAAGGCCGCTTTCGCTGGTGAAACCCACGAGTACACCGACATGTACCCGGGCATGGCCAAGACCGCCCGCGACGAAGGTTTCGACGAAATCGCCGACTGGTTCGAAACCCTGGCCAAGGCTGAAAAGAGCCACGCCGGCAAGTTCCAGAAGACGTTCGACACGCTCCTCGCCGACGCGTGATCTTGCATCGCCCTCTCCCCTTCAGGGGAGAGGGTTGGGAGAGGGCGCGCGCCAATGCTGGCCCCCTCTCAACTTTGACTAGCCGCCCGGCGGCAAGTCTACGTATCTCTCACCTGAAGGGGAGAGAGCATTCCTAGCGAAGGTGTTCCCCATGGAAGGCAGCCTGGAAGCGCCGACCCGCCACGTCATTCCGTGGCAGGATGAGGCCTGGTACGATGAAGCCGCGCTCGATGCCGAGCTGCGCCGCGTCTATGACATCTGTCATGGCTGCCGGCGGTGCTTCAACCTGTGCGACAGCTTTCCGATCCTGTTCGATGCCATCGACGAGGCACCGAATGAGGAAGTCGAGGACCTGACTAAGCCGCAGCTTCAGGCCGTCGTTGACGCCTGCACCCTGCTGTTCGAGATCGCCGATCCAGAGCGCCGCGATGCTTTCCTGCGGACGGTTGGCGGGGTGGAAGGTCATATCTCGATCCAGGTTGGCAGCCAGGTGATCAAGGCCCGCCCGAAGGCGATGTCGAGCGGACCCGCGAAAGCGATGGCAAGGCCAGCGCGGTGCACTTCCTGCACTTCGATTTCAACGATGCGGCGCTGGCCGCGTGGAAGTCGGGCGAAGGCAATGCGATGCTGGTGATCGACCACCCGAGCTACGGGCACGCCGCGATCATCAATGCCGACAGCCGGGAATATCTCGGCCGGGAATGCTTCGGCTGATCTAGTTGACCGATTCCGCGCCGCTGCGCAGGCGCGAGGATTCCTGCAGCTTGGCCATTTCTTCTGGCGTAAGCTGCTTAGGCCGCGCGGCTTCGCGGGCCTTCTTGGCGCGTTCATTGCCGGGGAGCAGGTCTTCCGGGCGCAGCACCTTTTGCCCCGCCTGGCTGAGATACTGGGGCTGGATCACCGGGCCATCGTAATGGGAACTGCTATCGCCGCCGCCACCCGCGCCCGGTCCGGGGTCGTTGTATGACATCCCGCCGCCGGTGTTCACCTTCATCCCCTTGAACACCTGCTTGCGCGCGCCAAGAGCGTCGACTTCGGTCTTCTTGAGCTCGTTCTTCTTGACCGTTTCGGCCACGGCCTCGGTCGTCCGGCCGTCGGCAAAGATCGCGATGCAGGTGGTCAGCGCCAGCGTTGCTGCAGCGAAATGCTTCAGCAAGCGTGGTGAAATCGGCAAGGATGGTGCAGCGCGGCGCATGCGGCCTTCCATAGGCTGCGAAGGTTAATCGCCCGGCATTTCAACATGGTTAGAAAAAAGTTGACGACCGCCGGCGCGAAAGGGGCGCGCCGACGGCCGTCGTTTCTCCTCCCCAGGAGAATGTGGACTTAGCTGTAGGTGCCAAGCCGATGGTAGAGCGCGTTGATCCGCGCGATTTCTTCGGGGCCTTCTACTGCCCTGGCGTGGCTAGCCAGAGCTGCCCGGAGCAGCTGGAAATCGGCCGTCGAAAGCAGAGCGCGGGCGCGCTGCGGTTCGCCGGTTTCGGTAGCGGTCGTAGTGGTCATCGCACCTTCTCCTTGCTGCGTTGTTGGTTCTTAGGCGGGAAATTGGTTCCCCCTGCGGCTTTATGCCGCAAACTGGTTCATGGTGTTGTGCTCGCCGCCGGCCTTGAGTGCGGCTTCACCGGCGAAGTATTCCTTGTGATCGTC
>Ga0073920_1000056_pt1 | contig 21174 bp, 19 predicted proteins | sample GWRWT4_2Sept14_2_FD_70953 | JGI IMG/M metagenome (GOLD analysis project Ga0073920, IMG submission 70953) | Sand microcosm microbial communities from a hyporheic zone in Columbia River, Washington, USA - GW-RW T4_23-Sept-14 | ecosystem: Engineered > Artificial ecosystem > Sand microcosm >...
CTGGCGATTGCCGAAGGCTTCCTGACGGTCGACGCCTCTACGGTCATCGCCACCCAGCTCAACCAGCTGCTGGGTGAGCGGCCTGGCGAACTGCTCGGCCCGGATCAGGTCCGCGCGATCCTCGATGCGGTGAAGGAACACAATGCCGGGTTGGTCGAGGCGATCCATCCACAACCATTGAGCCTCGCCGCGCTGACCCGCGTGCTGCGCGCGCTGCTGGAGGATGGCATCCCGATCGGCCACCCGCTGCCGATCCTGGCCAGTCTGGCCGATGGCGTCCAGATTGCCGCCGATCATGACCGGCTGGTCGAACTAGTCCGGGCTGACCTTGGCAACCTGATCGTCGGGCGAATCTGCGCGCCGGGTGAGCGCTTGCCGGTGCTGACGCTCGACGCGCAGCTTGAGGCAGCCATTGTCCAGGGGCTGAGCGATCCCGCCACGGGCCAGCCGCTGATCGAGCCGGATCTCGCCCGCAATATCGGCGAGCATGTCGCCGCGCTGGTGGCCGAGCGCGGGGCTGCCGCGCCGCCGCTCGCCCTGATCGTCCAGCCGCGCGCGCGCAGGTCCTTGGCTGGATTGCTCAAGCTGCGGGCGCCCTCCTGTCTGGTCCTGTCGATCGCCGAGCTGCCCTCCAGCCAGCCGATCGAGGTGGTCGCCGTGATTGGTGCGCCCAGCGCGCCCGCCCTTCCAGAACCGGAGATTCTTGCCGCATGATCCAGGATCACAACAGCCTGAAGGCCGCCGGCGCCTATCGCTGCGCCACCACCGAGCGGGTTCGCCGCTTCATGCCGATGGTCCGGCGGCTGGCCTGGCACGTCCATGGCTCCGGCCGGGCGGGGATCGAGCTTGAGGACCTGATCCAGGCCGGGCTCGTCGCGCTGACTGAAGCGGCGCAGCGCCATGCCGGGCCCGGCGAAGACGGCTTTGCCGCCTATGCCAAGATCCGCGTGCGCGGGGCGATGGTCGATCTGATCCGCCGCGCCGTGCCGATCTCGCGCGGGGGGATTGAACGGCGGCGGCAACTGGCGGGGCAGGAGCAGGTGCTGCGCGGGCAACTCGGCCGCGAGCCGACCGCCGCCGAGCTCGCCGCAGGGCTAGGGGTCAGCGCCGAGGAACTGGCGGCCTTGCGCGGCAGCAGCGAGCCCCTGCGGTTCGAGCCGATCGACGCGGTCTATTCCGATCACGACCCGGCCTTTGCCGACGAGCGGCCGGACAGCCACGACATCCTCGAGACGCAGGAACTGCGCGCGGCGCTGGCTGGCGCCGTGGCGAACCTGCCCGAGCGATTGCAATTGGTGATGCAGCTTTACTTCGTCGAGGAACTCAACCTGGCTGAGATCGCCGCGACGCTCGACGTGTCAGTGCCGCGAGTCCACCAACTCAAGGCCCAGGCGCTGGACCGCCTCCGCGAAGCGCTGGGGGATCAATTAGATATTGTCTAGCTTGCGCGGGGGGGATGGGTCCGGCAATATGCTCGAATGTCCGCGTGCGATACCTGCGTAGTCCGCAACCGAGCCATCTGTGCCTCGCTGGATTCCAACGAGTTGGAAATGCTCAATACTATCGGGCGCCGCCGCATGCTGGCACCGGGTGAATCGCTGATCTGGGAAGGCGAAGATTCGGTCCTCGTCGCCAATGTGATCGACGGCGTGCTCAAGCTTTCGACCGGAACCGAGGACGGGCGCGAGCAGATCGTCGGGGTGGTCTATCCCTCTGATTTCATTGGCCGGCCATTCGGATCGACCTCTGGCCACGGCGTTACCGCGCTGACCGAGGCCAAGGTTTGCGTGTTCAGCCGCCGCGATTTCGATGCCTTTGCCCGCGAACACCCGGCGCTGGAACACAAGCTGCTGCAGCGCACGCTGGGTGAACTCGACCGGACCCGGCGCTGGATGTTGCTGCTGGGCCGCAAATCGGCCGGAGAGCGGGTCTCAAGCTTCCTGATCGAGATGTCGGAACGACTGGTCGAACAGGGCTGCGAGGGCAGCCATGACCAGCCGCTCAAGCGCTTCACCCTGCCGTTTTCGCGGCAGCAGGTGGCCGATGTGCTGGGGCTGACGATCGAAACCGTCAGCCGCCAGTTCACGCGCCTCAAGTCCGAGGGCCTGATCGACCTGCCCTCGCGGCGCGAGGTTGCAATCCTCGACCGCGCAGGGCTGATCGCCGAGGCTGGTTGATTGGTGCTCCCGGTCCGGGCCGTCCCGGACCGGAGAACGACCGCTTAGAAGCGGTAGGACACCCCGCCGCTTACCACCCACGGATCAAGCTTGTGTACGGTGGTCAGCACTTCCGCGCCAGCCGCGTTGAACACGTGCAAACGGGTGTTCATGAAGTACTTCTTGGCATCGAGACTGATGCCGAAGCCCTTGTCATTGAGCGGAATATCGACCCCGGCCTGAACCGCGACGCCAAAGTGGCTGTCCAGCTTTACCCTGCGGCCGCCCAGTGCCTGGGTCGTCGCGGCCGGCTTTTCATCGATGAAGAAGAACACCGAAGGGCCAACGCCGACATAGGGTTTGATGCCGCCAGCGTTCAGGTGATACTTCAGCGTGACCGTAGCTGGCAGGATCAGCACGTTATCGAGAATCGTCGCCCCGGCAATCGCGCCTTCGCCGCCGATCTTGTGCTGGGTCAGGCAGCAGATCGTTTCGATCGAGAAGTTCTCTGAAGCGAAATACTCAACCGCCAAGGTCGGCACGACATTGTCGTTGGCACTGGTCTGGCTGCCGGCGGGCAGGCCGATGGCGTTGTTCTCCAGCGCGGTGATCTTGCCATCCGGCAGCACGCCGGTGGCGAGCAGCTTGACCTGGACCTTGCCGTCGGTGCTGCCGGCATAAGCCGGGCTCGCGGCCAGGATTGCGGCGGCGCCCAGCAGGGCGGAGACAGTCAGTTTCTTCATAATCCCTCATCCGGCGCCGTAGAGCTGCCCTGTGCAGCCAGGTTGTTACGGCGCGAGCCGGCAAATGCGGCCGGATCGGGATCGGCACATTGATCCTGCGCAATTTTCGCAAGCAATTCTGCCATTTTCGTACTCGGGGCTGAAATTTGATCCCGGTCAATGCTGCGCTGCAAAACTAGGGCCAGAGCCGTTTCATCTGACATTTCCAGAGAGGGAAGGCTCATGGAATCCGTAGTTTCGCGCAGCGGCTGGTGGCTGGCTGCACTGTTTTTCTCGATCTTCGCGATCGGTCAGGCGGCCGATTGGGGTTTTGCCGTGCACATGGGCATTTTTGCCCTGGCGGCACTGGTTGGCCTGATCATCTCGCTGCGCACCGCCGACTTCAAGGCGGCGGCCGATGGCCTGCTGAAGGTGCCGCATGACGAGAGCCGTTATGATGACGAGCTGATCCGTTACGGCATGATCGCCACGATGTTCTGGGGCATGGCCGGGTTCCTGGTCGGCCTGATCATCGCGCTGCAGCTGGGCTTCCCGGTGCTCAACCTGGGGCTGGAATGGACCAGCTTCGGCCGCCTGCGCCCGCTGCACACTTCGGCTGTGATCTTTGCCTTCGGAGGCACGGCGCTGATCTCCACCTCGTTCTACGTGGTGCAGCGTACTTGCCGGGCGAGGCTGGCCTTCCCCGGCCTCGCCCGTTTCGTGTTCTGGGGTTACCAGTTGTTCATCGTCTTGGCGGCGACCGGCTACCTGCTCGGCATCAGCCAGGGCAAGGAATATGCCGAGCCTGAATGGTACGTCGACCTCTGGCTGACGATCGTCTGGGTGGCATACCTCGCGGTCTTCGTCGGCACGCTGGTCAAGCGGACCGAGCCGCACATCTATGTTGCCAACTGGTTCTACCTGTCGTTCATCCTGACCGTGGCCATGCTTCACCTGGTCAACAACGCCAACGTGCCGGTCAGCCTGTTCGGCTCGAAGAGCTATCCGCTGTGGTCGGGCGTGCAGGGCGCGCTGGTCCAGTGGTGGTACGGCCATAACGCGGTCGGCTTCTTCCTGACCGCCGGCTTCCTGGCGATGATGTACTACTTCGTGCCCAAGCAGGCGCAGCGCCCGGTCTATTCATACCGGCTGTCGATCCTGCACTTCTGGTCGCTGATCTTCCTCTACATCTGGGCGGGTCCGCACCACCTGCACTACACCGCGCTGCCCGACTGGGCGCAGACGCTGGGCATGGTCTTCTCGGTCATGCTGTGGATGCCGAGCTGGGGCGGGATGATCAACGGCCTGATGACGCTGAACGGCGCCTGGGACAAGGTCCGTACCGATCCGATCATCCGCATGATGGTGCTCGCGCTGGCCTTCTACGGCATGAGCACCTTCGAAGGCCCGATGATGTCGATCAAGTCGGTCAACAGCCTGTCGCACTATACCGACTGGACCATCGGCCACGTCCACTCCGGCGCGCTGGGCTGGAACGGCATGATCACCTTCGCCTGCGTCTACTATCTGGTCCCGCGCCTGTGGGATCGTGAGCGGCTCTATTCGCTGCGGATGGTGAACTGGCACTTCTGGCTCGCGACGCTGGGGATCGTGTTCTACGCCTCCTCGATGTGGGTGGCGGGGATCACCCAGGGCCTGATGTGGCGCGAATACGGGGCCGATGGCTACCTGGTGAACTCCTTCGCCGAGACGGTCGCCGCGCTTCACCCGATGTACCTGCTGCGCGCCTTTGGCGGAGGCATGTTCCTGGTCGGTGCCGGCATCATGAGCTTCAACGTCTGGCAGACCATCGCCGGCAACCTCCGCGATGAGGACCCGCTCTACCAGCCGAAGCATGATCCCGCCGCGGACCGACCGCTCACCGCTGTTCCGGCCGAATAAGGGGGGCCAAGACAATGACTGCACAAGCACCTGATGCCGCTCCCAAGGAAGACTGGAAACGCCACAAGAAGATGGAGCGCAACGTCGCGCTGTTCGGCCTGGCTGCCTTTGCGGCCGTGACGATCGGCGGGATCGTGGAAATCGCCCCGCTGTTCTGGATCGACAACACGATCGAGAAGGTGGACGGGATGCGTCCCTATACCCCGCTCGAGCAGGCCGGGCGCGACATCTATGTCCGCGAGGGCTGCTATGTCTGCCACAGCCAGATGATCCGTCCGTTCCGCGACGAAGTGGAGCGTTACGGGCATTATAGCCTGGCGGCGGAATCGATGTACGATCGGCCGTTCCAGTGGGGCTCCAAGCGCACCGGGCCGGACCTGGCGCGCGTCGGCGGGCGCTATTCGGATGAATGGCACGTCCAGCACCTGAAAGATCCGCGCGCGATGGTGCTGGAATCGGTCATGCCGACCTATGCCTTCCTGGCGGAGCGACACCTGGACGCCGGCGATGCCAGCGCCACGCTGACCGCGCTGTACCGGGCGGGCACGCCCTATACCAAGGACCAGATCGCCAAGGCCAATGCCGACCTGGAATTGCAGGCCGATCCAATGGGCGACGCGGCTGATCTCAACAAGCGCTATCCCAAGGCTCAGGTCCGCGACTTTGACGGCCAGCCCGACAAGCTGACAGAAATGGACGCGCTGGTAGCCTACCTGCAGATGCTGGGTACGCTGGTCGATGTGAACGCTGCCGCCGCGCAGGAGGATCTGGCCAAGGAGAAGGGCCGGTGAGCACACACTCAACCTACGACATGCTGCGGCACTTTGCCGACAGCTGGGGTCTGCTGGCGATGGTGCTGACATTCCTCGTGCTCGTGCTCTGGCCGTTCCGGCCGAGCGCTCGCTCCGCCAACGAGGCGGCCAAGATCATGATCTTCAAGGACGACGACGATGTCTAAAAAGCGCATCGATGAAGCAACCGGGGTCGAAACCGTCGGGCACAGCTGGGACGGGATCGAGGAACTCAACAACCCGCTGCCGCGCTGGTGGCTGTGGACGCTCTACGCCACGATCATCTTCGCGATTGGCTATGTGATCGTCTATCCGGCGATACCGCTGGCCAGCAAGGGCACCGAAGGGCTGTGGGGCTGGACCAGCCGCGGACAGCTGGCGGATGAGATGAAGGCCGAGGATGCCCGCCGCGCCGGGACCCTGGCAGCCCTGGCTGCGACCCCGATCGAACAACTGTCCGGTAAGCCGGAACTGATGCGCGCCGCGATCGAGGGCGGCCGCGCTGCCTTCCGTGTGAACTGCGTGCAGTGCCACGGTTCGGGCGCAGCCGGCAGCACCGGCTATCCCAACCTGCGCGACGATGACTGGCTGTGGGGCGGCAACATCAAGGAAATCGAGACCACGCTGATCAACGGCATCCGCCAACCGGGAAATGATGCCACGCGGCAAAGCCTGATGCCGAGCTTTGGCAAGGACGGGATCCTGCCGCCGGCCGATCTCTCCGCCGTGACCGATCATGTGTTGTCGCTGACCGGCAAGAGCACGGCCAATGCTCGCGGGGCCCAGTTGTTTGCCGACAACTGCGCCACCTGCCACGGGCCGGACGGCAAGGGACTGCGCCAGTTCGGCGCACCAAACCTGGCCGATGCGATCTGGCTCTATGGCGGCAAGCGCGAGCAGGTCGAGGCGAGCATTTACAAGGCCCGCGCCGGGGTCATGCCGGCCTGGACCAAGACGCTTGATCCGGTAACGATCAAGATGCTGGCAGCCTATGTCCACTCGTTGGGGGGCGGTGAGGATTTCGTGGCGGCACCGGCGGCAACGCCGGCTGCTGCGGCGGCCGCAACGCCCGCGACAGGGGAGGCCAATGCGCAGCCCTGAGCCTGCGGGCCAAGTGTACTATGAAAAGCGGAAGGCCGTCTTTCCCAAGGTGGTGGACGGCCCCTTCCGCCGTTTCAAGTGGCTGATGCTGGTCGTCACCCTGACGATCTACTACGCCACCCCCTGGCTGCGCTGGGACCGGGGCCCCTATGCCCCGGACCAGGCGGTGCTGGTTGATCTGGCCAACCGCCGCTTCTACATGTTCTCGATCGAAATCTGGCCGCACGAATTCTATTTCGTCGCCGGCCTGCTGATCATGGCCGGGATCGGACTGTTCCTGATCACCAGCGCCTTTGGCCGCGCCTGGTGCGGCTATTCCTGCCCGCAGACCATCTGGACCGATCTGTTCCAGCATGTCGACCGGCTGATCGATGGCGATCGCAATGCCCAGCTCAGGCTGGAAGCCGCGCCCTGGGGAGCGGCCAAGGTGTTCAAGCGCGGCGTGAAATGGTCGATCTACCTGGCGATCAGTTTCTGGACCGGCGGCGCCTGGATCATGTACTTCGCCGATGCGCCCACGCTGACGGTGGACTTCTGGACCGGCCAGGCCGTGCCGGTGGCCTATGCGACCGTCGCCGTCCTCACCGCCACGACCTTTATCTTCGGCGGCTTCATGCGCGAACAGGTCTGCATCTACATGTGCCCCTGGCCGCGGATCCAGACCGCGATGCTCGATGAAAAGAGCCTGATCGTCACTTACAAGGACTGGCGCGGCGAGCAGCGCGGCTCGGTCAAGGCCAAGGAACGCGAGCCCGACTTGATCGGCGACTGTGTCGATTGCAACCAGTGCGTCGCGGTCTGTCCGACCGGCTATGATATCCGGAACGGGCCGGACATCGCCTGCATCACCTGCGGCCTGTGCATCGATGCCTGTGACAAGGTGATGGACCAGCTCGGCCGGACGCGCGGGCTGATTGACTATGCCACGCTGGAAGACTGCGAGCATGAGCGCGCCGGGGGCGAGCGTCGCTCGATCCTCAAGACCGCCTTGCATTGGCGCACCTTGGCCTATTCCGGGGTCTGGGCGGCGATCGGCGTCGCCCTGCTGTTCGCGCTCGGCACCCGCCAGCGGATTGACCTCAGCGTCGCCAAGGACCGCAACCCGCCCTTCATGCTGCTGTCGAACGGCGAGGTCCGCAACGATTACACGCTCAAGCTGCGTAACATGGAAGCCCGTCCACGGCCGATGTCGGTGACGCTGGAAGGCCTGCCCGGCGCGGTGATGTGGACCGACGAGATGGGCCGCGATGCCGCCTCACGCGAGCTGCAGCTGACCGTGGCGCCCGACCAGACCAAGCCGCTGCGCGTCTATGTCGTCGCGCCCGAAGGAACCGAGGAAGAGGAGTTCACCTTCGTCCTCGCCGCGCGGGACCGTGAGGCTGGCGGTGACCGGGCCGAAACCCGCTTCGATGCTCCGGAAGAAGAGGACGACGAATGACCGCCGCTATCAGCACAAAAGGCCAGCTCACCGGCCGCAAGGTCACCGCGATCTTCGTGGTGTTCTTCGGGGTGATCATGGTGGTCAACTTCACCATGGCGCACTTCGCCAGCTCGACGTTCGGCGGGGTGGTGGTGGAAAACTCCTACGTCGCCAGCCAGCACTACAACAAGTGGCTGGGGGCTGCGGCCGCGCAGGAGAAGCTGGGCTGGAGCGCCACATTGGCACGCCTGCCGGATGATCGGGTGGCCGTGCGCTTTACCGGTGCGCCCGATGAGCTGGCGGTCACTGCCGTGGCTCGCCATCCGCTGGGCCGTGCGCCGGACCAGGCGCTGAGCTTCAACCGCGCTGCCGACGGGGCTTATGTTTCGACCAAGGCTGTCGCGCCTGGCCGCTGGATGCTCCGCCTCGCCGCCGAGCAGGGCGAGAACAAGTGGCGCGAGGAGCAGGAACTGCGGTGAACGCGCCAGCCCGCCTTGATGATGCCCTGCCGCTGGAATCGACCGTGCTGGTCGTGCCGGGGATGCATTGCGCCGGCTGCATGGGCAAGGTTGAGCGCGCCTTTGCCGGCCTGTCCGGGGTTCATTCCGCCCGCGTCAACCTGACCGCGCGGCAGGTCCGGGTCGAACATGAAGCCAGCGTGCGCGAGCCTGACCTGATGGCCGCGCTGGCCGATGCCGGGTTCGCCAGCCAGCCGCGCGTCGAGGACCTTTCTGCGCCGCCCTCGGCCGTCAAGCCGCTGCTCGCCCCGCTGGCCGTGGCGGCCTTTGCCTGCATGAACGTGATGCTGCTGTCGGTCTCGATCTGGTCGGGGGCGGAAGGCAGTACGCGCGACCTGTTCCACTGGCTCTCGGCGCTGATCGGGGTACCGGCGATTGCCTATGCCGGGCGGCCGTTCTTCACCTCGGCCTGGGCTGCGCTCAGCAAACGCAGCACCAATATGGACGTGCCGATCTCGATCGGGGTGACCCTGGCGACCGGCCTGAGCCTTTATGAAACCGCGACCGGCGGAGACGAGGCCTGGTTCGATGGCACGCTGATGCTGCTGCTGTTCCTTCTGGCCGGCCGCGTGCTCGACGCGATGATGCGTGACCGGGCCCGCGCCGGGGTTGATGCCCTGCTGCGCCAGGCCGCGCCGGGGGCCATGGTGGTCGGCAAGGATGGCAGTGTTGAATGGATTGCCGCGCGGGATCTGGTCCCGGGCATGGTGATGCGGGTGGCTGCCGGCGAACGGCTGGCGGCCGATGGTACGATTGCCACCGGGCAAAGCCGGTTCGACCGTTCTTTGCTGACCGGTGAAAGCGCGCCCGTGACGATGTTGGCGGGCGATACGGTCCACGCTGGCACGTTGAACCTTGAGGCGCCCATTGACGTAAAGGTCACGGCTGCCGGACTGGACACCTCGCTCGCGGAAATCGCGCGGCTGATGGAGGCAGCGGGCCAGGTCCGCTCGCGCTATGTCCGCATCGCTGATCGCGCCTCGCGGCTCTATGCGCCGGTGGTTCACACGCTCGCTGCACTGACGCTGGCAGGCTGGCTGATTGCCGGGGCGGGGCTGCACCATTCGCTGGTGATCGCGATTGCCGTGCTGATCATCACTTGTCCCTGCGCGCTCGGCCTCGCCGTGCCGGTGGCGCAAGTCGTCGCCAGCGGAGCGCTGATGCGCGCCGGGATCATGGTCAAGGACGGGGCGGCGCTCGAACGCCTCGCCACCATTGACCGCGCGCTGCTCGACAAGACCGGGACGCTGACGCTCGGCCGCCCGCTGCCCGATCCGGCCAGCCTCACCGCGCTGGATGCCGATGAGGCGGCGGTGGCCCTGGCGCTCGCCACCCACAGCCGCCACCCGCTGTCGCGCGCGCTGGCCGATGCGCTGAGCGATCACCGCGCGGCGGAGTTGCAGGACGTCAGCGAGGAAGCCGGACGCGGCGTCAGCGCCACCTGGCAGGGCCAGCCCGTCGCCCTGCGCCGCCCCGACAGCGCCAGCGGCATCGCCACGGCGCTGGCCATCGGCGCCCGTCCGGTCCGCCTGATCACCTTTGCCGACCGGCTGCGGCCTGATGCGCAGCAAGCGCTAGCGGAACTGAAAGCACTCGGCATCGAAGCCACGATCCTTTCCGGCGACAACCCCGCCGCCGTCGCCGAAGTGTCGCGTCAGACCGGCCTCACCGCCCAGGCTGCCGCCAGCCCGGCCGACAAGCAAGGCGCGATCGCCCGACTTCAGGCCGCCGGCCACAAGGTGCTGATGGCGGGCGACGGGCTCAACGATGGCCCCGCACTCTCCGCCGCCGATGCCAGCATCGCTCCCGGCAGCGCCAGCGATGTCGGGCGGCAGGCGGCGGACCTGGTGTTCCTCGGCGATTCGCTCCTGGCCCTGCCTCGCGGGGTGCGCGCCGCGCGCCGGACCATGGCGGTGGTGAAGCAGAACTTCGTCCTCGCGATCGGCTATAATGCGCTGGCTGTACCGCTGGCCATGGCTGGATACGTCACCCCGCTGATCGCCGCGATTGCCATGTCGACCAGCTCGCTGATCGTCATCGCCAATTCGCTGCGGCTCTATGGAGCGGCGCGGTGAACGGTCTCGCTGTCCTGATTCCGGTTGCGCTGGGCCTTGGCATGCTGGGGCTGCTGGCCTTCTTCTGGGCGCTGAAGCGCGGGCAGTTCGAAGACCTCGATGGCGCCGCCGCGCGGATCCTGATCGATGACGAGGACGACAAGGCGGCATGAGCCGCGCGCTGTGCCTCTTTGCCCTGCTGGCAATCATGCCCGCCGCGCTCCACGCCGCGCCGGTCATGGCCAGCGATAACCTGCCGGTGCCAATCTGCACTGGTGACGGGCAGACCCGGCTAGTTGCAATTCCCAAGGGCGGCAGCGGCCCGCGCAAGGGCTCCGAGCAGGATTGCGTCAAGGGCTGCCACGGCGGCACCTCGCGCAAGCGCGGGCTCGGCCCGCAATTTGAGCCAGCGCAATGACGAACCACCCCGCCCCGCCAATAAGCGACGGCATGTGGCCCTATTACCCCGATCTGCTCGCCGTCCCGGTCCCGCGCTACACCAGCTTCCCCACTGCGGCGGAGTTTGGCGAGGGGATTGGCGCCGCCGATGCCGATGCCGCCCTGCGCGGCGTATCGGGTGATGTCTCGCTCTATGTCCACATCCCGTTCTGCGAGCAGATCTGCTGGTACTGCGGCTGCAATACCGGCGCGGCCAACCGCCGCCAACGCCTCGCCAGCTACCTCGATGCGCTCCACCGTGAGATTGCCCTGGCCGGGACACGGCTTGATGGACGGATCGCGGCGCGCCGGATCGCCTTTGGCGGCGGCAGCCCCAATGCGATCACGCCGACCGACTTTGTCCGGCTGGTCGATGCCCTGACGCTGCACGTCTCGCTGGCCGATCCGCTCTGGTCGATCGAGGTCGATCCGCGCAACCTGACGGCCGAATGGGCCGAAGTGCTCGGTTGGGTCGGGGTCAGCCATGCCAGCATGGGGGTGCAGACCTTTGCCCCGCACCTTCAGGCCGCGATCGGCCGGATCCAGGACGATGCCCTGATCGCGCGCGGCACGGAGATGCTGCGCGGCGCGGGCGTTACCTCGCTCAACTTCGACCTGATGTACGGCCTCCCCGGCCAGGCGCTAGCCGATCTCGAAGCCTCACTCCGCCGCACGGTCGAGCTGGGCGCGGACCGGATCGCACTGTTCGGCTATGCCCATGTGCCAAACCTGATCCCGCGCCAGCGCCGGATCGATGCGAGCCACTTGCCGGACCAAGCTAGCCGCTTTGCCATGGCCCAATTCGGCTATAACCTGCTGGTGAGCGAGGGCTATGTGCCGGTCGGCTTCGATCACTTTGCCAAGCCCGGCGATCCGCTGGCCCGCGCCGCGACAGGCGGCACGCTGCGCCGCAACTTCCAGGGTTTCACCGATGACCAGGCCCCGGTGCTGATCGGGCTGGGCGCCTCGGCGATTTCGAGCATGCCGGGCGTGATCTGGCAGAACGAGAAGAACGCCGGGCGCTATCGGATGCTGCTGTCGCAGGATCACCTGCCTGCGAACGGGGGCCTGTTCCGCTCAGTTGATGACCAGCGCCGCGGGGCAGTGATCGAAGGGCTGCTGTGCCGGGGCGAGGCGCGGCTCGATGCCGATCTGGTCAGCGAAGTGCTGGTGCGGCTGCTGCCGTTCATTGACCGCGAACTGGCCGAGCTCGATCACGGCACCCTGCGCCTGCCGCCCGAAGCGCTGCCCTATGCCCGCACGATCGCGGCGCTGTTCGATCCCTATCGCCAGGATTCGGTGCGCCGGTTCAGCTCGGCGGTTTGATTCATTTTCTACTGCTGTGGTGTCCTGCTTCAGCCGCGTTGAAGCAGGCAAAAAAAGAGCGGCTGTACTGTGCAGCCGCTCCAGGTGGGGAGAAACTTTCGAAGGGAACCGGCTGGCTCCCGTCTTGTCTCCCTGATGGAACGGTCTTGCGGCCAGTGCTTTGACCAAAATCAACTGTGCGATTAAATTTAGCGCGCAGCCTGTTCGATCAGGCTGTCCGGTCCTAGCACCTGCGGCAATTGCGCGGGCGCGCCGCCACCAGCGGGATACCACAGGTAAAGCGGGATCCCCGCCGCGCCCTGTGCCGTAAGGAAGCGCGTGATGGCCGGATCGCGCCGGGTCCAGTCACCGCGCAGCACCACCACGCCGGCCTTTTTGAAAGCATCGCGGGTCGGCTTGCGCTCGATCGCGACGCGTTCGTTGACCTTGCAGGACAGGCACCAGTCGGCGGTCATATAGACGAACACCGGTTTGCCGCTGGCGCGGGCCTTGGCCAGCGCATCCTCGCTGAAGGGCTGGGCATCGAGCAGACCGGCTTCGGCACCAGCCTCTGGCGCGCGGACCATGCCGGGCAGGCCGATGGCCGAGAGCGCCAAGAGAGCGGTCAGCCCGGTCCACCATAGCCGCCCACCCGCGAGGCCATTGCGCTGGCGGCGGCCCAGCAGGACCAGCGCGACGACCACGATCACCGCAATCAGCACCAGGGCAAAGGCAAAGGCATTGCCGCCGATCCGGCTCGCCAGCCAGGCCAGCGCCAGGGCGGTGAGGCCCATCGGCAGGGCCATCCAGGTGCGGAACTTGCCCATCCACGGCCCCGGCTTGGGCATCCGGCGGCGCAGTGCGGGGATCCAGGCGATGGCAAGGAAGGGCAGGGCGATCCCCAGCCCCAGCGCGCCGAACAACAGCAAGGCCGGCAGCGGCGGCAGCAGCAGGGCTGCGCCCATCGCTGCAGCCATGAACGGCCCGGTGCAAGGCGTGGCGGCAAAAGCGGCCAGCAGGCCGGTGGCAAAGGCGCCCTGCGGCGATCCTTCGCTGGCGAAACCCGGCACCATGAACTCGTAAAGCCCCAGCAGGTTGGCGGTGATCGCCACGGCCAGCAGCAGCAGCGCGGCCACGACCAGCGGCTCTTGCAACTGGAAGGCCCAGCCCACTTCTTGTCCCGCCGCGCGCAAGCCCAAGAGCAGGCCGCCGAGCGCGAGGCAGGCGACAACGACGCCGGCGGTATAGGCCAGCCCCTCGGCGCGAGCCTGGGCCTCGCTCTCGCCAGCGCGGGCCAGGCTCAGCGCCTTGAGGCTAAGGATCGGAAAGACGCAGGGCATGATGTTGAGCAGGAGACCCCCGGCCAGCGCAGCGAGGATCAGCCAGCCGAGGCTTGGCGCGGCGCCCGCGCCGGTCTTCAGCGGTTCGCCGCCGCTCGGCACGGCGCCCGGGGATGCGACGACGATGACCCCGTCACCGGCCGGGCTTAGCCGCAGCACGGCCTCGATCGCTGGCGGCTGGGCCGGATCGAACTTGGCCACCGGCACTTCGGCGACCAGCAGATCGCCCTGGCGGAAGAAGGCCTGCGGGGCGGCGTAATCGACCACATTGCCGGTCGAAAGGAACAAGTGTGGTTCGCTGACCTGCATCGCGGCGGGCAGCGGCACGGCCACGCGCAGCTTGCCGCCGGCAAAGGCAAACTGGGCCGGACTGCCGAGCGGGGCGGGGAGCGCAGCGCGCCAGCGATCGAACCGGGCGTCCGGCTGGCCGGGGTTGCCTACGGTTACCTTGGTCGCCAGCTCGCCCGCTTCGGGCACGCAGATCTCATCGGTGCAGGCCAGCCACTGCGCCTTGGCGCGCAGCTCCAGCACCTGGCCGGGCTTGGCGTCGGCGGGCACGGTGAAGGGCACCAGCAGGGCATACTCGGTCTTGAACACGTGGTTCATCAGCCCGGCAATGGTCAGGGTGGCGGGCACCGGATAGGCCGGCCGCCCGACCTTGCCGCCGGGCGGCAGGGTCCAGTCAAAAGTCATGCCCTGGCCGGCATCGCCGGGGTTCTGCCAATAGCCGTGCCAGCCGGGCTTGGGCTGCATGTCCACCGCCAGCGTCACCGTGCTGCCGGGCATGGCTGGTCCTTCCGCCAGCAGGGTGGCGGCGATGTTGGTCTCGCTCGCCTGGGCCGGTGTGGCGGCCAGGATCAGCAGGTGCAGCAGGAAGGCGATCAGGGCCGCGCAGCGAGCCATCGAATTGTCATCTCCTTGGCCTAAGGCAGGCCTTGCACTCGGGCCCCGGCAACGCCATCAGGGCCTTGCCGATTTCAGCGCCCAAAGCAAGGATTCACCCATGCGCCGCACCGTTCTTCGCCTGCTTGCCACTGCTGCCTTGGGCCTGTCAGCCCCGGCTTTGGCCCAAGGTCCGGCAGCGGTGCCAGCCGCGGCCCCGGCGCAGGCCGAACCGACAAGTCCGCAACTGGTGCTGGCGGTGTCGATCGATCAGCTCTCGTCCGATCTGTTCGCGCAGTACCGGGAGCATTTCACCGGCGGTTTTGCCCGGCTGCTGACCGGCGCGGTTTTCCCCTCGGGCTTCCAGAGCCACGCCGCAACCGAGACCTGCCCGGGCCACTCGACCATGCTGACCGGCACCCGTCCGGCCCGCAATGGGATCATCGCCAACAACTGGTTCAATCCCTCGCTCGCGCGGGCCGACAAGCGCGTCTACTGCTCCGAAGACCTGAGTGATCCGGCCAGCACTTCGGGCAATCCGGTGGTTTCAGCGAACTTGCTCAAGGTGCCGACCCTGGGCGAACTGATGAAGGCCGCCAACCCCGCCACCCGCAACGTCGCCGTTTCGGCCAAGGACCGCGCCGTGGTGATGATGGGCGGGCACAAGATCGACGCCGGCTATTGGTGGAAGGGCAGCACCTTCACCACCTTCAAGGGGCGCGAGCTGACTCCGGCGGCGGTGCGCGCCAATACCGCCGCCAGCGCCTTGCTGGCCAAGGGTGCCCCGGCGCTTAAGGCTCCGGCCTGGTGCGGATCGCGCGACCGGGCGGTGACGATCGGCACCGGCACGGTTGGCACCTACCGCTTCGCCCTGCCCAAGAATGCCAAGCCGGACCTCCTGCGCGGTTCGCCGCGGATGGACGGGGCGACCGTGGACCTGGCGATCGGGCTGGTCGATGAAATGAAGCTGGGCAAGGGCGGTGCGCCCGATGTCCTCTCGGTCAGCCTCTCGGCCAGCGACTATATCGGCCATGCGCTTGGCACCGAAGGGGTCGAGATGTGCATCCAGATGGCCGAGCTTGATGCCAACCTGGGCCGGCTGTTCGCCGCGCTCGACAAGCGCAAGATCGATTACCTGGTGGTGCTGACCGCCGACCACGGCGGGCATGACGCACCCGAGCGGCTGCGCGAACAGGCCATGCCGGGCGCGAGCCGGGCCGACAAGGCGCTGATACCGGCCGCGCTGGGGGCGGAAATCACCCGCCGCACCCTGATCGCCGCGCCGCAAGGCCAGCCGCTGCTCTATGGCGACGGTCCCTTCGGTGACATCTATATCAACGCCGCGATCACCGGGCCGACCAAGACCCGCGTGATCAATGAACTGCTCAACCTGACCCGCAACCACCCGCAGGTCGCGGCGGTCTTCACCGCTGCCGAACTAGCCGCCACGCCGATGCCGACCGGCAGCCCGCAGGACTGGACGATCAAGGAACGGCTGCGCGCCTCGTTCATGGCCGAGCGCTCGGGCGATGTCCTGGTCGCGCTGAACCGCGCGGTCACGCCGATCCCGGAACCGGTGGTCGGGTCCTTTGTCGCCACCCACGGCAGCGTCTGGGACTATGACCGGCGCGTGCCGATGCTGTTCTGGCGCAAGGGGATGACGGGCTTCGAACAGCCCAACCCGGTCGAAACGGTTGATATCGCGCCGACGCTGGCCTCGGTGATCGGCCTCCGGCTCGACGACGGGGCCTTCGATGGCCGCTGCCTCGATCTCGATGCCGGGGCGGGCAACAGCTGCGAGCGTGCCAAGTGAGCGGGCGGCGCGATCTCGTCATCCTCGGCGGCGGACTGGTCGGCATGACCCTGGCCCTGGCGGCAGCCAAGCAGGGGATCACCAGCCACGTGGTCGACAAGGCCACGCCCGAGCAGCTGACGGCGGAGGGCGCGGACGGCCGCGCCTCGGCAATCTCGACCGCCAGCTGGAACCTGTTTGCCAATATCGGTCTGGCTGACCGGCTCGCGCCGCTCGGCTGCCCGATCGCGGCGATTGCCGTGACTGATCAGATGAAGCCCGGCCGGATCGACTTCCAGCCCGGCGCGGAAGACGGCTCGCTCGGCCGGATGTACGCCAACCGCGATATCCGCACCGCGCTGTTCGAAGCGGCCAGGGCCGAACCGGCGATCGCCTGGCACGCCGGGACCGAACCGGTGGAACGCGAACGCGGCGAGCACGGCGTGCGGGTGGTACTCGACAATGGTGAGGAACTGACTGGCAGCCTGCTGATCGCCGCCGAGGGCCGCAAATCGCCGACCCGCGATGAGGCTGGTCTGGCCACGGCCAAGTGGGATTACCACCACCGCGCGATCGTCACCGCGCTTTATCACGAGCAGAGCCACGAAAACGTCGCCTGGGAGATCTTCTACCCGGCCGGTCCCTTTGCCTTGCTGCCGCTGCTCGATGAGAACGGCCGCCACCGCTCGGCGCTGGTCTGGACCGTGGCGGAAAAGGATGCCGCCGGGGTGCTGGCCATGCCCGAGGCGCTATTCCTGGGCGAGGTCCAGCGTCACATGGGCGGGATGTTCGGCGCGCTCGAACTGGCGGCGCCGCGGATGAGTTATCCGCTCAACTTCCACCGCGCCCCGCGAATTGTCGACCAGCGGCTCGCGCTGATCGGCGATGCCGCGCATGGCATTCACCCGATTGCCGGGCAGGGCCTCAACCTGGGCCTGCGCGATGTCGGCGCGCTGGTCGAGGTGCTGGCCGATGGCATGCGGCTGGGGCTGGAGCCGGGCGATGCCCAGTTGCTGGCGCGCTATGAACGCTGGCGCTCGGTCGATAGCTTCTCGGTCGGCTTTGCCACTGATGCGATCAACCGGCTGTTCGCGATCCCCGGCCGCCTGCCCTCGGCGGTCCGCCGCCTCGGCATGGGCGCGGTCCAGCGTTCGGGCTGGCTCAAGCGCTTCTTCATGGATGAAGCGCGCGGCATGTCGGGCGATCTGCCGACGCTGCTGCGGGCCTAGAAGGTACCTTCGGGCGCAGGCTGCACCGCCGGCGCGCCGGGGCCAGGCTGCTGCACCGCTACACCGTCTGCATCCTTGAGCTTTTCGGGCTCGAGCAGCGCGGCGGTTTCGATCAGGTCGAGCGCCTTTTGCGAGGCGGCATAGCGCCGCGCCGCGGTCATCCAGTTACCCGCAGCCGCGGACCCGGGCAGGCGGGTAATTTCGGCCATGGCGGCATCGACCTGGCCGCTGCGCAGCATCAGCCGCGCGCGGTCAAGCCGGGCGTCGGGCTGGGCCGATGGCGCATCGCCGCGCCGGATCACGAACAGGCCGGAAAACTCACGGGTAAAACGCGCCCAGCCGCTCTCGTTGGCTGGCGTACCCAGGAGGGTCGGGGCCAGCGCCTCAAGCTCGCTATTCAGCTGGTCGATCGTCACCGGGCGCTGAGCGTTGTCGATCAGGGTGGCGACCGAATTGGCCTGGGCATCGCCGAAGCGCAGCTTGAGCTGCGTTTCGAGATAGCCGAGCGGCGCCCCACGCTCGAGCGCGCGGCGGGTGGCGAGCGCGACCAGCAGGGCTTCGGCGCGGGCGGTATTTCCCTCGGTTGCGGCGGCCTGAAGGTCGATCCGGGCAATCCGCTGCTCCAGCGCGGCGATCCGCTGGTCCATCCCGCCCGCCACGGCAGCGAGCGAGGGGCTGGCGCTGGGCGCGGGGAGCGCGCCGGCCAGCGGGCTGGCCTTGGGCGCCGGTGCAGTCACCGCAGGTTGGCCAAACCCGGCATCGATCGGCAGCCGGTCATCATAGATCAGCCAGCCGATCAGCGCGGCGCCGCCGATGAAAGCGAGGAGCGAGGTGCCCAGCACCGCGCGCAGTGAAATGCCGGAGCCGGCCGGACGGCGGGAATAGCTATCGAATTCAGTCATGTGAGGGTGTGAATGCCTTCAGGACTTGGTGTTACCCCACGGGTCTTGGCACATCTGGCGGGCCAAGGCCAGCAGCGCGCGGTCGCTGGTATCGGCGGCCACGGCCACCTCGCCCCAGCCATCACCCGCCGCCGCTGCAATCCGTTGCCCCAGCGCGCAGAGCCGCAGCCGCGCGCGGCGCAGGCCGTTGCGGACGCATTCGGCCGCGAAGTGATGCGCCGCCTCGGCCGAATGGAGCGCGATCAGGGCGGGCGCGCCCAGCAGCGCGACCAGTTCGGGCGGCATCGGCTGGGCACGGCTGGCATAGACCACCCGCTCGGCCATCGCGACACCCGCCGGCAGGGTCAGCGCAATCCGCTCCTCCCCGGCCAGCCGCAGCAGGCGCTTGTGCGCGGGATCGAGCTGGCCCAGCACCGCTTGCAGCCCGCCCTGACCCAGGCCGACCACCTTGATTCCCAGTTCGCGCGCGGCCTCGGCGGTCGTCTCACCCACGGCATAGGCCGGCAGGTGGCGGACGGCGGCCAGCCCCGGCCCGGCATGGCGCAAGGCATTGGCGCTGCCCAGCAGCAAGGCGTCATGGGCATCGGGCGGCGGGGCGGACCACGAGCGGGTGGTGACCGCGAACAGCGGAAAGCCCTGCGGATCGAGCCCCGCATCCCGCGCGGCGCTGACCGTTGCGGTGCAGCCGGGCTCGGGGCGGATCACGACCAGCGGAACCATGCGCGTTTCCTTAAATGGAGGGACCTTCGAAATGCTGCCGGATATTGGGGGATGCCTGATCGAGCAGCAAGCGCGCGAGTTCGGCGGGTCCGGCCGGATCGCCGACCGCGAAATGCAGCGTGGCCGCCACCCGCTCGGCCCCGTCCGGGCTGAACAGCGCGGCGTGGAGGACCAGTTCGCCTTCGCGAAGTTCGGTCAGGGCTGCAATCGGGCTGTGGCAATTGCCGCCCAGCGCAGCCAGCAGCGCCCGCTCAGCCTTCAGCGCCGCATGACTGGGGGCGTGATCGATCGCCGCCAAAAGTCCCGCCGTAGCAGCGTCATCGGCGCGGCATTCGATCGCGATGCAGCCCTGGCCAGGCGCCGGCAGCCAGACCTGCGGATCGAGCGCCACGCCCACTTCGCTCTGGCCGAGCCGCTCAAGACCGGCGGCCGCCAGCAAGGTCGCGTCGGCCTCTCCGGCCTCCAACTTGCCGAGCCGGGTCGCGACATTGCCGCGGAACGAAACGATCTGGCAGTCGGGCCGGAAATGCAGCGCCTGGGCGGCGCGGCGCGGCGCGCTGGTGCCAATCCGGGCACCGGGGGGCAAGGCCTCCAGGCTGTCCACACCCACCAGCACGTCGCGCACGTCGGCGCGCGGCAGGACGGCGGCGATTCTGATCCCGGCGGGACGCAGCGTTTCCACGTCCTTGGCCGAATGGACTGCAAAGTCGATCTCGCCCGCCAGCAGCCAGGCATCGAGCTCCTTGGTCCACAGCGCCTTGCCGCCGATCTCGGCCAGGGGGCGGTCCTGAATCTTGTCGCCGCTGGCAAGGACCGGGACGATCTCGACTGTCAGGGCAGGATGGGCAGCGCAGAGCCGGGCCTGCGCTTCCTCGGCCTGGGCCATGGCGAGCGGGGAGCGGCGAGTGCCAAGTCGAAGTGGACGGTCAGTCATGCGCGCCTTGTGCTAGTGTGCAATCTCGCTAGATGGAAGCGGGAATGGGGTTGGTCCTAGGCATTGAATCGTCCTGCGACGAAACAGCAGCTGCGCTGGTCGATGGCGAGCGCCGGATCGTGGCGCAACGTATCGCCTCGCAGGACGATGCCCACCGCCCCTATGGCGGGGTCGTCCCCGAAATAGCCGCCCGCGCCCATGCCGAACGGATCGCCCCGCTGGTCGCTGCCGTGCTGGCCGATGCGGGGCTGGAACTCGCCGATGTCGATGCGATTGCCGCCACGGCGGGTCCGGGCCTGATTGGCGGGGTAATGGTCGGGCTGGTCACGGCCAAGGCGCTGGCCATGGCCAGTGACAAGCCGCTGATCGCGGTCAATCACCTGGAAGGTCACGCGCTCTCGCCGCGGCTGGCCGATCCCTCGCTGCAATTCCCCTATCTGCTGCTGCTGGTTTCGGGTGGGCATTGCCAGGTGCTGCGGGTCGACGGCGTGGGGCAATATCGCCGCCTGGCCACGACGATCGACGATGCGCTGGGTGAGGCCTTTGACAAGACCGCCAAGATCCTGGGCCTGGGCTTTCCCGGCGGCCCAGCGGTCGAGCGGCTGGCGCGAGAGGGCAATCCCAAGGCCGTGCCGCTGCCGCGCCCCTTGCTGGGCAGCGCCGAGCCGCACTTCTCCTTCGCCGGCCTCAAGAGCGCGGTGCTGCGCGCCAAGCAGGCCGGCATTCACGCTGACGCCGATATTGCCGCCGCCTTCCAGCAGGCGGCGCTTGACTGCGTGATCGATCGCACCCGCCGCGCGCTGGTCGGCAGCGACGGCCTTACCGCGCTGGTCGTGGCGGGCGGGGTTGCCGCCAACCAGACAATCCGGAGCGGGCTGGAAGGCCTGGCCGCCGAATTCGGCCTGCCCTTTGTTGCGCCGCCGCTGGCGCTGTGCACCGATAACGCGGCGATGATCGCCTGGGCCGGG
>Ga0073920_1000057_pt1 | contig 21113 bp, 20 predicted proteins | sample GWRWT4_2Sept14_2_FD_70953 | JGI IMG/M metagenome (GOLD analysis project Ga0073920, IMG submission 70953) | Sand microcosm microbial communities from a hyporheic zone in Columbia River, Washington, USA - GW-RW T4_23-Sept-14 | ecosystem: Engineered > Artificial ecosystem > Sand microcosm >...
CGGCAGCTTCATCGACCAGCTTGCCGACGGCCTGGCGGATCTCTTCGGCGGCGGCGCTGGTGTTCTGCGCGAGCTTCTTCACTTCGCTGGCCACCACGGCGAAGGTCTTGCCAGCCTCGCCCGCGCGGGCCGCTTCGATAGTGGCGTTGAGTGCGAGCATGTTGGTGGTGCGGGCAATGGTTTCGATGCCCTTCGAGACCTGCTGGACCTGCTCCATCACGGTGGCGAAATTGGTGACGTGGAGGCCAAGCCGCGAGATCAGCGAGATGATCGAGCGGAACTCGACCACGGCGGCGCCGACCCGTTCGGTACCCTTGCCAAGCCGGTCATAGGCCTGGGCCGAGAGCAGCTTGGCCTCGTCGGCGGATTCGGCGATGTGGCGCTGGTCGAGTTCGAGGGCGCTGGCGATCTCGTCGAGCTCGGCGAGGTCGGAGATCTGGCGCTGCATCCGGTCGGTGGCGCGCTCGATCTGGCCGGCGGCTTCGGTGCAACCCACTGCAAGTTCGCCGCAATGTGTCGCGGCGGACTGGTCAAGGATCGGAAGTCCAGTGGGAATGGGTTCAACGTACATGCTAGCAGCCCCGGTTAGTCGCCCGGTCTGGCTAGCTTGCAATGGTTAACAGGAGGTCAAGCAGAGCGGAACGGCTGGAAGCGGAACGCGGGCGGGAATAACCGGCAATTAACTATCTTGGGCCATAGCCAGCAGCGGAGACTGCGGCCCATGGATGACCTGATTACCGAATTCATCGCCGAAACGCGCGAGATGCTGCAGGCACTCGAACGCGGGCTGGTGGCGTGGGAGCGGGAACCGGGTGACCGTGAGCGACTTTCCGAGATCTTCCGTTTCGTCCACACGGTGAAGGGCAATTGCGGCTTTTTCGACCTGCCGCGGCTCGAAGCCCTGGCCCATGCCGCCGAGGATGCGCTGGGCGAGGTCCGGGCCGGCAAGCGGGTGATCGGGCGGGGCCTGGTCGATGCCGTGCTGGCCGTGCTCGACCGGATCGGCGAGATGGTCGAGGGCATCGCGGCGAGGGAGGATATCTCCGGCGGGGATGACAGCGATCTGATCGCGCGGCTGGCCGAACGGGATTCCGAGCCGGTTGCGGTCCAGCCGGTGCAGGCTCCGGTCAAGGCAGCGACGGCGCGTGAACCGTTCCGTTCGGTCCGGCTGCCGACCAGCCTGGTCGACCGGGTGATGAGCGGCGTGTCGGACATGATCCTGGTGCGCAACGAGCTGGAACGGCAGTTGCGTCACAGCGATGGCGATCCGGCGCTGCTGGCCAACTTCGGGCGGCTCTCCTCGCTGCTGTCGGAAATGCAGGCGGCGATGGCGCGGGTGCGGATGCAGCCGATCGGTACCCTGCTCGATAGCTACCAGCGCATGGTCCGCGACCTCGCCGCCGAGCTGGGCAAGGACATCCTGGTCGAGATCGAGAGCGGCCAGGTCGAGCTTGACCGCGAGATGATCGAACTGCTGCGCGATCCACTGCTCCACGTGATCCGTAATGCGATCGATCACGGATTTGAAACACCGGCCGAGCGGCAGGCAACCGGCAAGCGGCCGCAGGGGCGGCTGATGCTCTCGGCCCGCCAGACCGGCAACGAGATCCGCATTGCCATCCTCGACGACGGCCGCGGGATCGACGCGGCCCAGGTTGTGGCCCAGGCCATCGAACGCGGGGTCGTCACCGCCGAACAGGCCGCCCGGATGGAGCCGGGGCAGCAGCTGATGCTGATCTGCGAACCAGGCCTCTCGACCGCGCGTGAAGTGACCGCGATCTCAGGGCGCGGCGTGGGCATGGACGTGGTCCGCGCCAGTATCGAGCGCATCGGCGGCAAGCTGCGGATCGCCAGCACGCCGGGCGAGGGCACACGCTTCCTGCTCGACGTGCCACTGACGCTCAGCATCGTTCCGGCGATCACGGTCGAGGTTGGCGGGCAGGTCTTCGCCCTGCCGCGCTCCTATGTCCGCGAGATCGTCCGCAATGGCCACGATGTCGAGGTCGAACCGATCGGCGGCGTCCGCCATGTCCGCGTCCGCAGCGAGCTTTACCCCTGCCTCGGGCTGGGAGCGATCTTCGGGCTCGCCTGCCAATCCGAATCCGATCGGCAGGTGCTGGTCATGGTCAAGATGATTGACGGGTCGGTCTTCGCGCTCTGCGTCGACGACATTGCCGACCACTGCGACTTGGTGATCCGCCCGGTCGCGCCGCAAGTGATCAACACAGGGCTCTACGTTGGTGTTGCCCAACTCAATGACGGGCGGCCTGCGTTGATGCTCGATCTCGTCGGGGTCTCGCAGCTCGGCGGCATCGCGAGTGACAAGCAAGCTCGACTCGTGAGCGAGCCGGCGGCTCAAGCCGACGCTCGCGAACTGGTCATGATGATCGTGTTCGCCGGGCTGGATGGCATTCGCCGCGCCGTTCCGCTGGACAGTGTTGAGCGGCTGATCGAAGTGCCAGTGAGCGAGATCGGTCAGGGCAATCCTGCCCATATCGTGTTCGAGGGCGCGATCGTCCCGCTCCATGGGCTGGCAGTGCAGCCGACCGGCGAATCGATCGATGTTGTGGTGCTGGCCCACCAAGGCCGCCGCCTGGCCTTTGCCACGGCAGGGGCAGTCGATACAGCCGGCATCGATCTGGCCACAGTGACGGTCGAGACCGGACGGCGGCTGGCGCTGCTCGATGGCCAATCGATCGAACTGCTTGAGCTCGATCGGCTTCATGCGGTCCAACCAACCTGCCGACTGCCGGGGGACGACGCCTGGACCAACGCCTTCCTGCGGCCGCTGGTGGAGAGTGCCGGGTACCGGGTGGTCGACCAGTCCAATTTCGCCGATCTCGAGATCCGCCTCGATGCGGATCGCACCGACAGCCTGGTGATCGGCAATGATGGCCTGGCAGTTGCCAAGGACGATACCGTAGCCCTTCGTGCGGCCTTGCGGCTCGCGAGCCAGCGGAGGGCCTCATGACCAATGACTTGCTGATTGCCCGCGTGGCCGGAGAGCGGTTCGCGCTGGCCGCAATTGAAGTCCAGTCCGTGATTGCGCTGGGCGAGATCGTCCCGGTTCCGCTGGCACCATCGCCAGTGGTGGGCCTTGCCACCCAGCGCAGCCGCACCTTGACCGTGATCGATGTAGCCTTGGCGCTCGAATTGCCGCCCGCCGGACCGACCGCCCGCTTTGCTGTAGTCGTCGAGCTCGATGGGGTCGGTTACGCGCTGGCGGTCGAAGCGGTCGAGAATGTCATTCCCGCCCTTGGCGAGCTTCGCGCGCCCAAGGTCAAGCTCTCTCCCGGCCGCGCCCGTAGCGCGATGGGGATGGTCGATACATCCGTCGGTACGGTCCTGCAGGTCGATTTGACCCGCCTGGTCGGCGGCGCAGAACAGAAGGCAGCCTGAGATGAATGCAGCATCTGGCCCGCTTTGGGGCGAACCCGTGGAGGGCAACGTGACCGGTCTGACTTGCCTGATTGTTGAGGATTCGCGCGTCATCAGACGCGTTTCGCGGCACATAGTCGAAAGCCTCGGCATGACCGCGCTCGAAGCCGAGGACGGAGCCCAGGCGCTGGTCGCCTGTGAGCAGGCCATGCCTGATCTGATCCTGCTCGATTGGAACATGCCGGTGATGGACGGTCTTGAATTCCTGCGGGCGCTGCGAGCGCGGCCTGATGGTGTCAGCCCGAAAGTGGTATTCTGCACCACCGAATATGAAGCCGGCCATATCCGTGAGGCGATTGCCGCCGGTGCCGACGAATATGTGATGAAGCCATTCGATCACGAGACCCTGCTGCTCAAGCTGCAGCTGATTGGAATCCTGCCGTGAACATGTTCGCCCCGCGGCATGACCCCGGAGGCGCGGCACAGTCAGGTTCGGCCTCCGGCGCCATCCGGGTCTTCATTATCGACGATTCCAGCGTGGTCCGCGCGATCTTCTCGCGCCTGGTGGAAAGTGAGCCGGGCCTGGAACTGGCCGGAACCGCTGGTTCGGCTGAAGAGGCCCTGGCTCAGCTTGGCGTCCTGCAAGTCCATGTGGTGCTGCTCGATCTCGAAATGCCAGGGATGGGCGGGATGCGGGCCTTGCCCGAGATCATCCGCCGCTCCGGCTTGGCGCGGGTCATGGTCGTTTCAAGCCTGACCGGGGAAGGCGCTGAGCATACCGTTCAAGCGCTTGCCCTTGGCGCTGCCGATGCCCTGCTGAAGCCTGGCGCCGGCGGCTTTGATCGCGCTTACCGTGACCGGCTGATCGAGCGGATCCGCAGCCTGGGCCGCCGTCCGTTGCGGCGGGCTGATGATGGTGCCGATGCGGCAAGACCCCCGCTGGTGCGCCGTCTGCAAAGTCCAGTGCGGCCCGAGGTGCTGGCGATAGGTGCTTCGACGGGGGGAATTCACGCGACTGGCCAGCTGCTGGCGGCGCTGCCACCGGTGATCGGCATTCCGATCATCATCACGCAGCATCTCCCTGCCGAATTCAGCCAGCCCTATGCGCGCCAGCTGCGCGACCTGTGCGGGCGCGAAGTCGAACTTGCTGCTAACGGACAGGAACTGCGCAGCGATTGCATCCATCTGGCCCGTGGCGATGCGCACCTGACCGTGCAGCGCCGCTCGAAGCAGGTCGTGATCCGGCTCGATCGGCGTCCGGTCGAAAGTGGTTGCATGCCTGCAGTCGACCCGATGTTTGCCTCTATGGCAGAAGTTTACGGCGCAAGGGCGTTGGGCATCGTGCTGACCGGGATGGGACGCGATGGCACCGAAGGCGCGCGCGCGCTGGTTGAGGCCGGCGGCAACGTGCTGGTCCAGAACGAGGCGAGCTCGGCCGTTTGGGGCATGCCGGGTTCGATTGCCCGGGCCGGCCTGGCTGCAGCGGTCCTGCATCCGCGCGATCTGGCCTTGCGGGTCGCCGCTTCGCTGGCCCGGAGCTGAGCCAAGTTGGAACCGGTCATCCATCAGCATGCAATCGGTCTGATTGCGCGCCTGCTCCGCGACCGGACCGGGCAGGTGATCAACGAGGATCGGCGCTGGCGCGTTGACCGGGCAATCGAAACCGTGCTGCGCGAACGCGGGGTTACCCGTGGCAACGATATCCTGACGCTCTTGACTCAGCCCGATGCGACTGCGGTGGAACAGGAGCTCGTCGAGGCGCTGCTCAACAACGAAACCTACTTCTTCCGCGACCGCCAGGTGTTCAACCAGTTGGCCGGTACTGTGCTGCCCGCGCTGTGTCGGGCCCGCAGTGAAAGCCGCGCCTTGCGAATCTGGTCGGCCGGCTGCTCGACCGGGCAGGAGCCGCTATCGCTGGCAATCATGCTGATCGAGCAGGGGCTAACCTCCGGTAACGGCTGGGCGATCGACCTAGTTGCGACTGACGTATCGCACACTGCGATCGAAGCTGCCCGGATCGGATGCTATTCCCGCTTTGAGATCCAGCGCGGACTGGGTGTGACCCAGATGCTGCGTCATTTCGAGGAGGGACCTGATGGCTGGCAGGCCTCGCGTCAGGTGCTGGGCATGGTCCGTTTTCAGGTTGCCAATCTGCTTGAAGGCCCACCGCCAGGAGGGCCGTTTGACCTGATCCTGTGCCGTAACCTGTTGATCTATTTTGATGATGAGGCCAAGCGGCTGGCCTGCGGACAGTTGCGCCAAGCCCTTGCTCCGCACGGGCGGCTGCTGCTGGGCGGTGGGGAAGGCACGCTTGAGCCTGCCAGCGGCCTGATTGCAGCCGCGTCCGATTGCGCCCTGTACCGGCTTGGGGAGCGCGCCCTGGCCGCCTGAGCGGATAAGCGGTTAGCACCATCTTAACTGTAACTGGCCTAGGCAGATGCGGAATTTCTGGGGGCAGCGCCTTGCGTCGATTTACCGAAATTGCCGTGTCTTGGCGATTGGCGCTGCTGTTTGGCGTGCCTGCAGCCATCCTCGCGGCCATGCTGCTTGCAGAGCGGGCCGGTCTGGGTGGGAAGACCTGGCACGGCGCTGTGCTGCTGAGCGGCATTGTGCTTTATTGCATCGCTGCAGCGGTCTTCGTCTGGCGGGAATGGCAAGAGCGTCAACAGCTTGAGCGCTTGGCGCTGTCAGATAGTCTCTGCGGCCTGCCCAATCGCCGCGCGCTCCATGCCGATAGCGCAGGTCAACTCGACGACGTCGAACTGGCAATTGCCCTGGTCGATCTCGACGGGTTCAAACTGGTCAATGACTTCTATGGCCATTCGGTCGGCGACCGCACGGTCAAGGCATTTGCCGAAATGCTTCTCGAACTGTGCGGTGACGGTGCGCGCGCCTACAGGCTTGGGGGTGACGAATTTGCGATCGTCGCCACCGGACCACTTGCCGGCAATATCCTTGAAGGCATCTGCCGGCGTGTTCTGGCACGACTGGCGAACCCGGTGATGGTGGAGGATCGCGCGATCGGTCTTGGCGCCAGCGTCGGGCTGGCGCGCGCAAAAGCCGGGCAAGGGGCGACTTCCTCCGGTCTGCTGCGCCAGGCGGATGTCGCCACGAGTATAGCCAAGGCGCGCGGCAAGGGCCGCCTGACCTGGTTCAGCGAAGAGTTTGACCGCGATCGGGCCGAGCATCAGGCGATCGACCTGGATCTGCGTGCCGCACTGGAACGCGAAGAACTGCAGCTGCATTACCAGCCGCTGATCGACAGCGGCACGGGGCGGGTCACGGCAGTCGAAGCATTGCTCCGCTGGGAACGCCCCGACGGGCTACGGATCGGCCCCGACAAGTTCATTCCGGTTGCTGAGGAAACCGGCCTGATCGAAGCCATCGGCCTGTGGGTCCTGCGCCGGGCCTGCCGCGATGCGCGCGATTGGAAGGGGATCAAGGTTTCGGTCAACGTCTCAGTGGCCCAGCTCCGCAACACCCAGTTTCCGCTGCAGCTCGGCCAGATTCTCGAGGAAACCGGCTTTCCGGCCGAACGGCTCGAGCTGGAATTGACCGAAACCTTTCTGGTCGGCGATCCGCTGATTGCCGGTCGGAACCTTGAGATGCTGCGCGATTTCGGCATCGGCATTGTCCTCGATGACTATGGGACCGGCTATGCTTCGATTGGCTTCCTGCGCCGCTTCCGCTTTGAAAAGCTCAAGCTCGACCGATCGCTAATCGTCGATGCGGTGGGCGATGCCGCAACTCGAACGGTCATGGCATCCAGTGTCACCATGGCCAAGGCACTGGGAATGCAGGTGACGGCCGAAGGCATAGAGACCGAGGTCCAGGCCTCGATGGCCCGGAATGCCGGCTGCGACCAAATGCAGGGCTGGCTCTATTCGAAGGCCGTGCCTGCCGCCGAACTGGAGCGGCAACTGGCCGTCCAGAACGAACAACTTGCCAGGATTGAACATCTTCCCCTGCGGCCGGGTGCCGCGAAGAAGCTAGGATGAGCGACATGTCTGCCAATTCCGGTGCCAAGAGCTGGTTTGTCAATCTCACAGTAGCCGCCAAGCTGCGGGTTCTGATCACCGCTTCGAATATAGTGACCGTCGTGGTCGGCGGGGTTTGTGCCGGCACCTTGGTGACGATGGGGGCGCACTGGGGCGTGATTGCGCTGCCGCTGACCGTGGCCGGATTTAGCGTCATCTATGGCTTCACCATGGGCAAATATGTCGCTGAGAAGGTGATCAAGCCGTTCGAGGACCTGACCGACGGTATGAACAAGATCGCAGACGGGATCTACGATTTGGAAGTTCGCCACACCGAACGCGAGGATGAAATCGGCCAGATGTGCCGCTCGCTCGAGAAGGCCAAGAAGGCTTCGTTCCTTCTGAAGGAACTGCGTGAAGAAGGGCAGCGCCGCCAGGAGCTCCACGACCGTCAGCTCAGCGAACTCGCCGCCCGGTTTGAACGCCAGATTAGCGATATCGTCAATGGCGTGGCCGCAGCATCCTCGCAGCTGGAGTCGACCGCCACCACGATGGCCCAGACGGCCGAAGTTTCGGCCAACCAGTCGGGCACCGTGGCCGAAGCCATGGATAGCGCGGCGGCCGGGGTTACTGCGGCTGCGGCTGCGACCGATGAATTCTCGCTCTCGATCAACGAAATCAGCCGTCAGGCATCAGGCTCGGCCGAACTCGCCCGAAAAGCCGCAGATTCGACTCGCCAGGCTGATGCCAAGATCGGCGCCCTGGCTGAATCGGCCGCCGAGGTTGGCCAGATCGTTGAACTGATTTCTTCGATCGCCCAGCGCACCAATCTGCTCGCACTCAATGCTTCGATCGAGGCGGCGCGCGGCGGTGAGGCCGGTCGCGGCTTCGCGGTCGTCGCGGCGGAAGTGAAGGAACTGGCGGCCCAGACCGCCAAGGCGACCGAGCGCGTTGCGGTGCAGATCCAGAAGATCCAGGAAGATACCAGCCTCAGCGTCAATTCGCTCAAGTCGATTGCCCGCCAGATCAGCGATCTGGAAGTGACCTCGGTCTCGATCGCCGCTGCGGTTGACCAGCAGTCCGCCGCCGGCAAGGATCTGGCGCGCAGCATCGACATTGCCGCCCGCAGCACCGAACGCGTTTCGAGCTCAATCGGCCAGGTTCGCACCGGTTCGATCGCCACCGGCGCCGCAGCGGCCCAGGTGCTGACCTCGTCAAGCGAGCTCAAGCATCAGTCTGCCGCGCTGCGTAGCCAGGTCGACGATTTCCTGAATCACGTCCGCAAGGCAGCCTAAGGGGCCAGCCTTCGATCGCGATTTCGTGATTGGGGAAGTGGTGCCCGGAGGCGGATTCGAACCACCGACACGCGGATTTTCAATCCGCTGCTCTACCAGCTGAGCTATCCGGGCAACGCATCCTGAAGTGACCGTGGTGGCCGCTTCGCGTCAGGAAGCGCGCCTATGGCGAAGCGAAGACGGCTTGGCAAGAGCCTTTCAGGCCTTTCCTTCTTCCTCATCCAACGCGGGCGGGCCGGGCAGGGCATAGCCATCGTCGAGCCAGCGGATCAGGTCGCGGTCCTTGCAGCGGGTCGAGCAGAACGGCGTGTGATCGGCGCTGCGGGGCTTGCCACAAACGGGACACTTGCGAGCGGTAGGGCTGTTCATGGCTGCAGCGCCTGGGCGAAACCGCCGTCGAGCGCAAGACTGGCATCGTCGTGCCAGCGGATTGCCCGGCCAGTCCGGCGCGACAGTTCGGCCAGCCATGCTTCGGAGATAGAGGCCCGCACTGCGGGATGGGCAGTGAGCAACAGCTCTGCGCCAGGCTCCGACACCAGTTCGGCCCGGCGCAGCAGCAGGCGGGCAGCCGCGCCGGCACGGTTGGCGGAAAGCCGGTGCAAGAGCGACGGGCGTTCAAGCCGGGTGACCAGTTGGACCAGGCCAAAGCCGTTTATTGCCGTTCGTTCATGCGGCCCGCTCGCCAGCGCGGCAGCGAGTGCAGCATCGACGGCCTGACGGTCGGCCTTGTCGGCCAGCGTGGGGAAGTCGATCGCGATTGAACCGGCCAGGTCCATCCGCCGGATTGATCCCGCGAGGGCAGGAACAGCGGCCAGCGCCAGTCCGCGCGGCGGCAAGTCGCCGTCGATATCGATCACTGTCATGGCCGGGGTCGGCGTAACCGTCAGCGCGCCGCCGGCAAAATCGGCCTGGCCAAGCCAAGCTTCGGCCCAGACCTCCTCCCACAATCCCGCCGGAAACTGGGCAACCCTTTTACCAGCTAGCGCAGGGGCAGGGCAGGGCACCTCCGCGGTGGGCCGGGCCTGCGCGCGCTTCAATCGGCCGACTTCGGCCATAGCTGCGCGCAGTACTTTGAGCCGGATCGGCGCGCCTTCGCGGGCATCCTGCGGCAATTGATCGACCAGTGCTTCTTCGCCGCTCGCAAATCGGGCGGTGCCACGGCGCGAGCCGGCGGCGCGGGCAATCAGAACTGCGTCCTCAACCTGCCCCGCAGCCAATGTGCCGGGCCAATCGAGCCGCGCTGCCGCGACTTCGCCGCCCTCGATCAGGATCGCCCGGGTCTCGCCGATCCCGTGTTCGACCAGCCATTCAGCCAAGGGGGTAGTCCGCCGACAGCAAGAGCGCGCGCGTTTCGAACAACGGCAGGCCGATCACGCCCGAGTGGCTGCCCGAAACGAAGCGGATCAGTGCCTCGGCCCGGCCCTGGATCGCATAGCCGCCGGCCTTGCCCAAGCCTTCGCCGCTGGCGACATAGGCGTCGATTTCCTGGTCGGACAGCCGCTTGAAGGCGACCACGGTTTCGACCATCCGGGTGCGGACCATGCCGACCCGGTCGATCACGCAGATCGCCGAGATGCAGCTGTGGCGGCGGCCTGACAGCAGGCCCAGCAGCTTGCGTTGGACCGTTTCGTCATCAGCGGGGGGCAGGATCCGGCGGCCAAGCGCCACCGTGGTGTCGCCAGCAAGCACGATCTCATCCGTGCCGCGAACCACCGCTGCCGCCTTGGCCTGGGCCAGGCGCAGCGCATAGGCGCGCGGTAACTCGCCCTTCAGCGGCGTTTCATCGATATCGGGGCTGGCGATCCGGGCCGGGGCAACGCCGATCCGGGCGAGCAGATCGCGGCGGCGCGGCGAGGACGAGGCCAGGACCAGGCTGGGCGCGGTCACCCGCCGGGCTTAGCCGAACTGGCCAGGGCCGCCACGGCCGGGCATGAAGCGATAAGTGATGCGGCCCTTGGTCAGGTCATAGGGCGTCAGCTCCACGAGAACTTCATCGCCCACCAGCACGCGGATGCGGTTCTTGCGCATCTTGCCGGCGGTGTGGCCAAGGATTTCGTGATCATTTTCCAGGCGGACGCGGAACATCGCGTTGGGCAGCAGTTCCACCACCGTCCCGCGCATTTCGAGGAGTTCTTCTTTCGCCATCCGGGCCTAGATTCCGTTGTTGTTCGCCGACATTGCGGGGCGCCATAGCGACGGAAGGCTAAAAAGGAAAGCCTTCGGCGCTGGTCCTGCTGTGATCACCGTTCGTCGAGTTGCGACATTATGATACTTTGGAATGTCTTGCCATTACCTCGGCAACAGACCATTTGCGCTGCCGGGTAGGGGATACCAGATCGTATTTGTCGAGCGATCACGGAGTATTAATGCGCAGTTTGTCCCTCCTTCCGCTTCCGCTGCTCCTGTTGGCTGCCCCCGCGCTAGCCACCGATGAAAGCGAAACGCAGGCGACGCCGCCGGCGACGCAGGACGCTGAACCGGGCGATACCGAGCGCCACGGCAGCGAAATCCTGGTGGTGGCCGAACGAATTCGGGGGCAGGTCGAAAGCCCGGCTCCGCCAATCGCGGTGCTTGATGAAAAGGACATCCAGGCGCTGGGGGCGACGACCCTGGCCGACGTACTGACCCAGCTGGCCCCGCAGACCGGCTCCGGTCGCGGGCGCGTCAGTGGGCCGCCAGTGGTGCTGATCAACGGGCAGCGGATCGGCAACTTCCGCGAAATGCGCAACTTCCCGCAGGAAGCGATCCGCCGGGTCGAGATCCTGCCCGAGGAAGTGGCGCTGCGGTTTGGCTTCCCGGCCAATACCCGGGTCGTCAACATGATCCTGAAGGACAACTTCTCCTCGAAGACGATCGAGGCGGAAACCGGCTTTCCGACGCGCGGCGGCTTCCAGACCTATGAGATCGAGGCGACTGCGTTGAGCATTGACGGCCCGCAGCGTTTCAGCGTGACGGCGCGGATCGACGACACCTCCGAACTGACCGAGGCCGAGCGCGGGGTGATTCAGACGCCAGGTTCGATCCCGACCGTGTCCACCGATCCCAATCCGGCCGGCTTCCGCTCGCTGATTGCCGATAGCCGGGAGCTGGGCCTCAATGTCTCGCTGGCGCGCGGTTTGGGCAAGGATGGCCTTGGCGGCAATGTCAGCCTGAACGGCAACGTTACTCGCACCGACAGCCGGCGTAATTCTGGCCTCGATGTGGTCGTGCTGACCGCACCCGGTGGGGCAACGGCAATCCGGGCGCTCGACGATCCGCTTGAGCGGACCACGCGCACCACCTCGGTGCAAGGCGGGGCCTCGCTCAATACGCGTCTGAGCGACTGGCAGCTCAATGCGACGCTTGATGGCAACCACACCGAAAGCCGCACGGCAATTGACCGCCGTGCCAATACGAGCGCGCTGGTTGCCGCCGCAGCGGCTGGCACCCTGCCGATCACCGGGACGCTGCCGGGCGTCGCGAATGCTGGCCAGGACCTGGCGCTGTCCAATTCCGACCGCCTCGATGGCCTCATCACGCTGATCGGCCGGCCGGCCCGCCTGCCCGGCGGTGAAGTGACCGCGACCCTGCGGACCGGCTTCACTTTCCTCTCGTTCAATACCGAGGACACGCGCAGCACGGCCGGCGAGGTCAGCTTGCAGCGCAACCGGGTGTCGTTCGGCAGCAATGTCGGCGTGCCGATCACCAGCCGCCGCGAAAACTTCGGGGCCGGGCTGGGCGATCTGGCGCTCAACTTCAGCCTTGGCTGGGACCACTTGTCGGATTTCGGTTCGGTCATGGACTGGAGCGCAGGCCTGACCTGGTCGCCGTTCCGGTTCGAGAAGCTGAGCCTCAGCGCCAGCTATCTGGTCAACGAACAGGCGCCCGGGCTTTCAGAACTGGGCAATCCGATTGCGACCACGCTCAACGTGCCGATCTTTGACTTGGTGCGCGGGGAAACGGTGCTCGCTACGGTGATCAGCGGCGGCAATCCGGCGCTGCTGAAGGAGAAGCAACGCGACCTCAAGTTCGGGGCGAACTGGCAGCTACCGTTCCTCCAGAACTCGAGCCTGGTGGTCGAATATTTCCGCAACCGTTCGGATAATGTCACCGCCAGCTTCCCGCTGCTCACGCCCGAAATCGAGGCGGCCTTCCCGGGCCGGGTAACCCGCGACGCCAGCGGCCGCCTGGTCTCGGTCGATCAGCGACCGGTGACCTTTGCCGAGCAGCGCGCGTCGCGTTTGCGCTGGGGGCTCAACATTTCTGGCCAGCTGGGCAAGGCCCCGGCTGGCGGCGGGTTCCCAGGTATGATGGGCGGCGGTCCGCCGCAGCGCCCTGCCGGCGCTGGCGCACCTCCTTCGGGTTCGCGTCCGCAGGGCGGCGGGGCTGGTCGAGGCGGCGGTGGTGGCGGCATGATGGCGATGATGGGCGGCGGGCGTGGTCCCGGTCGCTGGAGTCTCGGCGTGTTCCATACCGCGCAGTTTGATAGCCAGGTGCTGATTGCACCGGGTGTGCCGATGCTCGATCTGCTGGGCGGGGATTCGCTCTCCGCCACCGGGTCGCCGCGCCATACGATCGAATTCAACGGCGGCCTGTTCAAGAATGGCTTCGGCACCTTTTTCAACGGCACCTGGACCGGTCCGTCGCGACTGACCGGGGCCACCAACCTGCGCTTTGGCAGCGTCACGCGGATGAACATCAACTTCTTCGCGGCGCTGGGCCAGCAGCAGGCGCTGGTCAAGAAGGTGCCCTTCTTCAAGGGTTCGCAAGTCTCGCTGCGGTTCGAGAACCTGTTCGATTCCCGCCAGAAGGTGACTGACGGGACTGGCGCAGTACCGATTGGCTATCAGGCCGATCTGATCGACCCGCGCGGCCGTTTAGTCGAGATCGAATTCCGCAAAATGTTCTGATTGAGCGGCCCGGCTGATCGAGGATCGGCCGGGCCGGCTCGATTAGTGGAATACCGCCAGAGTCAGGTGCAGGGTCAGCGCCATCAGCGCCAGGCTCGACAAGACGAACAGCAGGAATCGGATCATGACCCGGTTCCAGACCGCCTGGACAATCGAGTGCACGACCCGCAGCCCGACATAGGCCCAGGCAATCGTCGCATTCAGTCCGTCACCCTGTCCGATCAGGGCCAGAGCTAGAGCCACGGCATAGAACACCGTCGGCGCTTCGTGCAGGTGGTTGTAGTTGTGGGCGATCCACTGGACGTTTGGCGGCAGGACCTGGTCCAGCGTCTGGCCGGTCCCGCCGACCAGGTTCTTGCTGTCGATCTTGGCCTTGTTCATCGCCGGGATGCGGGTGACATACATCCACAGCCACATCACCATGGTCCAGCCGGCCAGCACGGCCACCGGTTGCAGGATATCCATTCCAATCATTAGTATTCTCCCCCGTTACGCGCCAAGCAGGGTAAGCTTGGCGGCGTGTAAAGCCAGCATCAGCAGGCAAGCTGTCGACAGCATGAAAAGCGTGAAGCGCACCGGCACTTTGTTGACGGTAGCCTGCCACAGCGAATGAATGATCCGAATGACAACATAGGCCCAGGCGAACAGTACGTCGTGCTCTACTGGACCCATGATCGCCAGGATCGCGACCGTAGCATAGAACAGCGTCGGCTGTTCCATCAGGTGGGCGTAGTTGTGGGCTTTCCAGTTAATCTGATCCGGCAATACGCCTTCCAGATCCTGGCCGCGCCCACCGGGCTTAGCCGCTCCCAGGCCGCCGCTCTTCGCAATTGCCGGTAACCGCGACGCAGCCAGCCAGACCAGCATAATCAGCGACCACAGCACCAGCACGGCGGCTGGTGCAAGGATTTGAGCCTGCATTGTCTCCCCCTTCGTCTCTTTGAGCGCGAGACTGGCAAGTTGTTCCGGCGCAAACCGATTGTCAAATGCAACTAATCATTGCTGGCCAGGACCTTGGCAAAGCTGGCCGGATCGGTGTTGCTGCCAGTCAGCATGATCGCCGTGCGCCCGTCCAGCGGGACCTTGCCTGCCAGCGCCGCCGCTAGGGCCGCCGCGCCGCCTGGCTCAAGAACGAGATGCAGTTTCGAGAAGGCAAACCGCTGGGCTGCGCGGACCTCGGCTGGCGTGACCGAAAGGCCATAAGCGCAGCGCTCCTTGAGGATCGCGAAGTTGATCGGCCAAGTTGCGGGGGTCTGCAGCGCATCGCAATCCGTCGGCGGAGCATCCTTGGCAACGCGTTGGATCTCGCCAGTGGCCAGACTGCGGGCGACATCGTCCCAGCCCTCCGGCTCAACCGGTACGATCTCCTCGTCGGGGCAGGCGAGGGCGAGGCCAGCGGTCAGTCCGCCGCCACCGCAGCAAGCGACAATGCGGGTCGGCCCATCGAACCCACGCGCGCGCATTTGCGCTGCGATCTCGATCCCGGCCGAACCCTGACCCTCGATCACCCAGGGATCGCCATAGGCGTGGACCAGGGTGGCGTCGGTCTGGTCGATCAGCCGCTGGGCCACGGCATCGCGGTCCTCACCGCCGGGGCGGTCATAGAGCACAACATTGGCACCCATCGCCCGGGTGGCATCAAGCTTCACCTGCGGGGCATCGACCGGCATGACGATCGTGGCCGGAATGCCCAGCCTTGCTGCCGCCCAGGCCACGCCTTGCGCATGGTTGCCGCTCGAAACGCCGACCACGCCGCGCAGACGCTCGTCATCGGACAGATCGCTCAGCCGGTGCCAGGCCCCGCGGATCTTGAAGGCACCGATCGGCTGGAGGCTATCAGCCTTGCACCACACTTTTGCCCCGTTGACCTCGGTCTCCAGGAGTGGTGTCTGCACCAGCAGTTCGGCGATCTTGGCGGCGGCGCGAGCCACCCCTTCGGCGGTCGGCGCGCGCATCGGTTGTGTCGTCATAAAACCAGCCTATATGCGCGCCTTCGCCCCGCGCAAAGGAGAGATGAAGGTGAGCAAGGTTCTGGTGATCGGTGCAGGCGGGGTAAGCTCGGTCTGCGTCCACAAGATGGCGATGAACGCCGGGATTTTCAGCGAAATCCACCTGGCCAGCCGCACCAAGTCAAAGTGCGATTCCATTGCCGCCTCGGTCAAGGAACGCACTGGCCAGACCGTCTCGACCTATGAGATCGATGCCGAGGAAGTGCCCGCGCTGACCCGCCTGATCCAGCAGATCGGCCCCAAGCTGGTGGTCAACCTGGCGCTGCCGTACCAGGACCTGCCGATCATGGACGCCTGCCTCGCCGCCGGGGTCGATTACCTCGACACCGCGAACTATGAGCCCAAGGACGAGGCCAAGTTCGAATATAGCTGGCAGTGGGCCTATCAGGACCGCTTCAAGGAAAAGGGCCTGATGGCGCTGCTCGGCTCGGGCTTCGATCCGGGCGTCACCTCGGTCTTCGCGATGTGGCTCAAGAAGCACAAATTGAAGACCATCCGCACGCTCGATATCCTCGATTGCAACGGCGGCGATCATGGCCAGGCCTTTGCCACCAACTTCAATCCGGAAATCAACATCCGCGAAGTGACCGCCCCGGCGCGCCACTGGAACCAGGGTGAGTGGGTTGAAACCCCGGCGATGACGATCCGCCAGAACTTCGATTTCGAAGCGGTCGGCCCCAAGAACATGTACCTGATGTATCACGAGGAGCTGGAAAGCCTGGCCAAGTTCCTGCCCGAGCTGGAGCGCGGCCGCTTCTGGATGACCTTTGGCGATGCCTATATCAACCACCTGACCGTGCTGCAGAACGTCGGCATGACCGGGATTGAGCCGATCGTGTACCAGGGCAAGGAAATCGTCCCCCTGCAGTTCCTCGCCGCCGTGCTGCCCAAGCCCGAAACGCTCGGGCCGACGACCACGGGCAAGACCAACATCGGCGATATCGCCACCGGCATGGCGCTCGATGGGTCGGGTGAGAAGACCTATTACATCTACAACATCTGCGATCACGAAGAGGCGTTCCACGAAACCGGGAACCAGGCGATCAGCTATACCACCGGCGTACCGGCAATGATCGGTGCGGCAATGATGCTGATCGGCGCCTGGCGCCGTGAGGGCGTGTTTAACATGGAGCAGATGGATCCCGATCCCTACATGGACATGCTCAACACCCAGGGGCTGCCCTGGCAGGTCAAGGAACTGGCCGGGCCGCTGGACTTCTGATGGAGACCAGAGCCGGCGATCCGGGCGCATTCGCGCACTTCGACCTTAGCCGTGTCGACAGCCCCGCTTTCGTGGTCGATGCCGCGAAGCTGCGGGCCAATCTGGCCGTGCTGGCTGACGTGCGCGACCGGGCCGGGATCAAGGTGCTCGCGGCGCTCAAGGCCTTCTCGATGTGGAAGGTCGCGCCGATCGTCGGTGAATACCTCGACGGCGTTTGCACTTCGGGCCTGTGGGAGGCGCTGCTGGCGGCCGAGCATTATCAGGGCGAGATCGCGACCTATTGTGCGGCTTACAAGGCGGACGACCTGCCCGAGATTTGCCGCCTCTCTGACCATATCATCTTCAACTCGCCGGCGCAGATTGCCCGCTTTGCGGCTGAGATCGAGGCGGCCCGGCAGCGCGGCGATGCCTTCGACTTAGGCCTCCGCATCAATCCGCTCCACGCCGAGGGCGAAGTGCCCAAGTATGACCCTTGCGCGCCCCATTCGCGACTGGGTTTCCCGGTCGACCAATTGACCGACGAGCACATGGTGGGCGTCAGCGGCCTGCATTTCCACACCCTGTGCGAGCAGGACTTCGAACCGCTGGAACGGACCTGGCACGCTTTGCTGCCGCGGATCGAGCGGTTCCTGCCGCAGCTTGAGTGGCTGAATTTTGGCGGCGGCCATCACATCACCCGCTCCGATTACCAGCGTGACGAGCTGGTGGCCTTCCTGAAGGCCGTGAAGGCCCAGACCCGCTGCGAGATCTACCTTGAGCCGGGCGAGGCCGTCGCGCTTGATGCCGGCATCCTGGTCGGCACGGTGCTGGACCGGCAGTGGAACGGCATGCCGATCGGCATAACCGACATTTCCGCCACCTGCCACATGCCCGACGTGATCGAAGCGCCCTATCGCCCGGCCATGCTGGGCGAGCTGCCGCCGGTCGATACCGAGACCGATGAAGGCGCGGGCGGGGCAGTCCGGCTCGGCGGGCCATCATGCCTGGCGGGCGATGTGATCGGTGACTATCGCTTCGCCAGCGGTCCAGAGATCGGCCAGCGGTTCGCGTTCCTTGATCAGGCGCATTACTCGATGGTCAAGACCACGACCTTCAATGGCGTGCCGCTGCCCTCGATCTGGCTATGGGACAGTGCAACTGACGAACTCGAATGCGTGAAGCGGTTCGGTTACGAGGACTTCCGCGACCGGCTTTCCTGAGGCACAGTCCCCGGCATAACAAAGCCGGAGAGCGCAGTGCCTGACCAGATCCTTGATGCCCATTCGTCCGACCCCGTCACCATGGGCTGGATGGAAGGCCTGCCGCCGGCGCCGGACAAGCGGCTGGCCTGGGCGCGGGCCGATCACATGCGCTTTCCAACGCACCGCTATGCCTATTCGCGGATGCGCGAGTTCCTGCCGACGGCGCGCGTCTCGCGCGGCACGGGGCCGGTTTGGGATCTGCCGGTGGCGCTGCGCGACGATATCGACGCCATCACCTTCAACGCCATGGACGACGGCCGCGCGCTGACTTGGGCGGAATCGCTGGCGGTCAACTTCACCGATGCCGTGCTGGTGCTGCATCGGGGAAGCATTGTTTACGAGCGCTACCTCGGCGTCACGCGGCAGGATACGCCGCACATCGCCTTCTCGGTGACCAAGAGCTTCGTCGGCACCCTGGCGGAGATGCTGGTCCGGGAAGGGCGTCTTGATCCCTCTGCGCCGGTCGCTGATCTGCTGCCCGAGATGGCAGGCAGCGGCTTTGCCGATGCCACGGTGGCGCAGGTCATGGACATGACCACAGCGCTCGGTTTCTCTGAGGAGTATACCGATCCCAGTTCCGGCATCGGCGCGATGAGCAATGCGCTCGGACTGACGCCCCGCGCACCGGGCTACACCGGCCCCGGCGATGTCTACGCCTTCCTGCCAACGATCCGCAAAAGCGGTGAGCATGGGGAGCGGTTCACCTACCGGACCTGCAACACCGAGGTGCTGGGGTGGATCGTCGCCCGGACCGAAGGCAAGCGAATCGATCAGGTGCTGTCAGAGCGAATCTGGGCGCCGCTGGGCATGGAACAGGATGCCGATTTCCTGATCGATTCGACCGGAATGCCCTTCGCGGGCGGGGGACTTAATCCCGTACTGCGCGACATGGCACGATTCGGCGAGGCGATGCGCTGCGACGGGCTTGGAAACGGAGGGCAAGTCATCGCCCGCGAAGTGGTCGCGGCGATCAAGGCTGGAGGCAGCAAAGCGGCCTTTGCGCCGGCTGGATACCAGTGGCTTAAGGACGGCTCCTACGCCCGCCAGTGGTGGATAATGCCCGGAAATGACGGCGCTTTTTCGGCGCGCGGAATCCATGGCCAGGCAATCTATGTCGACCCGATGACAGAGGTGGTGATCGTCCGGTTCGGCTCTCATCCGATTGCGGCCAACACGGCCTTCGACCCCACCTCGCTGCCCGCCTTCCGGGCGGTCGCCGAGCACCTCACGCGGGCTTGAGCTGAGGCTGCTTGTAACAGAATTGTCATGAAAATTCGTTTGCACTTGAAGAGCGAATCTCTATAGCCCGCCCCCGCTGCCCCATGGGGACTTCCAATAACCGCAAGGCAGCCTCGTCTTCGTGTTACCTGGCCGAAAGGCCTATTGGGGGTCCCTTGAGTTGCACCAGTATCCTGACGCTCTGTCCGTAGTTCGCGCCCTCGCGCCCGAAGAACCGGTCATCCTGAACCGCCCGCACGCCGCCACGCGCGCCGCCCGCTTCTTTGTCGAGAAGTTCCCGGGCAAGTCGCTCTATGCGGTAAAGGCCAATCCCTCGCCGGACCTGCTCAAGGTCCTGTGGGACGCCGGGGTGACCCATTTCGACGTCGCCTCGATTGCCGAGGTCCGGCTGGTCCGCGCCACGCTGCCCGAGGCCGTGCTGTGCTTCATGCACCCGGTGAAGACCCCCGGCGCGATTGCCGAGGCCTATCGCCAGCATGGTGTCCGCGTGTTCAGCCTCGATTCGACCGAAGAGCTCGAGAAGATCGTCGCGGCGACCGAAGGTGCGACCGACCTGTCGCTCTGCGTCCGTCTGCGCGTCTCGTCGGACTATTCGGAGCTGAGCCTTGCTTCGAAGTTCGGGGTGGACCTGGCCGATGCCGCGCCGCTGCTGCAGGCCGCCCGTCAGGTCGCAGACAGCCTTGGCATCTGCTTCCACGTCGGCAGCCAGGCGATGACGCCCTTTGCCTATGTCCAGGCGATGGAGCGCGTCCGTGCGGCGATCGTCGATGCCTCGGTCACGATCGACATCATCGATGTTGGCGGGGGCTTCCCCTCGATTTACCCGGGCATGGAGCCGCCGCCGCTGGAAGACTACTTCGGCGTCATTCACCGCGCGGCGGAATCGCTGCCAGTGTCCTATTCGTCGGAACTGTGGTGCGAGCCGGGCCGCGCGCTCTGCGCCGAGTACAACTCGCTGATCGTGCGCGTCGAAAAGCGCCGCGGGAACGAACTGTACATCAACGACGGGGCCTACGGCGCGCTCTATGACGCTGCCCATGTTGGCTGGCGTTTCCCGGTCCAGTGCCTGACAGAAGGCCGCGGTGAGCCGCAGGAGGGCTTTGCCTTCTACGGTCCGACCTGCGACGATGCCGACTATATGGAAGGCCCGTTCCAGCTGCCGGCTGATATCAAGGCCGGTGACTATATCGAGATCGGCATGCTGGGGGCCTATGGTGCGGCGATGAAGACCGCGTTCAACGGCTTCGGTCAGGCCCAGGCAATTGGCGCGACCGATGAACCGATGGCGAGCCTCTATCGCGGCGACCGAGCCGACCCGCGCCAGAGCGACAACGTCGTCAGCCTGCGCTGAGCGGACTGCAAGGAAAAGGAAGGGGGCGGGTCACGCGGTGGCCTGCCCCTTTTTCTATGCTGCTGGCAGCCTCAGAACAGCCATTTGGCCAGTGCCGCGACCATCGCGATCAAGAGCAGCCACCACGCGCCGCTGAGCGCGGGCGCATATCTTGGGCTGTCGGCTTCGGCTGGGGTCCCTGCTTCTTGCTGCAGATCGGTTGACCGATCGTCCGCAAAGTGGGGTTCAGAATGGAGTTCTGTCGCTTCAGGTGCAGATGCCATATTCCCCTCCGCAATCTTACTCGGGCTAACCCTGTAAGTTGCGGAGAAAGAATACTGAGTTCTTACTGTCAATCGAGTGGCGTCAAAAAAGACCGCCGCTCTAATTACTTGCGAGCTCAGGCGGCCAGCTTGAGTTCCAGCCGTTCCCAGATCTCAACTAGCGCCTCGGTCAGCTCGCGCATCATTGCTTCGGTATGGGCCGGGCCTGGGGTGAAGCGCAGGCGCTCGGTGCCGCGCGGCACGGTCGGG
>Ga0073920_1000058_pt1 | contig 20956 bp, 16 predicted proteins | sample GWRWT4_2Sept14_2_FD_70953 | JGI IMG/M metagenome (GOLD analysis project Ga0073920, IMG submission 70953) | Sand microcosm microbial communities from a hyporheic zone in Columbia River, Washington, USA - GW-RW T4_23-Sept-14 | ecosystem: Engineered > Artificial ecosystem > Sand microcosm >...
GGAAAGAGACGACCGGGCCGGAGCGTGATTACACGGTCAAAGTCGTGGCTGAGGGGTTGGAGCCGGGCGGTCACTATTTCTATCGCTTCCGCGCCGCCGGCGCCACTTCGGCCGTCGGGCAGACCCGCACCTTGCCGGTGGGACGGGTCGAGCGGCTCGGCATTGCCCTGGCCTCGTGTTCCAACTTCGCCTTTGGCTATTTCAATGCCTATGACGCCATCGCCCGCGACCCGGCGGTCGATTACGTGCTCCACACCGGCGACTATATCTACGAATATGGCGCCGACGGTTGGGGCGCGGAAACCGCCCGGAAGCTCGGCCGGGTGCACGAGCCGGCGAACGAGATCGTCTCGCTGTCAGACTATCGGATCCGCCACGCCCAGTACAAGACCGATGCCGGTTCGCAGGCCATGCTGGCGGCCAAGCCGCTGCTGGCCTGCTGGGATGACCACGAAAGCGCCAACAATCCCTGGACCGGCGGGGCGCAGAACCATCAACCGGGCAAGGAAGGCGATTGGGCTGAACGCCGGGCGGCTTCGATCCGCGCCTATTTTGAATGGATGCCGGTGCGCGAGCCAGGGCCGGGCCGGACCCAGATGCAGTTCTGGCGGACCTATGTGTTCGGGGATCTCGCGACGCTTTCGACACTGGAAACCCGCCACACCGCGCGCGCCAGGCAGATCGACTACGATCCCTATCGCAAGACCATTGCCAGCCGCGCCGATGCCCGGGCCATGGAGCGCGACACCTTCGGCGCGATCGGGCGCACGATGCTGTCGCGCGAACTGGAGGCAGACCTGACCGCTGCCTGGACCAATTCCAAGGCGGCGGGCCAGCCGTGGCGCCTGATCGGCAATCCCATGCCGATCGCGCGGACCCGCGTGCCCGACGTGGTGGCGCTGGGCCTGATCCCCGATCCGGCCACGCAGACCAAGCCTTTGTCTGCGGCGGTCGATATGGCCTGGAAGGGCAAGTGGAACATGCCGTTCTATCCCGACACCTGGGACGGCTACGAATGGGCGCGCGAGCGGTTCTACAGTCAGGCGCGCGCTGCCGGGGTCAATGACCTGGTCTTCCTGACGGGCGACAGCCACAGCTTTTGGGCCAACCGCCTGGCCAATGCTGCTGGCCAGCCGATGGGCCTCGAACTTGGCACGGCCGGGATCACGTCACCCGGTGATTTTGCGGAAAGCGGGTTCGATGCGGAGACGGCGCGCAAGCTCGATGTCGCTTTCGCCGAACACAATCCCGAGGTGCTGTGGACCGATGATGCGCACCAGGGCTATGTCCGTCTGGTCCTCACTCCGGGCGAAGGCCGGGCGACCTATGTGGCGATCAGCAATATCCGTAGCCAGCGTTACACGGTCCGCACGGTGACCGATTGGCGGCTCGTGCGCGGTGACGCCGGGCTGGACATGGTCCAGGTCTGACAGCGCCCGTCACATTCGTTAGAGACGTGTAACCACCTTGTCGTCAAACGGTCGCTGCCGAGTCACGCAAAGGCATTAGTTCACACCCCGCAACACAAGTTTCGGGGAAACCATCATGACTTCTCTTCGCCGTTTTCGGGCTGTCCTGCTTTGCACGATCGGGTCCTTCGCGCCGCTGTCCGCAGCCCATGCCGAGGAAGCTACGGAAGCCGATGCCGATACCATCGTTGTTACCGGATCGCGGCCGATCGCCGAATCCGAAGCCGCTGCGCTGAAGGTCCAGCGCGAGGCCGACTCGCTGGTCACAGTTGCGGCCTCGGATTCGGTCGGGCGTCTGCCGGATCAAAACGTCGCCCAGGCTGCCAGCCGTCTGCCGGGCATTGCCATCGAGCGCGACCAAGGCCAGGCCCGCTACATCTCGCTGCGCGGCGCGCCAAATTACTGGACCACGCTGAGCTTTGACGGGATCAACGTTGTCAGCCCCGAAGGCCGCGATGCGCGGTTCGATTCGGTCCCATCGGCCATCGCCGCGCAGATCGTGGTTTCGAAAGCAGTCACCCCGGACATGCCGGGGGAGACCGTATCGGGCAATGTCAACGTGGTGACGCGTTCGGCCTTCGACTATTCGGGTCTGCATGCTGCGGGCAAGGCCGGGATCGGGTTTGCCGAACTGGGCGACAAGCGCGAATACGAAGGCTCGCTGGTCGTGTCAGACCGGCTGCCGCTGGGCGAGGGCGAACTCGGGGTGCTGGTCTCGGCCAGCTATTACGAGCGCAACATGATCACCGACAACTTTGAGAATGACTGGGAACGCGTCGCGCAGGACCAGCGCCCGGGTGCCGCGACCCGCTTCTGGGTTCATGAAACCGAGAACAAGCTGTACCGCCTGACCCGCCGCAATTGGTCGGTTTCGGGCCGGCTCGACTGGAAGCCTGACAGCGCCAACACGGTCTCTCTGCGTTCGATCTATACAACCTTCACCGATGATGAAGCGCGCGATAATTACCGCTTCGATCTCGACGATCGTCAGGGCGATCTGGTGGCCAACACTGCCGCCTGCACCATCACGCCCAACCCGACCCCAACGACGTCGGGCTATGCCGATGTCTGTATTGGCAACACGCCGCTCAAGGGCACGATCTATGGCATCGACATCCGCCAGCGCTCGACGCTCCGCGCCTTCCGCCAGTCGATCTTCACCAACACACTGGAAGGCATGCACGACTTCGCAGATGGTTGGAACCTGACATGGGTTGGCAATTACACTCAGTCCAAGGATGATCGTTCGGTGATCGGTGAGATCGCCTGGGACAGCCCCTCGACCCGCACCCTGCGGCCAACCGTCGGCTATGATTTCAGCGATCCCGGCTTTGCCCGGCTGACGCTGTTCAACACGCTTCAACTCACCAGCCCGACGCGCTTCCAGGCCGGCTCGCAGGTCACGGCAATCGACAGTTTCACCAAGGCTCCAAGCAGCCTGACCGTGCTTGACGCCATCGATACGACGGACGCCTATACCGGCAAGTTGGTGCTGAGCCGTGAAACGGGCTTTCTGGGCGGCGATGCCGTGCTCAAGGCCGGTTTCCAGTTCGACCAGCGGACCAAAATCGTCGACGAAGACCGCATCCAGCTGACGAGTGCGGCGCAGCTGGCTCAGGTCGGCGTGCCGACGGACTACAACGCCTTCTCGCTCGACCAGCCGTTCCTGGGGGCAATCCCGCTGGGCTATACCTTCCGGTACTTCGATCCGGCAAAGATGCAGACTGTCGCGGCTAATGCCCGCCAGGCCTTCACCTTCGCCCCGGTCACCGGCAACATCTACGATGTCCGCGAGCAGGTCTTTGCCGGCTTCGTGATGGGCACGGTCAAATACGACTGGGGTTCGGTCCTTGGCGGGGTTCGCATCGAGCACCTCAAGAACCGCGGGATCGCAACCGGTACGGTCGGCACGGTGACCGGCCCAATCGTGGCGGAATCGAGCCGCACCATGGCTTTCCCGAGCCTGCATTTGAACTTCAATGTCGACGATACCAAAAAGCTGCGACTGTCATTCAACAACGGCGCGGCCCGGGCCGATTACGACCAGTTGCGTCCGAACGTAACCGTGAATGACCTCGCCCGGACGATCTCGGGCGGAAACCCTGGCGTGAAGCCTGAGCGGGCCTATGGCGTCGATGCCTATTTCGAATGGTATCTGCGTCCGCAGGGTTACCTGATGGCCGGCGTCTTCTACAAGAAGGTCAAGGACGTCCTCTATACCCAGACGCGCAAGTTCGGCTCGGATGCCCTCAATACCGGCGGGATCGACCGTTCGGACTATGACTTCAGCGGGATCACCAACGGCGGTGACGGTCGGATCTATGGCTTCGAAGCCGCAGCCCAGCTGCAGCTTGAACCCTGGACTGAAAGCCTGGGCCTGCCTGAGTGGATGGGCGGCTTCGGGATCAGCGCCAACCTGACGCTGAACAACAGCGAAGTGACCAAGCCCGCGATCGGTGCAGTGCCGAACCGCAAGGTGCGCCTGCCGGGCACCTCTGACGTGGTCTACAACCTGGGCGGCTACTACGAAAAGTACGGCCTCTCGCTGCGCCTGCAGTATCAGCGCCGCAGCACCTGGCTGGATGGCATTGCCGACGATCTGGCTGATGGCGGGGACACCTACTGGGCGGCGGATGACGAGCTCGACTTCTCGGCGCGTTATGCGATCACCAAGAACATCGAGGTCTACTTCGATGCCTCGAACCTGCTCAACAAGCCGGGCCGGCGCTATTCGGAGCCGGGCAACCTGTTGACCGCCACTGGCACGCCTTCGCCCACCACTACCAACCAGACGATCGAGTGGGAACGCTTCGGGCGGCGTTACAGCGGCGGGATCCGGGTCAACTTCTGATGCGGCTCGCACTGGCATTTGCCGCACTGGTCTGGGCAGCACCGCTTGCTGCCCAGACCGCCACTGTCACCGCCCGAGCTGAAACGGTGCCGGTCGGCACGGCAAATGATGACGCGGCCGACGATCCGGCGATCTGGCGTGATGCCAAGCAGCCGGCAAAGAGCCTGATCGTCGCCACCGACAAGAAGGCCGGGCTTTACGTCTATGGCCTCGATGGCCAAGTGAAGGGGTTCACAGCTGCAGGCCGGGTCAACAACGTTGCCCTGGTCGATATGGGCCGGGCCGGGGTGATCGTTGCGGCGAGCGATCGCAACGATGAAGCCCGCGCACTGATTCAGCTCTACCGGCTCGACACCGGCAAGGGTACGCTGGCACCGCTCGGCCGGGTCGAGGGCGGTGCCGGTGAAGCCTATGGGCTTTGCCTGTGGCGGCAGGGCGGCACGCTCAATGCCTATTCGGTGCTGAAGCACGGCGCGATCCATCATGTCCGGGTCGCATTGGGCCAGGTGCCGATTGGAACCATCGCCCGGACCATGCAGCTCACCACCCAGACCGAAGGCTGCGTGGTCGATCCGCGTTCGCGCAGACTTTACGTGGGCGAGGAAGATCGCGGCGTCTGGTCTTTTGATGCCCAGGCAAATGGCCCGGTCGAGGGCACGCTTGTGGCCCCGGTTGATGGCACGCAGTTGGTTGCCGACGTTGAGGGTCTGGCAATCATGCCGCAAGGGCGGCGCGGCGGCTGGCTGGTCGTTTCCAGCCAGGGTGACAATGCCTTCGCGCTCTATCGGCTATCCGATTACCGCCCAGTCGGCCGCTTTCGCGTCAGCCCGGGCAAGTTCGGCAGCGTCGAGGAAACCGACGGGATCGAGGTCCATCCCGGCAGCTTCGGCAAGGATTTTCCGGGCGGGTTGTTTGTGGCTCAGGATGGTCATAACGAACCAGCGGCGCAAAACTTCAAACTTGTCGCTTGGCGCGATATTATCCGTGCCGTGAAGCGCCAGTCTAAGGAACAGCCCCGATGAACATCTCGCGCCGCGGTTTCGCTGCCACCAGCTTGGCGGCGCTGGCGCTCGGCGGTTGGTCACGGATCGGTGTGACGCAGACGAGCGACACCTACCGCAACGAAGTTCCCGGCTATGGCCCGCTGCGCGCCGACCCGGCCGGCTATTTCGACCTGCCCGAAGGTTTCTCCTATCGCGTGCTCGCCAAGGCGGGCGAAACGATGGATGACGGGTTCATCGTCCCCGACAAGTTCGACGGGATGGGCTGTATTCCGCTGGCCGGTGGCCGACTGGCGCTGGTGCGCAATCACGAGCTGAGCCTGGGTGCAGAAGCCAGAGGCCCCGCCGGTACCGACCCGGTTTTGGAACAGAAGCTGGCCGCAGCAACGGTGTTTGATCGCGGGCAAGGCGGCCGGGTCCTCCCGGGTGGAACGACCACGCTGGTGCTCGAGGCCCACGGGAACCGGGTCCTGGGTCAGCACCTCTCGCTAGCCGGGACCTCGACCAATTGCGCAGGCGGCGTTACGCCATGGGGCTCCTGGCTGACCTGCGAGGAAACGATCGTCTCGGCTCCCAAGACCGGAACCAGCCACGGCTGGGTATTCGAAGTGCCGGCCGCAGCAACCGGGCTGGTGAACCCGGTCCCGCTCAGGGCGATGGGCCGCTTTCGGCACGAAGCCGCGGCTGTCGATCCCAAGACCGGCATCGTCTATCAGACCGAAGATCAGGACGACGGCCTGTTCTATCGCTTCATCCCGAACGTCCCGGGCAAGCTGGCTGCTGGTGGCAAGCTGCAGGCGCTGGCTTTTGCCGATGGCGGCCGGGACAGCCGCAACTGGACTGTCGCGGATTGGGCGATGGGCAAAAGCCGCGCGGTCCGCTGGATCGATCTGGACGAGGTCGAAAGCCCGAACGACGATCTGCGCCAACGTGGCTACGCCTCCGGTGCGGCGCGCTTTGCCCGGGGTGAGGGTATCCACCTTGGCCGCCGCGCGCGCGGCGGGGTCGAGTTCTTTTTCACCTGTACCTCCGGCGGCTCTGGTCGATATGGTCAGATCATGCGCTATGTGCCTTCGCGCGCAGCCGGCAAGCCCTCCCAGATCGAGCTATTCCACGAATCCACCGATCCCAAGCTGATGGATTATGCAGACAATCTGACCGTTGCTCCGTGGGGCCACCTGATTGTCTGTGAGGACCGCAAGGGGGATCAGATCAACCATCTGCGCGGCGTGACACCGGCTGGCCGAAGCTATACCCTGGCGCGGCTCAATGCCGAGACGGAACTGGCGGGTGCCTGTTTCTCTCCAGACGGCAGGACGCTGTTCGTCAATGCCTATTCCCCCGGCCGGACGCTGGCGATTACGGGCCCCTGGGACAAGGTCAAAGCCTGATCGTCACTATAGTGTAACATCGCTGTCCCAACTCACGGCCAGGGGTCACAACAGGAAGCAGGCGGGAAATGGCGAGGGCGAGGGATTCGCTGGGTGAGATCAGGGCGCTGTCGGCGTCCGAGCGCTATTTCAATCGCGAACTCAGCTGGTTGTCGTTCAACTTGCGGGTGCTGGCTGAGGCCTGCAACCCGGATTACCCGTTGCTCGAACGCCTGCGCTTCCTGTCGATCTCCGGCAGCAATCTTGACGAATTCATGATGGTCCGCGTCGCCGGCCTGGCAGCGCAGGTCCGCCGCCAGATCGACGAGGTGTCGATTGACGGTATGACGCCGGCGCAGCAACTGGCCGCCGTGCGCGATGCCGTCACCGAGCTAGAGACGGCCCAGCAGGACGTCTGGCGCGAACTGCGCGACCTGTTGGCGACAGAGGGAATCGTCCTGGCCGATGGCGCGCCGCTCAACCCGCCCCAGGCGCGCTGGCTGCGTGACTATTTCCTTGAGCATGTGGTTCCGATCATCACGCCCCAGGCGATCGACCCGGCGCACCCGTTTCCGTTCGTAGCTAACCAGGGGATGGGCATTCTCTTCCCGCTGCTGCGATCGAACGACGGATCGGCGGTGATGGAGATGGTGCTGATCCCGCAGGCTCTGCCGCGATTCATCCGCCTGCCAGGGGATCAGGCCGTCTATATCAGCATCGAGGACCTACTCTGCCGCAATGCCGCACTGCTGTTCCCCGGCTTTCGAGTGCTCGGCCACGGGGTGTTCCGCGTCCTGCGCGATAGTGACCTTGAGGTGGAGGAAGACGCGGAGGACCTGGTCCGCTATTTCCGCACCGCAATCCAGCGCCGCCGCCGCGGGCGGGTGATCCTGCTGCAATTGCAGGGCGGCATTGATCCGGCCGCGGAGCAGATGTTGCGCAAGCAGCTGCGGCTCGATCACGCGATGGTCCTCAAGACGCCCGGCTTGATTGGGATCGGGGGGCTCGCCGCACTGGTCGATGAAGACCGTCCGGACCTGAAGTTCGAGCCCTATAGCCCGCGCTATCCTGAGCGTATTCGCGAGCACGACGGCGATTGCTTCGCCGCAATCCGCGAGAAGGACATCATCATTCACCACCCTTACGAAACCTTCGAGGTGGTGGTCGATTTCCTGCGTCAGGCCGCGTCCGATCCCGATGTCGTGGCGATCAAGCAGACGCTCTACCGTGCGGGCAAGCAATCGGCGGTGATTGCCGCGCTGATTGCGGCAGCCGAAGCGGGCAAGGCCGTGACCGCCGTTGTGGAGCTGAAGGCTCGATTTGACGAAGAGCAAAACCTGGAATGGGCCAGCCAGCTTGAGCGGGCGGGCATTCAGGTGATCTACGGCTTTGTCGACTGGAAGACCCACGCCAAGGTTTCCATGGTCGTGCGGCGCGAAGGCAAGGTTCACCGCACCTACTGCCACTTTGGTACCGGCAACTATCACCCGGTGACTGCCCGAACCTATACCGACCTCAGCTTCTTCACCGCCGATCCGCGTGCCGGACGCGACGCCGGCAAGCTGTTCAACTTCGTGACCGGTTATGTCGAGCCGAAGCGAACCGAACTGTTGACCCTTTCACCAATCGGCATGCGCGAGATGCTCTATGACTGCATCGATGCCGAGGCCGAGAATGCCCGGCGTAGCAAGCCCGCAGCGATCTGGGCCAAGCTCAATTCGCTGACCGATCCGCGATTGATCGATCGGCTCTATGCTGCCAGCTCTGCCGGGGTGCAAGTCAGCCTGGTCGTGCGCGGCATCTGTTGCCTGCGGCCAGGCGTGCCAGGGCTGTCCGAAAATATCATGGTCAAGTCGATCATCGGCCGCTTCCTTGAGCATAGCCGGATCTGGGCCTTTGCTTGTGGCCAAGCGCTGCCCAGCGCCAAGGCCAAGGTGTTCATTTCGTCTGCTGACGGCATGACCCGCAATCTCGATCGGCGCGTGGAACTGCTGGTGCCGATCCGTAACCGCACGATTCACCGCCAGGTCCTGGACCAGGTGATGGTAGCCAACCTGATCGATACCGAGCAGAGCTGGATCCTCGACCCGAGCGGCAGCTATCGCCGTGTTGGCAAGGTGCCCGAGCCGTTCAATCTGCATCGGTATTTCATGACCAATCCATCGCTCTCCGGGCGCGGTGCGGCATTGACCAGTGGGCACAAGGTGCCGAAACTCGCGCTGCGGCGCGGCGCTGCCTGAGGGGATTTTGATGGGACTGCGCGATACCACCAACGGTCACGCCCGCGCTCAGCAGGCCGTGATCGATATCGGTTCGAACACCGTGCGCCTGGTGATCTATGGCGGCCCCGCCCGGGCCCCGGTTGTGTTGCTGAACGAGAAGGTTTCGGCGCGCCTGGGCAAGGGCGTGGCTGAAAATGGGAAGCTGTCCGAAAAGGCGATGCATGCGGCGCTGGTCGCGCTTGGCCGCTATGCCGCATTGCTTCGCGCGCAGGGGATTGGCCGGGTCCATGTCGTGGCTACGGCTGCAACCCGCGATGCCGCTAATGGCGCGGACTTTCTAGACAAGGTAGCCGCCCTCGGCCTCCAGCCGCGGCTGCTGACCGGGGAAGAGGAAGCCCTGACCAGTGCGGCCGGCGTCGCCGGGGCCTTTCCCGATGCGAAGGGCGTAGTCGCAGACCTCGGTGGTGGCAGCCTGGAACTGGTTCGCATCGCTGGCACGCAGTATGAGCATGGCAGCAGCCTGCCGCTTGGCACTCTGCGCCTGCCCGCCCTCCGCAGCGCCGGAGCAGCCAAGTTCAAGCGCAAGGTCGATAAGCTGATCGCAGACAGCGGCAGCCGCTGCGAGCCGGGCGAGGCGCTCTATCTCGTCGGCGGATCGCTGCGCGCGCTGGCCCGCTATCACCAGCATCTGATTGGCTCGCCGATCGATGATCCGCATGGTCTGGCGATGGAGCCCGAGGCCCTGCTTTCGCTCTGCCGCAAGCTGCAGCGCAGCACCGTGCTGGCCGGGGTGCCGGGCGTATCGCCAGCGCGGCTTGCGTGCTTGCCAGATACGGCGGCGCTGCTCGCCGCGCTGATTGCCACAATCAAGCCCAGCCATGTGATCTTTTCCGGGTGGGGGCTGCGCGAAGGGCTGATCTTCAACGATCTGCCCCTGGCTCAGCGCCGCGCGGACCCCTTCGCCGCCGGGGTGCGCGCCTTTGCCGAACCGCTCGGAGCCTCGCCAGCTGTTGCAGCGATGATTGCGGGTTGGACGGCCGGGGTCGTCGGATCGCACGATTATGAGGAGGAAAACCTCCGGCTCTCGGCCACGATCCTGGCAATCGCCTCGCAACAGGTTGAGCCCAACCTGCGCAGCGTGACCGTGGTCGACTGGGCGCTGCACAAACGGTGGATCGGGATTGGCGGCGCGGGCCGCGCGATGCTGGCGGCTTGTCTGCTGGCCAATGCCAATCGTGATGTCCCGGTCGATATCGAACTGCTCGCCGCGCCAGAGGAGATTTACAAGGCGATCGGATGGGGGCTCGGCATCAGGCTGTGTCGCCGCCTGACCGGTCTTGCACCGCAGCTGTTCTCCAGCGCCGACCTGATGGTGAGCGATGGGCAGCTGGTCCTCTCGCTCGCTCCGGCCATTGTTCCGCTAGCGACTGATGTTGTCGAGAAGGACCTCAAGCTGCTGGCCGAGCACCTAGCGCTCAAACCTGTCATCGAACCGCGCGCGCTGTAACCAAACTGCCTCCGTCCCGTCACGCCGGCGCAACTTGCCCGTGGCAATTCCTCCAGCAGGCAGGGATGGAGATGGGCCATGCTCGTACGCGACCGGAAACAAGATCAGCTCGACCTGGGTATCAACGGCATCGAGGGGGGCGGCGGGAGACCGGTACCGGCCTGGCTGCTCGGCCCCGACCCAAAGGGCTTTCGCCCGAAGCGGCGCTATCGCACGGTCTGGGTTTCCGATGTCCACCTCGGCACGCGCGGTTGCAATGCGACCATGCTGGTCGATTTCCTTCGTTCGGTGGAATGCGAGACGCTCTATCTGGTCGGCGACATCGTTGATGGCTGGCGGCTGCGCAGCGGGTGGTACTGGCCTGATGCCCATAACGAGGTGGTTCGCAGGGTTCTAAAGATGGCGCATCGCGGAACTCGCGTGGTGCTGGTCGCGGGCAACCATGACGAAATGTTCCGCGACTATGCCGGGATGAGCCTGGGCGGGATCGAGATCGCGCTCGAAGCGGTCCACCGCACCGCTGACGGTCGCCGTCTGCTGGTGACCCATGGCGATAGCTTCGACACGGTCGTGCTCTACGCCCGCTGGCTCGCCTTCCTGGGTGACCTGGCTTACCGGATCCTGCTGCGCGCCAACGTGGTGATCAACGCGGTGCGCAAGCGGTTGCGGCTGCCCTACTGGTCGCTCGCCGCGCATCTCAAACGCAAGGTCAAGAACGCGGTCGCCTATGTCAGCAGCTTCGAAGAGGCGCTGGCGCACGAGGCGGCGGAGCGGCAGATGGACGGGATCGTCTGCGGGCACATCCATTGCGCCGAGATCCGCCAGATCGGCGACATCACCTATTATAACGACGGGGATTGGGTCGAGAGCTGCACGGCCCTGGTCGAGGAGGCGGACGGCGCCATGCGGATTGTCCATTGGGGCGAAGAATGCGCCTCGCCTGCCGATGCCAATGAGCTGCTGATCGAGGAGTGCGCAGCATGAGAATCGCCATCGCAACCGATGCCTGGTTCCCGCAGGTCAACGGCGTGGTCCGCACGCTTTCCGCCACCGTGGCCGAGCTGGATCGGCGCGGCTATGAGGTCGAGCTGATTACGCCGCAGAATTTTTCGACGATGCCGATGCCGGGCTATGCCTCGATCCGCCTCGCCATGGCGCCGCGCTTCACGACCCGGCGGATGCTTGGCCGGTTCAATCCAGACATTGTCCACATCGCCACCGAAGGGCCGATCGGCTGGAGCGCGCGAAGCTGGTGCAAATCGCACAACGTCCCGTTCACGTCGGCCTTCCACACGCAGTTCCCGAAGTATGCGGCGGTCCGCACAGGCCTGAGCGAAGACGTATTCTGGCCAGTGATGCGTCGCTTTCACCGATCCAGCCGCGCGGTGTTGGCCGCGACCCCCAGCCTCGCGGCCGAGCTGCGCGAGCGCGGGATTGATCAGGTCCGGCCCTGGGGTCGCGGGGTTGATCACTGGCTGTTTCGCCCAACCGGCGAGCTCCATGCCGATATCGCCAGCCTGCCCCGGCCGATCCTGCTCAACGTTGGCCGGGTTGCCCCGGAAAAGAACCTGGAGGCGTTCCTGGATGCCAACCTGCCGGGATCGAAAGTGATCGTGGGCGATGGGCCGGATCTTGACCGGCTCAAGGCGCTTTATCCGAAAGCGCACTTCATGGGGGCAATGGCGGGCGAAGAACTGGCTTCGGCTTATCGCACGGCAGATTGCTTCGTCTTCCCCAGCCTGACCGACACTTTTGGCCTAGTGGTGATCGAGGCACTGTCGTCTGGCGTGCCGGTCGCTGCTTATCCGGTGCAGGGTCCAATCGACATCCTTGGCCCCAACGGCCGCGGCACCGGCACGGAGATGCCGGCGACGGTCGGTGTCTGCGACGAGAGCCTGGAGCGCGCCGTGCTCAAGGCGCTGACCCTAGACCGCAGCGCCGCAGCCGTATTCGGGCAGCGCTTCAGTTGGGAGCGGGCGACCGATCAGTTCGTTGCCGCAATTGCTGGGGCGCGGGCCGAAGCGCAGCTATTCGCTTCATACGAGTTGGTGCCAGCCTAAGCTCCAGGTCGTAATTGGCGGACAGGGTGGGATTCGAACCCACGGTGAGCTTGCACCCACGGCGGTTTTCAAGACCGCTGCCTTAAACCACTCGGCCACCTGTCCATACCAGTGCAACGCCCGCTAGCGGCAAAGCGCCGGATTGTCACGCCCGTTGGATTTTCCGAATCGCCGAGGCTGTGCCAAGGTCGCGCAGATGAGCTTGCTGCGCCGAATCTGGGTTACTTTTCCGCTGGGTGCGGCTGCTGCGGCATTCTCGATGCCGTCGGCGCCGCAAGCTGAGCCGCAACAACCCGATGTGGCGATCCCGGTGGTCCAGGCCGTGTCAGCTGCGTCCGCACCGGTCGATGGCTTCCAGTCCTACCTCCAGCTCGTCGCGGCCAAGGCGCGCGGGCAGAGGGTGAGCCAGCAGGCAATCGACAGTGTGCTGGGCGGGCTGACCTACAACCCGCGCGTGGTCGCACTTGATCGCGCCCAGCCGGGTTCAAACCCCGGCACCCCGCCGCCATTCCAGGACTATTACGAACGCCATATCGGCGCGGCGCGGATCAATGGCGGGCGCAACGCCTTGGCCGAAAATCTCGATCTGATCCGCCAAATGGAGGCGCAATACGGGGTTCCCGCCAAGTTCATCGTGGCGATTTGGGGCAAGGAAACCTTCTATGGCCGGATCAAGGGCGATTTCGATCTGGCCCGGTCGCTCGCCACGCTCGCTTATGAAGGGCGCCGCCGCGAGCTGTTCGAAGGCGAGCTGATTGCGCTGATGAAGATGATTGATCGCGGCGTGCCGCGGTCGCGGATGCTTGGCAGTTGGGCCGGGGCCTTTGGCAATCCGCAGTTCCTCCCTTCGGTGTTCCTGCGGGTGGCGCGCGACGGCGACGGCGATGGCGATGCCGATATCTGGAATGACCGCGCCGATACCTTTGCCTCGATCGCCAACTATTTCCGCGATGCCGGCTGGCGTTCGGGTGAGCCTTGGGGCGTGCGGGTATCAGTTCCTTCCAGTCTCGATCGCAACCAGCTTGGCACGCAATTGCAGTCCCCGGCTTGTCCGCGGGTTCATGCCCGGCATTCGCAATGGAAGACGGTGGCGGAATGGCGCGCCTTGGGCGTCGTGCCGCTGGGCGGGATCGCCGATTCCACCATGGCAACCCTGTTCGAACCCGATGGCGTGGGCAACGGCGCCTTCCTCTTAACCGGTAATTATCGGGTTATCCTGCATTATAACTGCTCGAACTACTACGCACTGTCCGTGGGGTTGCTTGCAGATGAGATTGTCCGTTAACCGAAACCTGCCGCTTGCGGCATTGACCTTGTTGCTGGCCGCCGGAGCTCCGGCCTGGTCCAAGGACCGGCCCGCGCCGGTGCTCGCCAATGGCCCGCAGGCCGACTATCCGATGGTGCTGGGCCAGCCCTTTACTGTCGATGGGCTGACCTATACCCCGGTCGATACGATGAACTACGACGTGGTCGGCCATGCGGCGACCTCCGCGGAAGGCGGAGATGCCATCACCGCCAGCCACCGCACGCTGCCGCTGCCGAGCTATGTCGAAGTTACTGCGCTCGACACCGGTCGGACGATTCTGGTTCGACTCGAACGACGTGGACCGATGACTGGGAACCTTCTGACCGAGCTTTCGCCCGGTGCCGCTGCCCAACTGGGCATCGCCGGTCAAGCTCGCGCGCCCGTCCGCGTACGCCGGGTCAATCCGCCTGAGCCCGAACGCTCGGCCCTGCGCTCTGGCCGTGCCGCCCCGGCCCGGATGGATACGCCGCCGTCGCTGCGGGCCGTGTTGATGCGCCGCCTTGAACAGCAGGGTCCAGGTATCCAGGTCTCCCGTCCTGGGCCAATGCCGACACCCGACAAGCTGCCGCCGGTACCGCAAGCCGTGCCTGGCTCGCGTGCCGCAGCGCCGACCGCCGCTTCCGCTCCGGTCGCTGCACCGGCAGCGAAGCCAGCCCCGAAGCCCGCCGCCGTAGTCGCCAAGCCTGATCCCAAGCCCGCGATTGCAGCGCCAGCAAAGGGCGGCTGGCTGGTTCAAGTCGGTGCCTTCTCCAGCCAGGCACGGGCCGAGGCTGCCGCAAAAGCAATCGGCGCTCAGGTCGCGCCTGCTGGCAAGCTGTGGCGCGTCCGCATGACCGGGCTCGCTTCGCAGGCCGCCGCCGATGCAGCGCTGGCGAAGGCCAAGGCGGCAGGCTATAGCGACGCCAGGATTCAGCGCGCCGACTGATCTGGTTCTGCGGCGCCGATTGCGCCGGGGAACAATTGCCTAAACAGCTGGCACTATTCGTGATTGTCGCCAGCCTGCTGGCCCTGCCGGGCCGCGCGGCGGGCCCGGCTGCCGTGCCCGTGCCGGCCAGCGTCAATTCCGCACCCATTGCCCTGCTGGTCGATTTTTCGGCCGGACAGACGCTCTATGCGCGCGAGGCTGATCGGCGCTTCCGCCCCGCTTCGATGGCCAAGGTTATGAGCGCGCTGGTCGCGTTTGATCTGATCAAGATCGGCAGACTTGACGAGAATGGGCTGGTGTCCGTCGATCCCGACCTAGCTGCGCAATGGTCTGGCAAGGGCACTACGCTGTCCTTGCGGGCGGGTGAGAATGTCCCGGTCAAGCGGTTGATCGAAGGGATGATCACCGCTTCGGCCAACGACGCCACCGAAGTCCTTGCCCAACACGCCGCTGGTGATCGCGGCAGATGGCTGGCGCTGATGAACGCCCGGGCCAAGTCGCTGGGTATGGCGGATAGCACCTTTGCTAGCCCGAGCGGCTGGCCCGATGGCGGCAGGACACTGGTCACTGCGCGCGATATGGTGCGCCTCGGGCGCGCACTGATCGAAGAGCATCCGGAGCTTTACAGGCGGTATTTAGGTCATCCGTCGATGACCTGGAGAGGCACGCAGCTGGCCAGCCGCAATCCCTTCGCCGGCAAGCTGGCGGGGGCGGACGGGATCAAGACCGGACATACCAGCGAGATTGGCTACAACTTCCTTGGCGCGGTCCAGCGTGATGGTCGCCGCCTGGTCTTGCTGATCGGCGGTGCGCCCGGCGAGGCAGCGCGGGCCGAGGCTGCGCGAGATCTGGCAGAATGGGGCTATGCCGCATGGGACAGCCGGCCGCTGGTTGCCAAGGGGCAGGTGGTCGGCCGTGCTTTGGTGCAAGATGGTGCGGACCGTTCGGTCGAGTTGATTTCACAGCGCGACTGGCGCCTGGCCGTGCCGCGGGGTTCTGCAGCGCGCATCACCACCCGGTTGGTCTATCGCGGCCCGCTGCGTGCGCCGATCGAGGCCGGACAGGTTGTTGCCGGGCTAGAGGTGACCGTGGCGGGACAGCCCCCGCATGACATTCCCCTCGCAACGCGGCAGCGGGTAACGCGGGCCGGACCGTTCGACAGGATGGTAAATGGCCTGCTAGGGCTCCTGCCATGACGCGCGGAAAGTTCATTGCCCTGGAAGGCGGCGAAGGGGCTGGCAAGAGTACCCAGGCCCGGCTGTTGGCCGAAGCCTTGCGCGCGCGCGGCCAGGCTTGCGTGGTAACCCGTGAACCAGGTGGCACTCCGGGCGCCGAAGCGATCCGCGCGCTGCTGTTGGGGACGGAAGGGGAAGGGTGGCATCCCCGGGCCGAGGCCCTGCTGTTTGCCGCGGCCCGCTCCGACCATGTCGAGCGGTTGATCGTGCCAGCGCTGGAACGCGGCGATTGGGTGATCTGCGATCGCTTTGTTGATTCAAGCCGGGCTTATCAAGGCGGCGGCGGCGGGCTCTCCGATGCCGAAGTGCTCGACCTGCACCGGATTGGCAGTGCCGGGCTGCTGCCCGACCTGACCCTGCTGATCGAAGTCGCGCCTGAGATCGTGACGCAGCGCCTCACCGCGCGTGATGGCGATCAGGCTGACCGGATCGGTGGTCGCAACGCCAGTTATCATGCCGCTGTCGGTGCCGCTTTCCGGCGCTTTGCCGAGGCTGAGCCGGCGCGCTTTGCCCGGATCGACGGGAACGGCACGGCCGAGGCGGTCCACGCTGCAGTGATGGCTGGGCTGGAGCCGCTGCTGCCATGAACCTGCGCGGTCACGATACCGCCTGGGCTGAATGGCGCGCCGCGCTGGGCTCGGAACGGATGCACCATGCCTGGATCCTGGCGGGACCACGCGGGCTGGGCAAAGGCCTGTTCGCGCGCGCGGCGGCGGCCGAGCTGGTCGCCGAACCCGGCATGCCGCAACCGCCGGCCGATCGCCATCCCGATATCCTGATCCCCGAGCATCCGCCCGAAAACAAGGAAGAGGAGAAGAAGCGCGCTGAAGGGCAGGAAGATGTTCGCCGCAAACGCTCGATCCCGATTGACGAAATCCGCGCGATTCAGCACCGGCTGACCACTCGGCCGACCCTGGGCGCGCGCCGCGCCGTGATCATCGACCCGGCGGACGATCTGGAGAAAGGCGCGGTCAACGCCTTGCTCAAGAGCCTGGAGGAGCCGCCAGTCGGCACTTACTTCCTGCTGGTTGCGCACCGGCCCGGACGGCTCCTGCCGACGATCCGTTCGCGCTGCCGGATGCTGCGGTTCGCGCCTCTGGCCGATAGCGAGGTTGAGGCCGTTTTGCGGGAAGCTGCGCCCGAAGCAGATCCCGCCGCCCGCGAAGCCGCTGTCGCCGCAGCGCAGGGTTCGCCGGGCGTGGCGCTCGAGTTCCTCGACCAGAATCTCGGCACGGTGCTCAAGGCGATGCAGGCGATCCTCGCGCGCGGGGACGATGATTTTGCCCTGCGCGGGGTGTTGGCTGCCGAGATCGGTGCGCGCCCGGATCGGGACCGGATGCAGGCCGTGGCCGAGCTGGCTCGCGCGGTTTTGGCCGCAGGATTGGCCAGCGGCTCGCGTGCCCATCAGGCGCGGATCATCACTGCCCATGCCGAACTGGTCCGGCTAGCCGGACAATTGCCGACCTACAACTTCGATCCGGGCCTGGCTGCCATGGAAATTGGCGGGTTGCTGGCCTCCGCCGCGATGCCTAGAGAGGCCGCGTAACCCCTTCCGGAAAGACTGCAAACGGCGATGGCCGAACCCTTCTATATCACCACCGCAATCGCCTATCCCAATGGCCGCCCGCACATCGGCCATGCCTATGAAGCGATTGCCGCCGATGCCATTGCGCGGTTCCAGCGGGCGATGGGCCGCGATGTGCGCCTGGTCACCGGGACCGATGAGCATGGTCTGAAAATGGACCAAACGGCGCGCAAGCTGGGCCGTGATACGCTCGAGTTCGCGACGGAAATGTCCAACTATTTCCGTGAAATGTGTGCGGAACTTAACATCAGCTATGATGCATTTCGGCGCACTACGGAAGAGCAGCACAAGGCCGCCTCGATCGCGATCTGGCAGGCCATGGAAGCTGCGGGCGATCTCTATCTCGATCGCTACGAGGGCTGGTACTCGGTCCGTGACGAAGCGTACTATGACGAGAGCGAGCTGCAGGACGGGGAAGGGGGGCAGCGCCTCTCACCGCAAGGCACGCCGGTTGAATGGACGGTCGAGGAAAGCTGGTTCTTCCGCCTGTCGAAGTACCGCGACTACCTGATCGAACTCAACGAAACACCCGGTTTCCTTGAGCCGGAAAGCCGCCGCAACGAAGTGCTGGCGTTCCTGAAGGGCAACGAACTGCGCGATTTGTCGGTCTCACGCACCAGCTTTGATTGGGGCGTGCCGGTCCCGGGCAGCCCGGGCCACGTAATGTACGTCTGGGTCGACGCGCTGACGACCTATCTGACCGGGATCGGCTTCCCGGACCGTGAGGGTGATTTCGCGCGGTTCTGGCCGGCTGACCTGCACTTGATCGGCAAGGACATCGTCCGCTTCCACACCGTTTACTGGCCAGCCTTCCTCAAGAGCGCGGGTCTGCCGGCCCCTAAAGCTGTGTTCGGCCACGGCTTCCTGCTGCATCGCGGTGAAAAGATGTCGAAGTCGCTCGGTAACGTGGTCGATCCGCTTGAACTGGCGGAGCGTTTCGGGGTTGATCAGCTGCGCTACTTCCTGCTGCGCGAAGTCAGCTTTGGCCAGGACGGGTCCTATTCGGCCGAGGCGATCGTCACGCGCTGCAATGCCGAGCTGGCCAACAGCTATGGCAATCTAGCGCAGCGGGTTTTGTCTCAAGTGTTCAAGAACTGTGACGGCTATCTACCTGAAATATCGGGGCATACCGAAGTGGACAACGCTCTGTTTGAGCTGGTTCAGCGCGTGGTTGGCCGCGAGATGCCGGAAGCATTTTCTACGCTGGCGCTGAACCAGGGGATCGAAGCCTGGATGTCGGCCGTGTTCGCCTGCAATGCCTATATCGACAGTCAGGCACCCTGGGCGCTCAAGAAGACCGATCCGGCCAGGATGCAAACCGTGCTAGCAACGCTGTACATTGCAATTGCGCAGCTTGGCGCGGCGATCCTGCCGATCATTCCGACCAGCGCCGGCAAGCTGCTGGACGCGATGGGCGTTGCTGCCGACTTGCGGACCTATGCCGCGATCCAGTCGCATTGGTATTCGCCGCTGGCGGAAGGTGGCTTCCGGCTCGAGCAGCCGGTCGGCCTCTTCCCGCGGCTCGAACTGCCAGCCGACGAGGCGGCTGACTGATGCTGATCGATTCGCATTGCCACCTTGAATACAAGGGCTTGGTCGAGGACCAAGCAGGCGTGCTGGAGCGGGCGCGGCAGGCCGGGGTGGGGGGCTTCCTCTCGATCTCGACCCGCCAACGCGAATGGAGCCAGGTTATCGCCACGGCCGAGCGTGAACCGGATATCTGGGCCAGTGTCGGGATCCATCCGCACGAGGCCGATGGCCATGCCGACCTGGGCGAAGCCGCGCTGATGGCGGCGGCGGAGCATCCGCGGGTTATCGCGATCGGCGAGACCGGGCTCGATTACTATTACGATCATTCCGATCGGGCGACGCAGCAGGCGCTGTTCCGACGCCACATCGCGGTCAGCCGCGCCACTGGTCTGCCGATCATCATCCATACCCGCGACGCCGAGGACGATACCGCTGCAATCCTGCGCGACGAGATGGCGCAGGGCACTTTTCGGGCGCTGATCCACTGCTTCACGGCATCGGCCGCTTTCGCTCGGATTGTGCTCGATCTGGGTCTGACAATCTCGCTTTCTGGGATTGTAACTTTCAAGAACGCCAAAGACTTGCAGGATATAGCTGCCGAAGTTCCGGAAGATCGGCTGCTGGTTGAAACCGATGCGCCGTTCCTGGCGCCGGTGCCCAATCGCGGCAAGGTCTGCGAACCGGCATTCGTGGCTGACACGGCGCGGTTTGTAGCCGGCTTGCGCGGCGTGACGCCCGAAGCCCTGGCGGAAACCACCACGGCGAATTTCCGACGGCTGTTCAGCAAGGCGGCGCTGTGAAGCTGCTGATGCTCGGCTCTGGCACCTCGACCGGGGTGCCGCGGATCGGCAATGATTGGGGCCTGTGTGATCCCAATGAGCCGCGCAACCGGCGCACGCGCGCTTCGATCATTATTGAGAACAATGCCGGCCAGCGCATTCTGGTCGATACCTCGACCGATATGCGTCAGCAGTTCCTGACCAACGGGATCGACCGGATTGACGCGGTGTTCTGGACCCATGACCATGCCGATCATGTCCACGGCATCGATGATCTGCGGCCGCTGCGCTATGGTCGCGGCGGGCCGATTCCGGGCTATGCGATCGGTGAAACGGTGAGGCGGTTGCGGCAGCGGTTTGACTACGTCTTTGCTGGGCAGTTTGGCTATCACACGATCGTTGAACTCGACACGCTGGACCGGCTGCGGATCTGCGCCGGCTTTGCCATTGCCCATTGCCAGATGCCGCATGGTCCGGCGCAGAGCACCGCCATGCGGTTCGATTGTGATGGCAAGACAATCGGTTACGCGACAGACTTCAGTGCAATTACCCGCGAGATGGTCGATCTGTTTGCCGGGATCGATCTGCTGGTGGTTGATTGTCTGCGCCGCGAACCGCATCCGACCCATGCTTGTCTGGCTCTGTCGCTTGAACTCATTGAAGCAAGCCGCGTTCAGCAAGCCGTCCTGACGCATCTCGACAAGTCGATGGATTATGCGACTTTGTCAGATGAAGTGCCGGCGCATGTGGCGGTCGGTTTTGATGGTCTGGAGATTGCCCTGTGAGCACGACCGCGCAGATCGTTACGCTCATTTCGGTGTTGGCGAGCCTGTTCCTGGTGACGCGCGGTTTTTCCAGTCACGGTTTGTCGATGAGCCAGACCGTGAAGATGGCGCTTATCTGGGCGGTCATCATCCTGGTAGGGACGTTGCTGATTGGCCGTCTTGCTGGATAACACCGCAATTTTATTTTACATAATATATATTATCATCCTTAAGTGTTGTAAGCCCCATTTAGAAATGACACCCCTCTGCTAGATAGAAATGACACCCTCGGGTGTCGTCAGCGGAATACGGTGGCATGGTTCTCCCGGTGGTTGGGAGGACGCTTCTATGA
>Ga0073920_1000059_pt1 | contig 20866 bp, 23 predicted proteins | sample GWRWT4_2Sept14_2_FD_70953 | JGI IMG/M metagenome (GOLD analysis project Ga0073920, IMG submission 70953) | Sand microcosm microbial communities from a hyporheic zone in Columbia River, Washington, USA - GW-RW T4_23-Sept-14 | ecosystem: Engineered > Artificial ecosystem > Sand microcosm >...
AAGGTGATCGTTTTCAAGAAGCGTCGCCGCCACAACTATCGCCGCAAGAACGGCCACCGTCAGCAGATGACCCTGCTGCGCATCGTCTCGGTCGGCGGCGAAGCCCCGGCGAAGAAGGCTGCCAAGAAGGCCGCCCCCAAGGCCGAAGCGGCCGCTGAATAAGAATCCGGAGTAGTTCGAGATGGCACACAAGAAAGCAGGCGGTTCGTCGCGTAACGGTCGTGATTCGGCCGGCCGTCGCCTTGGCGTGAAGAAGTTCGGCGGTCAGGAAGTGATCGGCGGCAATATCATCATTCGTCAGCGCGGCACCCGCGTGTACCCAGGCGCCAATGTCGGCATGGGCAAGGATCACACCCTGTTCGCGCTGACCGAAGGCCGCGTGCGATTCCACGATGGCAAGCTCGGCCGCAAGTACGTGTCGGTAGATATGGCCGTCGCCGCCGAATAATCGGACAGTCGATCACGGGCTGTCCTGACGGGCAGCCCCGCCGAAGCCAAGCTTCGGCCGAATGAGGGAGAGGGGCCCGCCCGTCTCCCTCTTTTCATTTCTCCCTCTGCCGAGCGAACCGGGAAAACACCCGGACGCAAATGTAATCGCTCCGTCATCGAGTGGCTCTAGGGCCGTCGCAGCGGGGCCGGACGAGTGGAGAGTTTACGATGTTCATGCGCAGCGAACGGCTGTTCCTGCGGCCGGGCTGGCCGGAGGACTGGGAAGAACTGCTCAGCCGCGTGGCTGATGAGGCGGTCGTGAAGAACCTCGCCAAGGTGCCCTGGCCCTATACGGACGAGGACGCGCAGTGGTTCGCCAGCCAGCCGCAGGACCAGCGCCTGCCGCACTTCTTCATTACCTTGCCGACCAGCGCCGAGCCTGCGCGGCTGATCGGCTGCATTGGTCTCGCCCAGGATGGCGATGCGGTGGAGCTGGGCTATTGGCTCGGCCGCGAGCACTGGGGCAAGGGCTATGCCAGCGAAGCCGCGCGCGCCGTGATCAGCGTCGCGCGGGTGCTGGGGCACAAGCGCCTGGTGGCCGGCCATTTCATCGACAACCCGGCTTCGGGCCGCGTGCTGCGCAAAGCGGGCTTCCGGCCAACCGGCCAGATCCGCCAGCGCTATAGCATCGCACGGGGCGCGGAAGTGGCATCGATCGAGCACGAGCTCGATCTGGCGGAGCCATGCCGCTGCGATGATGACCCTTCGCTGATGCGGGCGGCCTGAGGCAGGCAGGCAAGAAAAAGCCTCCCCAGGTCAGACCCGGGGAGGCTTCTTCGCTTGAGCGCTACCGTTTAGGCGAGGACCGCATCCTTGAATTCGCTGTCGTGCTTGCCGATCAGCGCGCGGTCATCGTGGTTCCAGGGGTGGAAGCCCGGCATGAAATAGCTGAGCCAGGCCGGGAAGATCCGGCGCAGCACGCCCGGGGTGCCGACCAGGTACCAGGCCAGCTTGGCCTTGACCTTCCAGCCGCTGAGGCCGTCCTGCTTGAGCAGTTCGAGCGTATCCTGCCAGCGGTTGCGGATGAAGTTGGTGGTGACGATCAGCATCATCAGGCTCTTCACCTTCCACCGCTTGTAGCGGGTCCAGTCCTTCGTGGCGTGGAGCCAGGTGTCATAGGCGACGCCCTTGTGCTCGATCTCTTCGATCGCGTGCCAGCGCCACATCGCGGCGGTTTCCGGCTCGGCCCCGGCGAAGTGCTGCGGGTTGGCGAGGAATTCCTGCGCCATCATCGCAGTATAGTGTTCCAGCGCCATGGTGACGGCGAGGTTGAGGATCGCCGGACGGTCCTTGGTCAGTTCCAGGTTTTCGGCCACGCGGCGGTCGATCGCGTCAAGGTGATAGCCCGCATCCACAGCAGCGCGGTTGAAGGCGATGTGTTCGCGAGTGTGGTTGATCTCTTGCTTCACGAAGGCGCGGATCTCGGCTTCCAGCTTTGGGCCGGCGCCTTCACGGTGGGCCTTTACGGCTTCGATGAAGAAAGCCTCGCCGCGCGGGAAGGTAGCCGAGAGGGCATTATGCCAGCCCGTCGCGATCGGATCATTGTTCAGCCACCAGCGGCCGGGCTTCTTGTCACGGCCAAAGCGCTGGTCGCGCACGGTGATGGTGAGATCGGCGGGGGTAGGACCGGCCTTGCTGTTCGCGGCGGCGGGTTCTACGTCGAGCGGGAACTTGGTGGGAGCGTTCATGCTGCCCAATTAGGATTAACTGACACTCATGTCAATAAGGAAACGTCTAAGCCAGGAAGAAAGCCGCACCGTGGCGCTGGAAGCCGCGCGTGCGTTGTTGATCGAGCTTGGCCCGCAAGCCGTGACGCTGAAGGCCGTGGCGGCGCGAATCGGTCGGACTCACGCCAACCTGCTCCACCACTTCGGCTCGGCCGCCGGTCTGCAAAAGGCGCTGGCCGAACACCTGGCGATCACGATCTGCGCCACGATCGAGGAAGCCGTGCTGGCCAGCCGCAAGGGTGAGGGCAGCCCGCGCGACGTGGTCGACCTGACCTTTGACGCTTTCGACAAGGAAGGCGGCGGCGCGCTCGCCACCTGGATGCTGATGAACGGCAACGAAGATGCGCTCGATCCGCTGCTCGAAGTGATTCACGAGCTGGTCGATGATCTGGGCGAGCACGAAGGCGGCAAGATGCACGATGTTACCCACGCGCTGTGCCTGATGGCGCTGGGTGACGCGCTGATGGGCGGGCCGCTGGCGCATTCGCTTGGCCTGAAGCGCACGGCGGCGCGTGATATTGCCGAGAAGATGCTGATCGACGGCGCGGTCGCAGCCGGTATCGTGGTGCCGAGTCAGCCTTCCAGCTGAAGCCAACTGGGCAGGCGCTCGGCCGGAATATCCTCAACCCGGCGGTGGTCGACTGCCAGCCCCAGCTCGGGATAGGCCGCGCGTTGCCGTGCCGGATCGCTTTCTTCCAGGGGCACCACGATGAGCCGGCGGTTGACCTTCTGCCGCCAGTTCATCCTGGCCGTGTTCTCCTGCCCGACGTAACAGCCCTTGGTGAAGGATACGCCGTTCAGTTCGGCGGCATTGCATTCAAGCCAGAGCAGATCGGCCATTTCGGCGTGGCCTTCGGTCACGCCCAACGAGAGCCGATGGGCGCGCCATTGGGCCGAGGCGTCCTCGCTGGCACGTTCGGCAATCCAGCGCTGGCCCAGTGCGGGCAGGCGCGGATCGGGCGAGGGGCCTGCGCCCGCTTGCCAGTGCACCCCGAGCGCCGGATCGAGCGCGATTCCGATCTTGCGGCGCAGGCGGTAGATCGACAGGCGCTTGGCCAGCGCTTCGGCCTGGTCGGCCTCGCAACCGATCAACAGGTCATCGCCGTCAGCCCAGACCACAAAGTCGAACAGCACCTTGCCCTGCGGCGTCAGCAGCGCGGCCCAGACTGGCAGCGGGCCCGACACTTCGTTGGTCACCAGGCCATTCAGGAACCCGCGCAAGTCCTCACCCGGTTCGGTGGCGCTAAGGCGGATCACGGCGCGGTCGGTGAGGAGGGTTGCAGTCATGCGTGACAGATAGGGCGGCGCTTGCCTAAGGGAAAGGGATGACCGACGTACCGAATCGCCTGACCATCCGCCGCCCTGACGATTGGCATGTCCACCTGCGTGATGGCGCGGTGCTGGAAGGGGTGGCCAAGCACACCGCGCACCAGTTTGCCCGGGCGATCGTGATGCCCAACTTGTCGCCGCCGGTCACCACGGTCGAGGCGGCAGCGGCCTACCGGAATCGGATCGTTGCGGCCGCTGGCCCGGGCTTCACCCCACTGATAACCGCCTATCTGACGGACACGATCGAGGCGGGTGAAATCGAGCGCGGGTTCGGCGAGGGCGTGTTTGCCGCCGCCAAGCTCTATCCTGCCCATGCCACAACCGGATCGGCCCACGGGGTGACCGATGTCGCCAATATCCGCCCGGTGCTGGAGCGGATGGAGGCGATCGGCATGCCGCTGCTGATCCACGGCGAAGTGACCGATGCCCATGTCGACATCTTCGACCGCGAGGCGGTGTTTATCGAACGCACCCTGTCCGGTCTGGTCCGCGATCTACCGGGGCTGAAAGTGGTGTTTGAGCACATCACCACCGCCGACGCCGTTGCCTTTGTGGAGAGCGCCGGGCCCAACGTGGCGGCGACGATCACCCCGCAGCACCTGCACATCAACCGTAACGCGATGTTCACCGGCGGGATTCGCCCGCACATGTACTGCCTGCCGGTCGCCAAGCGCGAGGTGCACCGCCTGGCGCTGCGCAAGGGCGCAACCTCGGGCAGTGCCAAGTTCTTCCTGGGTACCGATAGTGCCCCGCACGCGGTTGGGGCCAAGGAAGCGGCCTGCGGCTGTGCGGGCATTTTCAACGCCCCCTATGCGCTGGAAAGCTATTTGGCCGTGTTTGAGGAAGAAGGCGCGATCGACAAGTTCGAGGGCTTTGCCAGCGAGCATGGGCCGCGCTTCTATGGTCTGCCGCTCAACGAGGGCACCGTAACGCTGGAACGGAGCGGAACCCAGGTGCCCGAGCTGATCGATGCCAACGGCACCCCGATCGTGCCGTTCCACGCCGGGGAGACGCTGGCCTGGCGCTACCTGGGCTAGGCCTTCCGGCTCCGCGCCAGCAGGTCGACGATAAACAGGGCGATCGCCGCCCAGATCAGCGCGAAGCTGGCGAGCTGGGCCGTGCCCAGCGGCTTGCCGAAGAAGAACAGCCCGACCAGGAAGACCATCGAAGGTGAAAGGAACTGGATCATCCCCATGGCCGAATAGGTCAGCCGCTGCGCCGCCATGGCGAACAGCACCAGCGGCGCGGCGGTGACCACGCCAGAGAGGACGATCAGCCCGGCATCTTGCCAGGACCACAGCACCGCGCTCCCCGCTGGACCTTGCGCATAGCACCCGGCGATGGCCAGCGCGGGCAGGAACAGCACGATCACCTCGACCGTCAGCCCGGTCAGCGCCCCCACCGGGGCAAGCTTCCGGACGAAGCCATAGGCGGTCCACGACAGCGCCAGGATCACGCTGATGCCGAGCGAGGCGAGCGCTTCCCAGGCCAGCAGCAGCACGCCCAGGCTCGAGATGGCGACGGCCAGCCATTGCCGCCGGGTCAGCTTTTCGTTCAGGAACAGGGTTCCGGCTGCAACGCTCAATAAGGGTGTGACGTAATAGCCGATCGAGGCGGCATAGACCTCGCCCGCCTGGATCGCGGCGACATAGACCAGCCAATTGGTGCCGATCAGGACCGAGGAGGCGAGCAGCATCCAACGCGTCTTCGGCGTAGCAAAGGCAGCCTTCACCTCGCCCAGCTGCCCGCGCCAGGCCAGGATCGCCAGACACAGCGGCAACGAGGAAATAACCCGCCAGCCGACAAATTCGACCGCCGGGATGTGGGCAACCAGCCACAGGTAAAGCGGCAGCAAGCCCCAGATCAGGTGGGCCCCCAGGGCCAGCGGCAGGCCGCCAGAGTGGTGCGGGGGCGGGGGCGAATGCATGGTGGGCGGGTTAGACCCGGCGTCCCGCTCCGGCAAGCGCGCAAGACCCTGTGAAAATAATTCCGTTCCTGACAGCCCGGTTGCCGCTCGTTCAGTTTCGAGGGCGTAAAGCTGAACGCAACGGATCAAGGAGATGACCATGCCGAAGACCTTCAAGAGCGCTGCCCTGGCCCTGCTGGCCCCGGTTATGGTGCTGACTGCCAGCCCGGCGCTGGCCGACCCCGACTACTATCGCGGCCACAACGGCTGGCACAACAGTGAGCGCAAGCGCGACCGCTGGGAAGAGCGCCGCGGTGAGCGCTATCGCGATGGTTATCGCGGCGAGTACCGGGGCGACTATCGCACCGATTACCGCAACAACGACTACCGCAACGACTACCGCAATGATTCCCGCAACAACGGCTACTACGGTGAGCCGGTCTACAACAACGCCCGCACCTGGCGCGGCGACGATGGCCGCACTTACTGCCGCCGCAGCGACGGCACGACCGGTCTGATCGTCGGCGGTGTCGCCGGGGCGCTGATCGGCCGCGAAGTGGCCGGCCGCCGCGGTGACCGCACCGTCGGGGCGATCCTGGGTGCCGCTGGTGGTGCGCTGCTCGGCCGGGCGATCGACAAGAACGCCAGCAACGACGGCTACCGTTGCCGCTAAAGTGACCTTAACCATCGCGCGGGTATCGCCACCCGCGCGATGGACCGTTTCCTGCCCTTGCTGGCCATAAGCCTGCTGACCGCCTGCGGCGATGCCGCCGTGCCGGGGACGACCCCCTTGCGCGATCCCGCCATCATGGGCGCGCTCTCCGAACCGCTGCTGAGCGACCCCGACATGGTCGGCGCCAGCCGCAACGCGACGGTGCTCGCGGGCGGTGGTCCGGCCGAAGGCGGCGTCCCGCTGTTCGGTCCCGATGACAAGGAAGCAACCCGCGCCCGCGACGAGGCGGCCCGCCTACTCGGCGGCGCGATCGCGCCCGCACCGCGCGCTGACGGTGGGGCCGAAATATCCCTGGTCAGCCAGGCCCTGACCGCCGCCAGCGTCGCGGCGGCACTGCCTTTTGCGGCAAAGTGCGCGTCCTCGCTCGGCTATTCGTTTGGCTGGGCAGCGAAGCTGCCTGCCGCCGTGCCAGTCTATCCGCGCGCTCACACACAGGAAGCAGGGGGCAGCGATGCCGCCGGGTGCAAGCTGCGCGTGGTCAACTTCCGCACCCCCGTGGCAGTTGGCGATGTGATCGATTTCTATCACGCCAGCGCCGCCCGCGCCGGGCTGGTCCCGCAGGTGTCAAAGGCCGGCAAGGACAAGGTCGTCAGCGGGGGAAAGGGCGCCCTGTCCTTCGCGGTTCACGCTCGCCGCATGGCTGATGGCATGACCGAGGTCGACCTGGTCACCCAGGGCTGATCAGCCCTCGCGCAGGCCCACGCCGATCATTGCGCGCGGCTGTTCCATCTCGGTCGAGGCGACCGGATAGGCGCAATAATCTGCTGCGTAGTAGGCGCTCGGGCGGTGGTTGCCCGACAGGCCGACGCCGCCAAACGGCGCGGCTGAGCTGGCGCCATTGGTCGGGCGGTTCCAGTTGATCACCCCGGCGCGGACATTGGCCCAGAACCGGTTGTATTCCTGCGGTGTCCCTCCGATCAGCGAGGCGGAGAGGCCGAAGCGGGTGTTGTTGGCCTCGGCAATAGCCTCATCGAGGTCGCTCGCCTGGCTGACCTGCAGCAGCGGGCCAAACAGTTCGACGTCGGGCCTTTCTTTCACATTGCTGACATCGATGATCGCAGGGCTGAGGAACGGCAGGTCGTCGCGCGGACGGATCAGGTGCTTGATCGCCTTGCCGCCGTGGCTCAGCAGGTAGAGGAAGCTTTCGGTCAGGCCATCGGCAGCCTGGTTGTCGATCACCGGTCCCATGAACGGCGCGGGCTCGTCAAACGGCGCGCCGATGATGATCCGGTCGGCCAGCCGCTTCACTTCGGCCATCAGCGGCTCATACATCGAGGTCTTGATGATCAGCCGCCGCGCCGCAGTGCAGCGCTGCCCGGCCGAGGTAAAGGCCGATTGCACGACCAGCGCCGCAGCATCGGTGATCTTGGGCGTGTCCCACACTACCAGCGGGTTGTTGCCACCCATTTCGAGCGCCAGGATTTTGTCGGGCCGGGTCGCCAGCTTGCGGTTGATCGCGATGCCGGTGTGGGCGGAGCCGGTGAACAGCACGCCATCAATGCCGTCATGCGCGACCAACGCCTGTCCTTCCGCGGGACCGCCGATCAGCAACTGGACGACAGCGGCGGAAATCCCGGCGCGGTGGAAGCATTGGACCAACAGTTCGGCAGTGGCCGGGGTCTTCTCGCTCGGCTTGAAGACAATCGCATTGCCCGCAATCAGCGCCGGCACGATGTGGCCGTTGGGCAGATGGGCGGGGAAATTATAAGGCCCCAGCACGGCCATCACGCCATGCGGCTTGTGACGCAGCGCGGCAGTGCCCTGCATTGCATTGTCGAGCTTGCGCTGGGCCGTCCGCTCGGCATAGGCGCGGATCGAAATCTCGACCTTGTTGACCACGCTTTCGACTTCCGTGCGGGCTTCCCACATCGGCTTGCCGGTTTCGCGCGCGATCATCGTCGCCAGCTTTTCGGAATCCTTGCGCACTTCGTTGGCAAAGCGGCGGACCATTTCCATCCGGGTCGAGAGCGGCTGAGCAGCCCAGGCCGGCCAGGCGCGCCGCGCGCGGCCGACGATGTCGTCGACATTGCCGTGCTTGCCGCGCCAAAGCTCTGCTCCGGTCGCCGGTTCATAAGAAATGAGTTCTGCTGTGCTCACGCTACCACCCCAACCGGCCTGCGACGTGCCGGTGCAGGCGCCTTAGCCGAGCGGCGGCAGTCTGAAAAGCCTCGGAGGGCCAACTAGGTAGTCCTACCCAGGCCATTGGCAGGTGGCGGCCCAAGTGCCGCGCCCAAGCGGCGGATCGCCGCGACCATCTCGCCCAGCGGTGCCCAGTCATCGCGCTGGTCGATCGCCGCCCAGATCGCCTCGACACTGTCCACTATCAGGCTGGGCGGCTGGTCGTCCTGCCACAGGTCATCGGCGCTCCCGACCGGTTCGAAGCCCTGCAGCGCCGCAGCAAAATCGCCCTCGGCGTGGCGGCCGAAGCGGTGGCGGTGGAAGAAGGCATCGGGCGAGAGGCCGCTCGTCCGCATCGCCTGTTCGGCCTGAGCGATCAGCGCATAGTCGGCGTCAAAACCCTGCGACTGAACGCCCAGCCGCCACAGGAACTGCCGGGCGAGCGCAGCCTGATAGAGCGGTCCGAACCGCTCCAGCGCGGCGATCAGCGGCGGAGCCTCGACCAGCAGGCGCAGCGCGACGGCGAGCTGCCCGCAGTTCCAGTGCAGCGCCTCGGGTTGGCGGCCAAAGGCATAGAGCCCGCTTTGATCAAAATAGGCGGCAGTGAAGCTGGGGTCCCAGGCCGGCAGCCAGCGCCATGGGCCATAGTCGAAACTTTCGCCCGAAATGTTCATGTTGTCAGTATTGAGCACGCCGTGGACGAAGCCGGCGGCCATCCACTCCGCCGCCAGCTGCGCCAGCCGCTCGACCACCTGATGCAGCAGCATCACCGCTGGCTCTTCGCGCCCAGGAGCATCCTCGGGCGGGGGCGGGCCGGGGAACTGCGCCAGGCAATAGTCGACCAGCGCGGCCATTTCCGCGCGGCTTTCAAGGAAGGCCAGGCGCTGGAAGGTGCCGATCCGGATATGGCCGTGGCTGAGGCGCACCATCACGGCCGAGCGCGTGGGGGAGGGTTCGTCCGACCGGTAAAGGTCCTCGCCGGTCTCGATCACCGAGAAGGTCTTGCTGGTGTTGACCCCCAGCGCCTCGAGCATCTCGGTCGCCAGAATTTCCCGCACGGCGCCTTTCAGCGTCAGGCGGCCGTCACCCTCGCGGCTCCACGGGGTCTGGCCGGAACCTTTGGTGCCCAGATCGAGCAGGCGGCCCGCACCATCGCGCATTTGCGCGAACAGGAACCCGCGTCCGTCGCCCAGGTCCGGGTTGTACACACGGAACTGGTGGCCGTGATACCGCAGCGCCAGCGGCTGGGGCAGGTTGTCCGGCAAGGCCTCAAACCGGCCGAAGTGGCGAACCCAGTCTTCGTCGGAGAGGCTCTCCAGACCGACCGCGCTGTCCCAGCGGTGGTTGCGGAACCGCAGGGTGGCCTGCGGAAAGTCTGCTGCGCGCACGGGATCGGCCAGCCAGTGGGCGAGCTGGGCAATCGGCGTATCAGCCTGATAGGGGGCGGCTTGCGGTTCGGCGCGCATCCGGCAATAGTGGCCGCTCACGCCGCGCGGCACAAGCGCTGCAAGGCGCACCGCCAAGCATTTACCGAAGGTCCGGCCACGAAATGAGCAACTTCACCGACGGCTACTGGACCAGCCGCGATGGCCTGCAGCTGCATTACCGCGACTATTCCGGGCGCGCAGACCGTCCGCCGGTGCTGTGCCTGCCCGGGCTGACCCGCAATGCCCGTGACTTCGAGGAGCTGGCCGAGCGGCTGGCGGGTAACTGGCGGGTGATTTGTGTCGATCTGCGCGGGCGCGGCGACAGTGGCTATGCCAAGGATTCGGCTACCTACAATCCGCTGCAGTATCTTGAAGACCTGGGCGAGCTGTTCGAGCAAGCCGGGCTGACCCGGGTGGTGGCGATCGGCACTTCGCTGGGCGGCCTTTTGACCATGCTGCTCGCCGTGACCGGACCAGAGCGGATTGCCGGGGCGCTGCTTAACGATGTCGGTCCCGAAGTGAACCCGGCCGGGATTGAGCGGATCCGCAATTATGTGGGCCAGGCGCGCAGCTTCCCGACCTGGATGCACGCCGCCCGCGCCCTGGCGGAATCGCAGGGGCCGACTTTCCCCGATGCCTCGATCACCGACTGGCTGGCCATGGCCAAGCGCTGCATGGTGGTGGGCAGCAACGGGCGGATCCACTTCGATTACGACATGAAGATCGCCGAACCTTTCGCCCAGGCCGACGGGGCGAGCGAGGTCGACATGTGGCCGGCCTTCCAGGCGCTGGCCGGCCAGCCGGTCGCGCTGTTGCGCGGCGCCCTGTCCGACGTGCTGACCACGGCCACCTTCAAGAAGATGGCCAAGCTGCTGCCCGAGGCCGAGGCGGTGACCGTGCCGAAGGTCGGCCATGCCCCGATGCTGAGCGAACCCGCCGCCGTGGCCGCCATCGATCAGTTGCTGGCCCGGATCGCATGAAGAAGCGCGCCCCGGCCCCGCGGCTGCGGGTGCTGCACCTCCATTCCAGCTTCGATCCCGGCGGCAAGGAAATGCGTGCCGTTCAGCTGATGAATGCCTTCGGACCGGAGGTGGCCCATGCGGTGGTCTCGGCCGTGCCGGACGCGCTGGGTGCGGCGCGGGCGATCGATCCGGCGATCCCGGTCAACTATCCGGACTTTCCGGCGCTGACCGGCAAGCCCTTTCCGCGCCGTTTACAGGGGCTGGCCAAGGCGATGCTCGGCCATGACCTCGTCCTCACTTACAACTGGGGGGCGATGGACGGGGTGCTGGCCCACACCGCCTTTGCCGAAGTCATGAAGCTGCCGCCGCTGGTCCATCACGAGGATGGCTTCAACCAAGACGAAGCCACGCGGTTGAAGTGGCATCGCAATCTCTATCGCCGGATTGCATTGTACCGGGCGCAGGGCCTGGTCGTCCCCTCGCAGCGGCTCGAGCATATTGCCCGCACCGCCTGGCAGCAGCCTGCGGCAATGGTGAAGCGCATTCCCAATGGCATTCCGGTCTTCGCCTATGGCCGCAAGCCGAAGCCCGACGCCCTGCCGCGGGTGATCAAGCATCCGGGCGAGTTGTGGCTGGGAACGCTGGCCGGGCTGCGCGCGGTCAAGAACCTGCCGCGGCTGGTGCGTGCTTTCGCGCCGCTGCCCGATCACTGGCAACTGGTGATCCTGGGCGAAGGTCCGGAGCGCGAGGCGATCCGCGCCGAAGCGGTGCGGCTGGGGGTGGGGCACCGCGTCCACCTGCCCGGCCATTTCGCCCATCCGGCCGAAGTCATGGGCCTGTTCGATCTGTTCGCGCTGTCTTCCGACAGCGAGCAGTTCCCGATCTCGGTGGTTGAGGCGATGGCTACGGGTCTGGCCATCGCGGCCCCGCGTATCGGCGATGTCGAGGCGATGGTGGCGGGGGAAAACCGCCGGTTCCTGGCCCCGGCAGGGGATGAAGTGGGGCTCGCAGCGGCGCTTGCGGACCTGGCCGACGATGCCGATCTGCGTGCCGCCGTCGGCCGCGCCAACCGCCTGAGGGCCGAGGCCGACTATGACGAGGCGAAGATGATCGCCACTTACCGCAACGTCTATGCCGGGGCGCTGGGGCGGACCAGCTTCCCCTGATTTGTCGTTCACCCGTGCTTCACGGGGGACAGCGCAGAGATCGGGCGTTGAAAAGGCCCGCTCATCGGCTAAACAGCGCGCACGTTTGACCCGAAATTCCGAGTGAAAGTCTCCGCCTTGGCCCTGCCACCGTCCGATCGCCCCGCACCTGCCAATCCTGATGACAAGGCTGCCGCCCAGCAGGACGTGTTCCTGCGCGAAGTTGACGATGCGCTGCGCGAGGATCAGCTCAAGTCGATCCTCACCCGCTATGGCAAGCCGATCGGCGGCGCGGTTGTCGCCGGGCTACTGGCACTGGCCGGTTACCTCTATTGGGACAGTTCGACCAAGCAGGCCGACGCCGAACGCAGCGAGCAGGCGATCATCGCGCTCGACAAGCTCGACGCCGGCAATGCCGCTGCGGCGCTGGCCGATCTTGAGCCGCTGACCAAGGACGGCAGCGATGGCAGCCAGGCCGCCGCGACGATGACCCGCGCCGCGATCCTGGTCGATCAGGGCAAGACCGAAGAGGCGACCAAGGCCTTTGCAGCGATTGCCGCCAATACCGGTGTTCCGCAGGCTTACCGCGATCTCGCCACGATCCGCGAAGTTTCGCTGCGCTTCGATACAATGCAGCCGCAGCAGGTGGTTGACCGGCTGAAGCCGCTGGCCGTGCCCGGCAACGCCTGGTTCGGCAGCGCGGGTGAGCTGCTGGGCATGGCCTATCTCAAAATGGGCAAGCCGGATCAGGCCGGCCCGCTGTTTGCCGCGATTGGCAAGAATACCGATGTTCCCTCCACGCTCCGCACGCGGATGCGCCAGGTGGCCGGCCAGCTCGGCTATGACGCCGGCAGCGATGACATCGCCAGCCTCGTCCCGGCGCAGCAATAAGTTCAGTCAAGGATAGTCCATGCAAGCCAAACCGATTTCCCGCCGCCTGACTGCCCCGCTGGCGCTGGTCCTGGCCGTTTCGCTGGCCGGTTGCGGCGTGTTTGGCGGCAAGGACAAGCCCAAGACGCCGACCCTGGGCAACCGAATCCCGATCCTCTCGCGCGTCGATACAGGCGCCCGGGTCGATCCGCTGCTGGCCAGCATTTCGGTGATCGTCCCGCCTGCTGCCGCCAATCCGGACTGGCCGCAGGCTGGCGGCACAGCCAGCAAGTCCTATGGCAACCTCGAACTGGCGGCCAATCCGGGCCGATCGTGGACCGCGCAGGTTGCCGGTTCCGACAATAAGCAGCGCCTGGCTGCCTCGCCCGTAGTTGGCGGCGGTCAGCTGTTCGTGATGGACACGGCTGGCGTTGTTAGCGCCTTTGATGCCCAGACCGGGGCCAAGCGCTGGAGCACCGGCTTCTCGCTAAAGGGCGATGGCCAGACTTCGATCTATGGTGGCGGTGCCAGCTATGCCGATGGCCGCGTCTATATCACAACCGGCCTGGGCGAAGTTGCCGCGCTCGATGCGACCAATGGCTCGATCGTCTGGAAGGTGAAGCCGGCCGGCCCGCTGCGCGGATCGCCGACGATTGCCTTCAACTCGATCTTCGTCATGACGATGGACAACCAGATCTATTCGCTCAACGCAGCCGATGGCGCGGCGCTGTGGAATGAGGCGGCCTCAAGCGGCCAGACCGGCGTATTCGGCGTGGCCGCCCCGGCAGCCGGGCAAGGCACGATTGTCGCGGGTTTCAGCACCGGCGAACTGGTCGCCTTCCGCTATGAAAACGGCCGCCAGCTGTGGTCGGACGCGTTGGCACGGACTTCGCTGTCGACCACGGTCGGCGTGCTGACCGACATCGACGCCGATCCGATCATCGATCGCGGCCGCATCTTCGCGCTGGGCCAGGGCGGGCGCATGGCTGCTTATGAACTGGTCACCGGCCAGCGCATCTGGGAACTCAACCTGGCGGGGATTTCCACCCCGGCGATCGCGGGTGACTGGATCTTCACCCTGACCGACGATGGCAAGCTGCTGTGCATCCAGCGCGCCACTGGCAAGGTGCGCTGGCTGACCCAGCTGGCCCGGTTCGAGAACGAGGAAAAGAAGAAGAACCCGATCTTCTGGACCGGTCCGGTCCTGGCGGGCAGCCGCCTGTGGTTCGCCAACTCCAACGGTCAGGTCTATTCGGCGGGGGTCGAGGACGGCGCACCGGTATCTTTCGCGGAGCTGAAGAACCCGGTGACCCTGGCGCCGATCGTGGCGGGCGGCACGCTCTACGTCCTCGATGACAGCGGCCGGATTTCCGCCTTCCGCTAGGCTTTTTCGTACGTTACCGCGCCATTAACCCTTCGCTGCTAGGGCGAAGCGGATGAGCGCGTCCCAGCCCCCGGTGCCGCAAAGGCCCACCAGCGACGTCTCCGCCGCCGTCGGGCTGTGGGGCGTGGCCGGCCTGATGCTGTGGATCTGCGTCTGCCATTTCTGGCCGGAAATCAGCACAATGCTGGGTGCGGCCGAACCGCAGGAGCGCTTGACCGGACCCTATGCGGGGCTCACCGGCTTGGTCGCCGCGGCTCTGCCGATGGTCGTGGTGTCGCTGGTCAAGGACAAGGTCCACCGCCGCGCTTCGACCGGGATTGACTGGACCAAGCCGCGGCCTGTCGCCGCGATCATCGACATTTCGATCACCAAGCTCGCCGGCCTCTGGGCGACCTGGGCGGTGATCGGCGCGCTCTATTGCATTGCCCGCTGGTATTGGGATGGGCCCTATCTGCTCTCGATGCAGGTGCTCGGCACGCTCGCCGGGCCACTGTTCGTCGCCTCGATCCCCTATGTCATCTGGCTTGACCGCGTGCTGGTCGAGCCGCGCGACGGGGCCTGGCATTTCGGGGCCATGCTGATTGGGCGCGAAGCCTTCGATCCGGCGCAGGTCTGGCATCACGCCCGGGCCTGGGCGGTGAAGGGCTTTTTTACTGCCTTCATGATCTCGATCGTGCCTGGCGGGTTCGGGATTCTCGTCGCCAACGACTGGACGCCGCAGTTCACCAATCCGGTCGCGCTGGCAGGCCTGCTGATCACCGCCATGTTCGTGCTCGACGCGCAGATCGGCACGGTTGGCTACATCATGACGATGAAGCCCCTCGATGCCCAGATCCGCAGCGCGAACCCGTTCCTCGCTGGCTGGCTGGCAGCGCTGATCTGCTATCCGCCGTTCCAGCTGATGCAGGGCAATGGCCCGCTCTATTACCAGACCAATACCCGCAACTGGGCGTTCTGGCTCGAAGGGCATGACCTGGTGCTGTGGGCCTGGGCCGGGGTCCTCGTGGTGCTTGCCGCGATCTATGCCTGGGCGACGGTCGCCTTCGGGCTGCGCTTCTCCAACCTGACCTATCGCGGCGTGCTCACGGGCGGCCCCTATCGCTTCACCAAGCACCCGGCCTATCTCGCCAAGAACGCCTTCTGGTGGCTGGAAACGCTGCCCTTCCTGGTCGTCAGCCATTCGCTGACCGACATGGTCCGAAACACCTTCTTCCTTGCCTGCGTCAGCGCGATCTATTTCTGGCGCGCCAAGACCGAGGAAGCGCACCTGCTGGCCGAAGATCCCAAATACCGCGCCTATGCCGACTGGATGGCGAAGTACGGGGTGATCACGCGGCACTTTCACCGCGCCGGCCAGGCGCTGCGCGGCCGCCGCCAGGTGCTGCAACCGGCAAAGTGATCAGAGCGGTTCGCCGCGCTCCGCTGCGAACCCGGTGACTTGCCGGCCTGACAGGCCCAACTCTGCCCGTTCGGCAATCCAGCGCTGCATGTGCGCGGATTTGAAATGCGCAGCCAGATGCTCGCGGCTTTCCCAGACCTCGCTGACCCGGATCAGCCCTGGTTCGAGCAGGTCTTCGGAATAGTTGTATTCAACACAGCCGTCCTCGGCGCGGCTGGCTTCCATCACCGCGATCATCAGCGGCCGCGCCGCCGCCAGGTTCTCTGGCGGGATGCGGAACTGGCCGACAATCGCGATCGGCATCAGAAGCTCAGCTCGTAAACGCGGCTGATATCGCCGCCCCATTCGCCATGAAACTTGTCGAGCAGGCGCTGGGCGGGAACCTTGCCGCTTGAAACAATCTCGTCGAGCGGATTGAGGAAGCCGGCCTCGGTATCGCCCATCGAGTTGAGGCGCGCACGCGAATTCAGGCCTGCGCGGCTGATCGCCAGCACTTCGGCGGCAATGTCTTTCAGCGTGCCGCCGCCCGGCAGCGGAGCATCGAGCCCCAGCTTCGGCACTTCGGCGCGCAGGCGTTCGCGGCCTTCCATGTCCCAGTCCTTGACCAGGTTCCAGGCCGCATCAAGCGCGCCCTGATCATAGAGCAAGCCGACCCAGAAGGCCGGCAGGGCGCAGATCTTGTTCCACGGCCCGCCATCGGCGCCGCGCATCTCGAGGAACGACTTCAGCCGCACTTCGGGGAAGGCAGTGGAAAGGTGATCGACCCAGTCGCTCGCCAGCGGGCGCTCACCCGGCAGCACCGAGAGCTTGCCATCGAGGAAATCGCGGAACGACAGGCCTGAAGCATCGATATACTTCCCGTCACGGAAGACGAAGTACATCGGCACGTCGAGCATATATTCGACATAACGATCATAGCCGAAACCATCCTCGAAAACGAAGCTGGCCATGCCGGTGCGGGCCGGATCAGTGTCGGTCCAGATGTGGCTGCGGTAGGAGAGGAAGCCGTTGGGCTTGCCTTCGGTGAAGGGCGAATTGGCGAAGAGCGCGGTCGCCAGTGGCTGCAGCGCCAGGCTCGTGCGGAACTTCTGCACCATGTCGGCCTCGCTCGAATAGTCGAGGTTGACCTGGATCGTGCAGGTCCGCAGCATCATGTCGAGGCCCATCGACCCGACCCGCGGCATGTGCCGCAGCATGATCGCGTAGCGGCCCTTGGGCATGATCGGCAGTTCGGCGCGGGTCTTGTCGGGCCACATGCCCAGCCCCAGGAAGCCCTTGCTGGTCTTGCTGCCAATGGCTTTCACCTGATCGAGGTGACGGCCGGTTTCGGCGCAGGTCTGGTGCAGCGTCTCAAGCGGCGCGCCCGACAGTTCCAGCTGGCCGGCCGGCTCCAGGCTGACCGCGCCGTCGCTGCCCGACAGGGCGATGATGTTGCCGCCTTCGATAACGGGTTCCCAGCCATACTGCTCCATGGCCACCAGCAGATCACGGATCCCGCCGGGCTCGTCATAGGACGGGGCGTGGTGATCCTTGGTGCAATAGACCAGCTTCTCGTGCTCGGTCCCGATCCACCAGCGCTCGCGCGGCTTCTCGCCCTTGATCATCGGGGCGAGCAATTGCTCGCGGCTTTCGATCACAGGATCGTTGCGATCTGAAACCTGTCTGGTGCTCATGGCGCGGAGTTAGTGCGAAGAATTGCCGGGCGCCAGCGGAAAATCACCAATCGCCAAGAGTGCCCATCCACAGCGCAGTCGCGGCAATGGCAGCCGTCTCGCCGCGCAGGATACGGGGGCCGAGAGTGATTGCGCGGGTCTGGGGCAGCGCGCGGATCGCCGCCCGCTCGGCCTCGTCAAAGCCGCCCTCAGGGCCGGTCAACAGCGCGGCGGGGCCGGGGTGGGCCGCAAAGGCGGCCGCTGCCGGCTCGCCGCCATTCTCATCGGCAAAGAACAGGGCGCGGCCGGATTCCCAATCCTTCAGCAGCGCGTCGAGCTTCACCGGCGCCAGCAATTCCGGCAGCGCGGTGCGCGCGCATTGCTCGGCCGCCTCGGTCAGGATCGCGCGGGCGCGCTCCAGGTTGAGCCTGTCGGCCACGCAGCGCCGGGTCAGCACCGGCTGGATCCGATGGACGCCCAGCTCGCAGGCCTTCTCCAGTACCAGATCGAACCGGTCCTTCTTGAGCAGCGCGGCGCAGAGCGTGAAATCCGGCACCACCTCGCGCGGGCGAAGCAAGGTCTCGACCGAGACTATGACGTGTCGCTTGCCGGCCTCGGTCACGCGTGCAGCCCATTCGCCGGTCACATCATCGCACAGCACCACGGCATCGCCTGGCCCGACCCGCATGACCCGCCCGAGGTAATGCGCCTGCGGGCCATCGATGCTGACTTGCACACCTTCGCCGAGCACCTGCTCAACGAACAGACGCGGCGCGGATTTCGGCGGCCAGGCGGGGGTGGCGGGCATGAAGACTTCCTAGCTTGGTCCTCTCCATTTTGCGAAGCCAAATGGGGAGGTGGCATTTGCGCAGCAAATGACGGAGGGGTTTCCGCCCGCTCGCCATCACCCCTCCGTCTCGCCTGCGGCGATCCACCTCCCCATTTGCGCTTCGCGAAAATGGAGAGGATCGTTAGAGGACAACCCATGTCCACGCCTGCCGAAATTGTCCCCGATACCCAGCACCGCGGGCTGGTCGCCGCCTTGCCGCAGCCGCTGCGTGATTACGCCCAGCTTGCCCGATTTGATCGGCCGATCGGCTGGTGGCTGCTGTTCTGGCCCTGCGCCTGGGGGCTGCTGCTGGCCGGTGGAGAGCGCCGCTGGGACCTGCTGCTGTGGTTCCTGCTCGGCTCGATCGCCATGCGCGGGGCGGGCTGCGTCTATAACGATATCGTCGATGCCGATCTCGACCGGCAGGTGGCCCGCACCGCCGCGCGGCCGGTGGCGAGCGGGCGGGTTGGCAAGGGCGCGGCCTGGGCCTGGCTGCTCGCGCTGTGCGGGGTTGGGTTGATCGTCTTGCTGCAATTGCGCTGGCAGGCGCAGCTGGTGGCGCTCGGCAGTCTGGCGCTGGTCGCGGCCTATCCCTTCATGAAGCGGATCACTGGTTTCCCGCAGGCCTGGTTGGGGCTGGTCTTCACCTGGGGCGTCCCGGTCGGTTGGATCGCGGTGAGTGATACGAACTTGCCGGCTCTCGCTGCGCTCTATGCCGGGGCGGTCCTGTGGTGCGTCGGCTATGACACGATCTACGCCTGCCAGGACCGCGAGGATGACGCCATGGCCGGGATCGGATCGAGCGCCTTGACGCTGGGGCGCCATGTGAAGGCCGGTGTGGCGGGGTTCTACGCGGGAGCCTGCGCTCTCTGGGCGCTGGCCTTTTGGCTGCTTCGGCCGGACTGGCTGGCGCTGCTGGCCTTGGCCCCCGCCGCACTTCACCTTGGCTGGCAAGTGCTGACGCTGGATGATGGCGACGCCGACAATGCCCTCGCGCGGTTCCGCGTAAACCGCACGACCGGGCTGTTGGTTGCCCTGGCCTGTTGGGTGGTCGGCAATGCGTGAGTTTCGGGCCTGATGTGCAACCTCTACCGCATGACCAAGGGCACGGCAGAAGTAGCCGCGCTGTTTGCGGTGGAGGACGCGGCAGCTGGCTCGAACTTCGCGACCGAGCTTTACCCCGGCTATCCCGGGCTCGTGGCCGAGGGCGGACGGCTGCGGGCGATGAACTGGGGTCTGCCGGTGGTGCTGACCGGCAAGCAGGGTCAGAAGCTGAAGCCCAAGCCGGTCACCAATGCCCGCGATGACAAGCTGCTGACCCCGTTCTGGCGCGATAGCTTTGCCCGCCGCCGCTGCCTGATCCCCGTAACACAATGGGCCGAGCCGCAAGGGCCGAGCGGGCGGATGACCCGCTCGTGGTACTCACTCTCCGATACCGAGGTCATGGCCGTCGCCGGACTGTGGCGCGCGACGGCGGAGTGGGGCGATTGCTACGCGATGGTCATGGTCGATAGCTCGCCGGCCATGGCCGAGGTACATGACCGGATGCCGGTGATCCTGGCCCCGGATAGCTGGGAGCAATGGACCAGTGGCTCGATCGACCACGCGCTAGACCTTTGCCAGACCTGGCGGGGCCCGTTGCTGGCCGATCACACTGGCGACCGCTGGGTGGACGGCAAGCCGATCGGCACCCAGCCGCCGCTGCTCTAGGCATAGCTCACCACCTCGAACTCGATCCCGTCCCAGTCGAAGAAATAGAACCGTCGACCGGGTTCGTAGCCAGCATAGTTGAAAGGTTCGAGACCCGCCTCCTTCACCACCGCCTCGGCGGCATCAAGGTCATCGACCACCAGTCCGACATGGTTCAGCGGCACCCCCTTGGCAAAGGGGCCGCCGCGCCCTTCGTTGGTATAGACCGCCAGGTAATCGCGCTCGCTGCCGACGTGGATTGTCCACCCGCCGAGCTGCGAGGGCCCTCTCCAACGCTCGTGCCAGCCGCAAAGCTGCTGGAGCAGGGTTGAGGACCGTTCGGGATCGCTGACGGTGATGTTGACGTGTTCGAGGAATCCCTTCGGCATGATTCTATATCCTTTTCAGCATCTTGATCCACACTCTGCGAATCGTGCTTTACCTTGATGCAACCTCAAGCTAACTTGAGGTCAAGCCAATTCGACTGAAAAGGCGCTTTTTGATGGACAAGAATGACCTGCTGCCGATTGGCGAACTGGCGCGGCGCACCGGCCTCGCCGTTTCGGCGATCCGGTTCTACGAGGACAAGGGTCTGATCCAGGCGATGCGCACGATGGGCAACCAGCGGCGCTTTCTGCGCAGCGATATCCGCCGCCTCAGCTTCATCCTGATCGCGCAGAAATTGGGCCTTGGTCTGACCGAGATCGAGGCCGAACTTTCGCAGCTTCCGCAGGGCCGCACCCCCACCTTGTCAGATTGGCAAAAGCTCAGCCGCTCGGTTCGCGTCGCGCTCGACGCCAAGATTCAGCTGCTCACCCGCACGCGCGCCAAGCTCGATGAATGCATCGGCTGCGGTTGCCTCAGCCTCCAGCGCTGCCAGCTGTATAACCGCGACGACCGGGCGGGGGCGGGTGGTGGTACCGGGCCAAGGTACGTGCTGGATTGACTACTCCGCAGCCAGCAACTCTTCCGCGCCTTCCAGGTCAACGCTGACCAGGCGGCTGATGCCGCGCTCGACCATGGTTACGCCGAACAGGCGGTGCATGCGGCTCATCGTCACGGCGTTGTGGGTGACGATCAGGTAGCGGGTGTCGGTTTCCTTCACCATCGCATCGAGCAGGTCGCAGAAGCGTTCGATGTTGGCATCGTCCAGCGGTGCGTCGACTTCGTCGAGCACGCAGATCGGGGCCGGGTTGGTGAGGAACAG
>Ga0073920_1000061_pt1 | contig 20693 bp, 16 predicted proteins | sample GWRWT4_2Sept14_2_FD_70953 | JGI IMG/M metagenome (GOLD analysis project Ga0073920, IMG submission 70953) | Sand microcosm microbial communities from a hyporheic zone in Columbia River, Washington, USA - GW-RW T4_23-Sept-14 | ecosystem: Engineered > Artificial ecosystem > Sand microcosm >...
ATGCCGGCTTGAGACCGGGCGGACCCACCAGGTCCGCGTTCATATGTCATCAATTGGCCATCCGCTATTGGGGGACCCTGTATATGGACGCAATCCTCAGCGGCTTCGGCCGATTCTCACCCAGCTTCACTTCGCCCGGCAGGCCCTGCATGCAGCAGAGCTGGGCTTCATCCACCCCGTTACGGGGGCCGCGCAGAGCTTCGTTTCCGCGCTGCCTGCCGACATGGCGGGGCTGTTGGTCGAATTGGAGGAACAAACCTGAGCGATTGCAGTAACTAGAAAGTCTGTGTGGCCGCCACGCGGGGATGCCTCTATTAGGGTCCTCCGACGGCAAGCCGACGAACGAAAGGACGGTGAGTCGAATGTCCGATACCAAGCGCAAGTTGCCCGCCAGCCGTGGCACCAGCGTACCCAGCCTGGGGCCTGAACAGAGCCTCAACCGCTATCTGGCCGAGATCCGGAAGTTCCCGGTGCTGACGGCTGAGCAGGAATACATGCTCGCCAAGCGCTATGCCGAGCACCAGGATCCCGATGCCGCCAAGCAGCTGGTCACGAGCCACCTGCGGCTCGTGGCGAAGATCGCCATGGGTTACCGCGGCTATGGCCTGCCCGTGTCCGAGCTGATTGCCGAGGGCAACATCGGCCTGATGCAGGGCGTCAAGAAATTCGAACCCGATCGCGGCTTCCGCCTGGCGACCTATGCCATGTGGTGGATCAAGGCCTCGATGCAGGAGTTCATCCTGCGCAGCTGGTCACTCGTGAAGATGGGCACCACTGCGGCGCAGAAGAAGCTGTTCTTCAACCTGCGGCGGATGAAGAAGAACCTCGACGCTTACGAGGATTCGGATCTTCACCCGGAAGACGTGAAGGCGATTGCCACCAAGCTCGGCGTGTCCGAGACCGAAGTGGTCAACATGAACCGCCGGATGATGATGGGCGGCGATGCCTCGCTCAACGTCTCGTTCAACGAGGAAGGCGAAGGCCAGTGGCAGGATATGCTGCAGGACGATCGCCCGCTGCAGGACGAGACCGTGGCCGATCTGGAAGAGGCCGGCATGCGCCACGCACTGCTGACCGAAGCCCTTGGCAGCCTTAACGAGCGCGAACGCCACATCTTGACCCAGCGCCGCCTGATCGACGAACCGCAGACGCTTGAGGAGCTGAGCCAGGAATACCGGGTCAGCCGCGAACGCGTCCGCCAGATCGAGGTGCGGGCCTTCGAAAAGCTGCAGAAGGCCATGCTGCGCATCGCCAACGACCGGCGCCTGCTGCCCGCCGCGTGAGTTAACAGCCGCGCCGTGCCAAAGGATTGGCGCGGCGCGGCTCTCGCGCTAGCCTAAGGGCAATGATGCGCTTTCTGACCCCATCTCGCCCCGCTGCCAAGCACGGCTTTGCCTACAATCTCGGCTGGTGGATCGGCCGGATCATCGTCTGGTTCCTGGTACTGAGCCTGGGGATCACGGTGCTGTACAAGTTCGTGCCGGTGCCGATCACGATCACCATGATCGCCGATCCCAACGGGTTCGAGAAGGATTGGACTCCGCTCAGCCGGATCGACCGCAACATGGTCGCCGCCGTGATCGCGGGGGAGGACGCCAAGTTCTGTTCGCACCAGGGGTTCGATCAGGAAGCGATCGAGCAGGCGATCGAGCGCAACCAGCAAGGCGGGAAACTGCGCGGCGGCTCCACGATCAGCCAACAGACCGCCAAGAACGTGTTCCTGTGGCAGGGCTGGGGCTGGGATCGCTATGCCCGCAAGGGGCTGGAGGTGTGGTTCACTTTCCTGATCGAGCACGTGTGGGGCAAGCGCCGGATCATGGAGGTCTACCTCAACGTCGCCGAGACCGGGATCGGCACCTATGGCGTGGAAGCCGCGGCCCAGCGCTATTACAAGAAAAGCGCGGCGCGGCTGACCCGGGTCGAGGCTGCGCGGATTGCCGCCGCCCTCCCCAGCCCGAAGAAGCGCGCCGTGACCGGGGCCAAGGGCTTCACCCGCCGCCACGGCAACGCCATCGCCGCGCGCAGCGGGGTGGTCCGCAACGAAGCGCTCGACGCCTGCGTCTATCGCTGAGCTCAGGCAGACCGGCCACAGGCAAAAAGAAAGGGGCGCCGCAGCGCCCCTTTCCCTTGTTCGGTTGAACTGATCGGATCGATCAGAACTGGAACACCACCGTACCGCTGATCGTGCGCGGCGCGCCGATCTGGACGAAGCCCGGGTTGCCGTAAGTCACGACGCCGGTGGTCTGGTTGAAGGTCTGCGTCTGGTTCAGGTTGCCGCCGAAGCCGCCAACGTAGAACTGGTTGAACAGGTTGTAGACGTTGAACTGCAGGTAGGTCTTGTCGTTGAGGCCCACGAAGTCGAGGTTCACGCGGGCATCGAGGTTGACCAGCCAGTAAGCCGCCGCAACCTTGCCATAGATCTGGGTCGGAGCAGGCTGCGCCGCCGGCGTGCCACCGGTCGAGGTCAGCGCCCCGGCCGGGACGAACGAACCGGTGAAGGTCGCTTCGTTGGTGTCGAAGATGTAGCGCGGACCGGTGCGCTTGGCGGTTACGCCCAGGTCGAACGGACCGATGTTGCCGCGCACGGTGCCGCCGAAGGTGTACTTCGGAGCGCCAGCTTCGCGCTTGCCGGCGGTCGGTGCGAACACCGGCGTACCATTGGCCAGCTCACCGATCGCGATGTTGTCGCGGATCTTCGACTTCATCACGCTGCCGAACAGATAGACGCTGAGTTCATCCACCGGCGACCAGGCGATCGAGCCGTCGATCCCGTACTTCTTCACGCTGCCCAGGTTACGATAGACGGTCTGGTTGATTTCCGGATCGTAGGCCGAGGCCGAACGGTTCTGGAACTGGTTGTAGAAGCCCGAGATCTGCGCCTGGATCCGCCCCGAGCGGAACCGCAGGCCCGCATCGAAGTTGTCGGTCGTTTCCGGCTTCGGCCGCGCCCGTTCGGTGGTGACCGGGAAGTAGAACGCGTTGTAGAGGTTGTCGGTGCCCGGGACCGAGATGCCCTGCGAGAAGTTGCCGAACACGCTGAGGTTGTCGGTCAGGTCAAAGACCAGGCCAACGTTGGGCAGCAGCTTCTTGTAGTTCAGCACGCGCTGCTGCGGCGGCGCCCAGCCGGTCACCGAGATCGCCCCGGTGGTGGCATTGGTGGTCACCACATAGGGGTTGAGCGTGGCGGCCGTGGTGTTCAGCGCGGTGTTGCTGCTGAAGCATTCGACGAAGCCGCTGGCCGAGCTGGTGAAGCAGTTCTGGTTCAGGTCACGCTTGAAGAACGGCATGCGCAGACCGGCGGTAACGACCAGGCGGTCGTCCATCAGCTCGCCGCGGTATTCGGCCGAGAACTGGTGCAGGATCGCGTAGGACAGACGATCGCGCTTCTGCAGGATCGCGCCGGTGACGTCCTTTTCGCCGGCATTGGCCGGGAACACGTCAAACGGCTCGCCATTGGTCTGGACCAGGCCGACTTCGCCGGTCTGGCGGTGGCGGGCGTGATCGAGCGTGTAGTTGACGCGGAAGGTGTTGTGATCGTCCATTTCCCACCGCAGGCCGGCAATCACGCCAAAGCGGCGGGTCTGGGTCTGGCTGGGGGCGATCGCGGTCACGGTGTCGAGCACATCGCCGTCGCCATTGATGTCACGGCCGAAGAACGGGGTGCCGCCAAGGTAACCGGCAACGTTGTTCACGCCGGCAGTCGGATCGATATCACGCAGACCTTCACGGGCGCTGACAGTGCCGCCGCCATTGGCCTTGACGTACTGATAGCTGGGATCGACCGTCAGGACCAGGTTGTCAGCCAGCGTGAAGCGCGAGCTGATCCGGATGTTGCCGGTGTCTGAGGGGTTATAGCGGCGGTCGAATTCCGTGCCGCAGCTGGCGCCGCGGAACGCCGGCGCAATGGTATCGGCCACCCCGGCCTGCGGCGTATCAACCTGGCAGGGGAAGTTGATCAGGTATTCGCGCTCTTTGTTGCTGTTCGGATAACGGTTGATCGAGGCCGAACCGACCGTGCGGTTGCCATCAAGGCGCAGCGGCAGCGAACCGAAGAAGTTGTTGCGGTTCTTGTTGAAGTGGCCGGCAACCGAGATGAAATCGTCGCCCGCCAGCGGCAGATAGACCTTGCCGTTGTACTGCTGCTTGTTGACCTTGCCGTAGTTGTTGAACGGGTTGTCGTTGGTGGCGCGGCTCATCGAGAACCAGGCGCGCAGGCCGCTCTCGGTCAGGTCACCGGTTTCGACCTTGGCGAAGATGCGCATGAAATCGAACTGGCCGGCGCTGCCCGAAAGCATCACGCCAAAATCGCGGTCGGGCTTCTTGGTGCGCAGGTTGACCGTGCCGCCAGCGGCCGAAGCAGTCGGGCTGTCGACGTCGGTCGTGCCAAGGTTGACGTTGACCTGCTCGATCAGTTCGGGATCGATCTGCTGGTTCGAGTAGATCGCGTAGTTGCCCGAATCGTTCAGCGGCACGCCGTCGAAGGTCAGGCTGACGCGGTCCGACGAGAAGCCGCGGATGTTGAGCGTGCCGCCCGACGAACCGTAGGCGTCGTTGTTCTGGAAGCTGACGCCCGGGATCTGGTTGATCGTATCCAGGATGGTCTGGCCGGGGTTCTGGCGCTCGATGTTTTCCTGCGTCAGGACCGCCTTGGCCTTGGCCGTATCGGGAGCGGAAATGCCGGCCACTTCCTGGGTGCCCGAACGGGTCCCGGTGACGATGATTTCCTTTTCGAAGTCGATCGAACCGGTCGACTGGGCGAAGGCCGGCGCGCTCAGCGCGGCGACGCCAATGGCGAAGCTGCTGGCGGCGGTGGTCAGGGCGGAGTTGATGCGCATGAGGAGAGAAATCCCTGTTGTGGCAAACTTGCGAAAACACGTGGCTTCTGGCGCCGGGCGAATCGCCCCCAACGCCGGCTGCGCACGCTATTAGCGGGGCAGCGCCGCGCACTAAACAGCCCTGTGTGACAAGGCTGTGACTAGTCCGCCGGTCCGCCGGGCAGTACGCGGAACCGCCGACATTTTATTACGCGCGGGATAGGCAGGTTCTAATAATCGTTCAGCGCGACGCCCAAATCGCCAATTTCCAAGGGTTTTGCGCAGAGTCCTTGCGGAACGATTGTTGCTGCACTGCGGCAATTGTGCAACGGTCAGGCTTGAAGGGACCAGAATGAGCGGCGCGCACCATCATGGACCGGGGGTTCACCACCACCGCGGCCACGGCCATCACCACCATGATCATCACGATCACCAGCACCCGGTGACCGGGTCTGGCCGCGCTTTTGCCCTGGCGGTGATGCTCAACGCCGGCTTTGTCGTGATCGAAGTGGCGGCGGGGCTGTGGAGCGGCTCGATGGCGCTGCTGGCCGATGCCGGGCACAACCTGTCCGACGTCCTGGCCTTGCTGCTGGCCTGGGGTGCCAGCGTCCTCGCCGCCCGTCCGGCGCGGGCCGGCTATACCTATGGCTTCAAGAGCTCGTCGATCCTGGCGGCTATCGCCAATGCGGCACTGCTGTGGGTCGCGCTGGGGGCAATCCTGTTCGAGACGATCCACCGCTTCTTCTACCCGCAGGCGATCCAGGGCGGGGTGATGATGGGCGTGGCAGCGGCCGGAATCGTGATCAACGCCCTGTCCGCCGCGCTGTTTGCCAGCGGCCAGAAGGCCGACCTCAACCTGCGCGCGGCCTTCGTGCACCTGCTGGCCGATGCGGCGGTCTCGGCCGGTGTCGTGGTGGCGGGGGCAGCGATCTGGCTGACCGGCAAGGCCTGGATCGATCCGCTGACCAGCCTGCTGATCACCTTCGCGATCGGCTGGAGCAGCTGGGGCCTGCTCAAGAATGCGGTGCGGATGGGCCTGCTGGCCGTGCCGCCGGGGATTGATCCCGATGAAGTCCGGCGCTGGCTGATGGCGCGCCCGGGGGTCAGCACGGTCCACGATCTCCACATCTGGCCGATGAGCACGACCGAAACCGCGCTGACTGCTCACGTCGAAATGCCTGGCGGCCACCCCGGCGATGCCGAGCTGCACAAGCTGGCCGAGGAATTGGCCCAGCACTTCGGGATCGATCATTCGACGATCCAGATCGAGCTCGGCGTTGGTCGATGCCGCCTTGCAGGAGGCCCCGGCCATCACCATTAAGGCTGCAGAGGCTTGACCAAGAAAGGATTCCCGATGCGCGTTTCACCCTGGTTTGGCGCAATTGTCGCCGTGGCAATCGCCAGCACCGCTGCCGCGCAGGAAGATCCCAAGGCCGCGTTCCAGGCCAAGTATGACAGCTATCGCACGGCCATGGCCGCCAAGGACAGCGCCGCGGTCAACGCGATCCTGGCCCCCGGCTTCCAGATGACCGACATCCAGGGCAACACCCACGACGCCAGCGGCATTGCCACGCTGATGGAGCGGATGCCGGCGGCGATGAGCCAGAATTCGAAGACCACCGTGCTCGAAGCAACGGTCTCAGGCGATAGCGCCGCGATCAAGCAGGAGCTGGCCGCAACGATGGTTCGCCCCGGCCCCGATGGCAACGAGATGAAGATGGAAATGTCGGTCACCTCGAACGACATCTGGGTGAAGAGCGGCGATACCTGGCTGCTCAAGACCAGCTTCCAGAAGGACCTGGTGGTCAAGCGCGACGGCGAAGTGTTCTTCAAGCAATCGAACTAAGCCCGCCAAACCGGACAAAAAACGGCCGCGCGGTGGAATGCCGCGCGGCCGGTCTTGTGTGGCGGTGCCGGAACAGCGCTTACTTCGGCAGCGACACCGCGTTGGTCACGTGGATCACGCCATTGGACGAGAGCACGTCAGCCTTGATCACCAGGGCGCGGCCGCCATTGGCGTCGATCACTTCGACATTCTGACCATTGAGCTGCGCGGTCAGCTTCTGGCCCTGCACCGTGGTCAGCTCGGCCTTGCCGCCGCCAGCCTTGATCGCGGCCAGCACGTCTGCGGCGGTTACCTTGCCGGCCACCACATGGTAGGTCAGGATGTTCGCCAGCGCCGCCTTGTTCTCAGGCTTGACCAGGGTTTCGACCGTGCCGGCCGGCAGCTTGGCAAAGGCACCATCGGTCGGCGCAAAGACCGTGAACGGTCCCGGGCCGGAGAGCACGCCCGCCAGGTCAGCTGCCTTCACGGCCGCCACCAGCGTGTTGTGCATGTTCGAATTGACGGCGTTTTCAACGATCGTGGCAGTCGGCGAGAGCTGGCCGCCGCCAACGACAGCCGGCTTGGCGCCATGATGATCGGCCAGCGCCGGTGTGGCGATTGCGGCCAGGCCAGCCATCAGGGCCGTCGTGAGCGTCAGATTGATGCGGTTCATTGGTATTCTCCTGTGCGCCCCCGGCACAGGAGATAGGAACAGCAAGCCAGCTTACGACATGGGCAAAAGGACGTATCGGGCGCGATTTTCGGCCAGCTGAAGGCCCCTTGGCGGCCCGCCGGACGGGCCGCCCCGCAGCAGCGTCAGGCCGCTTCTTCCTTGGCCTTGAGCACGCGCACCGGCTCCTTGCGGCCTTCGACGACGTCCTTGTCCACGACCACTTCGGCAATCTCCGATTCGCTGGGGATGTCGAACATGGTGTCGAGCAGCAGCCCTTCGACGATCGAGCGCAGCCCGCGCGCGCCGGTCTTGCGTTCGATCGCGCGCTTGGCGATCGCTTCGAGCGCATCATCGGTGAAGGTCAGGGTCACGTCTTCCAGCTCGAACAGCTTGGAATACTGTTTGATCAGCGCGTTCTTGGGTTCGCGCAGGATCTTGACCAGGGCTTCGACATCAAGGTCTTCGAGCGTGGCGATCACCGGCAGACGGCCGACGAATTCGGGGATCAGGCCGAACTTCAGCAGATCTTCCGGCTCGGCCTTCTGGAGCAGTTCACCCACCTTGCGCTTGTCCGGATCGGCGACGTGCGCGCCAAAGCCAATCGAGCGCTTCTGCAGGCGGTCGGCAATGATCTTTTCGAGGCCGGCAAAGGCCCCGCCGCAGATGAACAGGATGTTGGTCGTGTCGACCTGCAGGAATTCCTGCTGCGGATGCTTGCGCCCGCCCTGCGGGGGGACGGAAGCGGTGGTGCCTTCCATCAGCTTCAAGAGCGCCTGCTGCACGCCTTCACCCGATACGTCGCGCGTGATCGAGGGATTCTCGGCCTTGCGGCTGATCTTGTCGATCTCGTCGATGTAGACGATCCCGTGCTGGGCCTTTTCCACGTTATAATCGGAGGACTGCAGTAGCTTGAGGATGATGTTTTCCACGTCCTCGCCCACGTAACCGGCTTCGGTCAGCGTGGTGGCATCGGCCATGGTGAAGGGCACGTCGAAGGTCTTGGCCAGGGTCTGGGCCAGCAGCGTCTTGCCCGAACCGGTCGGCCCTACCAGCAGGATGTTCGACTTCGACAGTTCAACCTCGCCGCCCTTGCCGCTGTGCTTCAGGCGCTTGTAGTGGTTATGGACCGCGACCGAGAGCACCCGCTTGGCGCGGTCCTGGCCGATCACGTAATCGTTCAGCGTCTCGAAGATGTCCTTCGGGCTGGGTACGCCGCCATCCTTCTTGCCAGCGATGCCGGCCTTGGTTTCCTCGCGGATGATGTCGTTGCACAGCTCTACGCATTCATCGCAGATGAACACGGTCGGACCGGCGATGAGTTTCCTCACCTCGTGCTGCGACTTACCGCAGAAGCTGCAGTAGAGGGTGCTCTTCGCGTCGGATCCGCTCAATTTCGTCATGCCCATTCCCGTTACCCGCATAGGCGGGAGTCGCCCAATCCTAAACGGGCGAGTGCATTAATCAATCCTAGCGCTTAGCACAGGGGAGCTTGCCCCAGGCTGAAGCGGCAAGGTTAGCAAAGCGTTCCGGCCTATTCCGGGGCTCCACCAGTTCCACTGGCATCCGCTTCGTTGGCTGGACGGCTTTCGAAGACCTTGTCGACCAGGCCGAATGCCTGTGCCTCGGTTGCCGACATCCATGTATCGCGGTCCATCGCGTCGGCGACTTCCTGTTCGGACTTGCCGGTGAACTTCGAATAAAGCTCGTGCATCGTCTGCTTCAGGCGCAGGATTTCGCGCGCCTGGATTTCGATATCGCTGGCCATGCCGCGCGCCCCGCCCGAAGGTTGGTGAATCATGATCCGCGACTGCGGCAGCGCGATCCGCATCCCCGGCTCACCGGCGGCGAGCAGGAACGAACCCATCGAGCAGGCCTGGCCGATACAGACGGTCGAAACGCGCGGGCGGATGTACTGCATGGTATCATAGATCGCCATGCCGGCCGTCACCACGCCGCCCGGCGAGTTGATATACATCGAGATATCCTTCGACGGATTCTCGCTTTCCAGGAACAGCAGCTGGGCGACGATCACCGAGGCCATGTGGTCCTCAACCTCGCCAGTCACGAAAATGATCCGCTCGCGCAGTAGGCGCGAGTAGATATCGAAGCTGCGTTCGCCGCGGCTCGACTGTTCGACGACAACCGGAATTAGCGCGCCGGTGACGGGATCTTGCGTGAAACCGCCCCCATTGTTGCCGAAAGTGGCGCCGGGTCGATTGTACAGGTCGAGCATGGGAATCCTCATGTGATTGGTCGCCCTATGTCGGCGCTGGCCGCGCGATGTTCAAGGGCGTTAACCGATTGATGTTTGCCCGCCGCTGACCATAAGCTGGGGGTGCGTTAATTCTTCCAGACCGGAGATGATGAATGCCCATCGCAACCAAAGCCTTTGCCATCTCTTCCGCCATGCTGGTCATTGCCATGGCCGCAGCGCCAGCCACAGCAGAGACTCCGGCGCAGCGCGCCGCAGAGGCCAAGGCTTACCTGGCCACAATCGCCCGGCTGGACGATGCCGAGAAGGGCCCGCAGCTCAATGCCGTGATCGCCGCCAATCCGGCCGCGCCGCAAGAGGCCGCGCGCCTGGCCGGGACCGGACCGCTCGATGGCCGGACCGTGCTGGTCAAGGACAATGTCGAAACCCGCGAATGGCCGACCACGGCGGGCTCGCTGGCCCTCGCCGCCAATCGGACTGGGCGCGACGCACCGCTGATCACCCGGCTGCGCGCGGCCGGCGGCGTGGTCCTGGGCAAGACCAACCTCAGCGAATGGGCCAACATTCGCCATTCGCCGAGCACTTCGGGCTGGAGCGCGGTGGGCGGGCTGACGCGCAACCCGCACGCGATCGATCGCAATACCTGCGGCTCATCTTCGGGCAGCGGCGCGGCGATCGCCGCAGGCATGGCCTGGGGAGCAATCGGGACCGAGACCGACGGGTCAATCACCTGCCCGGCCGCGGTCAACGGGATCGTCGGCTTCAAACCGACGGTCGGCATGGTCAGCCGTACCCATGTGGTGCCGATCAGCGCCAGTCAGGACACGGCCGGACCGATGACGCGCTCCGTCGCCGATGCCGCGCTGCTGCTTAACGCCATTGCCGGCAGCGATCCGGCCGATGCCGCGACCGCCGAGGCCGATGCCAGAAAGACTGACTTTACCCAGGGGCTCGCCACGGCCTCGCTCAAAGGCCTGCGGATCGGCCTCTTGACCCGCGCGGTCGGCAATCACCCCGGCGTGCGCAAGGCGTTCGAGCAGGCTGTGGCCGACTTGAAGGCCGCCGGGGCCGAGATTGTCGAGATCGATGTCCAGCCCGATCCCAGCATGGGCCGCGATGAGGGCTATGTGCTGCGCTATGAACTGCGCCGCGACATGAACGCTTACCTCCAGACCCTGCCCAGCCCCGGCATGCCGCGCAGCCTGACCGAACTGATCGAATTCAACCGCGCCAATGCCGACAAGGAGCTGCGCTGGTTCGGTCAGGATACCTTTATCGCCGCCGACAAACTGACCGATGGCGAAGCCCATGCCAAGGCGCGCGCCAATTCGCTAAAACTGGCGGGCGAACTGGGGATCGACAAACTGATGGCCGATCACAAGGTCAGCCTGCTGATCGCGCCGACCGGTGGGCCGGCCTGGTCAACCGACCTGGTCACCGGGGACCGTTTCCTGGGGATCGGCGCGGGCAGCCTGGCGGCGATTGCCGGCTATCCACACCTGACCGTGCCGATGGGCGCGGTCGAAGGACTGCCGGTCGGGCTCTCGTTCATGGGCGCCAAGTGGCAGGATCATGGCGTGCTGCAAGCCGGCGCCGCGTATGAACGGGCGCGCACCGCCACCCTACCTCGCCCCTCGTTCAAGCGCTGGGGCGAGTAACACTCCAAACGATTGCACAACCATCCAAACTGCTGCAATGCTTTGGACGTGAAGCAGAGTCGCTCTTCCGATACCCGCAACCGAATTGTTGCCGCCGCGCAGGAATTGTTCCTGACGAAGGGCTTTGATGGCACGTCGGTCGCAGAAGTGTGCCGTGCCGCTGGCGTCTCGAATGGCGCGCTGTTCCATCAGTTCCCGACCAAGGAAGAACTGGGCTTTGCCGTCTATACGCTGGTCCGGCGCACGTTCTGGGAGCGGGTCATGGGGGCGATGCTCGTGCCCGAAGACCCGCTCGACGGGATCGAGGCCGCGGTCCGCGCCGCCTTTGCGTTCCAGATTGACGAACCGGGCAGCGCCGCCTTCATGTTCGATGTCTCGGGCTCGAAGTGGATCGAGCAGTTCGCCCAGCAATCGCAGGAAGTGCATGACGTGGTCAGCCAGCGCGGTCAGGCCTGGGCCGATCCGCATATCGCCGCCGGCCGCCTGCCGCCGGTGCCGCCCGATGTCTTCGTCGCGCTCGCTTCGGGCGCACCGCAATGGGTGGCGCGGATGTCCCGGATCGGCATGAACGCCCACCCGCTTGAGCTGATAGCCGAACAGATGCCCTATTACGTCCGGCGCGCCTTCACCCCCGTATAGCCTGAAACGCAAACGGGGCGGTCGCCAGTGGCGCCGCCCCGCTGCGTCAGGACTGGAAGTCCCGGATTATTTCTTGGCCGGAGCCTTCTTGGCCGCTGGCTTCTTTTCAGCAGCAGGCTTCTCAGCCTTTTCGGCCTTCGGAGCGGCTTCCTTCTTGGCGGCCGGCTTATCAGCCTTGGCTGCCTTGGCCGGCTTTTCCTCAGCCGGAGCTTCGTCCTTCTTGGCGGCCTTCTTCGGCGCGGCCTTCTTGGCGGGCTTTTCGGCCGGAGCGGCGGTTTCTTCCGCTTCGATCGCGGCCTGCAGCTCTTCACGGCTGACGGTGCGCTCGGTCACGGCAGCCTTGTCGAACAGGAAGTCGACGACCTTGTCTTCGAACAGCGGTGCGCGCAGCTGGGCCGCAGCGAGCGGATCCTGGCTGATGTATTCGGCAAAGCGCTGACGGTCTTCCTGGCGGTACTGCTGAGCGGCCTGGGCGACCAGCATCTGCATTTCTTGGCTGCTGACTTCGACGCCGTTGGCCTGGCCGATTTCCGACAGCAGCAGGCCCAGGCGCACGCGGCGCACGGCGATGCCGCGATAGTCTTCCTTCTCGGCTTCGATCTCGGCCATGGCGGCAGCGGGATCGGCCTCGTTCTGGGCTTCCTGCTGGAGCTGGTTCCAGATCTGGCCAAATTCGGCTTCGACCATGCTCGGCGGCACGTCGAAATCATGGCCAGCGGCAAGCTGATCGAGCAGCGCGCGCTTCATCTGGGTGCGGGTCAGCCCGGCCAGTTCCTGTTCGATCTGGCCGCGCAGCAGGCCCTTGAGCTGCTCGAGGCTTTCAAGACCGAGGTTCTTGGCGAACTCGTCGTCGATCTTGGTATCGCCGGCAACCTTGACCGCCTTGACAGTAATGTCGAACTGGGCGTCCTTGCCCTTGAGGTTCTCGGCCGGATAGTCGGCCGGGAAGGTCACGGTGATGGTCTTTTCGTCACCGACCTTGGCGCCGACGAGCTGTTCTTCGAAGCCCGGGATGAACCGGCCCGAGCCGATTTCCAGTGCCGCGTCCTCGGCCTTGCCGCCGTCGAATTCCACGCCATCGAGCTTGCCGACGAAATCGATGATCAGCTGGTCACCGGTTTCGGCCTTCTTGCCCTTCTTGGCATCGGTAAAGCTCTTGGCGCCCGAAGCGAGGCGGGTAACCTGCTCGTCCACTTCGGCTTCGGAGGCTTCGACCACCAGCTTTTCCAGCGCCAGGCCATCGAACGAGGGGACGGCGATCGCGGGCAGCACTTCGACCGCGACCGACAGCTCGGCATCCTTGCCTTCTTCGTAGCCTTCACCCAGCGAGACTTCCGGCTGCATCGCCGGGCGCAGCTTGTGTTCGACCAGCAGCTTGTCCATCGCTTCGCGAACCGAGGTGTTCAGCGCTTCCTGGTGGAGCGCCGGACCGTGCATCTTGCGGACCAGGTTGGCCGGCACCTTACCCGGGCGGAAGCCGGGCATGCGCACCTGCGGGGTGATCTTGGCAACTTCGCCATCGATCTTCGCGGCGATATCCTTCGCGGGGATCTTCACCGTGTAGGCGCGCTTCAAACCTTCTTTGCTGGTCTCGACAATCTGCATGACAAAAGAAGCCTTCTCAAACACCTCGGCCGTATCGGCGCTGCTGCAGGGCGGAAATTGGTGCGGGCGAAGGGACTCGAACCCCCACATCTTGCGATACTGGTACCTAAAACCAGCGCGTCTACCAATTCCGCCACGCCCGCATGCCGACGAAGCCTAATCCCTTGGCCAATCGGGTTTGGCCAGAATCAAGCGCTGGCCCTTAGTGGCCCCCGCTGCAAAGGGCAAGCGCGCTAGCGCGCGAAAACCGCGACCAGCCGAGCCAGCCAGCCAGACCCGGCCGGGGCGGCGGGCTTCGCCGCGCTCGGCACCGGGCAATCGAGGCACAAGGCCTGCGCGCCGCGCGCTTCGAACAGCTGGCCCAGATCGCCCAACAGCCGGTCAAGCTTGGCCTGCTGCTGCCCGGCGACCAGGCCGGTGAAGTCCATGCCGGCAGAGGCGCTATCGGCCGTGTCATCACCGCGCCACTGTTCGATCAGCGAGGCATAGGGATCGGTCTCCTCACCGTACCAGGCGGCGTGCCAATCCTCGCCCAGCTTGGCGCGCTGGGCGGCATCGGCCAGGGCCGCATCGATCCCGCCGAATTGGTCGACCAGGCCCTTCTGCCGCGCCGTGCCGCCATCCCAGACGCGGCCTTCGGCAAAGGCCTCAACCTCGGCGGCGGACTTCTTGCGCGAAGCGGCAACCAGGCCCAGGAAACGGCCATAGCCGCTCTCGATATTGGCCTGGAGCATGTCCTTCAATTCCGGGGTCAGCCCGGTCAGGATATCCGGCTGGCCCGACAGCGGCGTGGTGCGTACGCCGTCGGACTTGACGCCATAGTCAGCCAGGGCGCGTTCAAAGGTCGGGATCATCGCGAAAATGCCGATCGAGCCGGTGATCGTGCCGGGTTCGGCAAAGATCTTGTCTGCCGGGGTCGAAACCCAATAGCCGCCGCTGGCCGCGAGGTTGACCATCGAGACCACCACCGGACGGCGCCCGGACTCTTTCGTGCCAGCCTTGAACCGTTCCAGCGCGGTGCGGATCTCTTCCGAGGCCATGACCGAACCGCCGGGCGAATCGACCCGCAGCACCAGCGCCTTGGCGCCATCGACATTGGCATCATCGATCAGCTTGGCGATCCGGGTGCCGCCGGCCGTGCCGGGTCCGGCCTTGCCGTCGACAATCTCACCCGCGACCTGGACCACGGCAATCGCCGCGCCATCGGTCTTGACCGGGTGCGCCGCCAGCAGGGTATCGGCGGTGGTGTGGACAAAGCTGCCCAAGGTATCGTCAGCCGGATCCTCGCCCACCAGACCGCGAATCCGCTCCTTGTAGGCATGATAAGTGCCCAGCTTGTCGACCAGGCCCGCGGCGAGCGAAGCCTTGGCCGCATCGCCGCCGCTGGCCTTGATCCAGCCGACCGGATCGGTGGCAACGCGGGCGATATCGGCCTTGGGCCGGGCGGCCTTCACATTCGCCTGCCAGTTCTCCCACATCGCCGCGTTCAGCGCGATCCGCGCTTCCTTCGAGGCGGGGGACGCCTGGCTCTGGGTATAGGGTTCGACGAAGTCCTTGTAGGTGCCGACCTTGAAGACGTGCGCGGTCACCTTGTAGCGGGCCAGCGCTTCACCATAGTAGAGCCGCATCCCGCCCGGCCCCATCACGAAGGCCCCGCCCAGCGGATCGACCCAGACTTCGCTGGCATGGGCCGCCAGCAGCAGGCTGTCATCGGTATAGGCATGGGCGAAGGCGATCACCGGCTTGTTCGCCTTGCGCACCTTGTCGAGCGCTTCGCCGACATTCTCCAGCGTCACCTGCCCGCCGCCGGTAAACCGCGCGAGATCGAGCGCGACCACCTTGATCCGCTCATCCGTGGCGGCGGCATTCAGCGCGGCGATCACATCGCGGGCACGGTGTTGCTTGATCGGGGCCTCGCGCGACATCAGCAGGTCAAACGGATCGACCTTGGCGGGCTCCTCCACCACGCTGCCATCCAGCTTGAGCAGCAGCGCGCCCTCGCGGACCTGGCTCGGCGCCGGCCGGGCGGTCAGCAGTCCGTAAAGCGCCATGAAGAACAGCAGCAGAAGCAAGAGGACCAAGGCATCCTTGATGCCCACCAGCAAGGCCCAGACTTTGCGCGCAAAGATCATGCAATCGGTTCCCGAATAAGTTGACCGGGACATAGGAACTTACACAGCGGATAGCGAGTCCGTGATCGATCAAGCGGCAATAGGCTCCGGCGGGCGCTTGCCACCATGGCGCAAGCCAGCTAGGGAACTGGCTTCAATGACATCGGCAAACCCAACCGCTGCGGGCCGCTATCCAGCTGGCTCCGCCGCCTTTCCGCACCGCGACCTGACCGGCCTGGCGGGCCTGGCCCCGTGGGAGATCCTGTTCCTGCTCGACGAGGCGGAACAATGGGTTGAACTCAATCGCCTGCCGCACAAGCGGGTCGACCGGCTGGCCGGGTTGACCATCATCAACGCCTTCTTCGAGAACTCCACCCGCACGCTGCTGAGCTTCGAGATTGCCGGCAAGCGATTGGGGGCGGACGTGGTCAACATGCATGCCGCGCAATCGAGCGTGAAGAAGGGCGAAACGCTGATCGACACGGCGATGACGCTCAACGCGATGCGCGCCGATGCGATCGTGATCCGCCACGCCAGTTCCGGCGCGGTGCAGCTGATCGCCGACAAGGTCGATTGCCCGGTGCTCAACGCCGGTGACGGGCAGCACGAGCACCCGACCCAGGGCCTGCTCGATGCGCTGACCATTCGCCGCGCGAAAGGCGATTTCGGCAAGCTGACCGTGACGATCTGCGGCGATATCCTGCACAGCCGGGTTGCCCGTTCGAACATCCACTGCCTGACCACGCTGGGGGCCGATGTCCGCGTTTGCGCGCCGCCCGCGCTGATGCCGGCCGGGATCGAGGCGATGAAGGTCACCCCGTTCCACGATTTCGACGCAGCGCTCGACGGGGCCGACGTGGTGATGATGCTGCGGCTGCAGCAGGAACGGATGAGCGGCCAGTTCATCCCCTCCCCCCGCGAATATCGCCACCTCTATGGCCTGACGCTGGAGCGGCTGGCCAAGGCCAAGCCCGATGCCCTGATCATGCACCCCGGCCCGATGAACCGCGGGGTCGAGATCGACAGCACCGTGGCCGATCTGGCCGGGCGCTCGGCCATCACCACCCAGGTCGAAATGGGCGTGGCAATCCGCATGGCCTGCCTGGACGTCCTGACTCGAAAAGGTCGCGGTGTGGAGGGCTGGTCATGAGCACTGCCGCACCGATCACCCTGATCAATGGCCGCCTGGTCCTGCCGACTGGCGAGCCGCAGCCAGGCGCGCTGCGCTGCGCCAATGGCCGGATCGCCGCGCTGGGCGATATTGCCCCGCTGGATGGCGACACCGTGATCGACGCCAAGGGCAAGCTGATTGCGCCGGGCCTCGTCGATCTGGGCGTCTTTGCGATCGACAAGCCGGCCTTCCACTTCGGCGGGATCACCCGCGCCGCGCTGATGCCGGACCAGGGCGTGGTGCTCGACAAGCGCTCGGCGGTGCGGTTCTCCGCGCAATCGGGCAAGCCTGACCTCTGGGTCCATCCCCTCGCCGCCGCGACCAAGGACCTGGCCGGGACAGAGCTCGCCGAACTGGCGCTGATGCGCGATGCCGGGGCCAAGGCGGTCAGCACCGGGCGACGCTGGATCGGCGATAGCGGTGTGATGCACCGGCTGCTGTCCTATTGCGCCATGCTCGGGCTAGTCGTTGTGACCCATGCCGAGGACGCCGGGCTGACCGGCAGCGCGGTGGCCACCGCGGGCGAAATGGCGACCCGGCTGGGCCTGCCCTCCGCCCCGGCCGAAGCCGAAGCCCTGGCCGTAGCGCGCGACATTGCCCTGGCCGAACTGACCGGCGCGCGGCTCCACTTCCGGCAGGTGACCACCGCCGCGGCGCTCGGCCTGGTCCGCGCAGCCAAGGCGCGCGGCGTGGCTGTGACGGCGGGCGTCACCCCGGCCCATGCCCTACTGTCAGACGTGGCGGTCGGTGATTTCCGCACCTTCACCCGCCTCTCCCCGCCGCTGCGCGCCGAACGCGACCGGCAGGCGGTGCTGGCGGCCTTGGGCGACGGAACGATCGACGTGATTTCCTCTGGCCACGATCCGCGCGGGCCTGAAGACAAGCGTCTGCCCTTTGCCGATGCCGAACCCGGCATGGCCGGCGCCGAAACGCTGCTGCCGCTGACGCTGGGGCTGGTGCGTGACGGCGTGATCGACACCGCGCGCGCCTTTGCCCTGCTGGCGGGCAATCCAGCCGCGCTGCTGGGGGTCAATGCCGGGGTGCTGGCGGTTGGCGCCGAGGCCGACATTGCCGTGATCGATCCGGACAAGCCGTGGATCGTCGATTCGGACAAGATGGCGGCAGCGGCCGGCAACACCCCGTTTGACAAGCAAGGCGTTCAGGGCCGCGCGCTGGTGCTGCTGAAGGGCGGCACCGTCATCGCCTAATAAGGAAAAGGCCCCTTCCCGCCACAGCGGGAAGAGGCCTTTCCGGTATACCTGAAATTTGCGGTTAGCGCTTGCGGGCAAGCGCCGGAGCGGCCGGAGCGGCCTTGGGCGCAGCGACCGGTGCCTTGGCGCGGGCCATCTGCGTCGCGGCCGGAGCCTTGGTGCCCGGCACGCCAGTGCGGGCGGCATAGGCAAAGCAGCCCATCCCGCGCGACTTGACCGTGCCGCACAGGCCCCAGGCGCCCTGGTTGCCGTTGATCCCGGCGGCGGCGACGCGGAAGTAGGTCTTCCCGCGCACCTGAGCCTGCGTGATCGTCATGCGGAAGCCGCGCAGTTCCGGGTTCTTGGCGGTGTAGATCCCCCAGGCACGGCGCGCGCCCTGCTGGGTGAAGAAGCTGCCAAGCTGCACCATGTGGGTGCCCGGCGCATTGGTCGGCACCGGAGCGGCATAGGCCACGCGGCGCGGCGCGGTGCGGGTCTGAGCCACGGCAACGGCGCGCGGAGCCCGGGCCTGGCGAGTCGGGACGGCCTGTACCACCGGCCGCGAGATGAAGGCCATGCCCGAAGCGTCGACCACCGGGGTCGGCGCGGGAGCAGCCTGCGGTTCGGCAAAGGCCGCGGCAAACTTGCTCGGCGCCGCGACGGGAGCCGGTTCGGAAGCGACCGGAGTCGTGACCGGGGTATAGCTGGCGAGCGCGGCAACTGGCGGCAGTTCGGCAGCCGGAGCGGCGGCGGCAACCTGTTGCACCGGCTCGACCGCAGCTGTCTGGGCGGCAAGCTGTTCGTTCACCGGATTGGTATTGAGCGCCAGGCGCGAGGGCTGGCCCGGATCGCCGCGCATGGGCGCACCGAGCAGGCCGGCAACGCGCAGCTGCGTATCTTCCGGACGGGTCTTGGCGGCCCAATCGCTGATGCGGGCATCGATCTGACCCGCCGGAACGTCCTGCATCATCATGATGCGGGCTTCGCGCCAACGGCCGTCGAGCGCATAGGCATAGGCCAGGTTCTGGCGCAGTTTAGGCGTATTTTCACCATTACGCAGCGCATCGGCGAGCACCGCGCTGCCGCGGGTCGGCTCTCCGGCCAGCGCCAGGGCCAGGCCCAGGTCGGCAACCGGAATGGCATCGCGCCAGTCGTCAAGGATCGCCACGGCATCGCGATGGCGGCCAGCGGCGGAATAGGACAGGGCCAGGCCCAGCGCGGTCTTGGCGCTGTTGTCACCCAGCTTCATCGCATCGTCGAATGTCGCCGAAGCCGACTGAAAGCGGCCGGCCTTGAGATAGGCATGGGCCAGCAGCGCGCGGTAGCCAGGCTCACGCGGGCTGGCAGCGACGAGCGTCTCGGCCAGTTCGATCGCCTTGTCGACCTGACCCTTGCTGAGCGCGGACTGCGCGGCAGCGGCGGTCTTGTCCGGCGCCTGCTTGGCGACCACGTCTGCGCTGAAGCCGGCCGAGGCAGCAATTGCCAGGGCCAGAGCGCCGGTCATACCGAGCGGCAGGAGCTTGGTGCGGTTCATGCTGGCGAACATGGGAGTTCTCCCCTCTTTCACAATCAGTTGGGCCGGCGCGCGATTTGCGCGGCGAGATCGGCGACGTCGGGCAATTCATCGAGCAGCTGGTCTAGCGCTTCGGTCACCAGCTGCTGGGCGCTGCGGCCATTCACTGCACAGGCCAGCCGCAGCTTGAGGTGGCGTTCGGCATCGACCCGCAGCGTGAAGGCAGCGCGGCGGCCATCGGCGAGTGCCGAGCGGCGCGCACCGGCGACGCGGCGCTTGGCCTCATCACGCTGGCGGACCACTTCGGGCACCGGCGCATAGACCGGAGCGAGCGAATCGGGAGCGATCGAGACGACTTCGGCGCTGTGCTGGACAACGGGTTCATCGGCATCGTGGCCCATGTCGTTCCAGCCAAGGTCGTCAAGCTGACGCGCCAGGGCATCGCCGCCAATCGGGCCCAGTTGCGGGCGCATCGCCGGGCGCGCGCCACCCTTGCGGGCGAGCAGCGTGGGCGAGAGCGAAGCGAAGGATTTGGGTTCGGACATGCCCACCGGTCCCCTCACTTACGAACCAGCGACGCGGCGGCCGAAGCCACCGGCCGGACGGCCAGCAGCGCCGGGCATCATCGACACGGCCGTCGGGGCAGCGAAGACGGTGCGGCGGAAGTTCTTTTCGAGGCGATCGGAAATATAGTTCCACAGCGCAACCACTTCCTGAGCGGAGCGGCCGTTGGGTTCGACTTCCATCACGGTGCGGCCATCGATCATCGAAGCGGCAAAATCGGTCCGGTGGTGCAGGGTAACCGGGGCGACAGTGCCATGCTGCGACAGCGCGACAGCGGCTTCCGACGTGATCTTGGCCTTGGGCGTGGCAGCATTGACCACGAAGATCAGCGGCTTGCCGGCGCGTTCGCACAGATCGACAGTGGCGCCGACGGCGCGTAGATCGTGCGGGCTGGGACGCGTCGGCACGACAATCAGTTCGGCGACCGAGATCACCGACTGGATCGCCATGGTGATGGCCGGGGGCGTATCGATTACCGCCAGCTTGAAGCCCTGCTGACGCAGGACAGCAAGATCGCTCGCGAGGCGCGCAACAGTCGTCTGGGCGAAAGCGGGATATTCATCCTCGCGTTCGTTCCACCAGTCCGCCAGCGAACCCTGCGGGTCGATGTCGATCAGCACGACCGGACCAGCGCCGGCGCGCTGTGCCTGGACGGCGAGGTGCCCGGACAAGGTAGTCTTGCCGGATCCGCCCTTCTGCGATGCCAAAGCCAGTACGC
>Ga0073920_1000063_pt1 | contig 20574 bp, 21 predicted proteins | sample GWRWT4_2Sept14_2_FD_70953 | JGI IMG/M metagenome (GOLD analysis project Ga0073920, IMG submission 70953) | Sand microcosm microbial communities from a hyporheic zone in Columbia River, Washington, USA - GW-RW T4_23-Sept-14 | ecosystem: Engineered > Artificial ecosystem > Sand microcosm >...
AAGGCGCTCGCCTGGAAAGTGAGTATACGTCAAAAGCGTATCGAGGGTTCGAATCCCTCCCGCTCCGCCACCTTTTTGCCCGAAATCCCAAGCTTTTCGGCTGAGCAACGCGGCATTACCAAAAATCGCGACCCGGAATGTCTGCAGATGACTCACGGCAGGGACAATGACTCAATCAAAGCAAGGTCAGCGAACCACGCTGCTGGCCCGCCTGCGCAGCGGGCAGCGTTCGAGCAATCGGCACAGCGCTTGATCGCTAGTCGCCGATCGCCTTGGTCCGGATGTTAAGCTGGCCGGCCAACCCGGCGTCGCGGTGCCGTGTGATCGCTTGGTATTCTGGCGACTGGACCATCTCCAGCATGGCCGAGCGTGAAGGGTATTCGACAATCGCGACCATGTCCCAAAGCTCTTCCACTTCGCCCAGCATCAGATCGGTGACCATGCCGGAGAACCGCGCCTTGCCGCCAACCGCCGCGAGACAAGACTGGATCGCCGCGCCATAGCGCAGATAGGCTTCACGGCCCGAAAGTTCGGGTTCGGAGCCGTCGGCGTAGGTTGCCTCGTCCTTGAACTTGAGCAGGTTGACCATGCACATGGGGCCGTCATCCGCCGCGCTGAAAAAGGTTTCGGCCTGTTCCGGGCTGGGGTGAAGCTGGTTGGTGATGTCCATTCATGCCTCCTGCGCAGCGATAAGGTTGAGGATCAGGCCAACCAACCGCTCCGGCTGGTCCTCCTGGCAGAAATGGCTGGCTTCGATCCGGGAATGCGGCTGGCCCTTGGCGCCCGGGATCCGCCGCTGGATTTCGGCATCGAGATGGCCAAGCACCCGGTCCTGCTCACCAAAGCAGGTGAGCAGCGGCTTGTTGAACCCTTCCAGCACCGCCCAGGCTGCCTTGTTCTCAGCGACCGATGGGTGTTCGGGCGTAACCGGGACCAGCAGCGGGAACTGCCGGGCGCCCGCCTGATAGGTTTCGTCTGGATAGGGTGCGTCATAGGCGGCAACTTCGGCACTGGTCAGTTCGCGCAGGCAGCCGCCATCGACGATCCGGCCGGTTTTGAATTCGGGAGTTGCCTGGCTGAAACTGCGCCAGGCATCGAACCCTGGCCCAATGCTTTCACCGACCGCAAGGTAAGTGTTGGAAATGACCAGCCGGGCAAAGCGCTCTGGGAAGGCCGCGACTAGGCGCAGCCCGATCAGCCCGCCCCAGTCCTGGCAGAACAGCGTGATGCCCTCCAGGTCGAGTTGCACCAGCCAGTCGCTCAGCCAGGCAACATGGCGTTCATAGCTGTAATCACCGCGCTCGGCGGGCTTGTCCGACTTGCCGAAGCCGATCAGGTCCGGCGCCAGCACGCGGTGGCCAGCGGCGGCGAGCGGCGGTACGAATTTGCGGTAGAGATAGGACCAGGTCGGCTCACCATGCAGCAACAGGATTGGTGCAGCGCCTTTTGGCCCTTCATCAAGGTAATGGAGCCGCACGGACGGCGCGCCCGGTGCGTCCACCGCAAGATAATGCGGCGCAAAGGGATAATCCGGGAGGTCCGCAAAAGCTGTCTCGGGGGTCCGCAGAACCCTCACGGCTTGGCCACTTTCAGGATGCAGTCGACAAAGCCCCGCGGATCATTTTCCTGGATGAAGTGGCCGCCCTTCAGCGTGCAGTGCGGCTGGCCTTCGGTGCCGGGAACGCGGCCGATAAACCGGGCTTCACCGCCGCGCGTGACTGGATCGCCATCGCTGAAGCAGCACAGGAACGGCTTGTCCCATTGCTCGAACACTTGCCAGGCGCGCTTCTGGTCGGGCACTGCGACGTTGTTCTCGAACGGCACGAAGCTGGGAAAGATCCGCGCCCCGGCCTTGTAGCTGCTGTCGGGGAAGGGCGCATCATAGGCGGCAAGCTCTGCCGGGCTGAGCGCGCGCTTGGCCCCCGCATTGACGATCCGGCCGATCGGAAAGACCGGGCTCCACTTCGAGAAGGCCCGCCAGATCGCAAAGGCGCGTGGCGGCTGGCCGCCTTCAGGCAAGCCGCCGTTTGACAGCACCACACTGGCAAACCGATCAGGCATTTCGGCCACCAGCCTCAGGCCGATCAGCGAGCCCCAATCCTGGCAGACCAGTGTCATCCGCGTCAGGTCCAGCGCCTCGGCCCACTGGCGCATCCAGCCGACATGGCGGGCATAGCTGTAGTCGGTCTTTTGCGCCGGCTTGTCCGATTTGCCGAAGCCGATCAGATCGGGCGCGACCACGCGAAAACCCGCTGCCACCACCGGGCCGATCATCTTCCGGTAAAGGTAGGACCAGCTTGGCTCACCATGCATCATCAGCACGACCGGCGCATCGCGCGGGCCTTCATCGACATAGTGGACCCGCAAGCTGGTGCCATCGTCCGGATCGGTGATTTCCAGATAGTGCGGCGCGAAAGGAAAATCTGCGATCCCGGCAAAGGCCGCCTCAGGTGTGCGTAGGACTTTCACGTGCTTCTCCGTCGGGTCGATAATATGGCACTAAAAATGTCATATTATCGACCAAGGGTCAATGCAGGGGTCCCGGTTTGCGCGTGTCCACCAGTCGGAACCCAATGTGGTCGGTGCCAAGCCCGCGTTCCTGGAACTGGCGCGCCGCTGGGCGATAGCGCGCGCAATAGTTTGACGCGCAGAGGAAGGACCCGCCTTTGATCACCTTGACCGGTTCACTGGCGTCTTCGCGCGAACCCGTGGTGCTGGTCCATTCCCAGACATTGCCGATCATGTCGTAGAGCCCGAATGCATTGGGCTTGAAACAGCCCACCGGCGCGCGGCCGATGTAGCCATCGGTGCCCAGGTTCTTCACCGGGAAGACGCCCTGGTAGTAGTTTGCCTGCGGTTGGCCTTGCCCATCGACTGGCTCAGGCAAGGCCGCTGCGCCAGCGCGGGCGGCATATTCCCACTGCGCCTCACTGGGCAATTCCAGCCCAGCCCATTGGGCATAGGCCTGGGCGTCTTGCCAGGCGATCTGGACCACCGGTTTTCGCTCATGCCCGGCGATGCTGTCCTGCGGTCCGTAAGGGTGGCGCCACTGCGCGCCCGGCACCCAGCGCCACCATGCGGGATCTTGCTGTGACGGGGCCTGGAACACGGCCGACCCGGGTTGGAGCAGGTCGGGGGCGGCGCCCGCCAGCGTGGGCGGATCGCGCTCGGCCATGGTCCGGTACCCGGTCGCCTGGACGAACACGGCAAACTCCGCGTTGGTAACTTCGTGGGTCTGGATCCAGAAGCCTTTGAGCGTGACCTGGCGCGGCGGACCTTCTTCGGGTTCGCGCGGATCATCGCCCATGATAAAGCTGCCAGCGGGGACCCAGACCAGCGGATTTTCGGCCAGACCGGCGCATTTGGGCGGCGCGGCCGGCTCTGCGCCGCAGCCTGCCAAAAGCGCCAGGCCTGTCAGCACGAGCAAGCCGCGCATGGTCACCCGATTGGCACTTCGGCCATGGCGGCGCCAAGCAGGCGGCGCACCACGGCCTTTGCTGCTTCGACCGGCAGTTCCTGATCGTGGCGCAGCAGTCGCCAGGTCTGGAAGCTCAGGATCACGTTCAGGCCGCCCGCTGCAGCGGCATCGGCCCGCACCGCGTCAGGCAAATGGGCCTCGATCGATTCGCTCTCGAAACGCAGCATCCGCCGGTAGTCTTGCATCAGGTAGGTCGATTCAAACCGCCGGAGATTGGCCGAGATCCGATAAGGCATGATCGTCTCAAAGACCTTGGCCCGGCGCTCGGCCAGATCGAAGATCCTGTCCTTCCAGGTCGCGCCGGCTGGCGGCTGGAGCAGGATCGGCAGGATCCGGGCCTCAATCACATCGCCCATTTCGCGGTACAATGCGTCCATGTCCTCGAAATGCCGGAAGACCGAACGCAGGCCGACTCCGGCGACTTCGGCCACCCTGGCGGCGCTGGGTGAGACATCGCCCTTGCCAACCAGGTCGAGCAAGGCGGCGACGATCTTTGAGCGGCTCGAGCGGCTGCGCTCGCGCCGGCCATCGCTGAGCGGTGCCTGCCTGGCCGGGCCAGAGGGGAGTTTCGTGACAGCCATTACCGGGTTGATCGCCGCAAACGCACCTTCGCGTAAAGGATGGTTGACCTGAATTGCTAGATTATGACACATTTAATGTCAATTGAGTCGGGCGGGGAGGCGAAGGATGACACCGTGGATGATCTGGGGTGCGGCGCTGGCGGCCTATGCCCTGTTCCGCCTGTGGTACGACAATTGGTCCGGTCCGCTCAAACCGGCGGAAGTCGACGCCTTCATGGCCGACATGACGGGCCGGTTCGAAAGTACCGGCAACAGCCCCGACGCAATCCGGGCCTTCCTTGAGGCCGATGATGGGCGCGAGTTCGTGATGCTCAACCTGGTCAAGGCCCAGATGGCCCAGGTCAGGGATCCGGTCAGCGGGCAGATGGTCCAGGGCTTTGAACTGCTCAAGCGTTATTCAAAGCGCTTTGCCCCCGTGCTGTTCCGCAATGGCGGCCACCCCGGGATGGTCGGTCGCAAGGTCGGGGGCTATATCGATGCCTGGAACACCGCGCCTGATCCCGGTTGGACGGTTTTCGGGCTGATGCGCTATCGCAGCCGGCGCGACATGATGAAGCTGGTGATGGACCCGGCCTTCAAGGACGCCCACCCCGAAAAGATCCTCGGCACGCTGGCGACCTTTTCCTTCCCGACCCAGCGGGTTGTGTCGTTCTATGTCAGTCCGCGCGTAACCGTGGCGCTGGTGCTGGCGTTGGTGGCCGCGCTGACGCACCTGGCGCTGGTGACGATCGCATGATGGCCGCGCTGTTCCCGCCCAGCACCAATCACCAATACCGCGGCTCGCGCTATGCGGCCGGGTTCCTGGCCCTTTACGCCATCGGCTGGATTGTGCCGGGGATGATCCACAGCTTCCTGCCCGATGGCGGCGCCGGCACGATTGCCGGGCTCGACCTCAGCCACAACCGCGAGCTCATTTTCGGCCTGTTCGCCTGGGCCGGTGCGACCCAGATTGCGCACGGGATCGTGTGCCTGGTGGTGGCCTTATTCTATCGTTCGCTGGTGCCGCTATTCCTGCTGGTCAGCCTGCTGGAGCGCAGCCTGCTCAGCTGGTCAGCCTGGGTCGGCCGCACGCACGCAGGCGCGCAGCATCCGCCCGAGCACTATGGCAGCCTGATCCTGGTGCCGACTATTCTGTTCTTCCTGTGGCTCGCCCTGCGGCCGGCCGCGGCGCGATCCAGGGGCCTGCAATGAATCGCAAGTTGAAATGGCTGGGAGCCGCCGCCCTGCTGATCGCAGCAGGCTATCTGGGGTTCCAGAAGTACGCGATCTATGTTCCCGGCATCATTGGCGAGCTGCGCGAGCCGATTGGCGATTACCGGCCTGTCGAGTGGGCCCAGGGCCCTGCCAGTCCAGGCAGGGGCGAGCGACCACCCAACGTGATCCTGATTGTCGTCGACGATCTCGGAATGAACGACATCTCGCTTTACGGTGGCGGCGTGGCGGGCGGGGCGGTGCCGACTCCCAATATTGATTCGATCGCGAAGCAGGGCGTCAGCTTCAGCAATGGCTATGCCGCCAATGCGACCTGCTCGCCGTCTCGCGCTGCGCTGATGACCGGGCGCTACCCGACCCGCTTCGGCTTTGAATTCACCGCAGTCCCGGCTGCCTTCGTGGGCAGTATGGCCCATGCCGGCACCAACTCGCTCTATCCGGCGATCTACCACAAGGAGCTCAATCACGATCTGCCCGATTATGCCGACATGGGGGTGCCGCACGACCAGATCATGCTGCCTGAGATTCTGAAGCCCCGTGGGTATCGCACGATCCACATCGGCAAATGGCATCTGGGCGAGGCCCAACCACTGCGTCCGACTTCGCAAGGGTTTGACGAAAGCCTGGGCCTGCGGGCGGGCGGCGGCCGGTATACGGCGAGCAGCGATCCCGGCGTGGTCGATGCCAAGCTGCCGTGGGATCCGATCGACCGGTTCCTGTGGGCCAACCTGCCCTACGCGGTATATTGGGGCGACGGTCAGCGGTTCCGTCCCAAGGGTCACCTGACCGACTATTTCACCGACAATGCGCTCGTCGCGATCGAGGCCAACAAGAACCGGCCGTTCTTCATGTACCTGGCGTACAATGCTCCGCATACGCCGCTGCAGGCGGCCAAGGCCGATTACGATGCCCTGCCGCAGATCAAGGATCACACCCAGCGGGTCTATGGCGCCATGATCCGCCAGCTTGACCGGCGGATCGGCGACGTGCTGCAAAAGCTCAAGGATACCGGGCTCGATCAGAACACTCTGGTGATCTTCACCAGCGACAATGGCGGGGCCTGGTACGCCGGGATTCCCGATCTCAACCGGCCTTACCGCGGCTTCAAGGGAACCTTTTTCGAAGGCGGAATCCACGTGCCGCTGCTGATGCGCTGGCCCGGCCAGATCGCGCCCGGAACCGTGCGCAGCGATACGGCCCAGCATCTGGACATGTTCGCCACCATCGCCGCGGCAACCGGTGCACAGCTGCCGAGTGACCGGCCGATGGACAGCTTCAATCTGTTGGGCGGGGGCGCCCAACGCGAAGTCACGTTCTGGCGCTCAGGCGATTACCGTGCGGTGCGCGCGGGCGACTGGAAGCTGCAGGTCTCCAGACGGCCGGACAGGGTCTGGTTGTTCAACCTGGCGACCGATCCGACCGAGCGCGTCAACCTGGCAGAGCGCGAGCCAGCGCGCGTCGCGCAGCTGCGCCAGCTGATCGAGGTGCAGAATGCGCCAATGCCAAAGCCGCTGTGGCCTGGCCTGCTCGAAGCCCCGATCCGCATCGACGTCCCGCTCAATGCGCCCTGGCGCAAGGATCAGGAGTACATTTACTGGACCAACTGACTGCTGCCCCATGACTTTCCTGGTTTAAGGCATGGCGCGTCTTTGCCGGTTTGTGCGGCCCGGTCCCGCACAGCTTGGGACGCAGCCGGACAACCTTCTTTTCGAAGGGGGCAACCATGCGCCCCATCGCGATCTCCCGGCTGAGTCATATGGTCGGCGAATACAGGCTGAAGCCAAAGGATATTTGGAAACTTGCCAATCTGGTCCTGTAATTCCCCGTAATTCTTTCGCCGTAATTGAACATCGGGAAGTCATGGACGTCTTTAATCTTTAGAAATGCGACTGCGAGATACTGCAGTTGGATTACTTGAGCCGCTCCCGCCCGATGTTCGAACTGTCCTAGATCGATCCAGGCGAATTACGGCGACCGGTGCGCAAGCCCCTCTAACCCCGCGTCGCCGACATTTTCCTAAACCGCCGCCGCCTGTTATAAGCGCCGCGGCTCTTTCCCATCGTTGATCCACGCCCCGCCCCGGCAGCCGCGCTGACTGGTCGCGTTCGGCCCCGCACTTTTTTCTCTCACAACGGATGACTTTCAAGCGAAAATGCATCAAACACTTTTTATTACAGTGGTCTAGAGATGTTGGGAGAAGCGGACGCAGTGTCAACTGTGTCAACTTGAGCGCAACACTGCGCAGCCAGCACGTGGCGTCAAGATGCGTTATCGGCCAGTTGGTGCTGGCCGCTCGGCCGTGCGATGGGGCAGCATGGACAAGTCTGCTTCCCTTGAGGTCTGGTACGATGGTGCCTGCCCGCTCTGCACCCGCGAGATTGCACTGATGCGGCGGCTCGACCGGGCCGGGCGGATTCGCTTTGTCGACGTGGCCGAGGGTGACGCGGCCTGCCCGATTGACCGCGCGGCGCTGCTCGCCCGGTTCCATGCGCGCGAGAACGGCGTGCTGCTATCGGGCGCGGCGGCCTTTGCGGCGATGTGGCGGGCGGTGCCGCTGCTCTGGCCGCTGGGGCAGGCGGCGCGGCTGCCGCTGGTGCTGCGCGGGCTGGAATGGCTCTACCTGCGCTTCTTGACGCTGCGACCCCGCCTGCAGGCGATGCTGCGATGAGCGACAGCCGCTATCGCAAGGTGCCCTCGGCGCGGTTGTCGCGGCTGGCCTCGTTCGGGCAGCTCGCCGGCGGGATTGCCGGGGGCATGCTGGCTGAAGGCGCGCGGCGGCTGGCGGCGGGTGAGCGGCCGCAGCTGTCGGATATGTTGCTGACCCCGGGCAATGCCATGCGGCTGACCGAGCAGCTCTCCCGCCTGCGCGGCGCGGCGATGAAGCTGGGGCAGATGATCTCGCTCGATGCCGGGGACCTGCTCCCGGCCGAGCTGACCGCGATCCTCGCCCGCCTCAGGGATTCGGCGCACTACATGCCGCCTTCGCAGCTCAACCAGGTGCTGATCGCCGAATGGGGCAAGGATTGGCGGCGGCGCTTCACCCGGTTTGAGGCGACGCCGATTGCCGCTGCCTCGATCGGCCAGGTCCACCGCGCGACCCTGCCGGACGGCCGGCTGGTCGCGATCAAGGTCCAGTATCCAGGGGTTGCCGCCAGCATCGATGCCGATGTCGACAATGTCGCGACGCTGCTGCGGCTCTCGAGCCTGCTGCCGAGCACCCTCGACATCGCGCCGCTGCTGGCCGAGGCCAAGCAGCAGCTGCGCGAAGAGGCCGACTATGTCCGCGAGGCGGCGCAGATGCGGCGCTATGGCGCATTGCTGGCGGGCAATCCGGCCTTCGTCGTGCCGCAGCCGGTCGATGACTTCTCGGGCCAGCGGATCCTGACGATGGACTTCATCCCGGGCGCGCCGATCGACACGCTGGAGAGCGCCGATCAGGCCACCCGCGATGCCGCCATGGGCGCGCTGCTGGGGCTGGTGCTGCGCGAGCTGTTCGAGTTTGGCTTCATGCAGACCGATCCGAACTTCGCCAATTACCGCTGGCAGGCGGACACGGGCCGCGTGGTCCTGCTCGATTTCGGGGCGGCCCGCGCGGTGCCCGAAGCGACCACGGCGGCCTATCGCCGGCTGATGCAAGCCGGCCTGGCCGAGGATCCGGCGGCGCTAAAGGCGGCGCTGCTCGAGGTCGGGTTCGTCTCGCCAGTCACGCTGGAACGGCATGCACCCGCGCTCGATGCGATGATCGCGGTGCTGGTGGAGCACCTCGGCCGGCCGGGCCTGTTCGACTTTGCCGATCGCTCCTTCGTCGAAGAGGTGCGCCGCAGCGCCGAGACTATCGCGGCTGATCGCGCCGCCTGGCACATCCCGCCGGCCGAAACGCTGTTCGTCCAGCGCAAGGTCAGCGGCACGGCGCTGCTGGCGGTGCGGATGGCGGCGCAGCTGCCCCTGCGGGAAATGGTAGCCCGTTCGGTTGACGCTTGAGCGCAAGGGCGCTTCCGCGCTAGCTAGGGCCAAACAAGGGGATCAGGCGGCATGGTGAAGTTCACGATCAACGGGCAGCCCGCAGCGGTGGAGGCCGATCCGGCCATGCCGATCCTGTGGGTGGTGCGCGAACAGCTGGGGCTGACCGGCACCAAGTTCGGCTGCGGCATGGCGCTGTGCGGGGCCTGCACGGTCCACCTCGATGGCCAGCCGGTGCGCTCTTGCTCGACCCCGATCTCAGAGGCCGAAGGCAAGGCGATCACCACGATCGAGGGCGTTGCCGGGCCGGAAGGCGAACTGAGCAAGGTCCAGCAGGCCTGGATCAGCGAACAGGTGCCCCAGTGCGGTTACTGCCAGTCGGGCCAGATTATGGCGGCCACGGCTTTGTTGCGCGACAACCCGCGCCCCAGCGATGAACAGATCGATGTGGCCATGGCCGGCAATCTCTGCCGCTGCGGGACCTATGTCCGCATCCGCCGCGCGATCAAGGTGGCCGCCGGGATCGAGCAGCCCAAGGGTGCAGCCCAGACTGGGGAGCAGGCGGCATGAACGACATGAGCAAGCCGCCGCGCAGCCGCGCCGCCAAGTGGACCCGCCGTGGCTTTATCGGCGCGGGTGTGCTCGCCGGTGGCGCGCTGCTGATCGGCGTAGGTGTGCGGCCGGGCAATCCGGTCGGTGAGCTGGGCCCCAAGGTGGCCGGCGGCGAGGGCGAGCAGCTAATCAATAGCTGGCTCAAGATCGATGCCGACAATGTCGTCACCGCGATCGTCCCGCATTGCGAGATGGGTCAGGGTGCCCATTCGGTGCTGGCGCAGATGCTGGCGGACGAGCTTGATGCCGACTGGTCGCTGGTCAAGGTGATGCAGGCGCCGACCGACGGCAGCTATGTTGTCACCGACACGATCCGGATGTTCATCGCCGGGGGCACGATGGATGCGCCGGACTGGCTTGAGCCGACCTGGAACGGCCTGTTCACCAAGATCAGCCAGCTCGCTGATGGGCTGGTCACGGGCGGCAGCTCGTCGATCCGCACCACCGGCCAGCACACCATGCGGATCGCCGGGGCGGCTGCGCGGCAAATGCTGGTTGGCGCGGCGGCCAAGGAATGGGGCGTTCCGGCGAGCGAGATCGTCACCGCAAACAGCACGCTCAGCCACAAGGCCTCGAGCAAGTCGGCGCCTTACGCGCAGTTCGCCGCCGCCGCGGCTGAACAGGACATGCCGCAGACGCCGCAGCTCAAGGCGCCCAAGGACTATCGCCTGATGGGCACCGATGCCCCGCGCACCGATATCCCGGCCAAGGTAGATGGCTCGGCGCAGTTCGGGATCGATACCAAGATCCCCGGCCAGACCATGACCTATGCCGCCGTGCGCCGCGCGCCGGTGCCGGGTACCAAGGTCGCGAAGATGGATGCCAGTGCGGCCAAGGCCATGCCCGGCGTGCTGCAGATCCTCAACATGGGGGACTTCATCGCGGTCGTGGCGGACAGCTATTGGCAGGCCCAGCAGGCACTCAACGGCATCTCCGCCGAGTACACCACGGCCGAAAGCAAGATCCGCTCTAGCGCCGATCAGTCCGCCGCCTTTGCCGCTGCGCTCGACAAGGCCGGGGATGCCGGCGGCGAGGAAGTGATCGGCAAGGGCAAAGTGGCCGAGGCGATGCAGGTCGTGGCCAAGAAGCTGAGCGCCGAATACCAGGCGCCTTACCTGGCCCATGCTCCGCTCGAGCCGATGAATGCGACCGTTTGGGTGCGCGATGGCAAGTGCGAGATCTGGACCGGCACCCAGGTCCCGCTGTTCGCACGCAGCGCCGCGGCCAAGGCGCTGGGGCTTTCGGTGGACGATGTGACCGTCCACCACCCGATTATGGGCGGCGGCTTCGGGCGGCGGCTGGAGACTGATTACGTGATCCAGGCCGTGCGGATTGCCCAGGCCACCGGCTATCCGGTCAAGATGATCTGGTCGCGTGAGGAGGACACCCAGAAGGGCCTGTTCCGCCCTGCCGACATGAGCCGGTTCAGCGGCGGTCTCGACGCCAAGGGTAGGCTGGCTGTCTACAACAACGTCTTCACCCAGCGGCATGATCCGCAGGAAGCCTGCGACTGCGCGTTCTATGACATTCCGCACAAGTCGATCCGCGTGGCCGAAGCGCCGCTCCACCTGCCCTTTGCGGCCTTCCGCTCGGTTGATCACAGCCAGCAGGCCTTCTTCATCGAAAGCTTCATCGATGAAGCAGCCCACGCTGCGGGCCGTGATCCGGTCGAGTTCCGCTTGGGCATGCTGGGCAATTCGCCGCGCCACAAGGCGGTGCTCGAAAAGGTTGCCGCCATGGCGAACTGGAGCACCAAGCCGGCGGCCGGTCGCGGCCGGGGCGTGGCGCTGACCCAATCCTTCGGCAGTATCGTCGCCGAAGTGGTCGAGGTCGACATGACTGGCGGGACGCCAAAGGTCACCAACGTCTGGTGCGCCGCCGATCCTGGCTATGCGATGAACCCCGACGGCTTCCGTAACCAGATGGAGGGCGGGATCGTCATGGGCCTCACTGCCGCGCTTTATGGCGAAATCTCGCTGAAGGACGGGGCAGTCGAGCAGAGCAACTTCCACGATTACCAGATGATGCGGCTGAACGAGTGCCCGGCCATCGCGGTCGAGATCATCAATGGCGATCACGAGAAGCTGGGCGGCGCGGGCGAACCGGGGCTGCCACCGGCGGCCCCGGCGCTCGCCAATGCGGTCTTCGCCGCGAGCGGCAAACGCATCCGCACCTTGCCGCTCGCCAAGCAGTTCGCGTGAGGAGAAGCCTGATGCACCGTGCCGCCCTGCTGGTCCTCGCCACCCTGACCCTCGCCGCCTGCGGTTCCAAGGCCGAGGCGCCGGTCGAACAGATCGTGGTGCGCCAGCCGGGCCCGGCGGCGACGCCCAGCCCGGCCCCGGCCCCGACCGCTCCCCAGACCTGAGCGCTTACCCCGCATGGACCAGCGCCGGATCTTCCGGTTCCTGACCGAGCGGATCGCGGCGGGCGTGCCTTGCGTGCTGGTCACCGTGCTGGCGGTTGAAGGCAGCGCGATGCGCAACCCTGGCACGCATATGGCCGTGGCGGCGGATGGCAGCTTTGTGGGCTCGCTCTCGGGCGGCTGCATCGAGAATGCCGTAGTGGCGGAGGCCCTCGACGCCCTGAAGGTTGGCGCGGCGCGGGTGGTCCGGTTCGGGGCGGGCTCGCCCTATCTCGACATTCGCCTGCCCTGCGGCGGCGGGCTCGACATTCACTTTCAGCCGCTCGCTGATGCCGCCCTTCCGCAAGCCTGCCTTGCTGCCAGCGAGGCGCGGCAGCCCTTTACCGTGGCGATTGGTCCGTTGGCCGTGACCTTTAATGAGGGCTGGCAACCCGCGCCCTTCGACCCGGCAGCGGGCACGGCGTGCTTCGGCCATTGGCCGGCGCTGCGGCTGGTCCTGATCGGCCATGGCGAAGGGCCCTGCGCATTGGCTCACCTTGCCCTGGCGATGGAGCTGGAGGTCGAAGCGCTGACGCCGGACGATCGCGCGCTGGCCCGCCTCAGGGAACTGGGCGTCACGGCGACCAAGCTCGAGCGGACCACCGACACCGCCGCGCTGCAAAGCGATCCCTGGACCGCAATCGCCTTCCTGTTCCACGACCACGACTGGGAACTGGCGCTGCTGCAGCGGGCACTGGCCCTGCCGAATTGCTACCTTGGCGCGATGGGCGGTCGGCGGGCCCATGCCGCGCGGCTGGCGGTGCTGGCGGCGGCTGGCATTGCCCCGGACCGTTTGGCCACGATCCACGCCCCGATCGGCCTGTTCCACTCCTCGCGCGATCCGGAAACGCTGGCACTGTCGGCCCTGGCGGAGATTGTCCGGGCCTATCAGGCGGCCGACTTCGAGACCATGCTTGGCTGAGCCGCGCCTTGCCGTAGCGGTGCTCGCCGCCGGCCAGTCGCGGCGCTTTGGCCCGCAGGACAAGCTGGCGGCCCCCTTCGGCGAAGCGCTGCTTGGCGAGCAGGCCGTGCGAACGCTGGGCGGTCTGGCATGCGCGCACCGCTGGGTGATTGCCGCAAGCGCCGACCATCCCTGCTCGCCAGCCTGGAGCGCGGCGGGATTCGCCGTGGCGGTCAACGATCAAGCTGAGGTCGGGATGGGGACGTCGCTGGCGCTGGCGGCGCGGCTCGCGATCGAGGCTTCAGCCGATGCGCTTCTCGTGGCCTTGGCCGATATGCCGCTGGTGCCCGCCGCTCATTTTGCGGCGCTGCTGGCTCGCGCTGTCGCGCTCGGCCCGGAGGCGATGGTGGCGTCCGAAGTGGCAGGTGTGCGCTCGCCCCCGGCCGTGTTTGGCCGCAACCATTTGGCCGAACTCGCAAAGGCCGGTGGTGACCGGGGCGCCCGCCATCTGCTGGGGCAGGCTGATCCGCTCATCTGCCCGCCCCACTGGCTGGCCGATGTCGACGATCCCGCCGCCTTGGCGCGAGTCCGCGCGCTTGTGAGCCGGGGGGAATCTTGTTAGCGGGCATGGCGAGGACCGGGCAAGATTCAGTCGGGCGGGGATGTGATGCAGCACTATGATGTCGTGATTGTCGGGGGCGGACATGGCGGGGCCCAGGCCGCGATCGCCTTGCGCACCCAGGGCTTCGCCGGGTCGATCGCGATCGTCGGGCGCGAGGATGAACCGCCCTATGAGCGGCCGCCGCTGTCCAAGGAATACCTCGCGCAGGAAAAGCCGTTCGAGCGGCTCTATCTGCGCCCGCGCGAATACTGGGCCGACAAGCAGGTTGAGCTGCTGCTGGGGCGCGAAGTCACAGCCGTCGATCCTGCCTCCCGCCAGCTGACCTGCGCGGACGGTTCCAGCCTGAGCTATGGTGAGCTGATCTGGGCGACCGGCGGCGATCCGCGCCACCTGCCCTGCCCTGGCGCTGACCTCGCCGGCATCCATTATGTCCGCACCCGCGCCGATGTCGATGCGCTGATGGCGGAGCTGCCGCAGGTGACTTCGGCGGTGGTGATCGGCGGCGGCTATATCGGGCTGGAAGCGGCGGCAGTCCTTTCCAAGCTGGGCAAGCGGGTGACCTTGCTTGAGGCCCTGCCGCGCGTCCTGGCGCGGGTTGCGGGCGAAGATCTCTCGCGCTTCTACGAAGCCGAGCACCGCGCCCACGGCGTCGACCTGCGCACCGGCATGGCGGTCGAAGGCATCGAAGGCGAAGGCCGCGTTTCCGGCGTGAAGCTGGCCGATGGCACGGTGATCCCGGCGGACGTGGTGATCGTTGGCATCGGGATCATCCCCTCGATCGGCGTGCTAATCGCGGCGGGCGCGGCGGGCGGCAACGGCGTCGATGTCGACGACCAGTGCCGGACCAATCTGCCGCACGTCTTTGCGATCGGCGACTGCGCCGCCCATTCGAATAGCTTTGCCGATGGCGCGGTGATCCGGCTCGAATCGGTCCAGAATGCCAATGACATGGCAACAGTGGCGGCCAAGATCATCACCGGCCAGGAGGCCAGCTATGGCGCAACGCCATGGTTCTGGTCGAACCAGTATGATCTCAAGCTCCAGACCGTCGGCCTTTCGACCGGACACGATGCGACGGTCCTGCGCGGCGACCCTGCTGCGCGCAGTTTCAGCGTGATCTACCTGAAAGGCGGCAAGGTCATCGCGCTCGACAGCGTCAATTGCGCGAAGGACTTTGCGCAAGGCCGCAAGCTGGTCGAACAACGCGTCGCGGCTGACCCGGCGGCGCTGGCCGATACTGCAATACCGCTGAAGGACCTCATTGGCGGCAGCTGAGTTCTGGCAGTTGATTTTCGCCGCCCCGCCCTTAGGGGATTAATCGAACGATTAAGAATGCGGAGTCGGCGAGATGGGAATGCTTGAAGGCAAGGTTGTCGCGGTTACCGGCGCCGGGCGCGGCGTGGGGCGCGAGATTGCGCTGCTCTGCGCGCAGCATGGCGCGGCGGTGGTGGTCAACGATCCCGGCGTCGGCGGCGGCGGTGAGGGCGGCGATGAAGGCCCGGCCCAGGAAACCGTCAACGACATCATTGCGGCGGGCGGCAAGGCTCACGCCAACCTGGCCTTCGTGAACGACCCGGTCGGAGCCACCTCGATCATCGAGGATGCGGTCCAGCGCTTCGGGCGGATCGATGCCGTGGTCAACAATGCCGGGATCCTGCGCGACACGATCTGGCACAAGATGAGCCACGAGGACTGGCGCGCGGTGATCGACGTGCACCTCAACGGCACCTTCAACGTTTCCAAAGCGGCGACGCCCTATTTCCGTGAGCAGCAGTCGGGCAGCTTCATTCATTTCACCAGCACCTCTGGCCTGATCGGCAATGTGGGCCAGGCCAACTATTCGGCGGCCAAGCTGGGGATCGTCGGCCTGTCGCAGTCGATCGCGCTCGACATGGCGCGCGCCGGCGTGCGCTCCAACTGCATCGCGCCCTTCGCCTGGAGCCGGATGACCGCTTCGATCCCGGCCGAAACGCCCGAGCAGCAGCAGCGGGTCGAACGGCTCAAGACGATGAGCGCCGACAAGATCGCGCCGCTGGTGGTCTACCTCGCTTCGGACGCTTCGCAGGAAGTCACCAACCAGATCTTCTCGGTCCGCAAGAACGAGATCGTGCTCTACAACAAGCCGCGCCCGATCCGCTCGATGACCAAGCTGGAAGGCTGGACGCCGGAGAGCATTGCTGACGAACTGATCCCGGCCTTCAAGCCCAGCTTCGCTCGCGCCGATGAAGTCTCGGCCCACGTCTTCCCCTACGATCCTATCTGAGGAACCCGGCAATGAACCCCGGCATGGACCCCGAAATCTTCGACCAGTTCATCGAACAGCTGCGCCGCTATGTCCGCGAGCGGCTGATCCCGGCCGAAGAGGACGTGATCGCGCAGGACCGCATCCCGGACGATATCCTGGCCGAAATGCGCGACATGGGGCTGTTCGGGATCACCATTCCCGAAGAGTTCGGCGGCGCCGGCATGAACATCAGCCAGTATATCGAGACAGTGAAGCAGCTGAGCTATGCCTCGCCGGCCTACCGCTCGACCATCTCGATCAACATCGGGATGACCGGCTCTGCGATCAAGAATTTCGGCACGCCAGAGCAGAAGGCCGAATGGCTGCCGCGCATCGCCAGCGGCGAGATTGCCTGCTTTGGCCTGACCGAGCCGGGTTCGGGATCGGACAGCGCGGCGATGCAGACCAGCGCCGTGCGCGATGGCAACGGCTACAAATTGAACGGCACCAAGCGCTACATCACCAACAGCCCTTCGGCGAAGATCGGCCTGATCATGGCCCGCACCTCGAAGGAGGCGCTGCCCAAGAACGCCCACGTTTCCTGCTTCATCGTCGACATGACCACGCCGGGGATCACCATCGGCAAGCCCGACAAGAAGATGGGCCAGTCCGGCGCCCATATCGCCGACGTGATCATGGAAGACGTCCATATCCCCGGCTCGGCGCTGGTCGGCGGCGAGGAAGGGCGCGGCTTCCAGATCGCGATGCAGAGCCTCGACAATGGCCGCCTCTCGGTCGCGGGGATGAGCGTCGGCATGGGCCGCCGCGCGCTCGACACCGCGATCCGCTATGCCACCGAGCGCAAGGCCTTTGGCGAGCCGATCGCCAACTTCCAGCTGATCCAGGCCATGCTGGCTGATAGCGAGGCCGAGCTTTACGCCGCCGAATGCATGATCGCCGATGCCTGCGCCCGGGCTGACCGCGGCGAGAACATCCAGCGCAAGGCGGCGGCGGCCAAGCTGTTCGCTTCGGAAACCTGCGGCCGCGTCGCCGATCGCTGCGTCCAGGTCTATGGCGGGGCGGGCTACCTCGCCGAATATCCGGCCGAGCGGTTCTTCCGCGATGCCCGGATCCTGCGGATCTACGAAGGCACCAGCCAGATCATGCAGCTGCAGATCGCCAAGCACCTGCTGCGCGAATTCGCCAGCGAAGGGTCGGTCTGGTAAGCCATGTACCAGCTGCTCAACGGCCTCTCGATCATCGAGACATCGTCCTTCGTCGCCTCGCCCACGGCCGGCCTCTATTGCGCGCAGTTCGGGGCCGAGGTGATCCGGGTCGATCACAAGGCCGGCGGGCTCGACTATGATCGCTACCTGCTGACGCGTGAGGGCCGGTCGCTCTCATGGGAGAACCTCAACCGCGCCAAGAAGTCGGTCGCGCTTGACCTGCAGAGCGCCGAGGGGCGCGAGCTGCTGGTCGAACTGGTCCGCAAGACCGGGCAGATGATCACCAACCTGCCGGTGAACAGCTTCCTGGCCCATGACAAGATTGCCGCCGAACGACCCGATCTCGTTTCAGTGCGGATCATGGGCTGGCACGACGGGCGCCAGGCGATGGACTTCACCGTCAACGCCGCCTCCGGCTATCCGCTGATGAACGGGCCCGAGGAATGGGATCCGGCCACTGCCCCGCCGGTCAACCAGATCCTGCCCGCGTGGGACTTCATCACCGGTGCCTATTGCGCTTTCGCCATGCTGGCAGGCCTGCGCCACCGTGATGCCACGGGCCAGGGTAGCGAGCTGCGCGTGCCGCTGGGCGACGTCGCGATCGGCACCGCCTTCAACGCCGGAGCGGCGGCGGAAATGCTCTATCGCGGCGCAGATCGTGAGCGGATCGGCAATGCCATCTGGGGTGCTTTCGGGCGTGATTTCCTGAGCCGTGACGGCAAGCGCTTCATGGTCGCGGCGCTGACTGCCAAGCAGTGGAACGCGCTGCTCGAAGCGTTCGAGGTGCGCGCCGAAGTGGCGGCGCTCGAAGCGCGGTTGGGGGTGGATCTGTCCGCCGGCGATCACGAGCGTTTCCAGAACCGCCACGCCCTGTTCGACCTGTTCCAGGCAGCATCGGCGCGCCTCGACTATGCCGATCTCGCCGCGCGGATGGCCAAGGCCGGAGCGACTTTCGAACACTATCGCACCATGCACGAGATGGCCCGCGATCCAGAGCTCGTCACCGATAACCCGCTGTTCGGGCCATCGCCCGCCAATCCCAGCGGCTTCGAATATCCCGCGCCGCGCAGCTTCGCCAACATCCCGGACCGCGAGGCCGGCGACCCCAAGGCCGCGCCCTACCTTGGTGAGCACAGCGAGGAAGTGCTGGCCGAGCGGCTTGGGCTTTCCTCTGGTCAGATCGCCACGCTGATCGATCGCGGCGTGGTGGCAACTTCAGACAAGGACAGGACATGACTCTACGCGCCCAAGGACTTAGGAGGGCCGCCATCGTCGCCCCGATCCGCACTGCCGTCGGCAAGTTCGGCGGGTCGCTTGCCCCGCTCACCGCCGGCCAGCTCGGCGCGACGATCCTGAAGGCGCTGATGGAGCGCACCAGGATCGATCCGACCCGGGTCGACGATGTGATCTTCGCCCAGGGCTATGGCAACGGCGAAGCGCCCTGCATCTCGCACTGGTCGTGGCTGCTGGCCGGTCTGCCCGAAGAAGTGCCGGGCTACCAGCTGGACCGCCGCTGCGGCTCGGGCCTGCAGGCGATCGTCAATGCGGCGATGATGGTTCAGACCGGGGTGTCGGACGTGGTCGTGGCGGGTGGCTGCGAGTCCATGTCCAACGTCGAGCATTACAGCACCGACATCCGCAAGGGCGTGCGCGCCGGCAACCTGACGCTGCACGACCGGCTGACCCGCGGCCGGGTGATGAGCCAGCCGATCGAGCGTTACGGCGTGATCTCTGGCATGATCGAAACCGCCGAGAACCTTGCCAAGGACTGGAACATAAGCCGCGAGGCCTGCGATGCCTATGCCGCGCGCAGCCACCAGCGCGCTGCTGCTGCCTGGGCGGGCGGCCTGTTTGCCGATGAACTGGTCCCGGTCGAGATCCCGCAGAAGAAGGGCGACGCGGTCGTCTTCGCCCATGACGAGGGCTACCGCGCCGATGCCAGCATGGAGACGTTGGGCAAGCTCAAGGCGCTGGAAGGCGGCGTGGTCACCGCCGGCAATGCCAGCCAGCAGAATGATGCGGCGGCGGCCTGTCTGGTCGTGGCCGAGGACAAGCTGGAAGAGCTGGGGCTGAAACCAATCGCGTTCTTCCACTCGTGGGCGGCAGCGGGCTGTGACCCCAGCCGGATGGGCTTCGGCCCGGTACCGGCGACCGAACGGCTGTTTGCGCGCAATGGCCTGTCGTGGAGTGACATCGGCCTCATTGAACTCAACGAGGCCTTCGCGCCGCAGGTCCTCGCCTGCCTGAAGGGTTGGGGCTGGGCCGATGATGACAGCCGGCATGACCTGCTCAACGTGAACGGCTCGGGCATTTCGCTCGGCCACCCGATCGGCGCGACTGGCGGCCGGATCCTCGCCAACCTGACCCGCGAAATGCAGCGCCGCGATGTGAAGTACGGGCTCGAGACCATGTGCATCGGCGGCGGGCAGGGCATCGCAGCTGTCTTCGAAAAGGCCTGAGGTTCGCTTGTTCGACATTGACCTCGACAAGGTGCTGGGCGCGGCGCGGGGTTACTGCGACCTAGCCCGCGCCGCCACTGCGGCAATCGACGCCACCGACCAGCGCGCGCACCACGGATTTGCCTGGATCGCCACCAGCATCGCTGCGCTGGAGGCCGTAAGCGGCTGGCTCGCGGCCAATGGCGGCGGAACCGAGCTCGACCGGCAGGTCGCGCTGCTCGGCTTTGCCGAGACGGTGGGACAGCTCACCGGCGGGCTGCCGATGGGCCAGAACGAGCTGCTGCGCCCGGCCGACCTTGGCCTGGGTCACGCCGCGCGCGACCTGGCGCGGGCCTGCGCTGACCTGACCGATGGCGACCTGGCCAGCGTCCGCAAGGCGGTCGCGCTGGCGCTGGCGGAGGGGCAATGGCCGAGCGAGGGGCTGCACGATGTCGAGCTCGACACGATCCGCGAGCAGTTCCGCCGCTTCACCGAAGCCGAGGTCCTGCCGCATGCGCACAAGTGGCATCTGGCGAACGATCTGATCCCCGATGCCACGGTCCAGGCGATGGCTGACCTTGGGACTTTCGGGGCGACGATCCCGGCTGAGTTCGGCGGCTTGGGCCTCTCCAAGCTGGTGATGTGCCTGATCACCGAGGAGCTCTCGCGCGGGTGGATCGGGGCGGGCTCGCTCGGCACCCGCAGCGAGATCGCGGGCGAGCTGATCGCGCTGGCCGGCACGCTGGAGCAGCAGGAACACTGGCTGCCCAGGATCGCTAGCGGCGAAGTGCTGCCGACCGCCGTCTTCACTGAGCCCGATACCGGCTCCGACCTCGGCTCGCTCCAGACCCGGGCCCGGCTGGAGGGTGGCGAATGGGTGATTGATGGCGCCAAGACCTGGATCACCCATGCCAGCCGT
>Ga0073920_1000065_pt1 | contig 20291 bp, 21 predicted proteins | sample GWRWT4_2Sept14_2_FD_70953 | JGI IMG/M metagenome (GOLD analysis project Ga0073920, IMG submission 70953) | Sand microcosm microbial communities from a hyporheic zone in Columbia River, Washington, USA - GW-RW T4_23-Sept-14 | ecosystem: Engineered > Artificial ecosystem > Sand microcosm >...
ACCATCGAACATCGCCGCTTGCAACACCGCAAGCTCGCCGCCTAACATCAACCCCCAGACGAGGTCCGCACTCCGCTAATCTAAGCCGCGAGTTGAGCCAAATGTTCTGACGACGGACAGTCCGCTGGCGATGGTATCGACCGCTTGGCAGGGCTTATCGCGGTCGTCGGCGAGCGTGAGCAGGTCGCGCACGGCCTCCAGGCTGAACCCCAGGTCGCGGGCACGCCTGATGAAGGAGAGCCTCTGCAAATGTGCCGCGTCATAGCTGCGGTAATTGGAATCGGTGCGCGCCGGGGGCGAGAGCAACCCGGCCTTCTCGTAGAAGCGAACCGTTTCGACCTTGGTTGCTGTCGCCTTTGCCAGTTCGCCGATTTTCATCGTTTGACCCTATAGTTGCTACAGGATGTGGATAGATATCCGACTTAGATGTGTCGAGAAGGATATGGAAAAGCTGACAATTGCCGCCAAAGCCCCTGCGGCCGCAAGACAGCACTCAATTATCCACGCGAGTGTAGTTCCCTCTTTTTAGAATCGGAGTAGGTCTGGTCGTCAAAACCGCATCGACGCGCCGAATTGCACCAGACGCGGGCTACCCGGCAGGACGCCCCGGATCAGGTCGACTATATATGTCTTATCCGCGACATTCTTGACCGTGCCGAAGAGGGTAAGGTGATCTCCGACATCCCAATTCATTGCCAAATTCCAGATCCCATAGGCAGGTATCCGGCCCCTCTGACCGTTGGCCGAGATCGCGACGGTATTGATATTGTCTCCGAATTGCGACGCGATGGAGACATATTCGACCTCGGCACGAACCGGTCCTACGGCAACGCCCAGCATGGCCGTAATGGTGTGTTCAGGGGCGTAGGGCAGACGCCGCCCCCTGACGTTGACTTCGCCGGCATCGCAAGGGGCCAGGGCGCTTGTTCCCGCCAGAGGCTCGCAGCGGTCAGCTGCGAATTTTGCATCGGCGAGCCACGTCCACACGACGCGCCCGGTAAGCCCCCAACCTTCTGTCAGACCTGCTGCCCGCGTGTCGGCGCTCGCCAGAAATTCCAGGCCTTGATGCAGGCTCTTGCCGGCGTTGACTGCGCCGGCGGGGTTGCCCGCTGCAACGCTTCCCGGAATGACCTGATTTGAAAAATCCAGTCTGAATAGCGTGCTTTCGACAGACAACCCTCGCGCGATCTGCGCACGAAGACCCAATTCATAGTTCCAGCTTTTTTCCGCGTCGAGGTCGAGCGTGCCGCCTGTTGCCGTGACGATGTCGGCTACCCCCGGCGGAGAAAAGCCTCGATGCACGCCGCCGAAAATCGTTATCCGGTCCGACGGCTGCCATGTCAGTCCAATACCCGGAATAACCTGGGTAACTGCAGCGCTCCCCTGCAGCCCGGCAAGACGTTCGTTGCGACTATAGTTTATGTTCTCGACCCGGATCCCGGGCGCTATGGAAACGGTGCCCAAATCCACTCGCGCCTGAACGAACCCCGAATATGCGGTAATCTCACGTAAACTCGATTCTCTGATACCGCCATTCGGTCCGATTCCGGCCGACCGCCCAGTGGGCGTGTCGGCGTTGATCTGACGGCGATCCTGCGTTTCGCGCTGAATACGGACACCGGCATCCATCCGCCCCCAGGTAGGCGTCCAAGCCAAGCGCGGTTCTATGCCGTAGACATTATATGTCCGGAGCCGCCCCTCGGTCCCGCATTGTGTCGATAGATTGGGCATGCTCGAGACACCGTTCGCCAGGACGATCGCTGAACCGCAAGCCGGGTCACTGGAATCGCTGGGCCGCTGTCCGGAATTGGACGATTGACGCCACCAATTGCGATCGAAATAGCTGTAGAAGGCAGTCGTCTTGAGCGACATCTCATCGCCCATGCTCCAGTCATGAGTGGCCGATAGACCATAGCGCCGCGTGTTGAACCGGTCGTTGACGAACGGATTGTATCTGGGATCGAACTGGTATTCCGCGAGTGTCAGTCCGCTATAGGTCTGGCGGCTGTTTTCGTCATACATGCTGGCACGAAGCGTGACCCGGTGGGCGGCACCGAATTGCTGCTCCAGCTTGACATTTAGGTCGGTCAGCGCACTGTTAAGATTGTCGCGCGAGCCATCACTGGCCTTGCGCGTCACGGTGAAATTCACTCCGGTATCGGCGCCGAGGGGGCCTCCCACGATTGCCGTCACATCGTAATAGTTGCGGTTGCCCACCGATGCCTTGACGTTGCCCTGAAGCGCCTCCGGCACTGGCGGGGTGACGTAGTTGATGACCGCACCGACGGTGTGCGGACCATATAGAATCTGTCCCGAGCCTTTCAAAACTTCAATCGCGGCAAAGCGGTCGATCGGGGGATGGTAATAGGACGCGTTGTCGCCATAGGGGCCATAAGTCAGCGGAATGCCATCTTCAAGCAGAAGTATCTTAGTGGACCGCGTCGGATTGAGGCCACGAACCCCGATATTGGGGCGCAGGCCAATGCCCTCCTCGTCACGTACAATCAGTCCAGGCACCTTGCGCAGGGCTTCATTGATGCTGAACACACGGGCATTTTCGAGGTCTGTCTGGCTCAGCAGACTAGTCGAGCCGGCTGTCGGGTCCTCCATGCGTTCCGCCACAACCAGAATATGGTCCGAATTGTTGGTGGCACCATCATCGGCTGCCAGGGCGCTTTGTGGCACAACAAAGTTGAATGGCAGCACAAGTGCAGTGACCAAAGATAGCCGGCTTGAGCCTAACTGCACGAACAAATTGGATGGCATGCTATCCCCCCGATGCGATGTCTGGGGTTGAGCGTTAGCCACGGTTAATCGCTAACGCAAGCGATTCGCATTAGCGATTAACCGTGGCTATGTTGCGTTGGCGGCAAGTGGCTAGGATTGTCCCGACAGATTAAGTGAATGACCAGCCGTGCTGACAGTCGATGAGAGACAGTCCGGCTTTCTCATAGAAGCGGACAGTTCCACGCGTGGCAGCTGTCGCATTTGCCAGTTCGCCGATTTTCATCGCTTGACCCTCTAGTTGGTACAGGGTGCATATAGGAGGCCGACTCGCGAAATACACAAGGCAAGCAAATGGCGACCGAGGCAGGCATAGGGCCGACAATGCGATTGGCATTCGACCATGAGCTAGGCAGATATCGTGCGGCAAAGCAGGCGGGCGATCCTGTTGCGGCATGGCGGGCGCTGGAACGCGCACATATCGTGTCACAGACTCACCTCCCGATACATATGAGGGTGCATCTGGAGATGCTGCGATTTGCCATCTCGCTGCGAGATTGGCGGGAAGTTTTCGGCCAGCTTGTCAGGCTGGCACTTGCACCGCTTGGTTCGCTAACCGGGCGTATACCTATCGGCAACACCGGGCGTTCAACCGTGAGTGCTTTCACGCCAATGCTGATCCCGGACGATCTGCTGGGGATTCTCAAGCCAGGTCATCACAGGGAATCGCGCAATGGCTGATGACTGCTGCGCAGCTGCCAGCGGCAAGACCGCTCTCAACGATCCGCGCTGGCGGCGGATATTGTGGATCGCGCTTGGCGTGAATGCCGGCATGTTTGCGCTGGAAATGGCCGCAGGTTCGGCAGCGGACTCGCGTGCGCTGCAAGCTGACGCACTCGATTTCCTGGGGGATGCGGCCAATTATGCGATCAGCCTGCTCGTTGCGGGGATGGCACTTGGCTGGCGTTCACGCACGGCATTGCTCAAAGGCGCAAGCCTTCTCGCCGTCAGTCTGTGGGTGCTGGGAACCGCCATATACGGGGCCTTTACCGGCGCTTCGCCCGAGCCTCAGACCATGGGCATCGTCGGCACTTTGGCGCTTGCGGCCAATGCCGGGGTGGCCATGTTGCTTTATCGCTATCGCACCGGAGACGCGAATATGCGTTCGGTCTGGATATGCTCGCGCAACGACGCGATCGGCAACGTCGCCGTTATCATAGCGGCATTGGGCGTCTTCGGCACGGGAACGGCGTGGCCCGATCTGATAGTGGCCGGTATTCTGGGCGCTCTGGGTTTTTCAGGCGCCATTCAAATCATCACCCATGCCGCTGAAGAACTACGCGATGAGAAGAGTAATAAGGCGCTGCCCGGAACGGTAGCGATGGATAACTCTTCAATTCAGAGTTTTCATGTTGCCGATTCAGGCAGGCGCAGCTAGGGCGGCATCGTGGCAAGACGGTTAATCTGCATTCTGTTGGCTATTGGCATGCTGCTTGGCGGTGCGAGTGCGCCTGCGCTGGCCGTTGCAGGTCCGTCAAGCCAGATGATCGAGATGCTTGATCCTGGTTGTCAGGAAACCACCCAGGCGAACGATGACGAGGGTGATGCAGGGCAGAATATGCCTGGGCATGTCGGCCATCATCATTGCTCAGTCGGGTTTGTGCTTCACGACAGCAAGAGCTTCATATCCTCCGCGTTGGCCAGAAGCCTCGTTCATCCCGTTCCTGTCCAGTCTTTGGCCTCGCACTCCACGGCGCCGCTAACAGAGCCGCCCGCCGCCTGATCGTTGTCGCTTGCGCGCGAGCTTTATCGCTCGTGCGCCTGTTCAACGGATCAGGAGTCCATTCATGTCGAGATTTTCACGCGGCCTGCTTTTGGCAGGAGCGTTTTATACAACAGTGGGGATCGCTCACGCGGAACCGATCACTCTGGCCGATGCACTTGCGCGCGGAGCCGAGGTATCCCCGCGGATCGCCCAGGCCAAGGCACAGCTGGAAGCTGCTGAGGCTCGCGCATACCAGGCCGGTGTCGGACCCAACCCTGAAATCGGCCTTCAGGTCGAGAATTTCGGGGGGTCCGGACCGTATCGCAGCTTCCGGCAGACCGAGACAACGCTTGCCGTAAGCCAGCGGTTTGAACTCGGTGGCAAGCGCAGCGCGCGCAAGGCGGTTGCGCGGGCCGAGCGCGACTTTACCGCCCTGGCCTTCATTCGCGCGCAGGCCGACCTCGCGCGTGATATTCGCTACGCCCACGCAGAATTGCGGGCCGATGAGGATCGTGCGGTGCTGGCACGCGAACATGCGAGCCGCGCACGCACTCTGGCAAGCACCGCCGGGCTGCTGGTCGAGGCGGGTCGTGATCCTCCGCTGCGTAAATTGCGTGCCGATGCGCTGCTTGCCGAAGCTGAGGCGGAGGCCGCGCGGGCATTCGGCGAGTTGCTGGCTTCGCGGCGGTTGCTCGCAACTCTGACCGGGAGTGAAGACCCGGAACTGACCGCAATTGGTGACGATCTGGCGCCCGCTCCTGCAAGCCTGCCCGCCGAAATACAGACGCTCGATGAGCGCCTGTCGGCGGCGGAACGCGATGCGGCAAGTGCGCGGATCAAGCTGGCCCAATCGGAAGGCGTACCGGATCTCACAGCGTTGGGTGGTGTGCGGCAGTTCCGGGAGAGCGGCGCAACTGCAATCCTCGCAGGTATTTCCATTCCTATTCCGATCCGCAACAGAAACCGTGGCGGCATTGCAGCGGCCCGATCAGACACCGCCGCCGCCGAGGCGGTTCTTGCGCAAACCCGGCTCGATTCCCGGCGTCTGCGCCGAGATGCCGAAGTCCAACTGGCCGCCTCCAATCAGCGGCTTGCCGTTCTTGCTGGCCCATCTCTGGGTCAGGCAGCAGAGGCCATGCGGCTGGCCGATATCGGATATCGCGCAGGTAAATTCTCGCTGATCGAGCTGATCGACGCGCAGAACGCCCACAACTCCGCAAAACTGGCGCTGATCGATGCGCAGCTTGATCGCGCCCGCGCGCTCGCTGACCTCGCCCGCGCGAACGCACAATGAAAGACCGCATCATGGACTTTTCCGAAAACCGCAACCGCCTGATCGCCACCGCCGCCGCAGGGGCAATAATCCTTGGCGGAGGCGGCATCCTGCTTGGCCGCTCAGTCTTCGCCCCGGCGTCTGCCCCTCCTGCTGCGGCAGCGGGCGAACCTGCCGAGAAGAAAGAAGAAGGGCATGTCGAGGGCCAGGTCGAAATGGACGCGGCACGTGCCCAGGCTGCTGGCATCGTCACTGAAACACTGCAAGCTGGCGGACTGGGGGCGGAAATCATCGCCCAGGGCATGGTTGCCTCGACGCCGGAAGGCGAAGCGGTGCTGACCGCGCGCGCTGACGGCGCGATTGTCCGCATCAACCGGCGTCTCGGCGATTCTGTCCGCGCCGGAGAAGCAGTCGCAACCATGGATAGCCGCGATGCTGCCACCATTGCCGCCGAACGAAGCTCGGCATCAGCAAAGCTGGCGCTGGCGCGCTCGACATATGCGCGCGAGAAACGCCTGTTCGACGCGCGCGTCACGGCGCGGCAGGATCTGGAAGGGGCTACCGCCGCACTTGCCGAGGCCGAAGCCGAGGCACGGCGGTCGCAGTCCGCTGCATCGGCGGCCAAGGTTTCCGGCGATGGTCGGAGCCTGGCTGTCATCAGCCTGATTTCCGGGCGGGTGACCAAGGCCGATGCCAGGCTCGGCGCCTATGTCCTCGCTGGCACCGAATTGTTCCGCGTTTCCGATCCCACCCGCATCCAGATCAACGCTTCCGTGCTTGCTGCCGACGCTCGGCGCATCCAACCGGGCGACAGCGCGGTGATCGAACTGCTGGGCGGTGAAACGCTGAACGCGGTGGTGCGTTCGGCAACCCCGACCCTCGATCCCGAGAGCAAGACGGCAACTATCGTGCTGACGCCGCAAGGGATTGGCGGGCTGACGCCCGGTCAGGGCCTGCGCGCAAGGATCAAGCCGCGCGGAGGCGGTGACAACAACCTGATCGCACTGCCCGAAGAGGCTGTGCAGACCGTAGAAGGCCGCGAAGTCGTATTTGTTAAAACTGCGAAGGGCTTTCTGGCGACCACGGTCGTCACTGGCAAACGCGGCGGGGGGCGGATCGAGATTGTCGATGGGCTGAAACCCGGGACCACCATCGCGACCAAGGGCGCATTCCTGCTCAAAGCCGAACTCGGCAAGGGCGAGGCGGAGCACTGAGATGATCGAGAAACTCCTTGATGCGTCGATCCGCTTCCGCTGGGGCGTGGTCATCCTGACCCTGATTATTTCCGCCTACGGCTTGTCGGAGCTGATGAAGCTGCCGATCGATGCCGTTCCCGACATCACGAATAAGCAGGTGCAGATCAACACGGTCGAGCCCAACCTGGGACCGCTCGATATTGAGCGGCTTGTCACCTTTCCCGTTGAAACCGCGATGGCGGGGATCCCTGGGCTGGAAAGCTCGCGCTCGATCTCGCGCAACGGATTCAGCCAGGTGACAGTGATCTTCGAGGATCACACCGACCTCTATTTCGCGCGTCAGCAGGTGGCCGAGCGGCTCAATCAGGCCAAGGGCACCTTGCCCGATGGCGTTCAGCCGCAAATGGGTCCGGTCTCCACCGGGCTTGGCGAAGTGCTGATGTACACTGTCGATTTTGATCGACGCAAATCTGCGCCCAGAACCGCTGGCAAGCCCGGCCTCCAGCCCGACGGTTCGTTTATGACGCCGTCCGGCGAAATCCTGACCGACGAAGTGGCCAAGCTCGGTTACTTGCGCACGGTCCAGGATTGGGTGATCCGCCCGCAGCTCAAGACCGTGTCCGGTGTGGCCGGGATCGACTCGATCGGCGGCTATGAAAAGCAGTTCGTGGTCCAGCCCGACGCATCAAAGCTCGCTACGTATGGAATCTCCTTTTCGGAGCTGGCCGACGCGCTCGAACGCGCCAACATCTCGGTGGGCGCGAACTTCGTCGAACGGAGCGGCGAAGCGTTCCTCGTCCGCGCCGATGGCCGCATCCGTTCGGTCGATGAAATCGGCCGCGCGACTGTTGCAACTCGTGGAGGTGTTCCCGTTGCCGTTCGTGATCTCGCCACTGTTCAGATCGGCGGCGAACTGCGCACTGGCTCGGCTTCCGAAAACGGCAAAGAAATCGTAGTCGGAACCGCGCTCATGCTTGCCAATGGCAATAGCCGGGTGGTTGCTTCCGCCGTCGCAGACCGCCTTGAAGAGGTCGCCAAATCGCTCCCGCCCGGCATTACCGTCAAGTCGGTGCTGGACCGTTCTCAATTGGTTGATGCAACCATAGGCACGGTTGAAAAGAACCTGCTTGAAGGTGCGTTCCTGGTTGCGATTGTTCTGTTCTGGTTGCTCGGAAACATCCGCGCCGCCATCATTGCGACGCTCGTTATCCCGATTTCGTTCCTGATCATGGGGACGGGCATGAATCTCACCCGCACATCGGGCAATCTGATGAGTCTGGGGGCGCTCGATTTCGGCCTGATTGTCGATGGCTCGATCATCATCATCGAAAATTGTCTGAGGCGATTGGCCGAACGGCAGCATCATGAAGGGCGCATTCTCACGTTAACGGAGCGCCTGCACGAGGTGTTCGAGGCATCGCGCGAGATGGTGAAGCCTACCTTGTACGGGCAGGCGATCATTTTCCTCGTGTTCGTGCCGCTGCTGACCTTCACCGGTGTAGAGGGCAAAACCTTCTCGCCAATGGCGATCACGGTCATGCTGGCACTTGGCGGCGCGTTCATCGCTTCGCTGACCTTTGTGCCCGCAATGGTCGCGCTGCTCATTCGCGGTGAAGTCGCCGAGAAGGAAGTGAAGGCGATTGCGTGGATGAAGGTACGCTATGAGCCTGTGCTCAAGCGGGTGATCGATCGCCCATGGCCGTGGCTCGGCGCGGGCGCTGGCACCTTTGCCGCTGCGGGACTGGTGTTCACTATGCTGGGCAGCGAGTTCATCCCGGTGTTGGGCGAGGGCAATCTTGCCATGCAGGCGCTCCGCATCCCTTCAACCTCGCTTGCCAAATCGCAGGCGATGCAGTTCCAGGTTGAAAAGGCTGTCGCATCACTTCCGGAAGTCGCCTTCATTTATTCGAAGACCGGCACGGCGGAAGTCGCGAGTGATCCGATGCCGCCCAACGCTTCGGACACGTTCATCATCCTCAAACCCCGCGAGGCGTGGCCTGCTGGTGTCAGCACCAAGGATGATGTGATCGAGCGGGTGGAAAAAAAACTTGAACCACTCGTCGGCAATGCGGTTGAAATCAGCCAGCCCATCCAGTTGCGCTTCAACGAACTCATAGCCGGCGTGCGCGGCGATATCGCGATTAAGCTCTATGGCGACAATCTCGAGGAAATGGGCCGCGCAGCCCAGCAAGTGGCGGCGGTTCTGAACACGGTCCCCGGCGCTGCCGACGTGAAAGTCGAGCAGACTGCCGGTTTCCCCGTGCTCGACGTCCAGTTCGACCGGGATGCCATCGCGCGCTACGGACTGTCCCTGAAGGATGTCAGCGATGTCGTTTCCGCGGCGCTGGGCGGCCGGGAGGCAGGCATCGTGTTCGAAGGCGACCGGCGCTTTGACATTGTCGTGCGGCTTGACCGGGCGACGCGTGATGATCTCGACGCGGTAGGTGCGCTCCCTGTACTGCTACCCGGTGAAGGCGGTGCACGTGCATCGGTGCCTTTGCGCGAACTGGCCAAGTTCAGCTTCTCCGAAGGCTTGAACCAGGTCAGCCGCGAAAATGGCAAACGCCGTGTTGTCGTGCAGGCCAATGTGCGCGGCAATGATCTGGGCTCATTCGTCGCCGAAGCGCAGGAAAAGGTCGAAGCCCAGGTCAAACTGCCGACGGGCAGCTTCATCGAATGGGGCGGGCAGTTCAAGAACCTGCAAGCTGCATCGCAGACGCTGTCGGTCGTGATCCCCATCATCTTCGCCGCCATCTTTGGCATACTGTTCCTGGCACTGGGCGGCGTGCGTCAGGCGATTGCCGTCTATTCTGCAATTCCGCTGGCGCTGGCGGGCGGCGTATTCTCGCTGCTTCTGACCGGACTGCCGTTCTCGGTCTCTGCCGCAGTCGGCTTTATCGTGCTTTCGGGTGTGACGGTGCTCAACGGACTGGTCGTGATGACCAGCATCAACACCCGGATCGACGCAGGCAAACCGGTTGATATGGCGATCAGCGAAGGCGTGATGGAGCGCGTTCGTGCGGTTCTGATGACGGGCATCGTTCCGGCCATCGGCTTCGTGCCGATGGCCCTCGCCACCGGAACCGGTGCCGAGGTCCAGAAACCGCTGGCGATCGTCGTGATCGGCGGCTTGATCACCTCGACGTTGCTGACGTTGTTCGTCTTGCCTGCCATCAGCCATTTGCTGCTGCGGGGGCGGCACAAGGTGCATGTGCCTGGCGACTATACCGACGTCAGTCCGCTTGGCGAACAGCTGCCCGTGAAATGAAAGGGAGAGGGATCATGCACAAATTGGCGGTGATTGTCGCCGGGGCGCTTGCCGTCCCGGCGTCGGCTCAGACTTTTGGCCCACCGCACCTCCCGGGTGTCTGGAGTCTGGGCGTAATACGAAATTGCGAGGCGGGCCCCGCCTGGGTGTTCATGGCCGATGGCTATTATGCCGAGCTGCAACTGCCCGATGGCAGGCCAACGGCGACCGGGCTGTGGAAGGATGAGGGCAAGGCTATCGCCTATACCTATAGTCACATGCCCTATCCGGACATGTTGACGCCCAACACGCTGAAACGCCTCACGGTCGAAGAACGCACCGCCGACAGACTGGTAACACGTAATTTTCAGGGCAACCTGCGCGTTTTTCATCGTTGTTCGGAAGATGTGTTGAAGGCCAACTCTGCGCAGGGCGAGCATTGAGATGACAGAGGCACCAGAACACGGGCATACCGAGCCGCGCGCGGGCAGAACTCTTTTCGAAAGTGAAGGGCTGCGAACATTTGCACTCGCCTGTGTATGTGCGGGTATTGCCTATGGCGTCGCCTGGTTGTCCCCAGCGAGTGCTGAGATAGCCTATGGGTTTGGCGCCGTTATCGCAGTCATTCCGTTTGCGCTCGCGGCTGCCCGCAAGACTCTTCACGGACAGCCCTTCAGTATCGAAACGTTGGTTACCATCGCCGTGCTCGGTGCCTTACCTATAGGTGCCGGGGCTGAGGCGGTGGTGGTGGTCGCGCTGTTTTCGCTTGGCGAGTTGCTCGAAGGCTTTGCTGCCGCGCGTGCCAGCTCGGGACTTCGTGCGCTGGCCGCACTGTTGCCATCCGAGGCGGCCATCGAGGAAAATGGTGTGCGCAAGACGATCCGCGCAGCAGACCTTCGCGTCGGCATGATCCTGCTGGTCTCCGCCGGCGACAGGCTGGCGGCCGATGGCAGGATTGTTTCGGGAGAATCCGAACTAAACGAGGCCGCCATCACCGGCGAATCCCGTCCTGTTTCGAAAGGTGAAAGCAGCGAGGTCTTCGCGGGCAGTATCAATGGCGACGGAAGCCTCAGGATCGAGGTTACCAAAGATTCGGCTAATAGCGTCGTCGCCCGCATCGGCGATCTGGTTGCGGAAGCCCAGGCAACAACGGCACCCACCGCGCGGTTCATCGACAGTTTCAGTAGTCGGTACACCCCCGCCGCTATAGTCATAGCGGCTTTGATCGCCATTGTGCCGCCTTTGGGCTTTGGAGGCGAATGGTCGGTCTGGATCTACCGCGCACTGACCGTGCTGCTCATCGCCTGTCCCTGTGCGCTGGTTCTTTCAACTCCCGCGGCGATCGCTACCGGCATCGCCACCGCTGCGCGGTACGGCATTCTCATCAAGAGCGGCGCCGCGCTCGAAATGCTTGGGCGTGTTGGCATCGCGGCGTTTGACAAAACGGGCACCCTTACACTCGGTCATCCGGTGGTGACCGATGTTGAGGGCGACAGCGTCGAGTTGTTGCGGCTTGTTGCGACTGTCGAAAACGGGCTGTCGCATCCGGTAGCACGCGCAATTGTTGCAGAAGCCCAAAAGCGCTCCATCGCCATCACCTTTGCTAGCGATGTTCGGATCCGGCAGGGTGAAGGCGTTGAGGGCACGGTTGAAGGGCGGCGGGTGGCAATTTTAAGCCCGCGTGCCACGCCCGGGCTGGATCGCGCGCTGGCAGCGAAGATCGACACACGCGAACGGGAAGGCAAGACCGTGGCGGTGGTGCTAGTCAATGGCCAGATCTTGGGGTTCATCGCCAGCCGCGACGAAGCGCGTTCCGATGCGGCTTCCGCGATTGCAGTGCTTTCCCGGCTCGGCATACGGACACTGATGTTAAGTGGCGACAACCAGCGGACTGCCGAAGCAATCGCCGGCCCGCTTGGCATGCAGGCCGAAGGCGAACTCATGCCTTCCGACAAACTCATGCGGATCGATGCGCTCAAGGCCGAAGCGCCGGTGTTGATGGTGGGAGACGGGGTCAACGACGCACCGGCCCTTGCAAAGGCCTCGATCGGTCTCGCCATGGGCGGAGGTACCGACGTAGCGATCGAGACAGCAGATGTAGGCCTCCTTCGCGACCGTCTGCTCGGTGTTCCCGACGCGATTCGCCTCGCAAGGTCTACCCATAGAACGATTATGATCAACATCGCCATCGCGGTCGGCTTGAAGCTTGTCTTTCTTGTGCTGGCGGTATTCGGGCTGACCAACTTGTGGACGGCCATCATTGCCGACACGGGTGCTACCATTTTCGTGACACTGAACGCGCTCCTCTTGTTCTGGACGTTCAAGCCACTCCCCGATCCAGCGCGCGCGAACGACCTCAAAGGAGGCTGACATGGGTGCAGGACACAGCCACGGCGATGAAGGTCACGGAACGCCGGGCCACAATCACACCGCAGGCGTGAACACGCGGAGCCTCGCGATTGCGCTCGCTCTCACTGGCAGCTTTCTCATTGCCGAGGTTGTGGGCGCCTATTGGTTCAACAGCCTCGCACTGCTTTCCGATGCTGCCCATATGTTCACTGACGCCGCGGCGTTGGCTATCGCGCTGGTTGCAGTCCGGATCGGCCAGCGCTCGGCGGATGCGCAGCGCACCTATGGCTATCGGCGCTTTGAAATCCTTGCTGCCGCATTCAACGCGGTTCTGCTGTTCGTCGTCGCCGGCTATGTCCTTTACGAAGGCATCTCGCGTTTTTTCACTCCCAGTCCGGTCGAATCACTAGGCATGCTGATCGTCGCGTCTCTGGGCCTTGTGGTGAACATAGTCTCGATGCGGATCCTGGCTGGCGGCAAGGATGCCAGCCTTAATATCAAAGGCGCGTATCTTGAGGTTTGGGCTGACATGCTCGGGTCGCTGGGCGTGATCGGAGCCGCGATTGCCATATACTTGACCGGATGGTCCTGGATTGACCCGCTCGTTGCCATCGCGATCGGGCTCTGGGTGCTGCCGCGCACATGGACACTGCTTCGCGATACGACGCATATTCTGTTGCAAGGCGTTCCACGCGGCTTCGATCTTGACGCGATCCGCAGCGCGGTGACGGCGATGCCAGGCGTTGCTGGAGTCCACGACCTGCACTTATGGTCGGTGGCGGGAGACGATGCCAGCCTGACAGCGCATCTCCTGCTTCAGCCTGGAGCCAATGGCGAAATAACGCGCCTGGCTGTCGCAAATTTGCTTGAGGATCAATTCAGGATCCATCACGCAACGCTCCAGACCGAGAGCGAACCTTGCAAGGATGCGGAGGCGCTTCATGCTTGAGGGCGCTTCCCTTCCCGCAATCGCGCGATTTGCAGGAGGCTCGGGACGGGTGCTCACCCGCTATACCCAAGTATGGGTCAATGGTGATTGCGCCAGATCATCTTCGGCGCTTACCGGTCGCATCGCAGCTGGTGATGGCCGTAGCCATCGCGAAAAGCGCTGCCCGTATACCGGTGATAATCATAGCCCGGCACCCGATAATTGTCGCGATTTCTCCCATAAAAGTGGTCTCGATAATAATCGTACCGGTCGCAATGGTGGTGGTGTGCCTGGGCAGGATGCGCTGCTAAAGCTGCTGATGCAGCGGCCAAGCTCAATATTGCCTGGTTCATCTCATTGCCCTCGACTTACGCGCCTTCTCTGCGGGCCCATTCTACCGATGTGCAATCGTTCGGCCGAATCCAGGCCGAACGATTGCTGGAATTCGGGCCCCCCGGCTAGCCGGCTCTCAAACCCTATCGGTCCCCGCTCGACGCCCTGCTTGAGGCTTCCTGTCGAGAAGAAGCCCTGCTGCGTCGTGAAAGCGGACCGCGCCGTGGGCGCTGGCCGCCCCTGCCGCGCCCACGGCGAAACCATGCCTGCCGCAGGGGTAATTCCCCAAAAGCCATTCGCCGCCGCTATCAAAAAGCACCATCGCGCCAGCTGATGAACAAACCTCAAGGAGACCGAAATGACACAGACATCATCAGAATCTGGAACCGGCATGTTGTGTCCGGCTTGCAGGATTGCGCTGACCATGTCCGAGAGGCAGGGCGTGGAGATTGACTATTGCTCACAATGCCGCGGGGTCTGGCTCGATAGGGGTGAGCTCGACAAGATTATCGAACGCAGCGAAGCAAAATTACCCGAGCCCGAGCGGCCAAGTGACCGGGAGAATTATGGGCGTGACCGGCACGGCGAGGGGTATCGGGGCCGCGGACACCAGGGCCGCCGCAAGGGCTTCTTCGCAGAACTGTTCGATTGATGTGAATCGTTCGCGCGAAGCCAGTCGCGCTGGCCAGGAGTATGCCATGAGCATGTCGACAAGAGCCACGACGGTCATGATCTTGCTCATGACTCCCAGTGTCGCTCAAGCGGATACCTTGCAGGAGGCCTTGGCGGAGGCTTATCAAACGAACCCCAGCCTTACGGCGGCGCGGGCGACACAGCGTGCAACCGACGAGGGCGTACCCATCGCTCTGGCAGCGGGGCGACCGACTATCAGCGCAACCGCCGACTACCAAGAGTTTCTCGTACGCTCGACAAACAGTTTTGCAGCCCCGCTCAGAGCCGCCAATGCCGGTGCCAATGTCAGTCTCCCGATCTTCCAGGGGGGGAAGGTTCGAAATTCCGTCAAGGCGGCCGACGCACGGGTTCTCGCGGGCAGAGCTGTGCTCCGATCGACCGAGGCCGATGTCTTCACAGCCATCGTGTCGGTCTACATGGACGTCCTTCGCGATACTGCAATCGTCGAGCTCGATAACCGCAACGTTGCTGTTCTTGCTACCAATCTCCAAGCGTCGCGGGACCGGTTCGAGGTCGGCGATCTTACCAGGACCGATGTTGCGCAATCCGAAGCGAGGCTTGAAGTATCCAAGGGTCAGCTGGAACTGGCGCGGTCGCAGCTCGATGCCAGTCTTGAAAATTATCTACGGTTTGTGGGAATCGCCGCGAAGAATCTGGAACAGCCGCCTGATTTGCAGGCCATGCCGCTCACCGCGGAAAACGCGCTGATCGTAGCGCTCGACAATAATCCGCAACTCGAAGCCGCAAGCGCAGAAGTGGCGGCTGCGCGATTCGACATCAAGGTTGCCGCAGCCTCGCGGCTGCCGAGGCTCTCGGCGGTCGCATCGGGCACGTATAATAACTATCTCGGCACGCTCGGTAACACGGTTCCGGGCCGCGCCTTTCAGCAGCAGCAAACATCTGCAACGATCGGCCTCTCTGCAAGCATTCCGCTATACCAGGGCGGCTTGCCGGCGGCTCAGGTTCGGCGAACCCAAGCCTTGCTCGGTCAGATGCGCGAGCAGGAAATCTTTGTCGAGCGCCGAATCGTGGCTGACACCCGCGCCGCTTTTTCCAGGCATCGCGCCACGCAAACCGTCATCCGGTCGTCGCAGGCTGCGGTGTCGGCGAATGAGCTGGCACTCGAAGGGGTGCGCGCGGAGAATTCGGTCGGCAACCGAAATGTCCTCGACGTGCTCAATGCGGAACAGGAACTGCTCAACAGCAGGGTGCAGCTCGTTACGGCACGGCGGGACGCTTATGTCGCCGGCTTCGCGCTGCTTGCCGCCATGGGCCGGGCCGAAGCGCGGTATCTCAACCTGTCGGGCGGGACGCTTTTCGAGCCTCCCGAGGTCCGTGCCGGTTCCATCACACCGAACCCATGAAGCAGCAAGAAGGCCTATAAGAGAGCAAGGAGAAGAGCGATGAATGCAGCGATTCCGAAGGCCTTGCTGATAGCGGCGGCCGCGGGCACGCTAGGCGGCTGTGCATCCTATGCGAGAGAGCGGCCCAAGCTCGCGTATTTCATCGTGCCTTGCAACACACCTGGCGCCTTTCCAGCGCAACCGGTGAACACAGCCCATGACATTCCATCGGCCACGCCCCAAGACTTGCTTCCCGAGACAATGAAAGTTGCCCCCGCCGAAGGGCCGAAAGAGGCCGCCACTAGCCTCCAGTCCGGAGCCGCAACATGCTGAAGATCCGCACCGAAGTGCTCATTCCGGCCAGTCTCAGCAAGGTCTGGGGGGCCTTGGTGGATTTTCCTCACTACCGGACTTGGCATCCGTTCGTAGAAATAGATGGCGACGCGCGCGAAGGGGCAGATGTTGACTACTACTTCAGGAACACTGTCGAAGCGTCCCGAGGAATGAGTATCCGCGCAACCATCCTTGGCCTGCAACCAATGCGTGAAATCCGGCTTCGAATGGGGGTCAAAGGGATCGCGACGCTTGAGGAATGGTATCGTCTCGAGCGCGAGGGAACACAGGTCCGAGTAGTCCACGCCGGCACGGCGACCGGTGTAATTCCGACTGTATCGGCGCCACTCATCCGAAACCGCGTCACCCAGAAGTTCCAGCTGCCCCTCGATTGGCTGGCACGACATCTGACTTCGACACAAGCCCCAAATCCAGGACGAAAGACATGACCCAACAACACATCGTCGTTGATGCCTGCCCGCGCGATGATCTGCTGCCTTTGCTCCGCACGGCGGACCAGTTGGCGCAGCGCCTCAACGCTGAGCTCGCGGCCCTGTGTTTCGCATGGCCTCACTTCCGGATGTCAGATATGGCGGTCCAGAATCCGATCGCCGGGCTGCGCGCCGAGCACGACATGAAACGCGAGATCGAGAAGGCGCGGCAGGTATTCGAGGCCGTCCTTGGTGACCGCGCAACGGCAATCGACTGGTGCTCCGGCGTCGCTCAGCCTTTGGAGGCCGTGATCGATCACCTCTACACGGCCGACTTATTCATCACTGCAGAGACGACAAGCAGCCTCTGCGCAATGATCGACCCGGTCGATCTGGCCGTCCGCTCGGGCAGTTCGGTTGTTCGGCTAAAGGCAGGATCGACCGGTGACGAATTCTCTCGCGTACTCATCGCGTGGAAAGACGGCCCAGCGGCGCGCCGAGCCGTGCATGCGGCACGCCCATTGCTCGCCCTCGCAAACGAAATTTTCGTCGTGGGCGTCGGCGACGAAGTCGCTTCGGAGCGGTTGGAAGAGATTGCAACCTTCCTTGGCAAGGGCGGCAGCCATTGCCGCGCTGTTCATGTCGAAAAGTCCTACGCCGACGTCGGCGCTGATATCATGCGCTTTGCGCAGGACGAAGGAATCCGACTTTTGGTTTCGGGTGTTAAGGCTGAGCGTTCGATTCGCGAACGCCTGTTTGGCGATGTGACGGGAAAGTTGGAGTCATATGCAGATTTTTCGTGGTTCATGTCAGCATGAGACGCTGTAATCGTCAGTAACGCGGTCTCCTTGAGTAGGTTCGTTGCCATCTCGCCAATCACGATCTCGCGTGCAGCACCGTGGACGCAGCTGCCGCAGGACGAGATGCCGGGGCGGCGCTCATGGAGCAGGGCATCAAGAGCGGGGCTGATATCCTGATGATCGGAGCAAAACCGTTACAAGTCCAGTTAGCGAAGATGGATCAACAGGAAACCTAGCGGTGCCCGCCAGAGTTGTGCCCACCAGAGCGGTGCCCCCCCCTGTGGCCGTATGAACGACCGCCGCCGTGGAAACCGATTCCGATCCCGACGCCAAACGACCCATAGTAGGGAGAGTAATACCCCCGGGCACGCGGATAATATGCCCGTCCATATCCACCGCGTGCATCCGACACAGCAACAATGCAGGTTGATGCAACTCTTGGCTGCGGCGATACGCCGGTGACTGGCGAACCGGTGGCAGGCGACGGGCTTGCCGCAGGCCCCCCCGGTGAATCCAGAAGTCGTGCGGGGAACGATCCCGGCGTGGCGCAGGGCACCTCGTAATAGGCATAGCGCGAGGGCGTATCCATGCTAGCGCACCGCCCAGCGCGGCGAGCGATGCGACGGCAAGGCCGACACGGCCAAAAGTGCGTATCATCATGTGCGCTACTCCATTCACGGACTTGGTGGCTGATAAATTACCACTGTAGCGTAAGCGGTGTTTTCAGGCCACGGCGGTCCACGGCATGAGTTCGCCGACGCTTTTGGCGGGATGACCATTGGCGAGCCTGGAGAGTGTTTCGGTTAGCCAGGTGTGCGGGTTGATGCCGCTGAGTTTGCAATTTTCGATGAGCGTGGCGATCACCGCCCAGTTGTCGCCGCCTTCGTCGGAGCCGGCGAAGAGCGCATTCTTGCGATTCAGTGCAAGGGGTCTGATCGATCGCTCAACGGTATTGGAGTCGAGTTCGACGCGGCCGTCTCCGAGGAAGAGGGTGAGCCCGTCCCAGCGGGTCAGGGCGTAGCGGATCGCCTCGGCGAGTTTGCTCTTGGCGCTGAGCTGGCGAAGCCGGGCATCGAGGTATTGGCGCAGGTCATCAACGACGAGGCGGGCGCGTTCTACACGCACGGCATGGCGTTGCTCGGCCGAGGTGCCGCGTACCTCGGCCTCGATGGCGTATAGCAAGGCGATGCGGCGCAGCACCTCGGTTGCGACCGGCGAGTTGTCGGCCAGCTCGAAAAACTTGCGCCGCACATGTGCCCAACAAAACGCGAGGCTAATCTGTTGCCGACGCTTGGCGAGCGCCGCGTAGCCGCCATATCCATCGACCTGCAGGATGCCGGCGAAGTTACCGAGGTGCGCCTCCGCCCGTTCGCCCTTGCGATCCGCGGCGTAGACATAGGCGATCATCGGCGGATCGTCGCCGCCCCATGGCCGATCATCGCGGGCATAGGCCCACAGCTGGCCGGTCTTGGTCCGCCCGCGTCCGGGGTCGAGCACCGGCGCCGTGGTCTCATCAGCGAAGAGCCGCTCTGCTCGTCGCAGTCGTTCCAGAATATGGTCACGCAAGGGGCGCAGATACCAGGCTGCCCGCCCGACCCAATCAGCCAGCGTCGACCGGTCGAGCTGGATACTCTGCCGGGCGTAAATCTGGGCCTGCCGGTATAATGGCAGGTGATCGGCGTACTTGGACACCAGCACCTGCGCGATCAGCGCTTCAGTCGGAATGCCGCCTTCGACGATCCTGGCTGGTGCCGGCGCCTGTATGACCGCGCTCTCGCACGAACGGCAGCCGTAGCGCGGCCGCCGAGTTACCAGCACGCGGAATGTGGCCGGCACAACATCGAGGCGCTCGGCGACATCCTCGCCGATCTGGTGGAGCGCGCCGCCACAGCAGGGGCAGGCCTTGTTCTCGACATCGACGAGCTGTTCGATCCGCTCGAGATGAGCCGGCAACGATCCGCGGTTGGTCTTACGCTGCCGGTCGACCGGGGCCTGCCCGGTTGCCGCTTCGCGTGCGGCACGCGCTTGACCCAGAGCCGTCTCGACATCTTCCAGGCCGAGCTGAAGCTGGTCGGGATCGAGCTGCTCGGAACGGGCACCGAACCGATGACGCATGAAGGCGTCGATGATCGACTGCAGTCGCTCGATCTCTGCGTCAGCCTCGCCCTTGGCGAGGGTCACATCGGCAAGCCTGCGGGACTGCTCGAGGGCGAACGCACGAAGCGCTTCAACGTCGTCGGGCAGGTCCGCTTCCATGAGCATGGGGCGAGTGAATCAGTCGGAGAAAGCCCCGTCAACCAGTTATCTGCGGGACTTGCGGGCGGCGTCCGCCATGCACCCGGCGCCAGTCGAGACCCTCCAGCAAAGCGCCGAGTTGCGCGGCCGTCAGACGCATCACGCCATCCTGGATGCCCGGCCACTTGAAGCCGCCGGACTCCAACTTCTTGGCCATCAGGCACAGGCCAGTGCCGTCCCACCAGACCAGCTTGATCCGGTCGCTGCGCTTCGCCCGGAAGACGTAGATCACACCGGAAAAAGGATCACCGCCGTACTCGGCGCTGACCAGCGCAGCCAGGGCGTCGGGTCCCTTGCGGAAATCCACCGGACGCGTTGCGACCATCACGCGCGCGCCAACGCCAGGTCCAATCATCGTGTCGCCCTGAGCGCTTCGATCACCGCGGTAATCGTGCCTGCGTCTGCGCCGTGGCCGATCTTCACCGCCACGCCGTCGATCTCCAGCTCGACCGCTGCGCCCTTCGCGCGGCGCCGGGTGCGGCGCACGCGGGCGGGCTCCGAAATCGTGCCGGGCTCGATCACGGCAGGCACAAACGCTGGCGACTCCGTCTCTGCTGATGGCAGGATCACGCCTTCTGCCT
>Ga0073920_1000066_pt1 | contig 19701 bp, 26 predicted proteins | sample GWRWT4_2Sept14_2_FD_70953 | JGI IMG/M metagenome (GOLD analysis project Ga0073920, IMG submission 70953) | Sand microcosm microbial communities from a hyporheic zone in Columbia River, Washington, USA - GW-RW T4_23-Sept-14 | ecosystem: Engineered > Artificial ecosystem > Sand microcosm >...
ATCGTTACATGCTGGACGACCTGGTCGTGCGCTCGCCTGAAGCTGTTGCGGCGGCCGATGGCCAGTTGCTGCTCGCTGATCGCACCGGGAGGCCGGTCGCCGCGCTGACCTGGTCCCCGCAGCGCCCGGGCACGATGCTGCTGACCCAGCTGGCCGCCCCGCTGTTTCTGCTGCTGGGCTTGCTGGCGGCGCTGGCCTGGCGGGTGATCGAGCGCGGCTCGGCGGTTGCCTCGGACCTGATCGCCAGCGAGGCCCGCGCCAAGCATGCCGCCTTCCATGACAGCCTGACCCGGCTGCCCAACCGCGCCTATCTGTTCGAGCGCCTGGGCCAGTCCCTGCGCCGGGTCGAAGGCCCCGAAACCGCGCTGGCGGTGCTCTGCGTCGATCTCGACCGGTTCAAGGAAGTCAATGACACGCTGGGCCACAATGCCGGCGATGCGCTGCTGGAAGCCATGGCCGAACGGCTCCGCCAGGCTTGCAGCGAAGCGAGCTGCGTGGCCCGGCTGGGCGGGGACGAGTTCGTGGTCCTGCTTGAGACCAGCGACCAGGCCGCCGCGCTGGTGCTGGGGCGGCGGATTGTCCGCGCGGTTTCCGAGCGACTGGTCAGCGAATATGGCAAGATCGAAGTGGCCTGCTCAATCGGCCTGGCCTACATCGACCAGCCCGGGATCGAGCCGAGCGAGGCCCTGCGCTGGGCCGACGTGGCGCTCTATCGCTCCAAGGAAGCCGGCGGCCGGCGCGTCAGCCGGTTCAGTCCCCACATGGACCAGGCGCTGCGCCACCGCCTCCAGCTCGAAGTCGAACTGCGCGAGGCGATCGGATCGGACCAGTTCACCATGGTCTACCAGCCGCATTTCGATCGCCGCCGCACGCTCAAGGGCTATGAAGCGCTGCTGCGGTGGAATCACCCGGAGCGCGGCGCCATCTCGCCTAGCGTCTTTGTCCCGCTGGCCGAGGACAGCGGGCTGATCGTGGTGCTGGGCGAACACGTGCTGCGGCAGGTCTTTGCCGAAACCCGGCATTGGCGCGGGGTCAAGATCGCGATCAATGTCTCGGCAGTTCAGCTGCGCGCACGCGGGTTTGCGGCCCAGGTCATGCGGATCATCGCCGCATCCGGTGCCAATCCGCGCTCCTATGAAATCGAAGTGACCGAGACCGCGCTGCTGGGCGATGACCAGGAAACGATCAGCAACATCGATGCGCTCAAGCGGATGGGCTTTGCGATTGCGCTCGACGATTTCGGGACCGGCTTCTCCAGCCTCAACGTGCTGCAGCGCTTCTCGGTCGACAAGATCAAGATCGACTGCTCGTTCGTCGCCGCGCTCGGTGCTGGGCGCGGCTCGGAAGCGCTGATCGAGGCGATCGTCAACCTCGCCCGCGGGCTCGACATGATCGTGGTGGCCGAAGGGGTCGAAACCGAGGCGCAGTGGGATCGCTTGCTGAAGGCCGGCTGCCGCCAGTTCCAGGGCCACCTGCTCGGCCGGCCGCAACCGGCCGCAGCCATCAACCGCAAGCTACCCGCGCTGCGTTCGGCCAGCGCGGCCTGATCGCTCAGGCCTGCGGGGCTATCCCGGCGTCGGTGACCAGCTGCTTGAGCTCGCCGGCCTCGTACATTTCCATCATGATGTCGCTGCCGCCCACGAACTCACCCTTGACGTAGAGTTGGGGGATCGTCGGCCAGTCCGAAAAGGCCTTAATGCCCTGGCGGATTTCCATGTCCTGCAGCACGTCGACGCCTTCGAAAGGAACGCCCAGGCGTTCCAGAATCGCTACGGCCCGGCTGGAGAAGCCGCACTGCGGGAACAGCGGCGTGCCCTTCATGAACAGCACGACGTCGTTGGAATTGACGATTTCGGCCAGGCGGGTGTTGGTATCGGACATCGGTGAAGCTCCTTGCCGCCTCAGTTGGGGACGGCAGTGGTCAGTTGCAAGGCGTGAAGTTCGCCGCCCATGCGGCCTCCGAAAGCGGCATAGACCAGCTTGTGCTGGGCCACGCGCGGCTTGCCGACAAAGGCGGCTGACACGACATGCGCCGCCCAGTGATCGTTGTCACCGGCCAGGTCGGTCAGCGTAATCTGCGCATCGGGCAGGGCGGCGCGGATGATCGCCTCAATCTCGGCAGCGGGCATGGGCATGCGGTGATCCTCAGCCCATCAACGCGCGGCGGGCTTCGATCAGCTTGGCTTCCAGCGCGGTGCGGATGTCACCTTCGGCAACTTCGACGCCGGCGCTGGTCAGGTCACCCAGCAGCTTGCGGATCACGTCTTCGTCACCAGCTTCCTCGAAATCGGCCTGGACCACGGCCTTGGCATAGGCTTCGGCTTCAACGGCGGAGAGGCCCATCTGCTCTGCGGCCCACTGGCCCAGCAGACGGTTGCGCCGCGCGGTGACGCGGAACTGGGTGTCCTCGTCCATCGCATACTTCGCCTCTTCGGCGCGCTCGCGGTCGTTGAAATTGGTCATGTCGGCTCCTGTCGGTCGGTCTGGCGGACCCCTCAGCCGGCCTTGGCGGCTGGCGGGGGTGCCTGGAAGGAATCGTGGCAGCCCTTGCACGACGCGTTGATGCTGGCAAGGGCAGCGGTGAAGGCCTCCTTGTCATCGGCCTTGGCGGCTGCGGCCAGGGCGGCCGTGGCATCAGCGAACTCCTTGGCCTTGGCGGCAAATCCGGCCTGGTCGGTCCACACTTCCGGCTTGGCGCGACTTGGCACCTTGGCGGTGCTGGGGGCGAACATCGCCGGGAGCGAAGCGCCCCATTTGGCGACGCCGCTGGCCACAAAGGTCAGGTTCTTGACCGGCGTGCCGTTGGCGGCGGCCGAGCGCATCGCGCTGGTCGCGCCGACCGACATCACCATGGCGGCCTGGCGGGCGGCGACGATGTCTTCTGCAGTGGGCGCCGCTGCGGCCACGGGCTTGGCCTGCTTGGCCGGCTTGCTCTGGGCCTGAACGGCAAAGGCCGTGGTGGCCAGCGCGGCAAGGGCTATGATCCGGGCAGTCTTCATCGCACGTCTCCCAATCCTGGCCGCTTGGGCGCGGCCCTTAGTCCATTGTTACCACGACCTTGCCGATCGCTGCACGCGATTCCAGCAGGGCAATCGCCTCACCGCCGCGCTCCAGCGGGAAAGTCGCCGAAACGCGCGGGTTGATCTTGCCTTCCTTGAGCAGGTCAAACAGCTTGGCGATGTGGACTGCATTGGCCTTGGGATCGCGGGCAGTGAAGGCGCCCCAGAACACGCCGCAGATGTCGCAGCTTTTCAGCAGGGTCAGGTTAAGCGGCATCTTGGCGATCCCGGCCGGGAAGCCAACCACGCAGAACCGGCCTTCCCAGGCGATCGAGCGCAACGCCGGTTCGGAATAGTCACCGCCAACGATATCGTAGATCACGTTGGCGCCTTCGGGGCCGCAGGCCGCCTTGAAGGCTTCGGCGAGGGCCTTGGACTGGTCCTTGTCGAACGGCGCGCGGGGATAGATCACCACCTCATCGGCGCCATGTTCGCGCGCGACGGCGGCCTTTTCCTCGGTTGAAACTGCGGCGATCACCTTGGCGCCATAGGCCTTGCCGAGCTCCACCGCCGACAGGCCGACGCCGCCAGCCGCACCCAGCACCAGCAGCACGTCGCCCGCCTTCAGGTGCCCGCGATCGAGCAGGCCGTGCATGTTGGTGCCATAGGTCATCAGCAGCGACGCGCCGGTTTCGAACGACACCTCGTCTGGCAGCGGGAACAGGCGCGCGGCATCGGCCAGCACTTCGGTGGCGAGGCCGCCGTTGCCCATCATCGCGATCACGCGGTCGCCAGCCTTCCACTGGGTCACGCCTTCGCCGACCGCATCGACCACACCGGCCAGCTCACCGCCCGGCGCAAAGGGGCGGGCCGGCTTGAACTGGTACATGTCCTTGATGATCAGCACGTCGGGATAGTTGATCGAGCAGGCCTTGACCTTGATCCGGACCTGGCCGGGGCCGGGAACCGGGCTCTCCAGCTCGTCAAGGGTGAGGGAATCCGGTCCGCCAATGGCGTGGCTGCGAAGGGCCTTCATGCTGCTACTCCCGTTCCCGCGGCGAGCCAGGGCAGCTCCGCGCGGTGTTTTTGTTCATATGTGCTGATCGCCGCATCGCGCGCCATGGTCAGGCCAACCTCGTCGAGGCCATTGAGCAGGCAGTGCTTGCGGAAGGGATCGATTTCAAAGCTGAAGCGATCCTGGAAAGGCGTGGTCACGGTCTGGGCTTCCAGATCGATCGCGATCGGATCGGTCTTCGCGACCTCGAGCAGCCGGTCGACCTGATCCTGCGGCAGGACCACGGTCAGGATGCCGTTCTTGAAGGCATTGCCGGAGAAGATGTCCGAGAAGCTCGGCGCGATCACGCAGGTAATGCCCAGGTCCAGCAGCGCCCAGGCGGCATGCTCGCGGCTGGAGCCGCAACCGAAGTTGTCACCCGCGATCAGGATCGGTGAGCCCTTGAACTCTGGATTGTCAAACAGGTTGTCGGGATCTGCGCGGAGCACCTCGAAGGCACCCTGGCCCAGCCCGTCGCGGGTAATCGTCTTGAGCCATTTGGCCGAAATGATCACGTCGGTATCGACATTCTTGCGCCCGAAGGGAATCGCGCGCCCTTCCACCTGCTTGATCGGTTCCATCAGTCGGTCTCCGGAGCGTCCTTGGGGGCGGGTTGGTCCTGTTTGGCCCGCTCCTTGCGGCGCGAGGCATAGAGGAGGGCCGCGGCGATGGCTGCCGAACCGATCGCGGCACCGGCCAGCGCGGCCTTACCGCTCCAGCTCTTTTCGGGCTTGTCGTTTGTATCGCTCATGACTTTCCTATGTGGGCCAACCCGGGGCTATGGCAAGTCCTGTGCGGCAGTTACTGCCTTAGCCAAGCTTGCGCACGTCCGTCAGGCGCCCGGTCACCGCCGCAGCCGCAGCCATGGCCGGCGAGACCAGATGCGTCCGCGCGCCGGGGCCCTGGCGGCCGACGAAGTTGCGGTTGCTGGTGGAGGCACAGCGTTCGCCCGGCGGCACCTTGTCCGGGTTCATGCCGAGGCAGGCCGAGCAGCCGGGTTCGCGCCATTCGAGGCCGGCGGCGATGAACACCTTGTCCAGCCCCTCTTCCTCGGCCTGGCGCTTGACCAGGCCTGAGCCGGGGACGACGATCCCCCAGCGCACATTGGCAGCCTTGGTCTTGCCCTTCAGCACCGCAGCGGCGGCGCGCAGGTCTTCGATCCGGCTGTTAGTGCACGAACCGATGAAGACGTTCTGGATCTCGATCTCGTCCATCCGCTGGCCGGGTTCGAGGCCCATGTAGTCCAGGCTGGCGCGGGCGGCGTCCTGCTTGGAGGGTTCGGCGAAGCTTGCGGGATCGGGCACCACGCCGCCAATCGCGACGACGTCTTCCGGGCTGGTGCCCCAAGTGACGGTCGGCTGGACATCGGCCGCATTGATGGTGACCGACTTGTCGTAAGTCGCGCCCGGATCGGTCGCCAGGCTCTGCCACCAGGCGACGGCGGCGTCCCAGTCGGCGCCCTTGGGGGCATAGGGCCGGCCCTTTAGGAAGGCGAAGGTCCTCTCGTCAGGTGCGATCAGGCCGGCGCGAGCGCCCGCTTCGATGCTCATGTTGCAGACGGTCAGACGGCCTTCGATGCTCATCTCCTCGAACACCTTGCCGCGATATTCCATCACGTGCCCGGTGCCGCCGGCCGTGCCGACCACGCCGATGATGTGCAGGATCAGGTCCTTGGGGCTGACGCTGGGGGCGAGATCGCCTTCAACCCGCACTTCCATGGTCTTGGACTGCTTGAGCAGCAGGGTCTGCGTGGCGAGCACATGCTCGACCTCGCTGGTGCCGATGCCGAAGGCCAGCGCGCCCAGCCCGCCGTGGCAGGCCGTGTGGCTATCGCCGCAGACGATGGTGGCGCCAGGCAGCGAGAAGCCCTGTTCCGGGCCGACCACGTGGACGATGCCCTGCTCAGCGTCAGCATCGCCGATATAGCGGATGCCAAAGGCGGGGGCGTTCTTTTCCAGCGCGTCAAGCTGGGCCGCGCTTTCCAGATCGGCAATCGGCACGCGCGCGCCGCTGGCCGTGCGGCGGGCGGTGGTCGGCAGGTTGTGATCGGGGACGGCCAGGGTCAGGTCCGGGCGGCGCACCTTGCGGCCCGCCACGCGCAGCGCCTCGAACGCCTGCGGGCTGGTCACTTCGTGAACAAGGTGGCGATCGATGAAGATCAGCGCCGTGCCATCGTCGCGCGTCTCGACGGTGTGGGCTTCCCAGATCTTCTGATATAGCGTGCGGGGCTGCGTGGTCATGACAGCCATGGCCCTTACGCCGCGAGCCGCGATTTGCAAGGCGGGGGCTGTCAATTCCTCCGCCGAGCGACTATTTGAGCGCCATGCACCCGCTTGTCGCCATCCTAATCGTGATCGCCACCGTCTTCGCCATGGAATGGGTCGCCTGGGCCAGCCACAAGTACATCATGCACGGCTGGGGCTGGGGCTGGCACCGCGATCACCACGAGCCGCATGACAACCTGCTGGAAAAGAACGACCGCTACGCCATCGTCGGCGCGGCCATGTCGATCTCGATGTTCGCGGTCGGCAGCCCGCTGATCATGGGGGCAGAGGCCTGGGAGCCGGGCACCTGGATTGGCCTGGGGATCCTGTTCTACGGCATCATCTATACCCTGGTGCACGATGGCCTGGTCCATCAGCGCTATTTCCGCTGGGTGCCCAAGCGCGGCTATGCCAAGCGGCTGGTCCAGGCGCACAAGCTGCACCATGCGACGATCGGCAAGGAAGGCGGGGTCAGCTTCGGCTTCGTCCTGGCGCGCGATCCGGCCAGGCTGAAGCAAGAGCTGAAAGCCCAGCGAGAAGCCGGGATAGCGATTGTGCGCGACAGCCAATTGACTTAGCCTTCCTGCCGGGTCGCTTCGGTTCGCAGCGGAGTGGGGGCGGAATGAACAGGATCGCATTGGCAATTGCCGCAGTGGCGGCAGCATTGGTCTCACCCGGCGTCGCCCTTGCCCATCCGGCACCAGGACCATCAGCGGCTGACAGTTCGCCCCGCGCCAAAGCGATGAGCGCTGCGGCGGCGCGATTTGTCGCCACGCTCGATCCGGCCCAGCGCACAAAGTTCAGCCATGCGCTTGAAGACAATGCCGCCCGGACGGACTGGAGCAACCTGCCTGCGACCGCCTATCCCCGCACTGCGCTGGCGCTGAGCGAACTCAGCGATGCCCAGCGGGTGGCGCTGCACGACTTGATGGCCGCCGCGATGAGCGGTGAGGGATATGGCGAAGCGGCAACCATCATGTGGATCGACGATATCCTCCACGGGATCGAAGCGGCCAATCTGCCCAACGTTCCAGCCGAGCGTCGCGCCGCAGCCGAGCGCGGCGTCGCGGCACGGGGCTCTGGCAACTACTGGATCAGCCTGTTCGGTGAACCGGGCTCGGCCCGCTGGGCGTGGATGATCAATGGCCATCACTTTGCGGCAAACTTCACCGTCGTTGATGGGCGCATCGCCTTTACGCCCCTGTTCCTTGGGGCAAATCCGCAGATCATTCGCCAGGGACCCTATGCCGGCTGGCGCGTGCTGGATCATGAGATTGCCGGCGGTTTTGCGCTCATTGCCTCGCTCGACCCGGATCAGCGTAAAGCGGCGCTGGCCGGGGCTGCGGTGGACCCGGCGCAGTTCACTGGCAAGGGCCGCAAGGACAAGCCGCAGCCCCCGGCTGGAATCGCCGCCAATCGTCTGTCACCGGCCCAGCGCGAAGGACTGATGGCGCTGGTTGAGGAATTCGTTGGATTTGCCAACCGTGAGGCTGCCACTGCCCAGATCGCGGCGATCCGCGCCGACGGCCCGGCCAAGCTGCACTTTGCTTGGTGGGGTCCGGCGGACGATCGCACAAAGCGGTTCATGTACCGGATTGCGGGGCCATCGATCCTGATCGAATATGTCCGCGAGCCGCAAGCAGATGGTTCCGGAGCCAACCACGTCCACGCGATCGTGCGGGATCCGCGTAACGACTATGGCGAAGACTGGCTGGCCCGCCACTACGTCGAGGCGCCGCACCCATAGTTGCTACATTGGCACATTATTGTTGACACCATTAACCAAATAGGTTATACGCCCCGCCAGCAACGGGTGCGGGATCGGTAACGCGTGCCGCCCGAACCCGGCAAGGGCCGGTGCGTCAGGCACCACCCCGGATCGCGGATGAATAGCCAGGCGGCAGGGGAGCGAGCCCGACCCGCCAGCTCCGCTGACCGCAGGGCCGCGCAGACGGGTTTCAGGTTGTCCCCCCGCTGCCGTTCGCATTGAATAGACACCGGCCTTAGCCCGATCAGGCCAGACGGGTTAAACGCACCGGCCGCACCCGTTGTCTGTCTTCGCGCGCCCAGGCCCGCAAATCCAACAGGCTATTCCGCGCGGGTCCAGATCCACGTGCCGGCGATCGTCAGCACGGCCAGCGAGACCCACACCCACGGAAAGCCCACGGTGAACCAGGTAAACGCCGCGCCGATTGTCATGGCTACCACCGCGGAAACCTTGGCCTTGCGGCTGATCGCGCGGCGATCGCGCCAGTCGCGCAGGCCCGGGCCATAGGTCGGGTGGTCATAAAGCCGCCGCGCCCATTCCGGATGGCTGCGGGCAAAGCAGAAGGCGGCCAGCAGCAGGAACGGCACGGTCGGCATGATCGGCAGGGCAATGCCGATCAGCCCGAGGCCGAGCGCGATCAGGCCGCCAGTCAGGTAAAGCGGGCGCGCGATCACCTCAGGCGCCCGTATAGCGGCTGGCGGTATCCTGAATCAGCGCGATCATGTTGGGGATCCCTTGCGTCCGGTTGGAACTGAGCTGGTTCTTGAGGTCAAAGGGTTCAAGCGCGGCGGGCATGTTGATGGCGGCGACTGCGGCGGGCGGTTGGTCCTGCACGGCGGACAGCACCAGCGCGATGATCCCCTTGGTAATCGCGGCGTTGCTGTCAGCCAGGAAGTGCAGCCGGCCACCATCGGTGCGGGTGGGATAGACCCAGACCGAGGCCGAACAGCCACGCACCAGCGTGGCGTCGGTCTTGAGCGCATCGGGCATCGGCTCGAGCTCACGCCCCAGCTCGATCAGCAGGCGATAGCGTTCATCGCCTTCGAGGAACTCATATTCGTCAAGGATGTCGGTCAGGCTGCGCATAGGGGGCATTTAGGGCTTAAGCGGACTATCGCAACCCGGGCTTTCTTTCTTGACCGTCATCCCCGCAAAAGCGGGGACCCATCACCAGAGATGGCAATTGGCGCGAGTGCTGCGATGTGGGGAGCTGGGTCCCCGCTTTCGCGGGGATGACGGGGGTGTGCGAGTTTACCCGCCAATCCCGCCGGGCCGGGTGAGCGCATAGTAGATCACATAGAACCAGCCGAAGAAGCCCTGGATGATCGCCCAGACGATCGACTTGTGCAGGCTCCACGAGATCGCGACGGCGATCGCACTGCCCAGGCCGATGCCGGCGCGGGCGGCGTGGCCGGTTACCTGGCCTCTGGTATCACTCATAGATCAACTCCTGCGGCGATAGCTTCCAGCTTGCGAATCCGCTCCTTGAGATCGGCAATCTCGATCCGGGCCATGCCGGCCGGGTTGCCGGTGTCCGGACCGGAGCGGTGGGCATCAAGCTCGCGCGCCTTGAGGCTCAGCCAGCCCTGCCAGCCTTTCAGCGTGGCAGCGGTAACTATGGTTGTGGCCATCAGCAGGCTGGCGGCGATCATGAGGTTTTCGGTGAACATGGCGGTTCTCCTCGGGCTCTCTCTCAATCCTTGCGTTCGCGCAGGCTTTCGATCTCGTTGGCAAGGGCCGCGCTGGAGCGGCCGTCGGTGGCGATGCGTTCCAGCACCTTGATCCGTTCGCGCAGGTCCTCGACCTCGCGCTGGCTGGTGACCATCCGCGCCGGCTCGGGCGCGGCAGGGCTGCCACCCTGAGCGCGGTATTTGGCCATCCGGATGTTGGCGAAAGCGGTGATCGCGACGATGATGACCACGGCAGTCCAGAAGTTCATTTCCATCTTCCCCTTCCCAGACGCGAAGTCAGTTCTTCGCGCCGTCCGGCAACTGCCGCAGCGCCTCGATCTGGCTGGTCAGGCCATAGCCGCTGTCGGTGACGATCCGCTCGACATTGGCCATGCGGTCCTTGATCGAGCCGAGCTCAGCGCGCAGCTGGGCGTTTTCCTGGCTCAGCAGCTTGATCCGTTCGAGTTCTTCGCTCGAAGTCTTGGGATAGAGCTTCTGGCCCCAGGCTCCATCGAGCGGATAACCATGCTTGATTCGCATCCAGGTGGTGATCACCCAGCCGCTGACCCCGGCGATAGCTATGGTGGAAATGGCCGGCAGCAGGACGCGGACGACTTCAATCTTGTCGGGATCCATCACACGGGTTCCTTGGCAGCGGTGATCAAGGTCGGGGCTGCGCGCTCGTCACGCAGCGCCTCAATCTGGGCGGCGACATTCTCGCTCTTGTCGGTGGCGATGCGTTCCAGCACGCGGATGCGGTGCTCCAGGCGCTCGATGGTCTCACTGCGGTCGGGCGAACCGGGCGCAGTGCCCTGGGCGCGGATCGCGGCAATCTTCTCTTTGTGGTCAAGTCGGCGCAGATAGGCTTTGGCCAGAATGTTGACCATGGCGACAAGGCTTCCCATCGCTACCGCCAGTCCCATGAACTCCCCGAATTCCATCAGTTCTTTTCCTTCACATCGCTGTCACGCAGCGCCTCGATCTGGGCGGCGACAGTCACGCTCTTGTCAGTGACGATCCGTTCCAGCACCTTCACCCGGTCGGCGAAGTGGGTCAGCTGTTCGCGCAGCTCGGCGTTCTCGGCCTTCAGCGCTTCATTGGCCTTGGTGTCGGCGCGGGCAGTCTTGCCGCCCCATTCGTCTTCCAGGGCATAGCCGTGCCTGGCTCGGATCCAGTTGTTGATCAGCCAGCCACCGGTGGAGATGGCCACGATCAGGATGACAAAGGTGGGTCCCCCGAAATCCATCAGCGGACCTCCTTTTCACGGCCATCAAGCAGCGCCTCGACCTTGCGGGCATCGCGCAGCGCTTCGATCTGGCTGGCAACGTCATAGCCCTTGTCGGTGACGATGCGTTCCAGCACGCGGAGGCGCTCTTCCAGTTCGCTGTTGTGCGTGGCGTATTGGGCGGCCTTTTCGGCGCTCGCCTGGGCGTTGATTTCGGCCACCTTCTGCAGGTGCTTGGTCCAGATCCGGAAGATCGGGATCGATAAGGCAAATAGCGGGATCAGCACCCAGATTGTATCAGGTCCCATCGGTATTCTCCCCCTCCAGGAAATGGTCAGCGCAGGCGTTCGATTTCCTCGGACAGGCGCGGGTTGGACGAAACGTAGTGCAGTTCGATGTCAGCCAGGCGGCGGTCGAGTTCGCGGAAGCTGGCGCGCACTTCGCGGGTCGTGCGGGCGGGAGACTGGCGGACCCCCTGCCAGAAGCGCTGCTCTTGCCGGTCGGTATAGTAGAGGTGCTGCGGCTTGCGATCGGCAAAGATGCCCAAGCCGAAATAGATCAACGGGATGATGCCGACGCCCATCAGGGTCAGGGCAACCGTGCCCAGACGGACCCAAAGCACGTCGACCCCGGTGTAATCGGCGATCCCGGCGCAGACGCCCATGATCTTGCCATTGATCTTGTCGCGATAGAATTTGGTGCGCGGCGTGTTCACTGGCCGATCCTCCCCTTGCTGGCAATCATCCGGTCAAAATCGCGCTGGCTGCGATCGCTCAGCTGGCCGCCGAACTCGCGCTCATCGGCCAGGCGCTGCGGTTGGAATTCCGGGTTGTCGGCAGCGACCAGGCGCTCGACTGTTTCGACCCGGTCCTGCAACCGGCGGGCCAGGCTGTAGAGTTCTTCCAGCATGGCTTCGTCGTCAGTGGTCAGCGTCGCGGCGGTCTTCCACTTGGTGACATAGTGCAGGATGATCCACGGCAGCGCGACGAAGATGCCGCCGATGGCAAAGAGCGGAACAAAGATGTCTTCCATGGCTCAGGCCTCCTTGCTGTCGTCAGCGCCGCCCGAAAGAGCCCGCTTCATCGCTTCCAGTTCTTCATCGATCTTGTCCTGCCCGGCGAGCGCGGCGATCTCGTCCGACAGGCTCGGCTTGGCGGTGCCATCGGCCAGGCTCAGCGCATCGGCGCGGCCCTCGGCGTAATCGACCCGGCGCTCGAGCTGGTCGAAGCGGGCCATCGCCTCGTCGACTCGCTCGCTGGCCAGCAGCGTGCGCAGCTTGACGCGGTTCTCGGCGCTTTCGAGGCGCGCAGCGATGGCGGTCTGGCGGCTGCGGGCCTCGCGCAGGCGGGTCTGCAGCTTCTCGATGTCCATCTCATAGGCGCGCAGCGCATCGTCGAGCACGGCGATCTCGGCCTTGAGCTGGTCGGCCATGTCGGCGGCCTTCTTCTTTTCGACCAGGGCGGCGCGGGCCAGGTCCTCGCGGTCCTTGCTGAGGGCCAGCTGGGCCTTTTCGCCCCAGTCGGCCTGGAGCCGGTCAAGCTTGACCGTGTGGCGGTGCATTTCCTTCTGGTCGGCGATGGTGCGGGCCGCGCTGGCGCGCACTTCGACCAGGGTTTCCTCCATCTCGAAGATGATCATGCGGATCATCTTTTCCGGGTCATCCGCCTTCTCGAGCAGGTCGGTGAAGTTGGCGGCGATGATGTCACGGGTGCGGCTGAAAATGCCCATCCAGGGAACTCCGGTGGAGGAAGAGGAAGATGCGGTCGGGGTCGGCGAGCGGCGCAGGCGCTCCACTTCGCTGTCGAAGCGGGAGGCGCGGTGTGCCGCAGAGAACAGGGTTTGGGCCGGAGCTTCGCGGCGGGGGGACTGGGAACCGCCGGCGGGGGGTTCGGAAGCATCCGGCCCAAGGGGGGAAAGGGGATCGTCCACGCGCTTGTTCACCGCGTCAGGCCTGCTGCGCCGCGACCGACTGGTCGGCGGCGGCCAGAACCGGGGCGCGGTCCATCTGCTGGGCCATGACAAAGACGTTCATCGCCAGCATGGCCGCGACCGAAGCGAGGATCGCCTTATCGAGCTTGGAACGCTGGGAGAGGGGCTTGGCGAACATGGTAGGTGTCCTTCGTTGGTGTTGTTCACCTATCAGCAAGCAGTGTGCCAAACTGTACGAAGCCCGGATTTCTGCGGCTTTTCCGGCAATTCGACGAACGACGTGTAGTGGATATTGCGCGATGTTGGGAAATTTCGCTATGTGTTGGGAATGGAGCGCGACACACAGTTCATTGGCCAGTCCGGAGCCTTCCTCGATGCGGTGGAACGCACCAGCCGCGCCGCGCCGCTGCGCCGCCCGGTGCTGGTCATTGGCGAGCGCGGAACCGGCAAGGAACTGATCGCCGAACGCCTGCATCAGCTCAGCAAACGCTGGGCCGAGCCGCTGATCACGCTGAACTGCGCGGCGCTGCCGGAAACGTTGATCGAGGCGGAGCTGTTTGGTCATGAGGCGGGTGCTTTCACCGGTGCTACCAGAGCGCGGGCCGGGCGGTTCGAGGAAGCCGACCAAGGCACGCTATTCCTCGACGAACTGGCCACGCTCAGCATGGGCGCGCAGGAACGCCTGCTGCGCGCGGTTGAATATGGTGAGGTGACGCGGATCGGGGCGTCGAAGCCGGTGCGGGTCGACGTCCGGATAGTCGCCGCCACCAACGAAGACTTGCCGCGCCTGGCCGAAGAGGGCCGGTTCCGCTCCGACCTGCTCGACCGGCTGAGTTTCGAGGTGATCACCCTGCCTCCGCTGCGGGTGCGCGAAGGGGACATCCGCGTGCTGGCCGAATACTTCGGCCGCCGCATGGCCAGCGAGCTGCGCTGGGAGGAATGGCCCGGCTTTACCGACGTCGCGATGCAGCAGCTGGAGGACTACCAGTGGCCGGGCAACGTGCGCGAACTGCGCAATGTGATCGAACGGGCGGTCTATCGCTGGGACGATTGGGGCACGCCGGTGGCGCATATCGTGTTCGATCCGTTCGACAGCCCGTGGAAGCCTTCGCCGATGTTCGTGGCGGACAGCGGCCGTGCCCCGGGCACGCCGACCCCGGCCCCGGCGCTCCCCGCGCCCTCGGTGCAGTTCGACGCCGTCACCGACCTCAAGGCCGCAGTCGACGCGCATGAAAAGGCCATCGTTGAACAGGCGCTCAACCGCCACCGCTACAACCAGCGCCAGACCGCCAAGGCGCTGGGTCTCAGCTATGACCAGCTCCGCCACTGCATGAAGAAGCATGGGCTGATGGAGCGCGGCGGATAGCCCTTGCATTTGGCGGGAACTCAGCCTATCTGGCCGCCATCCCGACATTGTGAAGCAACGAAGGGGCTGGCGCCGAAAGGGGCCGGCGCTGAACCGCTTTGCAATACGGGCCCACGGAGACTGTTCTTGGCCGATACTGACCGCCTGATCGAGATTGTAGAGCCTGAGGCTTCGGCCCTGGGTTTCGATCTCGTGCGCGTGATCGTGTTCGGGAAGAGCGAAGTGGGTGACGAGGAAGTCACGCTGCAGATCATGGCCGAGCGGCCTGACACTGGCCAGCTGGTGATCGAGGACTGCGCTGAACTGTCGCGCCGCGTTTCCGATGCGCTCGATGGGCTGGAGGAAGCCGGGGAAGTGCTGATCGAGGAGGCCTACCGCCTTGAAGTCAGCTCGCCGGGGATCGACCGCCCGCTGACCCGCGCCAAGGATTTCGCGAACTGGGCCGGGCACGAAGCCCGCGTCACCTTGAAGAACCCCGTCGATGGCAATCGCAAGAGCCTCCAGGGTGAACTGATCGGGATCGACGAAGAAGTCGTCACCATTGAAGACAAGAAGTCGGGCCGGGTTTCCTTCCCGCGTGCCGATATCCATTCCGCCAAGCTGGTCCTGACGGACAAGCTGATTGCCGCCACGCGCCCGCTGGACACCAGCGGTGCCGATGAAATTGTCGAAGAACAGGAAGACTGAACATGGCCAGTCCGATTTCCGCCAACCGTGCCGAACTGCTGGCGATCGCCACCTCGGTCGCCAACGAAAAGCTGATCGACAAGTCGATCGTGATCGAGGCGATGGAAGAGGCGATCCAGAAGAGCGCCCGCAACCGCTATGGTGCCGAGAATGACATTCGCGCCAAGCTCGATCCGCGCACTGGCGATCTGCGCCTGTGGCGTGTGGTCGAAGTGGTTGAGGTGGTTGAGGACTACTTCAAGCAGGTTGACCTGAAGCAGGGCGAAAAGCTGCAGCCGGGTGCCAAGGTCGGTGACTTCATCGTCGATCCGCTGCCGCCGGTGGACCTGGGCCGTATCGATGCCCAGTCGGCCAAGCAGGTGATCTTCCAGAAGGTCCGCGATGCCGAGCGCGAGCGTCAGTTCGAAGAATTCAAGGACCGCGCCGGTGAACTGGTGACGGGCGTGATCAAGTCGGTCGAGTTTGGCCACGTGATCGTCAACCTGGGCCGCGCCGAAGGCGTGATCCGCCGCGATCAGCAGATCCCGCGCGAAGTCGCCCGCGTCGGCGAACGCGTTCGTGCCTGGATCATGAAGGTGGAGCGCCAGAACCGCGGTCCGCAGATCTTCCTCAGCCGCGCGCACCCCGAATTCATGAAGAAGCTGTTCGCGCAGGAAGTGCCCGAAATCTACGACAACATCATCGAGATCAGGGCCGCCGCCCGTGACCCGGGCAGCCGCGCCAAGATCGGCGTGATCAGCCGCGACAGCAGCATTGACCCGGTCGGCGCCTGCGTCGGCATGAAGGGCAGCCGCGTCCAGGCGGTCGTCCAGGAAATGCAGGGCGAAAAGATCGACATCATCCCCTGGAGCGAAGACACTGCGACCTTCGTAGTCAACGCACTGCAGCCGGCCACGGTCAGCCGCGTGGTGATCGACGAAGAGGAAAGCCGCATCGAAGTGGTGGTGCCGGACGATCAGCTGTCGCTGGCGATCGGTCGCCGCGGCCAGAACGTGCGTCTGGCCAGCCAGCTGACCGGCAGCCAAATCGACATCATGACCGAGCAGGAAGCTTCGGAGAAGCGCCAGAAGGAATTCGCCGAGCGCTCGAAGATGTTCGAGGAAGAGCTCGACGTCGATGAAACCCTCTCGCAGCTGCTGGTCGCCGAAGGCTTCAGCGAGCTCGAAGAAGTCGCCTATATCGAGCTGTCTGAACTGGCCGGGATCGAAGGCTTCGACGATGAACTGGCCGAGGAACTGCAGAGCCGCGCCACCGAAGCGCTCGACCGCCGCGAGGAAGCCGCCCGTGCGGCCCGCCGCGAACTGGGCGTCGAGGACGACCTGGCCGAGCTGCCGCACCTGACCGAAGCCATGCTGGTCACGCTCGGCAAGGCCGGGGTCAAGACGCTGGACGATCTGGCCGATCTCGCCACCGACGAACTCATCGCCAAGAAGCGCATCGAACAGCGCCGCCGCGATGGCAGCGCCCCGGCGCGTCGCTCCGCCCGTGATGAAGACAAGGGCGGTGTCCTTGGCGATTACGGCCTGAGCGAAGAGCAGGGCAACGAGATCATCATGGCGGCCCGCGCCCACTGGTTCGAAGACGAGCCAGCCGTAGAGGAGGCCGCTGATGCGGATTCCTCACAATGAGCCGCTAGGTTCCGACACCTCTGGGCAGTCGGCGGGCGGGGAGCCTGAACGCCGCTGCATCCTGACCGGGGACCATGGTTCTCGCGATGATCTGCTGCGCCTGGCGATCTCGCCCGACGGACTGGTCCTGCCCGATGCCCTGGCCCGCGCGCCGGGGCGGGGGGCGTGGATCGGCGTCAGCCGGCCCGAGCTGGAAGCAGCGATCGCCAAGGGCAAGCTCAAGGGCGCGCTGGCCCGGGCCTTCAAGGGCGCCGCGCTGGAAATCCCGACTGACCTGGCCGACAAGATCGAGGCCGCGCTGATCCGCGCGCTGACCGACCGGCTGGGGCTGGAATACAAGGCCGGCCGCCTGCTGGTCGGCTCTGACCGGATCGCCGAGAACGCCCGGGCGGGCAAGGTAACGCTGCTGGCCCACGCTGCCGATGCCAGCGCGGATGGCTCGCGCAAGCTCGACCAGGCCTGGCGCGTGGGCGAGGAGCGCGAGGGGTCCGGCATGGCCGGGATCACCTTGCCACTGGACCGGGCGGCGCTGTCTGTGGCATTGGGCCGCGACAACGTCGTCCATCTGGCACTGACCGATCATGCCGCGGCCGAGCGGATTGGCGCACCCCTGCGCCGCCTGCTCCGGTTCCTGGGCCGCACGGAAATGACTGGTGATCAAGACACGCTGCCGCAGACCGGTTCATCCGGCCAGCCCGCAGTCGACGACGAATTGAACGAAGGGTATTAGTACGACATGAGCGATAGCGACAACAAACCGACTCTGGGCCGCAAGCCGCTGGGCCTCAAGAAGTCGGTCGAAGCGGGCCAGGTCCAGCAGACCTTCAGCCACGGCCGCACCAACAAGGTGGTGGTCGAGGTGAAGAGCCGCAAGCTCATCCGCAAGCCGGGTGAAGCGCCGGTTGCCGCGCCGCCGCCCGCCCCTGAGCCGGTCGCTGCACCCGCTCCGGCACCGGTCGCTCCGCCGCCGCCGCCGCGTCCGGCTGCCTCGAACGAGACCCCGCAGGAACGCGTCGCCCGGATGCAGCGCGAGGCCGAGGAAGCCCGCCTGGCCATGCTCGAAGAGCAGACCCGCCGCGAAGGCGAAGCGCGCCAGAAGGCGCTTGAGGAAGAGCGTCAGCGCGCCGAGCAGAACCGCAAGGTTGAAGCCGAAACGCCGGCCCCTGCCGCCGCGCCCGCCGCTGAACCTGAGGCTGCCCCCACTGCCGACGAAGGCGCGAGCGCCGAGGAAGCCCCGAGCGCTGGCGGCACGGCCGTTCCCGCGGCGCGCCGCTTCACGCCCGTAGCTGCGCCCAAGCGCCCTGAACCGGCCAAGAAGCCCGCGCACCCGGCGCGCGACCGCAAGGGCGTGGAAGAGCGCCGCAGCGGCAAGCTGACCGTGACCCGGGCGCTCAACGAGGACGAAGGCGCCCGCGCCCGCAGTCTCGCCGCGCTGAAGCGTGCCCGCGAAAAGGAGAAGCGCGCCCACTTCGCCGGCCAGTCCGCGCCGCGCGAAAAGCAGGTCCGCGATGTCGTTGTGCCGGATGCGATCACCGTCCAGGAACTTGCCAACCGCATGGCCGAAAAGGGCGCGGACCTGGTCAAGGCGCTGTTCAAGCTGGGCATGATGGTCACCGTCAACCAGACGATCGACCAGGACACCGCCGAGCTGCTGGTCGAGGAATTCGGCCACAACATCCAGCGCGTCTCGGACAGCGATGTCGATATCGACACCAGCGATGACGTCGATGCGCCCGAAACGCTGAAGGCCCGTCCGCCGGTCGTGACCATCATGGGCCACGTCGACCACGGCAAGACCAGCCTGCTCGATGCCCTGCGCGGCACCGACGTGGTGCGCGGCGAAGCTGGGGGGATTACGCAGCACATCGGCGCCTACCAGATCAAGACCAAGGGCGGTGAGCTGATCACCTTCCTTGATACCCCGGGCCACGAAGCCTTCACCGAAATGCGCATGCGCGGGGCCAATGTCACTGACATCGTCATTCTGGTGGTGTCCGGTGATGACGGGATCATGCCGCAGACGATCGAGGCGATCAATCACACCAAGGCGGCCGGCGTGCCGATGATCGTGGCGATCACCAAGGCTGACCGCAACGAATACAACGCCCAGAAGATCCGCGAGCGGCTGCTCGAACACGAAGTCGTGGTCGAGGCGATGTCGGGTGATGTCCAGGACGTGGAAGTTTCGGCCAAGACCGGCGCCGGCCTCGATCAGCTGATCGAGAAGATCCTGCTCCAGTCCGAACTGCTCGAGCTCAAGGCCAATCCGGACCGCTCAGCCGAAGCGACCGTGATCGAGGCCAAGCTCGACAAGGGCAAGGGGCCGCTGGCCTCGGTGCTGATCACGCGCGGCACGCTCAAGGTTGGTGACATTCTGGTCGTCGGCACCCATTCGGGCCGCGTCCGCGCGATGCTCGATGACAAGGGCCGCCAGATCAAGGAAGCACCGCCGGCCCTGCCGGTCGAGGTCCTCGGCATCGGCGGCGTGCCGTTGGCTGGCGATACCCTGACCGTGGTCGAAAGTGAGCCGCGTGCCCGCGAAGTGGCCGCGTTCCGCCAGGAACAGGCCACCGCCAAGCGCACCACCTCGGCTCCGGCCAGCCTCGAGAACATGTTCTCGGCGCTCTCGGCCAAGCAGCAGGTGATCGAGTACCCGGTGGTCATCAAGGCCGACGTCCAGGGCTCGACCGAAGCGATCGTCAATGCGCTCAACCGCCTCTCGAATGACGAGATCAAGGTCAAGGTGCTGAGCGCCGGGGTCGGGGCGATCACCGAAGGCGACGTTTCGCTGGCTTCGGCCTCGAACGCGCCGATCATCGGCTTCAACGTCCGTCCCAATGCCAAGGCCCGCGAACTGGTTGACCGCAACAAGACGCGGATGAAGTACTTCGACGTGATCTATCACCTGACCGAGGACGTCGCCAAGGAAATGGCCGGCATCTGGGGTCCGGAGCGGATCGAACACGTCGTCGGCCGCGCCGAGGTCAAGGAAGTGTTCCCGGCTGGCAAGCGCGACAAGGCAGCTGGCCTGCTGGTGCTCGAAGGCGGGATCCGCAAGGGCCTGTTCGCGCGCCTCACCCGCCAGGACGTCATCGTTTCGAAGACCGTCAT
>Ga0073920_1000067_pt1 | contig 19652 bp, 19 predicted proteins | sample GWRWT4_2Sept14_2_FD_70953 | JGI IMG/M metagenome (GOLD analysis project Ga0073920, IMG submission 70953) | Sand microcosm microbial communities from a hyporheic zone in Columbia River, Washington, USA - GW-RW T4_23-Sept-14 | ecosystem: Engineered > Artificial ecosystem > Sand microcosm >...
GCGCGCAAAGCTCCTTGGTGAAGGCTTTGGAGCCCTCCAGTTGCGCGGCTTCCTTACTGGGGCCGAAGACCGGTACGCCAACTCCGCGCAAACTGTCGGCCAGCCCGTCAACCAATGGCGCTTCGGGGCCGATCACCACCAGGCCGATGCGCTGCGCCTCGCAGAAGTGCAGCACTGCCGCGTGGTCGGTCACGTCGAGCGTCACCAGCTCGGCATGCTCGGCAATCCCCGGGTTTCCTGGGCTGGCGAACAATTGCCCGCAGATCCGGGATTGCGCGAGCTTCCATGCCAGCGCATGTTCGCGCCCGCCCGATCCCAGCAGCAGGATATTCATGCCCTTTTCGCCTTACCCAGATGATGAACCCGCCGGGCTGGTAGCGAAGGAAGCGGCCGGGGACAACGCCGCTGCGCTCTCGGTCAGCGAGATTTCCGCCGCGCTCAAACGGATGGTCGAGGACCGCTTTGGGTTCGTGCGGGTTCGCGGCGAGCTTTCGGGCGTCAAACGCGCCGCATCGGGCCACCTTTACCTGGCGCTCAAGGACGAGAATGCGCGGCTTGACGCGGTGATGTGGCGCGGCACGGTGCAGCGCCTGAACTTCCGGCCCGAGGACGGGCTGGAAGTGATCGCCACTGGCAAACTGACCACTTATCCTGGCCGCTCGAACTACCAGCTGGTGGTTGAGCGGATGGAAGTGGCGGGCGAGGGTGCGCTGCTGGCCTTGCTGGCCAAGACCAAGGCCCGGCTTGAGGCCGAGGGCCTGTTCGATCGCGACCGCAAGCGGCCCTTGCCGTTCCTGCCGCGCGTGATCGGGGTGGTCACTTCGCCCACCGGCGCGGTGATCCGCGATATCCTTCACCGCCTGGCCGACCGCTTCCCCAGCCGGGTGCTGGTCTGGCCGGTGCTGGTCCAGGGTCCGGGTGCGGCCGATCAGGTCGCCGCAGCGGTGCGCGGGTTCTCGGCGATGGAGGGTGCCGACCGGCCCGATCTGGTGATCGTCGCGCGCGGGGGTGGGTCGATCGAGGACCTGTGGGCTTTCAACGAAGAAGTCGTGGTCCGCGCGATCGCGGCCAGCACTGTGCCGGTAATCTCTGCGGTAGGGCACGAGACCGACACTACGCTGGCTGACTTTGCCGCCGATCTGCGGGCCCCCACCCCCACCGCCGCTGCCGAGATCGCAGTCCCGGTGCGCGAGGAACTGGCCAACCAGCTGGCCGAACTGGCGCTGCGCAAGCGCCGCGCGGTGGTCCGGCCGCTGCAACTGGGGCGCGAGCGGCTGGCCGCCCGGGCCGAACGCTTGCCCGCCCCTGCGGCGCTGCTCAGCCCCCATGCGCAAAAGCTCGACGAGCTGGCCGAGCGGCTGCGGCGCGGACTGGTGGACCGAACGCAGCTTGCCCGGGGGGAATTGCAACGCACCGCCGCGCGGCTCTCGCTGCCGCTGCTGAAAGCCCGGACCGAACAGGCGCGCGGGCGGCTCGATGGTCTGGCCCGGATCTTCGTCTCACTGGACCCCAAGCGGGTGCTGGCGCGCGGTTATGTCCAGGTTACCGGCGCGGATGGACGCACCCTGGTCTCGCGCGTCAAAGCCGCGACCGAGGCCCGGCTGACACTCCATTTCGGCGATGGCGCGCTGGAGGTGACCCCCGAAGGCGCGGCCGGCCGTGCTCCGCAAAAGCCGAAAGCCGCACCGCCAGCCGATCCCGGTGCGCAGGGTAAATTGCTCTGAAAGCATTGAGCGGCTAAAGCAGGGCCATGCTGATGAATACTGCCGATCGCCCCGCCATGCTGTTTTACCAGGCCAATGGTTTTCGCGTGCTCAGCCCGGGTAGCCACGTGCTCTGCGCGGTCAGCGGTGAACCGGTGCCGCTCGAAGCGCTGCGCTATTGGAGTGTGGATCGTCAGGAGGCCTATGCCAATGCGGCATTGGCCACCCGGCGGCTGCTCGGCGAAGGCTGACTGCGATGATCGATCGGCGCTTGTTGCTGGCCGGAGGCAGCGCGGCGCTTGGGTTGGGTCTCTGGCGGGCGCGCAGCCAGGCGGCCGAACGGCTTGACCCGCTGGCCGATTTTGCGCTGACCGGGCGGCTTAGCCAGGGCGGCTGGGCGCGGGGACGTGCGCCGCTTGGCACGCGCCAGTTGCTGTTCAGCCGCCGCGCGGTGCAGCTTGCTCCTGATCGCAGTTTCTTCATCGCCTTTGACCGCGATTCGGGCCCACTCGGCGAGCTGGTGGCCGACTTTTCGGGCGGGGAGGCCAGCAAGGGCCAGTTCGCGATTGCCCCACGGGCCTGGCAGATCGAGCGGATTCCGCTGGGCCCCAAGCCTGGCGCCAAGCCCAATCCCGACTATGTGCGCCGCCGTGAGGCCGAAACGGCCCAGATCAAGGCTGCACGCAGTATCGATCACGCGTCCGACGGCTGGCGGCAGAAGTTCCTTTGGCCAGCTCACGGCCGGGTTTCAGGCCGGTTCGGGGCGCAGCGGATCTACAACGGGGTGCCGGGCAGCTACCATTCCGGGATGGATATCGCCACCGGGGCCAGCGGCACGCCGTTTGTCGCGCCCGCCGACGGGGTGGTCACCCTGGCCGCAGAGAGCTCGTTCTCGCTGGAAGGCCGGCTGCTGATGATCGACCACGGGATGGGGCTCAATAGCGCCTTCCTCCACTGTTCGGCTCATGCGGTCAAAACCGGCGATTTGGTTCGCCAGGGCCAGTACATCGGCAAAATCGGCGCGACCGGGCGGGCGACCGGCCCGCATTTGCATTGGTCGATCAAGTGGCGCGAGGCCCGGCTCGATCCACTGCTGTTTGTCGGAGCCATGCCGCAGGGTTGACCGGTGCCCCACGCGGGCTGTGACATTATAGCTACAGCGGGCGGATTTCTGGCTGAAATGGTGGACTTTGGCTTTACAGCGCCTGCCACACGCGGCAATCGGGCCAAATCCGAAAGCTGGGCTGACGCTATGTTTGCCTGGGTTTCCGGGACAAATCGGCCAAATCCAGTGGTTTGGTCATTTCCGATCGGGGACTTGTAACACATGAAAACCTATTCGATGCTGAAGGCGAGCGCCGCACCCCTTGCTCTGGGTCTGTCGCTGGTCGCCACGCCCGCGTTCGCACAGGACGCTGCTGCTGAAGACGAAGCTCCTGCCAAGGACATTGTCGTCACCGGTACCCTGGTGCGCAACCCCAACCTGGTTCAGGCCAACCCGGTCAATGCGACCACTGCCGACCAGATCGAACTCAAGCAGTCGAACGTGGCTGAAGAAGTTCTTCGCGAAATCCCGGGTGTTGTCGCCAACGTCGGTTCGGCCGTGAACAACGGCAACGGCGGTTCTTCGTACGTCGATCTTCGCGGTCTGGGTTCGAACCGCAACATCGTGCTGCTCGACGGCAACCGCATCGTCCCGGCCGACCTTGCTGGCCGCGTTGACCTTAACAACATCCCGCTCGCGCTGATCAGCCGCGTCGATGCGCAGACCGGCGCCGCCGTGACCACCTATGGTGCGGACGCGATTACCGGCGTGGTCAACTTCGTGACCCGCAAGGACTTCGCCGGTCTTGACCTGTCGCTGGGTGAGCAGATCACCGGAAAGGGTGACGGCAACTACCTGCGTGCCGACCTTACCCTGGGTGCCAACTTCGACGACGGCCGCGGTAACGCGGTGCTGAGCCTGGGTTACCAGGAATCGGACCCCGTCTATCAGGGCGACCGCGATTTCTCGGTCAATCAGATCAGTTCCTATACGGGCGGCGCGGGCGGTTCGGGCACCACCGTCCCGTCACGCATCACCGGAACCCGTCCGCTTGTTGCGGGCGTTCCGAGCACTGCGATTGATCCCCTTGGCAGCGGCAACGGCGGCACCCGCCAGGTCAACTCGCTGGGTCAGGCTGTTGGTTCGTTCGCGTTCTTCAACTTCAACCCGTACAACATCTTCCAGACGCCGTTTAAGCGCTACAACATCTTCGCCCAGGCGAACTACAAGGTGAGCGACTCGGTTGAAGTCTACACCCGCGGCATGTTCTCGAAGAACACCATCGACACCATCATCGCGCCCTCGGGCTCGTTCGGCGGTTCGGTGACGATGAACCTCAACAATCCCTATATGCCTTCAACCCTGCGCGACCAGTTCTGCGCGTTCAACACCAGCGGCGCTGGTGCGTACACTCCTCGCTTCACCCCGGCCGAATGCGCTGCGGCTGCTACGGCGACCGGCCCCGCCGATCCCAACTATCGCACCGTGACCTTCAACCTGGCACGCCGTGCCGTCGAAGTCGGTCCGCGTATCAGCAACTACACCTCGACGGTGTTTGACTACCGCGTTGGCGCCCGGGGCGACATCAGCAGCCACGTCAGCTGGGACGTGACTGCGGCCTACGGCCAGTCGGAAAAGATTCAGACCATCAAGAACTACACCCTGCAGTCGCGCTGGCGGCAGGGGCTGCTCGCCAACAACACCACGACCTGCCAGGTCACCACTAACAACTGCGTGCCGGTCAATCCGTTCGGCGCTGCCGGTTCGATCACGCCGGGCATGGCTGACTTCCTCAGCGAAGACAGCACCTCCACGGTGCGCACCAGCCTGGGCCAGGTCCGCGGCATCCTCTCGGGTGACCTCGGCTTTGCCTCGCCGGCCGCTTCGACCCCGATCAGCTTCGCGCTGGGTGCCGAATACCGCAAGTACACCGCCCAGCAGTCGTCGGACCTTCTCGCCAAGACCCCGGGTGAACTCGGCGGTGCCGGCGGCGCGGCTCCGGACATCAACGGCGGCTACAACGTCTGGGAAGGCTACGGCGAACTGGTTGCGCCGCTGGTTGAGGACGCGCCGATGGCCAAAAGCCTCACGCTCGAAGGCGGTGCCCGCTATTCGAAGTACAAGGTCAATGGCGGTGGTCAAACCGACACCTGGACCTGGAAGGTTGCGGGCAGCTGGGAACCGGTTGATGGCGTCAAGCTGCGCGCCAACTATGCCCGCGCGGTTCGTGCGCCCAACATCGGCGAACTGTTCACCCCGCTGACCACCGGCCTGACCAACCTGGGCATCGATCCCTGCGCTGGCTCGGCTCCGACCACCAACACCAACCTGCGCAACATCTGCTTGGCCCAGGGCGCTCCGCTCGGCACGATCGGTTCGATCCTCAACCCCACCGCGGCCCAGGCCAACCTTACTTCGGGCGGCAACCTCAATCTGCAGCCCGAAAAGGCCAAGACCTGGACTGTCGGGCTGGTGCTCCAGCCGGCTGCCCTGTCGGGCTTCTCGATGTCGGTCGACTACTACAACATCAAGGTGACCGATGTTGTCGGCGCGCCGCTGCCGGGCGATCTGATCGCCGCCTGCTTCGGTTCGATCACTGCCACCAGCGCCACCAATCCGGCCTGTACCGTCATTCGCCGCAACCCGGTGACCGGCGGCCTCGATGGCGATCCGGCGACCACCTTCGGCCTGTTTGCGCCGATTGACAACCAGGGCAAGCTTTCGACCGACGGTATCGACTTGCTGTTGAACTACAGGCGGGATCTGGGCTTCGCAAAGCTCTCGCTGAACTTTGTCGGCAACTACACCGCCAATTCGAAGTTCAAGGCAACCCCGAACGGCCTCGACCGTGAATGCGCGAACTACTACTCGGTCAACTGCTCGTTCACGGGCTCGATCCAGCCGAAGTACCAGTTCTCGCAGCGCACGACGCTGACCTTCGGCAAGCTCGATGCTTCGCTGCTGTGGCGCTGGGTCAACTCGGTCGAGTTCGAACCGCAGCAGCTGGCCGATGACCTTGCTGCGGCGCAAGCCGCTGGCACGGGGCCGCTGGGTTGCCCCGATCCGACCGGTACTGACCCCAACGGCTGCATGGTCGAACCGGAATTCCGCAAGATTCCGGCGGAAAGCTACTTCGACTTCACCTTGCGCTTCAATGTCAGCGACAACCTGACCTTCACCGTTGCGGTGCAGAACCTGTTCGACAACAAGCCTTACCTTGTTGGCAACTCGATCGGTTCGACCTCGTACAACAGCGGTAACGTGTATCCGTCGACCTACGATGCGCTCGGCCGCCGCTACGCGGCTTCGGTCCGGCTCAAGTTCTGATCCTTCGGATCGGAACGACAATTCGGGGGCGGGCAGCAATGCCCGCCCCCATTTGTTTGATTTTGATCGAATACCAAACAAGCAGCTGAGGGCTGCATGAGCCGGGACGATGGCAGCACAAACAACATGACCGACGCTCACGATTACATGGTGGCCGCGCTCGAACGAGTCGCCCGCAGGGAGATCGCCGAAGCCGAAGTCCTGCTCAATCGTGCACTGTCGCTCGATCCAGCCAACCCTGCGGTTCTGACGGGCCTTGCGGTCTTGCGGCGCGCCCAGGGGCGGATGCGGGATGCCGTTCTGGCTTGCGATGCGGCGATCCGCGCAATGCCATCCTATGCCGACGCCTGGCTTGAACGCGGCGCAATTCTTGCTGCTGGCGGCTCCAATCAGGCGGCCCGCAGCAGCTTCCAAAGGGCAGCGGATCTTGCGCCGACAATGGCACCAGCGCATGCCGGCCTTGCCGCATTGGCAGCTCGCGAAGGCGATGCCCGGGCGGCTCGCTTCCATGCCCAAGCGGCATTGCAACTCGATTCCGCCAATACCGTTGCTCTGTCCGCTCTGGCAGGCGCGGAACTCCAGGAAGGCAGCCCCACGGCTGCCCTGGAAATCCTCGCACCACTCGGTCCCCGCCTCTCGCAGCCTTCACTCGACCGAATTCTGGTTCTGTCGCTGCTGGGAGATTCATTTAGCAAGATCGGCCGCCACTTGCAGGCTTACGAGGCCTATGCCGCATCAAAAGCCGATTTTGCCGCATTAAATTCGAGCGCCACTTCGGGACAGCTAAGCCACCGTGAGTTCGTCGAGGCAATACAGGCCGGATTCGAAGCGGTCCCATCGGACGCCTGGACCGCGCCGTCGCGTCAGCAACCGGATAGTGCGCCGCCGCGCCACGTGTTTTTGATCGGCTATCCGCGTTCCGGCACCACCTTGCTCGAAAACGTCCTGGCCTCGCTGCCCGGCGTTGCGGCGCTGGAAGAGCGCCCAACTTTGGCGGATGCTGACCGAACCTATCTGATGGGCGATCGCAGCCAGGTCATCGCAGGACTGCGAAATTTCTCCCGCCTTGGCTCCAAGGGGATAGAAGACCTTCGCGCCGCCTATTGGAACAAGGTATTTGCTTCTGGCGTTCCTGCCCAAACCGAGTGCTTTGTCGATATGGATCCGCTCAAGGGCACACGCTTGCCTCTGATTGCGCGCTTGTTTCCCGATGCCAGGCTGATCGTCATGCGCCGCGACCCGCGCGATGTCATCTGGAGCTGCTTCCGGACAAATTTCTCGATGAGCAGCGGGACACTGGAGTATACCAGCCTGGACCGGGCTGCGCGGCACTACGTTGCCATGATGCAGCTCACTCAGGCAGCGCTCGATCGCCTGCCGCTTGCAGTGCTCGAAGTGCACTATCACAGCCTCGTCCGGGACTTCGATTCGACCACCCGCGCCATTTGCGAACACCTTGGTCTGCCCTGGAGCCCCGAGCTGCGCAACTTTGACAAAACCGCCGCGAAACGCGGAGTCGCTACCGCCAGTGCCGCCCAGGTCCGTAAAGGGCTGTACGACGGCACCGAGCAATGGCGACCTTACGCCGCCCATTTCGAGCCCCTCATGCCAATCCTCGGCCCGTGGATCGAGCGGTTCGGTTACCAAGTCTAGCCCATCAACGGATTGGGCGCCTCCATCGCCACCCCGGCGCTTTCCGAAACCCGGCGGGCCCATTCCAGCACCATGCCGATTTCCTCGCCATGTGCCGCGCGGGCTGCGGCATATTCCGCGCTGCGGTCTGCGGCTGTAAAGGCTGCGCCTGACTTCGAATGCTGGCCGAAGGCGGGTCCGGCAACGATTTCGGCAATTGCGGCGCTGTCCAATGCCAGCCCGTAGTGCTCCGCTACCGCTGCCAGTGCCGTCGCCGAATCCTGCGTCATCCGGTCTGCATCGAGCGTTGCAATCCGCGCCGGACCCAGCTTTTCGACCAAACGGGCGAAATGGGCGTGCTGCGCCAACCAACCCACTGCCGCGATTTGCAAGTCACTCTGGCGGAAATAGTCACCTTGCTCGAATCCCAGATCGACGTAGCCCATCCTGAGGTACCCCTCGAGCAGCTCGCGCACCCAAAGACGACACGGCAGCCCCTTGCGCACGACCGAGATCAGGAACGTTTCCAGCGGGGCATAGAGGAACACCGCTCGCGCCTGGTCCTGCACGGCCAGGAACAGCTCGGCCAGCGGATTGGCCAGGTTTGACGGCTTGACCACCACCGCCTCGCCCGGGCCATAAGGCCGCGCCAGCAGCCGCAGCGACAAATCGGCCGCACGCGCAACTGCCGGGCCCTGGGCACCGCGCAGACGAAATCCGGTCACATCGTTGAACAGCACCGGCTCGCTCAGTCCCATTGCCACGCCAGGCCGGTCCAGCGCGCTGGTCAGCAGGGTTGAGCCGCAAAAGGCTGAATGGAACAGGAAGTGCAGGCGCCCCTTTTCCAGGCCCAGCACCTCGCTGGCCGGCACATCGCGGTGCGCTCCGCGATCGCCCAGATAGGCGTCCGTCAGGAAGGGAACCGCGCGGTGATCGGCGCGCGACAGCCGGATAAAGCGGAAAGCGTCCTGGCCTTCGACAAAGCGGTGCGCGTACCACTCAGGGTCGGACAGGTCGAATGGGGGTGCCGCAGACATGGCGCTACGCTAGGCACTCTGATGCGGCTCCGCAACTCTCGCTTGCCGCTCGGCTCCCCGCTTCGTAAACCCTCACCCATGAACCAGGTTTCGCTCGCCCAGCAGGCCAACGATGAAGGGCTTGCCGCCCTGCGCAGCGGCGCTGCGGCGCAGGCCGTCGCGGCCTTTGCGCGCGCGACTCAGGCCGATCCCGATGCGCTGCCGCTTTGGCGCAACCTCGCCAATGCGCACCGGCTGGCCGGGGACCATGAAGGCGAACGCCGCGCGCTGGATCGGGCGCTGGCGATCGACCGGCTCGACCTGGGGGCGCAGCTGCGCCTGGCCCAGCTCCACCAGCGCCTGGGTGAGGAGCGCGCAGCCTTGCTGACCTGGGCAAATGTCCACCAGCTTGTCGCCGGGCTTGATGGCCAGCTCGCCCCACATATCCAGGCCGAAGTCGATGCCGGTGCGGCCTATTGCAACGAACTGGAGGCCCGCCTTGGGGCCGAGGCCGACGCAATTGTTGAGGCCGGACAGGCTGGCTGGAATACGGCTGAGAAGCGGCGGATCGGCGCTTTCCTCGATCGTGCGCTGGGTCGTCGGGCGATCTACACCAACCAATGCTCCGGCCTGCACTATCCTTTCCTCCCTGCCGACGAATTCTTTGATCGCGAGCATTTCCCCTGGCTCGACCAGCTCGACGCCGGGACCGACGTGATTCGCGAGGAGCTGCTGGGCATCCTCGACGATCCCGGCGAAGCGATCCGGCCCTATGTCCGCATGGAAGAAGGCTCCCCGCCCAGCCCGTGGAGCGCGCTCGATCATTCGCTCGATTGGGGGGCCTGCTTCCTGTGGGAGTACGGCGTGGCCAACCAGCCGGTGCTGGACCGCTGCCCGCGCACTGCGGCGTTGCTGGAGAGCCTGCCCTTGCTGCGGATCCCGCACCGCGGTCCTTCGGCGTTCTTTTCGATCCTGAAACCGCAGAGCAAGATCCCGCCGCATACCGGGGTGACCAATACCCGCGCGATCATCCACTTGCCGCTGATCGTGCCGCCGGGCTGCGGTTTCCGGGTCGGCGGCGAAACCCGCGAATGGGTAGAGGGGCAGGCCTTCGCTTTCGACGATACGATCGAGCACGAGGCCTGGAATGGCAGCGACCAGCGCCGCGCGGTGCTGATCATCGATGCCTGGAACCCGCACCTTACTGCGGCCGAGCGCGAGGCGATCATCGCCCACATCTGCGCTTCGGAAGCGGCGCTGGCCTGACTGGCTTGCGAAAGGCCCGGTAAACCGGTACTTTACCGGGCATAGTCAATCCCACGCGTACCTGACCGGGAGAACGCCAGTGAGCCTGCTCGCATCCATGATTCTGCTGATCGCCTCTGACGCCGCGGCCCAGACCGACCTTGCCTCTGTGACCGAACCCAATCCCAAGGCCATGTCGCAAAAGGAAATCCGCGAATTCAATGCAAAGCTCTCGCGTGAGCATCCCTTCTATATCCGCTGCGTGAAATCGGATGAGACCGGCTCGATTGCGCGCAAAACCTTTTCGTGCCGGACCAACCAGCAATGGAAATTGGCTCACGATACCGGCAACCAGAACGCCCGCGGCACGGTTGAGTCGATGACTAGCAAGGCCACGGTGACCAACTGATTGGCGGCCGACAGGACAGGGAGAAGCCCCATGAGCATTCTTGCATCGGCACTGTTGCTGCTGGGTGCCGAAGGCGCCGTTTACACGAACCAGGCGATCCTCAGCGAGCCCAATCCCAAGGCGATGTCGCAGAAGGAAATCCGCGAATTCAATGCCAGGCTGCCGAAGAACCACCCGTTCTACATCCGCTGCGTGAAATCGGATGAGACTGGCTCGATCGCCAAGAAGCTCTATTCCTGCCGGACCAACCGGCAGTGGGGCCGCGACGATGCGACCGGCAACCAGAACGCACGTGACACGATGGACGCGATGACCAGCAAGTTCTGGAATACCGACTAGGCCGCCATTCCACTTAGGCGGATAGATCCAGCCCGAAGAATTTGGTCGCTGCCAAGTGCACGGTCGGCAAGTTCGAATCGATGATCAACCCCGATCCGGTCAGGACTGGGGTAGCCGAATGACCCGAACGCCCGACTGGCCATTGATCCGGGCGAAATAGCTGCCCAGCGATCCCTTGGTGATCTCGATCTTCTGCCCGGCCTTGGCAAAGGTATCGCGGCCTTCGGTCTGCTTCCAGCGCGCGCCATCGGCCAGGACAAAAATCGCCGCACCGTCGCGCGCCGAGGAAACCGATGTGATGGTCGATTCGATCTTCTCGATTTCGACATCGTCATTGTCGCCGAACAGCTTGATCTTGGGCAGCGACAGCCCGAACAGGCTGCGCTTGGTCTTTTCGGTGGTGGCCCGGTCAACCACCAGCACTTGCTTGGCCTCGGCCGCCCCGGCCAGCGCCGCGACGCTGGCATCATAACAGGCGAGCCGAGCGGCCGAATCGGTCAGCTTGCGGCAATCGACCACTGCCTGGAACACTTGTGGCTGGACCACCGGGGGCTGGTTCTTGTCCTTGGCCAGCGCCGGGGCGCTGAGCAGCAGGGTGGCCGGGACTAGCAAACAGGACAGGCGGCGCATGGCATTTCCCCTTGAGGCAGGACGCTGGGGGCTAGATGCCCTTGCCGGGGGGCAAAGGTCAATCACCGCGCGTAAAACAAAAAGGCGTCCGGAACACCGGACGCCCTTGTTGTCTTGGCGCTGGCCAGCCGATCAGGCGGCGACAGCGGCCTTCTTCTTGAGCTCACGCTTCACTTTGACGGCGCTCTCAGAAAGCTTGTCGTCCGAAGTCTTGAGCAGCCAGTTGTCCAGCCCGCCGACGTGCTCAACCGAGCGCAGGCCCTGGGTCGAGACGCGGAACTTGAAGCTGCGGTCCAGCCCTTCGGACATCAGCGTCACGTTCTGCAGGTTGGGCAGAAACACACGCTTGGTCTTGTTGTTGGCGTGGCTGACGTTGTGACCAACCTGGCGGCCCTTGCCGGTCAGTTCGCAAATACGGGACATGGCTAAACTCGCTTCAAAAATGGCTACCCGGTAAGGGAGAAGGCGCGCGCATAGCGATTCACCCTTGCGGGGTCAAGGTATTGCGGCCAATTCCGCAGAAATGAGCCGCTGGCCCCTTCCCGAACCGATGCGATTGGCGCTTGCCGAGGCGCGGGCAGGCGAATCTGCGGGTGAAGTCCCCATCGGCGCGGTCGTGATCAAGGACGGCGTGGTGATCGCGCAGGCCCATAACCAGCCGCGCGGCCTCCTCGATCCCACCGCGCACGCCGAAGTGCTGGCGATTCGCGCGGCAGCCGAGGCGCTGGGCAACGAGCGGCTCGATCAGTGCGAGCTGTGGGTCACGCTGGAGCCTTGCGCGATGTGCGCAGGCGCTATCGCCCATGCCCGGATTGCCCGGCTCTATTACGCGGCCTCCGACCCCAAGGGCGGTGCGGTCGAGCACGGTGCAAGGGTGTTCGAGCATGCGCAAAGTCTGCACCGGCCCGAGGTCTTTTCCGGCATGGGCGAACGCGAGGCTGGCGACCTGCTGAAAACCTTCTTCGCGTCCCGCCGTTAGTGAATCGCGGGATGCTTGGACCGCTTGGACCACAGTACAGGCACAAAAAAGTCTGCCTTCCGCCACGGGTGCGATGTGACGCCCCAAAGGCCGGTGGCAGACGGGCGCAGGATCAACGATTGGAAAGAGCAGGTTCCGCCATAGCAGCCCGCGGTGATGTAGGAAAATCGAGGCCTCATCGGCAACGGGTGCGGACCCTAAAGCCCGCGCCAGATTTTCAGCGGCACGTCGTTCTTCGGCCCGAAGGTGCGCTTTGAGCAGGCTACCGGCAGGAACTTTTTGCCGTAGCAAATCTTGATCTCGCGCAGCCAGCCGCCGTTGGACAGGACCAGTCCAACCGATTGCGCCGGAATGCCCGGATTGCGGGCCACGAAGGCGCGGCGCAGGTCTCCGGCGGTAAGGAAGTCCTGGCGTGAGAGCCGGTCGGCATCGGGCAGTTTGAGCGAATCCCACAGGATCCGTGCAACCTTGAAATAGTCGGCCGGGGTCTTGGCCATGCAGCTGCCGTGCTTGGCCCATTCGTGCTCGATCAGCCATGGCACCGGGGTCATGCACATGTTGGCGCGGTAGTCTTGCTGGGTGGGTCGCGGGGTGACGGCGCACCACTGCGGATAGCGCCCATTTGAGCCTTCGGGCCACAGCCCGTGGAGCACAAAGCCGAATCGTCCGATCTGGCCATTGCACTGGTAATTGCCGGGATCTTTCGCCGCCTTGCCGCCCCGGCAGAACTCAGGCGACCAGCTCACCGCCAGGGTGTAACCGGTGATCGGCATCACCGTGCGCGGGCCATCAGGGCGCGGCGGCGGCGGCTCCTCGACAGACTGCGGCGCGCGGCATTGGTAGGCCTGGGCGAATGCCGGGGCGGGCAGGGCCAGGGCTGAGAACACCGTCATCGGGAGCCACGCCAATTTCATGCAAACACATCCGGATCGACAGGAGAGTTGCGACCCTTGCTCTTGAGCCAGGCGACCGCATCGGGATGAAAAAGGTAGATAGTGGCAACAATGCTGCAAAGGTACGAAATGGTCGCCAGCACCGAATAGACTGGCCCGATTCCGAAGACCTCAGCCCAACTCCACGGCAACGTCAGCGTACCAAACGCCACAATGACGACATTGATCCACTTGGCAATACTGCTCGCGCGGCGGGCGATTAAGAACCAAAACAACCATACAACGCCGGCTGTGACAAGCATTCCAATCATTGGACCAAGTGGCGAAGTGCCTTGGTCGATAGCCTTCTGCCGCAGAACATCATAATTGAGCAGGACGGCTAGAATCGAAGCGCCTGCGCTGGCAATCAAGTGTCGCTCGAACCAGACAATTGGCTTAGGTCGCATCGTGAAAACCGCCCCTACAGAGGTGTGAAGTCCAACCCCACGTCAGCCGCAGGAGCACTCTGGGTCAGGCGGCCGACGGATACGTAGGTTACGCCGGTCGCGGCAATGGCGGCAATGGTGTCGAGGCGGACCCCGCCTGAGGCTTCGCACGGCACGCGGCCCGCGATCAGGGCTACGGCTTCGCGCAGGGTCGGCGCGTCCATGTTGTCGAGCAGCAAGTGGCTTGCGCCGGCTTCAAGCGCAGGTTCGATCTGGCTGATCCGGTCCACCTCGCAGATGATGTTCTGGACCCCGGCTTCTTTCGCGCGTCGCACGGCCTCACCCACGCCGCCTGCCACCAGCACGTGGTTGTCCTTGATCATCGCTGCGTCCCACAGCCCCATGCGGTGGTTCTGCGCGCCGCCCATGCGGGTGGCGTACTTTTCCAGGTGGCGCAGGCCGGGGATGGTCTTGCGGGTGTCGAGCAGGGTGGCGTTGCCCTGCATGGCCTCAACGTACTGGTGCGTCATCGTCGCGATGCCGGACAAGTGTTGCACGGTGTTGAGTGCCGAGCGTTCGGCGGTGAGCATTGCGCGGGCATTGCCGGAGAGGCGCATCAGGTCGGTCTTGGCGGGCAGTTGCGCGCCCTCTTGGACCAGCACTTCGATCTCCATCGCGGGGTCGAGCGCGCGGAAGAAGGCTTCGGCGATCGGCAGCCCGGCCACCACGATGGCATCGCGGGTATCCATCACGCCCGAAAACCGTGCGTCGGCGGGGATCACGCTCTCACTGGTCACATCGCGCCCGCCGCCGGGCAGGCCCAGCCCCAGATCCTCATCCAGCGTGGCGCGGACGAAATGGGAAAGGTCGAAGCCGGGAAGGGTGAATGTCATTGCGACGGTTTCGCCAGATTTGGAGCGAGGCGCAATAGGATGTTCACCCTAAGCACCAAAGAGGTTGGTTTGGGCCGCAGGCCCCATGCCTGAATTTACCTGAGCCTAAGGCGCTGCCGCGCAGTGGAAAGGCGGCTTCGCCGCATTCTCAACATCTTAGGTGCTTTGGGTGAACCCAATCAATGCACGAACCGCGCCACCACATCGCGATAGGAGCGACTCACCTTCACATCGGCGCCGCTTTCCAGCACCAGGAAGCATTCGCCGTTGGTGTGCGGTTTGACCTGGCGGACCAGGCCCAGGTTGACGATCCAGCTGCGGTGGACTCGCTGGAACACCCGCGGATCGAGTCGGCGCTCGAGGTCCTTCATCGTTTCGCGCAGGATCAGGCTGTTGTCGGCGGTGTAGATGCACATGTAATCGCCCGCCGCCTCGATCCGCTCGATCGAATCGACATCGACCCGGAAGATCTGTCCGCGGTCCTTGATGTTGATGAGCTTTTCATAGCGCGCGGCGTGGTCGGGCTCTTCAGGCATCGCGTCCATCGCATCGGGGGCGACTTCGGCGAGCACGGTCTTGAGCTTTTCGGCTTCTTCGGCTGAACGCTTTTCGGCAAGCCGCGTGCGGACCCGCTCCATCGTGTCGGCCAGCTTATCCTCATCGACCGGCTTCATCAGGTAATTGACCGCATTGGCCTCAAACGCGCGGACCGCGTGTTCCTGATAGGCGGTGACAAAGACGACCAGCGGCGGCTCGATATCGAGGATTCCGTTGACCACCGAAAAACCGTCGAACCCGGGCATCTGGATGTCGAGGAACACCAGATCGGGCTTTTCGGTCTTGATCTTGCGGATCGCCTCGCGCCCATTCGCGCAGGTGTCGATCACCTCGACATCGGCGAACTTTTCCAGGCGCAGCATCAGCCCCTGGATCGCGAGCTTCTCATCATCGACGAGGATCGTGCGAATGGTCATGCGGCTTGTGTTCCCGTTCAGCCGGTCAGCGCCGGTACTTTGGCACCCTCGATCGCGGGCTGCACTTCGCGTCGTTCAAAGGGAATCTCGATCAGCACGGTGAACCCGCCATCGGCCGGCTCCATCGTTTCGAACCGGTGCGCCTCGCCATAAGCCTGGGCCAGCCGGTCGCGGATGTTGGCCAGGCCCACCCCGGTGGATACTTGTTCGCCGCCATCGAAAGTCACGCCAGAGAGCCTGTTGGAGGCCGAGGCAGATTGCAATCCCGGTCCGGTATCGGAGACGGTGATGCGAAGGTTCTGGCCGACGAGTTGCGTGGCGATGGTGATTTCGGCGCCTGATTCCTGCGGGCTGACTGCATATTTGATCGCGTTTTCGACCAGCGGTTGCAGCAGCAGGCTGGGCAGCAGGCCCTTTGCGGTTGCCGGATCGATCTGGAACGAAGTGCGCAGCCGCTCTTCAAAGCGCATCCGCTCAATCTCAAGGTAAAGCTTCAGCGTTTCGACTTCCTGGGCCACGGTGACCCGCCCGGTCGGTTCGTTGACCAGGGTGTAACGCAGAAAGCTGGACAGCCGGCTGAGCATGGCATTGGCCGGTTCGGTCTGTTTCAGCAGCACCAGGGTTGAGATCGAGTTGAGCGTATTGAACAGGAAATGCGGGTTGAGCTGGTAACGCAGCATGGCCAGCTGCGCGCTGGTGGCCTGGTTTTCCAGCTGGATCAGCTGATCATTCTGCTCCTCGATCTGGAGGAAGAAGTTGATCATGTAATAGAGCGCCGACCAGGCCAAGAGCAGCGTGGCATCGAGGTAGAACAGCCCGATGATCCGCCCGACATCGAAGCTGCTCTCGCCATTGTAGAGCCCGCTGACCCAGGCATCGATAAAGGCATAGGCGGCAACCGCAATGCCCAGCACCAGCACCGTCACCCCCCAGGTGACGATCGGGCGGCGATTGATCAGCGCGCGGTAGATCACCGAGAGGATCAGGGTCAGCGACAGCCCGGTCAGCGTGGAAATCAGGATCGTGACCAGGAAGGTCAGTTCCTTGGCATTGGCCAGCCCCGACATGGTGCGCAGCAACAGCACACCGCCCCAGCCGGCCATCTGCAGCCGCCAGAAGGCCTGGTTCTTGTTGGCGAAGAACGGGATCGGGCGAAAGGGCAGGACGGCCATGGTCTGGCTATCCTAGCAGAAGTTGGGTTTGGGCCAGAACCCTATTTTCCACGCGCCGCCGCCACGGCCTTGGCCAGCCCTTCGCGGCCAATCGCGCCGACGATCAGCTCTTCGCCGATCACCCAGGCGGGGGTGCCATCAATCCCCAGCTTGCGGGCAAAGCCGATATTGGCCTCGATCTCCGCAGAAACGCGCGGGTCCTGCGAAAATTTGCGGGCCCGGTCGAGATCGAGCCCGGCGGCCCGTGCCGCGCCTTCGATGCTGGCAAGGTCGGTCCGCCCGGCGGCAAACATTGCCTTGTGGAAAGCTGGATACTTGCCCTGTTCGGCGGCGGCCAGGCCCCAGCGCGCGGCATCGCCGCTGGTGGGGGCAATGATCGGCAACTCGCGGATCACCACCTTGAGATCGGGATTGGCGGCGATCACCGCTTCGACATCGGCCATACTGCTACGGCAATAAGTGCAGGCAAAGTCGGTAAACTCGACCAGGGTCAGCGTGCCATTGGGATTGCCCAGCACCGCGCCGGGGAACGGCTTTTCGATGGCATCAGCCACATTGGCGAGCTGGTCCTTGCTGCCTTGGCTTTTCAGGTTCTCGGCCGCCTCGACCAGCACTTCGGGGTGATCAACGATATAGGCGTGGACGCGCTTGTTAAACTCTGCGTCGTCGATGGTGCCCGAACGGCTGGACTGGATCGCCCAGCCGGCCGCGCCGCCGACCAGCAGCAGGGCAATGGCGGCCAGCGCCAGTGAAAAGGGGAAACGCGCGTTCATGGCTTGCTGCGCTACTTGCGTTTCTTCAGCTGTTCAATCGCCGCGCGCGATTGGAAGGCAATATCCTGGGCCCGCAGCCAGTCGGGCGAGCCTTTGGGCAGCGCCGCTTCGGCCGCTTCGGCGCTTTGCAGTGCCTGGAAATAGCTGCCCTGGAGCACTTGCTGTTCGGCCGAGGCGAGCCGCGCGCGGGCCATGTCGCCGCGCTGGCCATAGATCACCCCCAAGACGTACCAGGCAAAGGGATTTTCCCGGTCGCGCGATACCGCGGCTTTCAGCACCTGTTCGCCTTCGGCCAGGTTGGCCGGGTCTTCGGTGGCGACCAAAGCATGGCCGAACAGCGTGGCGATCAGCGGGTGATGGCCGGTCAGCCGGGTCGCGCGGCGCAAGGGATCGAGCGCTGCGGCCGGTTGGCCGGATTCGAGCAGCACCTGGCCTTTGAGTTCGAGGAAATAGGGATCGTCCGGGTTCAGCGCCAGCAAGGCATCAACCTCGCCCATCGCCTTATCGACATAGGCCTCCTTGTGCCAGGCATAGGCCCGGGCATAATGCGCGGGCACGCTGTTATCGCCGGGGGGATAGACCTGGAAGGTCCGCTCAGGCTCTTCAACATAGCCCAGCAGCTTGGCCTTAACCCGCACGAAGCGGGCCTGCAGCACCGGATCGACCGGCTTGGTCCAGGCCGGATCCTGTGCATAGGTGTCCTGCAAGGTTGCGATCCGGTCGGTCGTCATCGGGTGGGTCGAATAGAATTCGCTGTCGGCCGTGCGCCGGAAACCGTGGCGCATTTCAAGGTTTTGCAATTTCTTGAAGAAAGCGAGCGAGCCGCGCCCCGAAAGCCCGGCCTTTGACAGGTAGAGCGCGCCCGCGGCGTCGGCCGAGCTTTCCTGGGTGCGGCTGAAGGCCAGGTATTTGCCCATTGCCGCCTGCTGTCCGGCCATCAAGACCCCGATCGCGGCATCGCCCGATCCCGCCGCTGCAGCAAGACCGCCAAGCAGCAGCGAGAGAATCGTGATTCCGGTCGCGGCCTTGCCGCCGCCGTCGCTGATCACATGGCCGCCGGTGATATGGCCTAGTTCATGGGCAATCACGCCCTGGACTTCCTCAACACTGTCTGCTGCCTGGATCAGTCCGGAATGGAGATAGACCACCTGCCCGCCGGCCACGAAGGCGTTGATCGAATTCGATCCGACCATGACCACATCGACATTGCGGGGATCGAGGCCCGCAGCCGCGATAAGCGGGGCCGACATGTCGCGCAGCAGAACTTCGGTTTCGGCATCGCGCAGGATCGACTGGGCCAAGGCCGGCTGGGCGCTGTGCGTGACGATCAGCAGAGCTGCGATGCAGCGCGAGAGCAGACGGCGGATCCTGGACATCGCCTTCGTCCTATCGCTGGCGCGGCTGAACAGGCGCTGAAGGAGCGCACTGCGCGGCCAGGAAAGCCAGCACCGGCTCCAGCACCCGGCGGTCGCGGCTGAACGGCGCGGCCAGCTTCATCACCGTGCCCGAATGATCGACCCCCGCCAGCACCACCGGGCGCGTCGGCGCGCCGGCCTCCGTCAGGGCCTTGGCCAGGGCCTGGGAATTGCGCGGCTTTACAGTGGTATCGGTGTCGCCGGTCAACAGCAGCATGGGCGGCGCGTCGCCGCGGGCGAAGTGGACCGGCTGGGTCGTGGCCGGATCGGCGACATGGCCAAAGGCATTGCGCGCCGAATCCGAAGTGAAGGGATGGAAATCGTATGGCCCGCTGAGGCCGACCACTCCCTTGATGAAACCTTCCTCAACCCCGGCGCGGCCCAGCCACTGGCGTTCGAGTGCCAGCATGGCCGCGTTGTAGGCCCCGGCGGAATGGCCCATCACCACCACCCGGGTGGGATCGCCGCCGTATTTGGCGACATTGTCGCGGGTCCAGGCGAGCGCCAGCGCGCTGTCTTCCAGCATCGCGGGATAGCGGCCCTCTGCGCCCAGCCGGTAGCCGACCAGCACCACGACATAGCCCTCGCGAGTCAGGGTCCGGCCGATGAAGCGGTAGTCGCCCGGAACGCCCGAATGCCAGCCGCCGCCGTGGATGAACACTACCACACCGCGCGGGCTTTCGGCAGGCGCGACGGGGACCATGACTTCGACCTTCTGGGCGGGAAGCGGGCCGTAGCGCCCGTCTGCCAGCGCCAAGGCATAGCCTGAAGTGCCACCAAAC